>Ga0209698_10006333_pt1 | contig 12603 bp, 6 predicted proteins | sample LitLauG_LLR_2012_FD_187203 | JGI IMG/M metagenome (GOLD analysis project Ga0209698, IMG submission 187203) | Freshwater sediment microbial communities from Pennsylvania, USA - Little Laurel Run_MetaG_LLR_2012 (SPAdes) (version 2) | ecosystem: Environmental > Aquatic > Freshwater > Creek >...
AAGGCATGCTGCACCAGGCGCTGCTCCCGCCCGACGATTCTTTCGCCCTTCCTTTCCGGGAGGATTACAATAACGCCATTCGGCTTTCGATTTACAAAGGCAATTTTCTCTCGGGCATGCGCTACAACTTTTTGACTGATATGGCGGATAAAATTTGGTCCAGGGACGCTCCCAAACCAATTCCCCAGTTCTTCCTGGACCTGGTGGTTCACAATCCCGGCAGGTACCTGAGTGGCGTCGGCCGCACTCTGATTTTTTTTGCCGGCGCAGAAGCCGCGGAAAGCGATAATCGCATCTTTCGCGACCTGGTGCTCTCCGAGTCGGTTCGCGGGTCGAAGATCAGTCCCGGCCCGGAACCGCTGCGCACAAATATTCAACGCGATTTCACTCAGCAGGCCAAGCCATTAGCGCCGATCCAACTCGTTCGGGTGCTGATCCCCCTTTACGATCCGCTCCAAATTGCAGCCGGCATGGTGACGGTCCTTGGATTGGCGGCGGCGCTTTGGTTGTGTGATTTACGTTTGCTCGCATTTTGCCTCATTCCCTGCGCCTACGCTCTGGGCTACGCCCTATTTCTGGCTTCGTACGATCGTTACATCGTTCCGGTGTATCCCGTTCTTTTGGCCAACGCGATCCTGGTGCCCCTGGCGGTTTACCGCCGCGTCGCGGCGCCCCGTGGGAGTGCGCTCGGATGAGCCAATATCCGCTGCGAAAATGCAGACTCTCATCGACAATAATTGAAATGGCTTGCGCGGCCAAGAGCGCCGTGGGAATCTTTCCGGTAGCATTCGATGTTCAATAAGCTGCGGAGTTCCGAGACTCTAATCTACCGCGCTGCAACTGCCTTTGTTGTCCTGTTTTGGCTGGCGCACGTGGTGTTGCTGCCAGTCGTGATCACCTATGACAGTTTCGGTTACATCGACATGGCGGAGGTCCTCGGATCGAGCCGATTTCCCAGGGATTGGATAGGCATCCGGGTACCCCTGTTCCCCTTATCGCTCAAGTTCGCTTTCTGGATTTTTGGGCGTCACGCGATCACAGCAATCCTCGTGCCAGCCGGTTACACGTTGGCGGGAATTCTGCTCCTTGGGGCTTCCGTTAAGCGCGTAGCGGGCAAGTTCGCGGCCGCCGGAGCGATGGTACTGATCTCCCTGTCCCCTACGTTGATTTCTTATCAACATAGCGTTTTGACCGAAACCGGGACGTTTTTCTTCCTCTCGCTAACGCTTTACCTCCTGCTCTGGACACCGAAGCGGTTTTGGGTCCGGACGGTAGCCCTGACCCTGGCGTTGGGGATCGGATATTACTGGCGCCAAAACCTACTGGCGCTGGCGCCTGTAGCCGCGCTTTTTCACGGTTACTCGCGGTGGCGCGAGGTGGCCGCATCTCTTCGGGACTTTTGGCAACGCCGCAGTATGGCCGCCGCCCGGCCCGCGCTGTTGATCGCGGCTCAGGTGCTCCTCGTGGCTGTTGTTCCATTTGAAACGGCCAAACCCTGGGACCGCTATAATGAGGCTCCGGCCGCCATTCGCAACGTGACTCTCTTGCAGGGTATGCTGCGTCAGGCGCTCATTCCACCCGAGCATCCCTGGGTCGGGCCTTACAAGGCCGAATACTATGCAGCCATTCGCAGTGCGATCTACCACGGCAATTTCCTGTCGGGCCTGGGGCCCCCGATGGCCCCATTGGCCGCCCACATATGGGCCCGCCCGACTCCCAAGCCGGTTCCGCAGTTTTTTCTCGAGCTGGCGATTCAATACCCCGGCCGGTACCTGAATGGCATTGGCCGCACCCTGGCCTTCTTCGCTGGCTTCGATGGCCAAGTCAGTGATAATCGAAACCTCCGCGGCCTGGTGCTCTCGCCGACGATGCTCGGTTCAAAAATCAGTGACGGCCCGGAACCCCTCCACTCGAAGATGCAGCGCGATTTCACCCAGCGGACTACGCCATTACGTCCGATTAAACTCCTTCGTTCGCTGATTCCGCTGTACGATCCGCTGCAGATCGCCGCCAGCATGGTGACGGTCTTGGGGTTAGCCGTAGCCCTCTGGCTAATGGATTTCCGCTTACTGGCTTTCTGCGCAATTCCTTCCGTTTACGCGCTCGGCTATGCCGTCTTTCTCGTTTCTCTCGACCGTTTCGCCGTCCCTGTCTATCCTCTTGCGCTGGCCAACCTGCTCGTGGTGCCGCTGGCGGTTTACCGTCGCTTCTCCACACCCGTGAAAACAGAGTCCATCGTGGTCCCGGGCGCCGCGGCGGCGGCAGTATCAACGAATGCAGCACCGGCGCCGCTGAGAGTGGCCGCCGCCGCAACTCGCCCGCTCGTTCGTCGCGTTCGGGTCCCCGCCGGATGGCAATTCTGGATTCCCGTGCTGGTCCTTCTCGCCCTGCCGATACACATGATCGTGGAGCTATTCGGCCTGCGGAACCGCATTCCCCGGGGGGATGAGATTAACATGTTTGCCACGTCGGAACTCTATAACGGCCTGACATGGTCAGCTTTGGTCGGCTTCGCCAACGAACATCGGATCGCGTTCACCAGGATTTTCGTTTACCTCGATTACGTGCTGTTTCACGGGCTGAACCTGATTCCCGGTGCGCTCACTCTGGTGCTCGGACTCCTTCCTCCGGCTTTATGCCTTTTGTCGTTCCAACGCCTGGCGCCTAAATCGCTCCAGCGGAAACAGGCACTTCTGGCAGGCGCACTCCTTACCGCCATCTACTTTAATGGGAACCAGACAGTCACACTAGTCGCAAACGTCATGCTCCACTATTACCTGGCGAATGCCTTTCTCCTGGCAGCAGCCTGGTCTCTCACTCTGTTGTGGTTCGGAGATGCGCGTCAAGCTCGCCTGGGTGGGGCCATGCTATTCGCGGCAGCGTTATGTGGCAGCTTTTCCAGCGCCAACGGTATCTTGATCGCTCCCGCAACCGTCTTGGCAGCCGGGCTGATCGCCGTGGCGCGGAGCCGGACGGAGATTTGGAAGCGCTGGAAGACCTTTGTATTTCTCGGCGTCTCCTCTGTCGTCATCGCGCTAGGCTACATCATTCCTTATTTCTCCCAAGGCGGCCAAGTCGGTAGAGCCACCAGGCACGTCAGCCTGTTGGACCGCGCTCACTTCGTCCTCCTGTTCCTGGGAGCACCGTTCTGGCGTACGGCATACCCCCTGGAGCACCATTCTCCACTGTGGCTGATCACTCTCGCGAGTCTTGCTTTTTTGGCACTCGTCGGCTGGGTAGGATTGCAACTGTTTCGCCGGCGCGCCTCGCTCGGAAAATTTGAAGCATTTCACCTGACGGTCCTCTGTTTCATCTTACTGACCGCTCTAGTGGGCTCATTCTTTCGCATTGATTCGGGGGTCTCCGAGGCTTTCAACAAACGCTACGCCGTCACGAGCATGTTGTTCTGGCTATCCACACTATCGCTGCTCATCGCCTATCGCCCGGTGACGCTGTTTGGCAACGAGGGCCAGCGCCTCTGGCGGCCCATGCTGATCAGTGTGCTGGTTGTGGCAGTTCTGACTCCCCTCCACTTGTCCGAAATTCACGACTGGCTGTGGGTCGGCGATCGTGTCACAGAAACAGCCTCTTCCGTGGGCGCCGGTATTTTCGATTTAGTTAGAATGAAGACGCTCTACTACGACGATGCCGAAGGATTCCAACTAATGGACATATTCCGGAGCCGGCGCGCGTATTTCCTGGCGGACTACCCTTTGCCGCCTTACCCGCTGCAAAGCCGCTATACAGTGAGGCAACAGTCCAGTGTCGAGTTGCAAGGCACACCGCGATTCGTCGATCAATACCCCGGCCGATCCGGGTATCTTATAAACGGGACCATGCCTACCGGAGCGATCCCAGGGGGCGCTAAGCTACTCATCGTCGATGCCGCGGACAATGTCGTTGGGTATGGTAATGTATCTAAGGTCGCAAGGGAGTGGGGACTCTTCGTTAAACCCACTGCGTGGTTTGCTGCATTCCGGAATCCGAATGGCTCTCCCTTCATCGGGATCTACGTCGCCCGGGGCTCCGATGCCTACCCTGTCCACCAAATGCCAGTGCCTGCAAAGGCTTCGGAGCCGCTGGCCGCCCCTTCCAGTTGTCAGATTGCCGGCGTCCGCGACATATTCGTAGACGTCATGAACGAGGTGGCCTGGCCGATTACCGGCACTCGGGTGGAAGTCACTCGGCCTAGCCCCGTCCATATCACTGGCTGGGCCGTAGACCGTACGGCACGGTCCGCGGCACTCGGCGTCCAGGGCTTTTTCGACGGTAAGCCGTTCGACATTGCCTACGGTCTTCCACGCCCCGAGATCGCGAAATACCTGGGAGTCCCAGCGTATGGAAACATTGGATTCGAGATCGACTTGCCGACTGCGTCGCTGTCTCCTGGCGACCACGCTCTCATGTTTCGCGCCGCTACGCACCAGGGCCCAGGGTGCCGCCTCAGCGGTGTATATCTGTTCACACTGAAATAAAGTGCCGGAATCGGCTGTACCGGGGACGCTGTTATGGGATTCGCGCATTCTCCTTCAGACTTGGAGCAGATTTATCGAAAACGCTTTGCCGGCCAGAGCGAGTACAGACAACGAGTCTGGCGAGTGCTGGTGACCTACTTGGCCCGGTGGATACCCACAAACGCAACGGTGCTGGACCTCGGTTGCGGCTACTGCGAGTTCATCAACCAGGTCGAAGCGGCCCAGAAATACGCGATGGACCTGAATCCCGAGGTAGCGAACCGGGCTGCCCCCGGTGTACGGATTCTGCAGCAAGATTGTTCCGAGCTCTGGGGTATCCCTGCCGACTCTCTAGATACGGTCTTCACCAGCAACTTTTTCGAGCACTTGCCAACCAAAGCCAATCTGGAGCGAGCCCTAATCGAGGCGCATCGCTGCCTCAAGAACGGGGGCTGCCTCATCGCTTTGGGACCAAATATCAAGTATCTTCCTGGAGAGTATTGGGATTTTTTCGATCACTATCTGCCTCTCACGGAACTCTCGTTAGCCGAGGTGCTGGAGAAGTGCGGTTTTCATGTGGAGGCAGGGATTGGCCGGTTCCTGCCCTATACGATGTCCCACGGTCGGAGATATCCGATCTGGTGCCTGCAGGCCTACCTTGCACTTCCCATAATTTGGCGATTCTTCGGCAAGCAGTTTCTAGTAGTCTCCCGTAAAAGGGGCTGAGCAACCGTCGGGAATCTCAGCGCCTACGACCAGGCCTGAAAGGGCCTGCAATCTTCAAGGGCAGTCTACGGTCAGGTTAAAGTGCGGGCGCACTCCCCGGCGTAAGAGCGTCGATGGATGGATCGCTCGATCGCAGTTGACGTGTTAGAATCTTGAAATAGTGCGCAAGACGGATGGAGCAGGGGTCACGGCGGACCGTGACCGCTCCAGTATAGAATCCATCTCCCCGGCTGCTGCCCAAACCATTCCTTTGCCGGACCGACTGGCCTTCCCCGTTACTGTCGCGATCATCGTGTTGCTGTCGGCCTGTCACGCCTATTATGCATTCTCTTCCCGCATTCCGCCCAGCACCGATGAAGCTCACTATATGAGCGGAGTCCTCTCCATCGCACAGGGTATTCGCACCGGCACATTATCGGGAATCTGGCACGGCTATCAGAACGCCCTTAACATAAAGGCCCCGCTTGTTTGCGTCCCCGCGGCGTTGTTGATGCTGTTGGTGGGTGGTCTCACATGGCCCTCCATGCTATCGCTGGTGTTTACCTACGCGCTGCTAGGGTTAGCTTCTTACTCGCTCTTCCGGCATTGCTTTCGCCCGTTTCATGCTGCCACGGCGACTACACTGCTGTTGACGATGCCGATGGTCACGGGTTTGGTGCACCGGTTTTACGTGGAACTCTTGTTGGTGCTGTTGTGTGTGGTGTATCTGGATGTCTTGGCACGCCAACCGTGGAGGTCCGCAAGTCGCAGCGCGGTGGCGGGATTGGTGCTCGGCCTGGGAACTCTATCCAAGGTTTCGTTTCCAGGACTGGTGATTCTGCCAACGTTGTACTCGGTTTGGGTGGCAGTACGGGAGCGCAGGCCGGAGATCAGGCTGGTGCAGTTGCTGTCCAACGGAATCCTGGCGGTGGCCGTGGCCGCTTTGGTGGCGGCCTCCTGGTATGTCCGGAACGGCGTAGCGGTGCTGCAGCATGCACGGGCTGCGACCGCCTGTTGCTATGGTCCGCGATGGATAGCGGCAGACATCTCGGCTGGGCCGTGGTTTGCGGTGTTCTGTGTGGCCGCAGTGGGTTTTCCGCTGGTGGTGAGCAGCCTCCTCAAGCGCCGATACCGCGATAGAGAGAGACAGAGCTGGATTTTGATTTTGCTGCTAGGATTTACCACGGTATTCGTAACCGTACTTGCGACCAATAAGGCCACTCGTTTTACAGTGACGTGGCTGCCGATGCTGGCATGTTTGGCCGTCGCCGCCTGGCAGCAGCTCCCTTCCCTGCGATGGTCCCGCCTCGGCCTGATTGCGATGATTCTGGTATCTACGCTCCTGGCGCTGAATACTTCGTTTGGCATGGTTCCCTTACCATCCGTTCACTTCGCTGGGATACAAGTGATTGATAGCCATTTCCCCTTGAACGTTCCGGGCTGGTTCAATGACAACCACCCGCTCGACCGGCGCCGGTTCCGCCTCGAGGAGGCAGAAGCAATCCTTGCGCGGGACGCCAAGAGAAATCTTCTTCCCGGGCATCTGGCTCAGGCGCGGATCACCGTACTGGGTTTGCTGGTCGACTTTGATTACTTCCAGTTGCTGGCAGCGGCTCGTCGAAGTCCGGTTCAATATGGACCGTGGTGCTGCGATTCGAATCTCGATCCGGAGATGGTGGATTACATCCTGCGCTTCGATGGATTTGAGAAGCTTTATCCTGGAGCGATGTTCTTTAATTACTATCCCAGTTTGCAGACCGACGTCTTGTCGGGAAAACTCCCATATAGAGTGCTGTCCCACCTGGAAGGACCTTCCAAAACCGGCATCTGGATTTATGCAAAAGTCCCGCCGGAACCTTCGCGCGGGCCCGAGGCGGCCGTACCGAAACGGCGCGAGCCGGAGTTGGGCGATCTGTTTCTGGAAGCGGAACGTTTCGATCGCGGCAACGTGGTTGGAGACTTCAAGGATTGGGGACGGACGATCGGCGTAATTGTGACGCCTCAAGCGCCCACGAGTCGAGTGCCAGCGTTTGCTGAATATGATTTTGTCGCGCCTGCCGCAGGCGATTATCAGATCGAGGTGCGCTATGCCTCGGGAGCCCCTCGCCCGGTAATGCTCTCGGTAGACAACGCCTTACTCAGCCGCACGGCCGCCGGGGGAGTGACGGGCGGGTTCCTGCCTGCAAACCAGCGTCAGGAACCTGTCGCGGTTGTGCGTTTGGAGCAAGGAAAACATACGCTGCGCCTCGAGAGCCATGCCGTGTTTCCACACATCGATGGCATCCTGCTCTCCAGACGCCGATAGCGAGGCGTGAACGGCCCCCCCCCGCGATCTACTGCGATATTTTGCATTTGACCCGGTAAGCACAGGCGGCTCCGAGCTCATCTGGGGGCCTGGCAGAGGCGTCCATCGGTCAGGACGGGATGGTAGAATCCTAAGAACAGTGCCCAAGACCGCTGGAGTAAGGACCGCGACCAGCCAGGAACACGATAACACACTATCGATTTTCGGGCGGAAGATCCAAGAGTGAAACCCTTACCTGAAATGCCGGTGGAATCCGTTAGCGTAAAAGCGGATGGGCGCCGTGGCCTGCTACTTGTGTCTTTCGTTCTGGGACTGTGGCTGGTCATAAAGATTGTGCTGTTTCTGCGCTGGGAGTACACCTCCGACTTGTTCAGCTTTCTCCAGATGTCTTACTCATGGATGGACGGCAAACCAGTTCTCTGGGAAAACTGTTTTGGAGTGCATTCTCACCTGCATAACTATTATGGCGTGCTGTTATTGGGACCTCTTACCAGGGTCCTGAGTGTATACGGACTGTTTGGCGGCTATGTAGCCCTGTTGGCAGCTTCCTTAATCGTCGCGACTGCGGATGTGAAACATCCATGGTTCTACTTGACCTTTGCCCTAGGGCCTATCTCATGGTGGATGTTTGATGACCCGGTGTACGGCTGGCATGGAGAATTGCTAATGGTCCCATTTGGTATTTTGTATGCCGAGGGGATCCGACGGAACCGCTGGTGGCAGTGGATTGCAGCTGCTGGCTTGTGTACTGTACGCGAAGAGGGGCCTGTGGTAGCGTGGGCGATTTATGCGGCGGTTTCTCTGGGGCGCCAGAGTTGGAAACGGCTTGCCGCCGTCACCGGCGCATTCCTGATCGTCTTCCTGGCGGGCTGGTGGCGGCTGTACGCCGGGAATCATGCCCGCGAGGTTCTTGGAAGAATGACGTGGACCAGCGCGCCGATGTTGCAATGGCTCTGCCTGGTGGCCCCTCTATTGATCGCGTGCTTCCTCGTTCGCAGGCGGTCGGCACTCCATGTCGGCATGGCTTTGTTGCCGGTGGCGTTTTTGACTTATGTGGCGGGTGTTCAGCGTTATCCCGACCTTTATCTCGGTATGGCATGGAGTCCACGTGTAACGCTGGCTTGGGCTGTTGGCCTCGCTGTCATGGCGTTCGAGTTACGCTCACGAAGCCCGCGTTGGTATTGGGCCTTCGCTCTGTTGGCGTGGCAACTGACGGCGCTAAGTGTCGTTCGAGATTATCACCTCTTTGCCAGGATTTGGAAAAGCGGCCAAAGCCGTGCGTACGTCTTGACGACTCCGGCGGAGAAGCGTTTTCTGAGGCAGGTTGCCCATGACATGCCGGCACGATATACCATCGCAACCAACGGCGACTACTTCACGGTGTTCCACCGGCAATCCGTGGCTTGGCCGAATGTGGTAACAGTGGTGCATCCGGACATGATCGTGTGCGATACCAAGAACCGGGTGTTATACGAAATAAGTTGTCTCACACGGCTCGACGCCAGCCGAATGCCAACCGCGCGCGTTGGCGGCCTCTTGATTGGCTATAGCCCCGAGGCGACATACCTGTTCGGCAGCGCAGCCTTGACGGAGCCCGCACTATCCAAGGCGGTACCCGCCGTATCGCCACCCAATCCGCACAACGAAACCGGCAGCACGGCGGCTCAGATCCTGATTCCAGCCGAGCGGTTCGATCGTGGTACGGTACTTGTCGACAATGGCCAGTTTGGGTATGGTAAGGGCATTGGCGTCATTCTTACGCCTACAGCGCCGGCGTTTGCGGAATACGATTTCAACACTGCCCAAGCGGCGAATTACCGTGTGGAGCTTCGCTATGCTTCGGCAGTCCCGCGTCTTGTGCGACTCGTTGTGGACGGCCAGTTAATCACTGACCATGCCGCCGATAAGGCGACCGGGGGCTTTTTCCCCGAGCATCAGGAGTGGCAGGAAGCGTGCATTGTCTCTCTCGAGCCGGGTAAACATACTCTCCGACTGGAGAGCGGCCATGTTTTCCCCCATATCGACGAACTTCGGCTGACCCAAACCAAGCAGGCAGCCACCGAGAAGCCCTCCCGCCGCTAGTCGTGGTGAATCATGAAAAAAGCGCTCATTACAGGGATCACGGGACAGGACGGCTCGTATCTGACGGAGCTTCTACTCGAAAAGGGATACGAGGTTCACGGCATTATTCGCCGGTCCTCTTCCTTCAATACGGCTCGGATTTCACACCTGTACAAGGACATTCACGAACTGGACACGCGCCTCATTTTGCACTATGGCGACGTGACCGACGGCAGCCGTCTGGAGCAGTTGATCGAGCGGATCGGTCCCGATGAGGTGTATAACCTGGCGGCGCAAAGTCACGTTCGCGTCTCCTTCGACGAGCCCATCTACACAGCCAACGTGGTGGCGCTCGGAATGCTCCGGCTGCTCGAAGCGATTCGCACCGTGTACGGCGCCGCTTCCCCCGTGCGGTTCTACCAGGCTTCCAGCTCGGAAATGTATGGCAAAGTCCGCGAAGTTCCCCAGACCGAGCTAACCCCGTTCTACCCGCGAAGTCCCTATGCGTGTGCCAAGGTCTATGCCTTTTATCAAGTAGTGAACTACCGGGAAGCCTACGGCATGCATGCCTCCAACGGCATTCTTTTCAATCACGAGAGCCCGCGGCGCGGCGAAACCTTCGTGACGCGCAAGATTACACGCGGCATCGCCCGCATTCTGGCGGGCAAGGACAAGAAAATATACCTCGGGAACCTGGAGGCCCAGCGCGACTGGGGATACGCCGGAGATTATGTGGAAGCGATGTGGCTGATGTTGCAGCAGGACCAGCCCGATGACTATGTCATCGCCACGGGCCGTACCTGGAAAGTCCGCCACTTCCTGGACGCGGCTTGTGCGCTGGTTGGTATCGACTGGAACGACATCGTTTGTATCGATGAGCGGTATCTTCGGCCCACCGAAGTCGATCTCTTGATTGGCGATCCCGGCAAGGCGCGGGAGCGGCTCGGCTGGCAGCCGAGAACCGCCTTTCCGGAACTCGTCCGGCTGATGCTCAAGGAGGACCTGGAAGCCCAGGGGTTGGGCCAGCGATATCCAATATGAACGTCGCCCCCTAATCCCAAGCGAAGAGATCTTACTGACCGGGACACGTTCCGGTGCTCCGGATAGATTGTGGATTGGCCGCTCATGAGACGAGTCTTCACCGATGTGCATTTCTGGGTGCCCGTGATGGTCCTCCTTTTTGGCGCCGGGCTGCTGCTGTTCTTGCGATGAAACGATCGAACTCTTCTCTTCACGCGCTCGGCGTGGCGTGCGGTTTGGGGGCCGGCGCCTGGCTGGGGGCTGCCGAAGCGCCCGCCAAGCTCGTGACGGTGGGTTTTTCCCCTTTCTTGATCTCTCTAGGCATGGTGACCGGCGTCTTCGTGGCGCGCTGGACCGTGCCCACCGTCCTTAAGGGAACCTGCTACATCCTGCGGGATCTTCGGGAAAAACCCCATCTCGTGATCTGGGCCATCCTGGCGGGAATGCTGTGGGCCGTGGCCAACACTTTGACAGTCTTCGCCATCCGCAACGTGGGCCTGTCGATCGCCTTTCCGCTGTGGAACACCAACAGTCTGGTGGGATTGTTCTGGGGGTGGCTGCTGTTCCGGGAATTGCGCGGCGCCGGTCGGCGGCAGGGGGCCAAAGTTTTGGGCGGGGCCGCCGCCACCGTAGCGGGCGCATGCCTGCTCGCCTACGCTACCTCGCAAGGCGTGGTGAGCACCTCGGGACGCGCCGCGGCGGGAATTCTAGCGGCCGTCGGCGCAGGGCTCCTCTGGGGCACCATGTACATCCCCTACCGGAAGGCTTATCTCAGCGGCATGAACCCGCTGTCGTTCGTCACCGTGTTCACGTTGGGTGAATTGGGCACGGTGGTGGCGCTGGCGCTGGCATTCGAAGGCGGCTATTACCAGTTGCTGGGCCAACTGCGCCTGGCGCAACCCGCGTTGTTCTGGCTTTTTCTGGGCGGCTTCTGCTGGGTGCTGGGCGATCTGTTTCAGCAATACGCGGCCAAGTATCTCGGGATCGGCCGCGGCATCCCGCTCTCCAATACCAATCAGCTCTGGGGACTGGCGTGGGGCGTCTTAGTTTTTGGGGAATTGGTGGGACAGAGCCGCACGGCCCAGTTCCTGGTGGTCGGCGGTTCCCTGCTGATGATCGGGGGTGCGCTCGCCATCAGCATGGCCGAAGCGCCCGAATCGGAGCAGGCCTCCTGGAAACGGGCCATGGACCGGGAATGCCGGCGGTATGGTCTGGATTCGGCGCGAGTCGCGGCCGCCCTGCGCGGAGACGACCCCTTAACTGAGGAAACGCAGGCGCGCCCCTGGTGGGAGATCTTGATTGTGGCCGGCGCCTTGGCCCTTTTCATTTGGCCGGCATTTCGTGCGCACAGGCCTACCATCCTGATTAACGTGGCCTGGCTGGCGGTGCTCACCGCGGCAACCTTGGTCTTGCTGGTGGTGTGCGGCGTCTGGTTGTGGAGACGTACGCGCTTTTCGTAGTTCTGGTAGCACCGGACTCCTGGCCCGTGTCGGGTGGTGGCCGGTGTGTCGCGGGTTTATACTGGGGGCGATGCTTCGTTTGCTCCTGCCCTTGCTGATCCTGGCTGTGCTACAAGCAGCGGATCACCCCAAAATCCTGGTCCACGGCCATCGCGGCGCCCGGGCTCGTCTGCCCGAGAACACGCTGCCGGCATTCGAGTACGCGATCCAGCAAGGCGTCGACGCCCTGGAAATGGATATGGCGGTGACGAAAGACAATGTCATCGTGATTTCGCATGACCCGCTTCTCCATGGCCCCGTGTGCACCAGCGCCAAAGAAAGCGCGGTGATTCACGAGCTGACTCTGGCCGAGGTGCGGCAGTGGGACTGCGGCGCCGTGCAGAACCCCCGCTTTAAAACCCAAAAGATCGTACCCGGAACTCGCATGCCCACGCTCGACGACGTGTTCCGGCTCGCTAGCCGGGGCAGCTTCGATTACAACATCGAGACCAAGAGCTTTCCCGACCAGCCGCAATATACGCCGCCGCCCGCGGAATTCGCGCGGATGGTGCTCGACAAAATACGCCACTACAAGCTGGAGAAGCGTATTATCCTCCAG
>Ga0209698_10006334_pt1 | contig 12603 bp, 8 predicted proteins | sample LitLauG_LLR_2012_FD_187203 | JGI IMG/M metagenome (GOLD analysis project Ga0209698, IMG submission 187203) | Freshwater sediment microbial communities from Pennsylvania, USA - Little Laurel Run_MetaG_LLR_2012 (SPAdes) (version 2) | ecosystem: Environmental > Aquatic > Freshwater > Creek >...
CCTGCTCACCCCGCTCGGCAAAGGCCAGCGCGGCCTGATCGTGTCGCCGCCGCGCGCCGGCAAGACCATGCTGCTGCAGAACGTCGCCAACTCGATTACGGCAAACCATCCGGAAGTCGTGCTGATGGTGCTGCTGATCGACGAGCGGCCGGAAGAAGTTACCGACATGCAGCGCTCGGTGAAGGGTGAGGTGATCTCCTCAACTTTTGACGAGCCCGCCGCCCGCCACGTGCAGGTCGCGGAAATGGTGATCGAAAAGGCTAAGCGTCTGGTCGAACACAAGCGCGACGTCGTGATCCTACTCGATTCGATCACGCGCCTGGCGCGCGCCTATAACACGATCGTTCCGCCCTCGGGCAAAGTGCTCTCCGGCGGCGTGGACTCGAACGCCCTGCAGCGCCCAAAACGCTTCTTCGGATCGGCCCGCAACATCGAGGAAGGCGGCTCGCTGACCATCATTGCCACCGCCCTGATCGACACGGGGTCCCGCATGGACGACGTGATCTTCGAAGAATTCAAGGGCACCGGCAATTCGGAAATCATCCTGGAGCGCAAACTGGTCGACAAGCGCACCTTCCCGGCCATCGACATTCAGCGTTCCGGCACGCGTAAGGAAGAGCTGCTCATTCCCAAGGAAGATCTGCAACGGATCTGGGTGCTGCGCAAGGTGCTGAACCCGCTGTCGCCGGTCGAGGCCATGGAGTTGCTGATCGACAAACTGAGTAAGACGCGCGCGAACAGCGAGTTCCTGTCGAACATGAGCTCGCTGTAGTTGAGATCACAACGTTAGCTGGTCATCCTGAGCGGAGCAGGGCGTCGCAAAAAGCGCGCCCTGCGGAGTCGAAGGATCCCACTTCTCCCACATCTCATCGCCGACTAATCCGATCCGCACTGCCGTTACCTTCGTTTTCTAACTCGCTATTTTGCATATCTACCCTAAAAGTAAACCGTGCTAAACCATGCCTATCGTCCGAGCAATTCGGACGAGATGCGGGAGCCGGCTATGTTGAAGTATGTTGCAGCCTCTGTCTTGTTACTCGCGCTGTTCGTTCCCCTCGCCCAATCGCAGCAGCCAAAACTAACGCCTGTCGATCAGGTTCAGGCCCAGAAAGTCGCTGCCGACCGCGAGGTGCGGGTCGATCTGACGCCCAACCAGCAGCGCGAACGCATGGAACGGGACCAGATCGTACACATGATCATGGAACGGCACTCGCAATTGCGCCGCGATACCGAGAAATTGGTGGCCCTCACCGCGGAACTGAAGGAACATGTCGACAAAGCGGGCATCAACACCCTGTCCATGGACGTAATCAAGAAGGCAGAAGAGATCCAGAAACTCGCCAAGAGCGTGCAAGACAAGATGAAGAACGCCTACTAGAGTAGAGACGCGGCTGGTCGCGGCTCAGCGTTGGGTAGACTCCCTGTGAGCGTCCGCCCACCACGCCCACGGCACGACAATCCACATAGCCATTGCACCGATCGCCAACTGATGTACATTCGGCGGCGGGGGTCCTAACGTCGCCGCTAGCCACCCCAGAAACAGAAAGACGATCAAGCTCCAAAGCGCGTATCTCCCAATGCGGTCGCGCGCACGAGTCGCCGTGACATAAACCCAGACACCCGCCCCGAACACCAGCACCTCGGCAGAAATGGAAGCAGGCCACGAGTTCCATAGGCCGAGTCCATACTTCGGGCCGCCCGGCCACAGCGGCAGGTCGGGGCGATGCACCAGAAAATCCAGCACCCAGTGACTCAGCACCAAACTGCCGACCACCCAGGCGCCTCTCCCGTAGCGTCGGACAGTGTAGTAGAGCAGTCCCGCAGCCAGCGACCATCGCACCGCCATGGTCAGGCTATGCGAGAAAGGATAGTCATAGAAATCAAACGGCTGAACCTTGGTAATCCCCGGCACGACCCCTACATGCTCGAATCCGAGCAGCAGAAAGATCGGCCAGAGAAGGTCGAGGAACTGTGCGCCCGCCACCAGCGTAGCCAGCGATGTCCGGGACGCTAGACGTTTCGCGGCGAACGCCACCCCAAAGTGCCCAATGAACATGGCAGATAAAGTACCACGGTGGAGAAGTGGCGGGGACGCCCGGCGCTCCACAGCAATGAGAAAGCCGCCCCAGGTGGGGCGGCTCTGGTCCGGTGCGACCCAACGTCACCACCTCAGGCAGCAGTGGTTTCAGCGTCGGTCGGCTGAAAGGGTTCGTCGTAACTTCCGCCGTAGATGCTTGGCACTTTCGATCCCATAGGGCGCAAGTAAGTAGCCAGCTCGCCGCGATGATGGATCATGTGGTTGTTGAGGAATCCAAGATAGAACGCCGCTGGCAGGTTAAACACACCCATAAAATCGACAGGCGTCGCCAACTGTTGCGGTGACAGCGCGCGCACACGATCGGCGGCGCGCTTGAAATTCCGGTCGTACCACACCACGATCTCGGCAATAGTCTTGGGTTTGTCGGCACCTTCGGGAGTCGACATGCCGAACTTCAGATCGGCAATGCCGTCGAGAAACTGAATGTCGGTGTTAGCAAGGTGCCAGGCAAGTTCCCGGCCATTGCGGGCATGAGGGTCGGGGCGGTACCCGTCGCACGTGCTTTCCGGGACGGCAGCCAGGACTCGCTTGGTGGTCTCGACTTCATTGGCAAGGCCATCGAGCATCATGTGGCAGTAGGTTGCGGCAAATTCTGGGGTGGGAGCGGGCATGCAAATTTCTCCTTCGAGCTGGATTCAGGAAACAGGAAAGGTCACCCACGATCAGGCGTCATCACTCTAGACCATGCGGACGGGAAGCGCAAATGATGTGTGGCGCGGGCATTTCTGCCCGCGCTTGTTAGAGGCAGCGAGCAACTAAACAGTGACTGGTTGTTTCGATCCAACCGGCACCGGAGTCAACCAGTTATAGCGATCCGGTTTCTCGCCACGCACGATCCCGTAGAACTCCTGCTGAATCGACTTCGTAATCGGTCCCATGTTGCCTTTCCCCACGGTGATTTTGTCGACCGAGCGGATGGGAGTGACTTCGGCGGCGGTGCCGGTGAAGAAAACTTCGTCGGCTATGTAGAGCAGTTCCCGCGGAAGCACCTGCTCGACGATCGGGATGCCGAGGTCGCGGGCGATCTGCACAACCGAATCGCGAGTGATGCCGGGCAGCACGGAATTCCCCAGCGGCGCAGTCTGCAGCACGCCATTGCGAATCACAAACAGGTTTTCGCCGGAACCTTCGCTGACGAAGCCGTTCTTGTCGAGTGCGATCCCCTCGGCATAGCCGTTCAGGATGGCTTCCATCTTGATGAGCTGCGAGTTCATGTAGTTTGCGCCGGCCTTTGCCATTGCGGGCAGAGTGTTCGGCGCAAGACGCGTCCAGGACGAAATGCAGACGTCCACCCCCTCGCTGGCATCGGCGCCCAGATACTTGCCCCACGGGTAGTTGCAGATGTAAACCTCGACCGGCGAGTTCAGCGGATTGACGCCGACTTCGCCGTATCCACGGAGAATGATGGGGCGGATGTAGCAGGGCCAGGCGCCGTTCCTCTTAACCAGTTCCACCATGCCGCGGACCAGTTCATCGCGCGTGAAGTCGACATCGATGCGATAAATCTTCGCCGAATCAATCAGGCGCTGCATGTGTTCATTGGCGCGGAAAATGGCGGGGCCACTGGGCAACACGTAGCAGCGGACGCCTTCGAACACCGAAGACCCGTAGTGCACGACATGGGACATCACGTGCAAAGTGGCGTCGTCCCAGTTAATAAACTTGCCGTTGTGCCAGACTTTTTCGGTCTTCTGAATCGCCATCAAAACTCCTCGTATAGCGCGGACACTCTTGTCCGCGCAAGGTCGGCGGAACAAATCAACTTCCTGGCTTGAATTATAGCGTGCGGCCCGAGCGCCGCGAGGTCGCAAGAGTACAGGGAACAGACCGAGCGGTCGGGAGTTTAAACCCACAAAGAACACAAAGGACCGCCCCCTCGGCTCGCAGAACTTGCGGGACGCCGACCCGCTGAAACGCTATACTAATAGGACTTCGGCCAGCGCCCGTCCAGCCTGGCATTTGGGTGTCGCAATGAGACCAACGTTCACACTCGGCATTGAAGAGGAGTACCAGACGGTCGACCCGGATACCCGGGATCTGCGCTCGCATATCCACGCCGAGATCATTGAGAAGGGCAGGTTACTGCTGCAGGAGCGCGTAAAGGCGGAGATGCACCAGTCGGTCGTCGAAGTCGGCACATCCGTCTGCGCCAATATCAAAGACGCCAAGGACGAACTGAAGAAGCTGCGGCGTCACATGATCCATTTGTCGCGCGAGAACGGGCTGCGGCTGGCTTCCGCGGCCACCCATCCGTTTGCCGATTGGCGCGTCCAGGAGGTCACCCCGGACGAGCGCTACAAGAACATTGTGGAAGACCTGCAGCTGGTCGCGCGCGCCAACCTGATCTTCGGTCTGCACGTGCATGTGGGAATCGAGGACCGCGAGACGGCCATCCAACTGATGAATCATGCGCGCTATTTTGTCCCGCACCTGCTGGCGCTGTCGTCGAACTCTCCCTTCTGGCTGGGCATGAACACGGGGCTGAAATCATACCGCTGCAAAGTGTTCGATAAATTCCCGCGCACCAACATGCCCGACTATTTCCCCAGTTGGGGTGAGTACGACAATTACGTCAAGCTGCTGATCAAGACCAACTGCATCGACAATGCGAAAAAGATCTGGTGGGATATCCGGCCCCATCCATTCTTCAATACCATCGAGTTCCGAGTCTGCGACATTCCGATGCGGGTCGAGGAGACGATTGCGCTGGCGGCGCTGATTCAGGCCACGGTAGTCAAACTCTACAAGCTCTATTCCGCGAACCAGGGATTCCGCTTGTACCGCCGTTCCCTGTTGATGGAAAACAAGTGGCGGGCGGCGCGTTATGGGATCGACGGCAAACTGATCGACTTCGGCAAGCAGACGGAAGTTCCCGAGCGGCAACTGATCGAAGAGTATCTCGAATTCGTCGACGACGTGCTCGACGAACTGAACAGCCGGGAGGAAGTCGAGTACATCCGCGAGATCATGAAGATGGGCACGGGCGCCGACCGGCAGCTGCGTGTCTTCCGCGAGACGGGCGACATGAAAGCGGTGATGGACTACATTATCGAGGAGACTGAGGTGGGCGTGGACGAAGCGAAGAATTTGCCCACCGCCAAGGCCGTCTGATGAGTTTGAAGACCGACACACAACCATCCAAACGACAACTGAATCAACTGGCATTCGATCCGGAACTGACGCCGGGCGCGCGCAATGCCGTGCGCGTCTGCCTGCGCGTGCAACCGGCGGAGAAAGTCACCGTCATTACCGACGAAGTGAGCATGGAGATCGCGGCGGCACTGGTGCGTGAACTGGCAGGCGTGGGCTGCCGCTATCAATCGTGGGTGCTGGAGGATGTGTCGACACGTCCGCTCACCGAATTGCCGCACGTGATCGTGGCGGATCTGGAGACGAGCCAGGTCAGTATCTTCGCGGTGCAGGTGCAGACCAACGAATTGCGGTCGCGCATGCAGATGACCGACATCGTGAACCGTCGCAAGATCCGGCACGCGCACATGGTCAACATCAACCGGCAGATCATGCTCGAAGGCATGCGCGCCGACTTCCAGAAAGTAGACCGCTTGAGCGCGAAGGTCGTCGAGCGCGTCCGTGTGGCGAGGCAAATTCATGCCAGGACAGCCGCAGGCACCGACTTGGTCGCGGATTTGAATCCAAATTACAACTGGATCAAAACTTCCGGCATCATCAGCACCGAGAAGTGGGGGAATCTGCCCGGTGGCGAGGTCTTCACCACTCCGGGAGAAGTCAACGGCACGTTCGTGATCGACGGCGTGGTGGGAGATTACTTGTGCGCCAAGTTTGGCGACCTGAAAGCGAATCCCCTGACGATTCAAGTGAAGGGAAATCGCGTGGTCGAGGTGCATTCAGAGCAAAAGGAACTGGAGCGCGATTTCTGGGCCTACACGCACACCGACGAGAATAGCGATCGCGTAGGCGAGTTTGCCATCGGCACCAACATTGAACTGAGAGATGTGATTGGGCAGATTCTGCAAGATGAGAAATATCCAGGCGTGCACATCGCGTTCGGGAATCCCTATGGGGCGCACACTGGCGCGGAGTGGTACTCGTCCACGCATATCGACGTGGTCGGGCGGAACTTCGACATCTGGGTCGATAACGAGCAGATCATGCGCGCCGGGCAATTCTTGATCGAAGCGTAAAGTCAGAGGTCGGTACTTGGCAGGACCTCTTATCTTTTAGAAACTGGGTTGGGGAAGGGCACGGCTTTAGCCGTGCCGCTCAGCCCCCAGAAAACCTGGGCTTCAGCCCCTGAGAGTTACATGTTTGGGCCTCGGACTCCATGATCCTTTCCTATCGCCACCCCTTCAACGCGGGCTTTACTTCCGAAAAATACGAACGCCTGCGCGGCGAACTGACCACGCGCTGCGGGATGGAGGTTCCCTTCGCGCTTTGCGAGACGCCTTGTTTTTTCCCGGCGGCGCTGGTCGACCGCATGGGCGAAGACGGAAAGACTCTGATCCGGCAGTTGGTCGAGAATCCCGAATACCGCGCACGCTCGGAAGCCTCCATCCCCGCCCGGTTCCGCGTCCCCAACGAAGCCGCGCATCCGATGTTCGTCCAGGTAGACTTCGGCCTCGTGCGCGACGCTACCGGTGAATTGCAGCCGAAACTGGTCGAGTTGCAGGCCTTCCCTTCCCTCTATGCCTATCAGCCGGTACTGGCGCAAGCTTACATTGACGTGTTCGGGCTCGACCCGAAGCTTCGCTTTTTCCTGAGTGGGCTGGACTCGGCGTCTTACAAGCGGCTTCTGCAGGATGCGATCGTTGCCGGACACGATCCGGCGAACGTGGTGCTGATGGAAGTCCACCCGGAGGAACAGAAGACGCGTCCGGATTTCCTGATGACCGAGAAACTGCTCGGCATTCATACCGTATGCATCACGAAGATTCGCAAAGAAGGCCGCCGGCTGTTTTATGAAAAAGACGGTAAACGGGTCCCGATCGAACGCATCTATAACCGCACCATCGTCGATGAACTCGAGCGCAAGGGAGTCGCGCTGCCATTCGATCTCCGTGATGACCTGGATGTGGAATGGGCGGGACATCCAAACTGGTATTTCCGGGTCAGCAAGTATTCCATTCCTTATCTGAAACATGCGTCGGTGCCGCGCACATGGTTTCTGGATCAACTGAAGGAAGTGCCGGCGGATCTCGAGAACTTTGTACTGAAGCCTCTCTATTCGTTTGCGGGGCTGGGCGTAGTAATTGCGCCGACGCGCGCCGACATCGACGCGATCCCGGCTGCGAAACGCAGCGCGTACATCTTGCAAGAACGGCTGAGCTTCACGCCGGTCGTCGAGACCCCCTACGGACTGACGAAAGTCGAACTGCGGATCATGTATGTCTGGCTCGATGAGCTAACACCAGTGCTGACCATCGTGCGCATGGGCCGCGGACTGATGATGGGCGTGGACCATAACAAGAACATGCAGTGGGTTGGATCCTCGGCAGCGCTGGTGAGTGGGTAGAACTGGTTTCATAAATAGGTCTTGGGTAGGGCACGGCTTCAGCCGTGCCGCTCGGGCCCGTCAAAATGCGGGCTTTTAGCCCCTGAGGGCCAAGCTCGCAGCCCAGCGATAGCATTTATGAAACCAGTAACCGGTTCTAGTACTTCGTTTGGTGAACGTGACAAATGAATAGCTCGATCGACTGCTGTTAGCCACAATTCTGATTGTCGTGCTGATGCTTGCGACTGGGAGTGAGGTAGCTCTTGGCCAAACGATATCTATCTCCATTTCAACTGGTAGTTGAAAGTGGTCGGCGGCAGCCGTGAATGCAGGTATCATTTCGAAGGGTCTCCTGACTCGTTACCCGTCTTCTGCGTAGAAGATATTGTATGTATATATCAGTCAGTATACTTACGACCGTATAGTGTTCCACGTGGAACATTTCTCGCCATGGAAAGGGCGTTGCCCGCGCGCGGAGTTGACCCCACACTACCGGCAGCCTAACATTACGCATCACACGGGCGAGGGCGCCCGCGCCACCCACACCATGGACTTAATCGGGCAAACCGTCTCCCACTACCGCATCCTATCGAAGCTCGGCGCGGGCGGGATGGGGGTGGTGTATGAGGCCGAGGACACGCGGCTGGGCCGGCACGTCGCCCTGAAGTTCATCCCCGAACATCTCGCGGGCGACGCGAAGGCGTTGGAGCGTTTCTCGCGCGAGGCGCGGGCCTCATCGCTGCTGAACCATCCCAACATCTGCACCATTCACGACATCCAGGACAACAACGGGCATCCCTTCATCGTCATGGAAAAGCTGGAAGGCGAGAGCCTGAAACAGCGCATCCACGGCAAGGCCATGGACACCGAGCAACTGCTCGATATCGCCGTGCAAATTGCGGATGCGCTCTCGGCTTCGCATGCCAAGGCGATCGTGCACCGCGACATCAAGCCCGCCAATATTTTTCTGACGCCGGGCGGGCAGGTGAAGATTCTTGATTTTGGACTGGCCAAGCTGGCAAAAGATAAAGTCGGCACCAGCACGGACTCGTCGTTCGAGGAGTCACTGACGCAGGTGGGAGTGATTCCGGGGACGGCGGTTTACATGTCGCCGGAGCAGGCGCGCTCGGAAGACCTGGACGTGCGCAGCGATATTTTCTCCTTCGGCGTGGTGCTGTACGAGATGGCCACGGGCAAGAAGCCCTTCACCGGATCGAACGTGGTGACAACCCTGCACGCGGTGATGAATACCAAGCCTGCTTCGCCTCTGTCGTTGAACCCGGAGCTCCCGACCGAACTCGGCAGCATCATCGGCAAAGCGATGGAGAAAGACCGCGACCAGCGCTACCAGAACGCTTCCGAAATGAAAACTGATCTCCAGCGGCTGCAGAAGGAAGCCGAGTCGGGACCTGTGCGGACGGGAATGAATCGGGTAATGCCTTTCGGTGCTGCGAGCCAGACGTTTCAGAGGACGAACCCGAAGCTGAACTGGGCCATCCTCGGACTGGCAGCAGTGCTGCTGACTGTGCTGGTTTCGGTCGGGGCGTGGTGGTTCAAGCACCGGATTCCGAGCGGGACCGTGCAGGCCAACCATCACACGATCGCGGTGTTGCCGCTCGAGAACGTCCAGAGCGATGCGGAAAGCGAGTTTCTGCGGTTCGCGCTGGCCGATGAGATTGCGAACGCGCTGACTTATGCGCGCAACCTGGAGATCCGGCCCTCGGTATCGACCCAGAAGTACAGCAGCGGCGAGGCGAACGCAGCGAAGATCGGACGCGAGTTGCGGGTAGGCATGGTGGTGGCTGGGCATTTCGTGCGGCAAAACAAGATGGTGATGGTCACCCTGGAAGCGGTAGAGGTGAAAGACAACCGGCTGATCTGGACCGGAGAGCTGACCGCGCCGGTGAATAATTTGATTGCTTTGCAGAACCAGATGGCGACGAAGGTTCGTCAGGAGCTGTTGCCCGCCCTGGGCGTGTCGGGCAGAGCTTTGGAAGCCGGCAGCGCGCCCGCCAATAGCACCGGCTATGACCTGTATCTGCGCGCCGTTGCCCTTGGGCACGACGGAGCCGCGAATCGGGATGCGATCGCGATGCTGGAGCGGTCGGTGGGGCTCGACCCGAACTACGCTCCCGCTTGGGAAGCCTTGGGGCGGCGATATTACTTCGATGCGATTTATTCCGGCGGTGGCGCTTCCGGCTACCAGCATTCAAATGCGGCATACCAGCGCGCCCTGAGCCTGGAGCCGGGACGAGTGGGCGCGGCCGGCTTCCTGGCCGCCAACGAAGTGGAAGCCGGGGCCCTGGACAAGGCATATGGCGACGCCCGCGAACTGGTCAAACGGCGCCCGGATAACGCCTTTGCACACTATTCGCTGGCTTACGTGTTGCGGTACGCGGGATTGCTGGAAGAAGCGCAGCAGGAATGCGATGCCGCGGCCGCGATCGATCCGGGGAACTACAACTGGCGTTCCTGTTCCTTCGCTTTTTTTGAAGTGGGAAAAATGTCGTGGGCCAAGCAGTATCTGAATAAAGATGCCGGCTCGGAGTGGTCGAATGCGGTGATGGTGGCGGTGCTGATGCGCGAGGGCAGGATGGGAGAGGCGCGGCAAGCCACACTCAAAATGACGGCGAATCCAACCTGGATGCGGGACTTTCTACAGGTATGCATGGACAAGGCGCCGGCAACTGAAGTTCACCGCTTTGCCGAGCAGGCGCAGAACGAGTTGTTGCCGGAGACGGATTCGGAACTGAAGTACTACCAGGGCACCTTGCTGGCTGCCTGCGGCGAGAAAGAGATTGCATACAAGTTCCTTGCGAAAGCGGTGGATGAGAAGTATTGCGCGTATCAGGGATTGCAGGCGGACCCGCTGCTTTCGGGCGTGCAAAGCGATCCGGAGTTCCGCAAGATTCTGCAGGCCGCGGAAGCATGCCAGAAGAACTTCCTGGCGGCGGAGCAGGGTGGACACTCTTGAGTGTAGCGCCGCCGTCTCGGCGGCTGTCGTGGGGGGGCCGCGCCCCCAGTGGCGAGGGCAAGATGCCCTCGCGACAGCCGGCAGGATGCTGGCGCTACCTCGGAGAGTACGTTCACACGAGCCCGGTGAGGGAATATACTTGCTGCTTTCCTTGGGCAAACTCCATCACATGTTCATGTCTGAGATGTTCAAAATATTCAGGAGTCAATCTGTGTTCAGCAGACAAGCCGCCCTGCGCAGCACCACGGCCACGGTTCTAGCTTTGGCGCTTGCCGCTCCGACCGCAGTGGTTGCGGCCGACGAAACGCCGCAGAAACCGGCGAGCGATCCTTACTATGCGCCCCTTCCGCAGGAGACGGGCGCTGCAGGGCTGAAGCTGACGCTGCGGCGCCTGCAGACGACCGGGCGGCTGATGCAGGTCGACGCGCATCCGGACGACGAAGATGGCGGCATGCTCACGCTCGAAGCGCGAGGCAAGGGCGTTTCCACCTTGCTGATGACGTTGACGCGCGGCGAGGGCGGGCAGAACGAACTGGGCAGCAATCTGTTCGACGTACTGGGTGTAGTGCGGACTCTGGAAGTGCTGGCCGCCGACCGCTACTACGGGGTGGAGCAGCGTTTCTCGCGTGTCGCCGACTTCGGCTATTCGAAGACTCCGGAAGAGACATTTCAGAAGTGGCAAGGCCACGACATCCCGCTCGGAGATATCGTGCGAGTGATCCGGACGTTTCGTCCCGACGTGCTGATCGCGCGTTTTTCAGGCACGCAGCGTGATGGACACGGGCACCACCAGGCCTCGGCAATCCTGACGAAAGAAGCGTTTCGAGCGGCTGCCGATCCGAACCGTTTTCCGGAGCAGATCAAAGAAGGACTGCAGCCCTGGCAACCGAAGAAGCTCTACATCGGGAACGTGTGCGGCTTCGGGGCCTCGACCTGTGATGCGGCGAATTACACGGTCAAGCTGAACACAGGAAAAGAAGATCCGGTGCTGGGCGAATCGTACGTGCAGTTTGCAATCGAGGGTTTACGGCATCAGCGATCGCAAGCGCTGGGTGGCGTCTCGATTCCGAAGGGCGATCGATTTGCCTACTACAAGCTGGTGGATTCGGTCGTTGAATCTCCAAAGGACAGCGACGGGCACGAGCAGGACTTCTTTGATGGGATTGATACGACGCTTCCGGGGCTGGCGTCGAGGTTGGGAGATGAAGAGAAAAAGGTGCCGTGGCTGCGGGGGGAATTAGAAAATCTGCAAAAGAAAATAGACGAGGCCGTTGCCATAGCGGAAAAGGATACTGACAAGGCGACCGAACCACTAGACATAGCGGGTGGGACGGCGTTACGGATAGCAACACATCTCCCTGCTGACTTGTCGCCCAGGGCCAAAGACTTGCTTATCTTTTCACTTGCGTGCGAGTCGTCTATCTTGCAGTCTTTGGGGCAATTCGCTCGTGGTATGAGCTTAGATGTGTCTGTGGATGGGATCGGCCCCGATCAGGACCACGCATTTCTTGCCGTCCCTGGGCAGACGTTCCGCGTTACGGCGACGGCGACCTCTAAAGTTCCTTGGAAAGAGAATGCAACAATTAGGCTCTCTGGCATGCCCGGGGACTGGAAGATAAGAAATATCGAGGAAAGCAGCGCGAGCCGCAGGGCTGTTGCCCGGTTTCAGGTTACGGTACCAAATGATGTTCCGTACACGCGACCCTACTGGCATCGCTCGAATCCCGAAACAGATGCCATCAATACGATTGATGATATTGACTGCAAGCAATGCCTGACTTTCCCCCGGCTACCCAATGTCGGAGATTGGTGGCGTAGCCTAACACTCCCCTTCTCGACGCTGCCATCTTTGAGAGCGAGTGCCCAGCTAGGATACGAGGGAGGTACTCCGTCGGCGACCTGGATGGTGAAGTACAAGGACGAGCAAGGGAACGTAGTGGAAAGGCCTCTCGCTGTTGTTCCACAGTTCTCGGTGGCACTTGAGCCCGGAGAACAGGTGGTGCCTGGAAATGATGGTAAGGAGTTGGCAGTCAGAGTAGGCGTAAGGGCTAGTTCTGATGG
>Ga0209698_10006335_pt1 | contig 12602 bp, 10 predicted proteins | sample LitLauG_LLR_2012_FD_187203 | JGI IMG/M metagenome (GOLD analysis project Ga0209698, IMG submission 187203) | Freshwater sediment microbial communities from Pennsylvania, USA - Little Laurel Run_MetaG_LLR_2012 (SPAdes) (version 2) | ecosystem: Environmental > Aquatic > Freshwater > Creek >...
CGACCAGGCTGCTGCTGCGCCGCCCGGCCGACGACGCGGCGTTCAGCGGGACGGTGGTCGTCGAGTGGCTGAATGTGTCCGGCGGCCTGGACGCCGCGCCCCGCGCCGATCCCGAACGGCGCCAGCCTGACCTACCCCCTGGAAGGCCTTAAGGTTCTGGACCTCGGCAGCTTCCTCGCCGGCCCGCTGGCGCCGATGATCATGGCCATGCTGGGCGCCGAGGTGATCAAGCTGGAGTCGGCCGGCGGCGATCTGATGCGCCACGCCGAATGGGCCTTCGCCGCCTGCCAGCGCGGCAAGCGCTCGATCGCGCTCAATCTGAAGGACCCCGCCGGACGACCGGTTCTGGAAAAGCTGGTGAAATGGGCTGACGTGGTCCACCACAACATGCGCATGCCGGCGGCGAACAAGCTCGGCCTCGACTACCAGAGCCTGCGGGCGATCAATCCCGACATCGTATACTGCCACGTCAGCTCATATGGCCCGATAGGGCCGCGCAAGGACTGGCCGGGCTTCGATCAGCTGTTCCAGGCGAGCTGCGGCTGGGAATACGAGGGCGCCGGAGAAGGCAATCCTCCGATCTGGTACCGCTTCGGCATGATGGACCACCAATGCGCCATGGCCTCGCTCGTCGCGACGCTTCTGGCCTTGCACGAGCGAGAACGCACCGGCGAGGGCGGGGCCGTGGCCGCCTCGTTGCTTGGCGGCGGCCTGCTGACTTTGCGCGAGACCGTGGTCCTGCCGGGCGGCGAACTGGCGCCCTATCCAAGACTGGACTCGCGACAGCTTGGCGTGTCCGAGGATCGCCGCCTGTTCGAATGCCGCGATGGCTGGATCATGGCGGTGAATGAGGCTCCGGGCGCGCTCGCCGCGCTGAAAGCGCGTCTGGGCGATAACCTGGAGGCCGCCTTGGCGGTGCTGCCGTGCCCGGACGCCATCGCGGCCGTGCATGCGGCCGGGGGTAAGGCCGTCCTGGCCAGGATCAATCAACGCGAGGCCTTCTTCGACGATCCCGTCAATCGCGCCCTGAAGCTGGCGGTCAGCTACCCGCACAAGGTCTACGGCCGGTTCGAGCAGGTCGGGACCTTCTTTGATTTCGGCGATCTCGACACGAAATTCGGCCGCGCGCCGCCAGTCATCGGCGAGCATTCGCGCGAAATCCTCGCCGAGTTCGGGTTTGCGCCCGCCGCCATCGACGCCATGCTCGCCTCCGGTCTGGTTGTCGCGCCGGACTGAGGCCCCCGGCGCGGCGGTCACGTCGCGGCGGCGCGCCAGGAATGCACGGGTCGAAAGCGGATCCGGCTCTCGGCCCTGGCCGATGACAGGAGCGATTGGAATCCGGAGAGTCCGGGACGCAGGGGCGTGAGCGGGAAGAATTCAGCCATCAGATCGGCGCTCGGACGATCCATCAGCGTATCGGCCGCGGCGATGATCATGGCCTCGTGCCCCGTCGCGGCGTTTTCGAGCGCCAGGCGGCAGGCTTCGCCGGCGTCACGGGCGTCAATGTACGACCACAGGTTCATCCGCCTCGGCGCGGGGTGGGCGTGGATCGGCGCCATATTCGAGTAGTCCGACGGCTCGAACACATTGGAGAAGCGCAGGGACGTCACGCTTGCATCGGCATCCCAGCGCGAGAAAGCCTTGGCAATGGTCTCGCCCACTTGCTTGCTCAGGGAATACGACCACTCCGGCCGGTCGGGATGGGTCTCGTCGATGGGGGCGAAGTCCGGCGGCGTGATGAACGGCAGGCCCAGAAGGGTTTCGCTGGACGCCCAGACGATCCGCTTGATCCCGAGCCTCTGGCAGGCGGAAAAGACGTTGTACGTCGATTGAACATTGTTCTCGAAGATAACGTGGTCCGGCGCCAGGCCCGGCGCTGGTATCCCGGCTAGGTGCAGCACCGCATCCGGCGGCCCGGCGACAGTGTCGATACCGGACAGCGCGCCGAGAATCTCCCCAAAGTCCGCCACATTAACCGGCAAGGTCCGCGCGCCGTCCGGAGAGGGCTTGATGTCGAAATTGACCATCTTGTGGCCGGCGGCCCTGAGCGCGGCGATGGCCGCGCGCCCGATCTTGCCCGATCCACCGGTTACAGCGACACGCATGGCTACTGCGCCGTCCAGCCGCCATCGACGACCATTTCCGAGCCGGTCATGAACGCGGCCTTGTCGGACGCGAGGAAGACGATGGCGTCGGCAATGTTGGCCGGCGTGCCGAAATGGCCCAGAGGGTGCTGGGCGCTGATGCTCTGGCGCGCCTCGTTGCCGCCCATGCCGACCAAGCCGGAAACGCCGCTCACCACCGCATCGCCCATTTCAGTGTCGATGACGCCGGGGTGCACCGAATTGACGCGGATGTTCAGCGCCGCCACCTCCATCGCGAGCCCTTTGGTTAGGAGCCGCACCGCGCCTTTCGAGGCGTTGTAGCATACCGCGCCCGCGCTGCCGACAAGGCCCGAGATCGACGAAAGATTGATGATGGAGCCGCCGCCCCGCCATTGGCCCGCCCGCTCGGCCAGAGCCGGGAGAGCGTGCTTGCAGCCCAGGAACACACCTTCAACATTGACGGCCTGCACCCGACGCCACTCTTCCAGTGTCGTCTGGGACAGTGGTTTCATGAGGAAGATGCCGGCGTTATTCACCAGAATGTCGAGGCCGCCCGCCTCGGTCCTGGCGAAGGCCACCGTAGCCTCCCACTCCGCCTCGCTGGTGACATCCTGGCGACGCGCCAGGCCGCCGATCTCCGCCGCCAGGTCGGCCGTGTCGGCTACGTCCGTCACGATCACCCGCGCGCCCGCCGCCGCCAGCGCCCGCGCCGTCGCCGCGCCTATGCCGCGCGAGGCGCCGGTCACCAGCGCCACGCGCCCCTTGAGTTCGCTCATCGCCTTGTTCCTTCCCGGGATGGTTGACCAGACTGTTAGCGGCAACATCGGCGTTAGGCGACCCCCAAAGCCGGCCTGGACGCGCACCAAGATAATCGACATTTGTTATTATAATTAATGTTCACATCCTCGCCAGACGGTGTTAGCGTCGCCGCCGAACATCCCGGAGCGGCGCAAAGCCGGACGGGTCAAACACCCGATGGGAGGCCGCGCCAGTGTCAGACGATTCCTATTTCGATCAATTGCTCGGCGAGCCGTCGCGGTTCGGCGCCATGTCCAGCGAGGACCAGTTCGGGATCGACCCGCGGGAGTTGGCTCAGGTCCAGCTACGCGGGATCCAACAGCGGTTCGAGGAGATGCGCCCGAAGGTGAATGTCCTGGAGCGCCTGTCGGAAGACCTGGACATTACAAAGATCGAACGCGCCGAGGATGTCACCGCCCTGTGCTTCCCGCACACCATGTATAAGTCGTTCGCCGTATCCTACATTGAGGACGGCCGTTTCGACCGAATGACGCGGTGGCTGTCGACCCTGACCACCGTCGACCTGTCCGGCGTTGACGCCACCGGCTGCGACTCCCTGGAGTCGTGGCTGAACCTGCTTGAGGCCAGGACCACCCTGCGTCCCCTGTGCTCGTCCGGCACCACCGGCAAGATCTCCGTCTTCCCCAAGGGGGAAATCGAGGAGATGACCCGCTTCAACAACCAGCTGGTGATTCACGGCCCCTGGCCGGGTGAACCGGACTCCCGCCTCGCCGGCGGCAAGCTCGACTTCTTCTGTCCGTGGCCGGTGTCGACAGGGCGGCACAACTTCCCCAACAATTTCAAAATGCTGCGCAAGCACTTGTATGGTGGAGACGACAGCCGCGTGCACGTACTCGGCGACGCACACTGGGACATCGACGTTTTGTGGCTCGCCGGCCGCATCCGCGCGGCCGAGGCCAAGGGCCAGTTGAGCGAGCTCAGACTCAACCCGAAAATGCAGGCTTTGCGCGACCGGCTGACCCAGCAGCAGGCGGCGGGCAAGGACAATATCGACAAATTCCTGCACGAACTGCTTGTGGAATACGCCGAGCGGCCGGTCTTCCTGTTCGCCCCGTTCAACCTGCTGATTCCCCTGGCGCAGGAAGCCAAGAAGCGCGGCATGAAGGCGAAGTTCTCGCCCGACAGCTATGTGCTCGGCGGCGGCCGCTCGGGTTCGAAGGGCATGATCTTCCCCGACGACTGGATGGAGCAGATCATGGAAATCTTCCCCGCCGAGTATCAACAGGTGTTCGGCATGACCGAAATGACCGTGGCCTGCCGCCGCTGCACCGCCGGCCACCACTTCCACCTGCCGCCCAACATCGTGCCGTTCCTGATCGATCCGGACACCAGCCAACCCCTGCCGCGCACCGGCGTGCAGACCGGCCGCTACGCCTTCTATGACCTATATGCCCAGACCCATTGGGGCGGCATCATCACCGGGGACCGCCTGACCATAAATTTCGACGGCGGCTGCGCCTGCGGACGCACCGGCCCCTATGTCCACGAGGACATCGAGCGCTACAGCAACCTGCGGGACGACGACAAGATCACCTGCGCCAAGTCGCCCGAGGCCTACGAAAAGGCCGTCGAACTCACGCTCGGGGCTATCCACGAATAGGCCCCGCCTCACCCGTCTCATCCAGGCGATCGATCGCGCGCAGTCGCGCCGGACCGAGCGTCAGCGAGAAAGCACCCATGTCAGACTACATCATTCCCCTGATCATCCGTGGACAGATCATCGAAGACGATCTGGTCGACTACAGCGCGCGGCGCAGCGAACTGTCGTTCCGTAGCCCGGACGTCAAGAAATATCTCGACCGGCTGGTCCTGAAGGATCCGATCGATCTGCAGGATCTTTATCGCATCTCGCTCGACGAGATCGTCGATTATCTGGTCGAGCTCGGCCCTCGCCTGGACTACCGCAAGAATCCGCACATCGCCCTGGCGTTGGAAATGCAGATTCTAACCTCGCATCACACGCGCGAAATGCTTGAGAACAGCTATGTCAGCATGCTGCAGGCCCTGACCCGGCCGGTGATAGAGGAGCGCCTGGAAAAGAATATCGGCCGAAAATACCTCGAAGGCTGGGTCGACGAAAAAATGATGGACCGGACAGTGGCCGTGCGTGCCTTCGGCGCCCGCGCCATCCACGCCATCGCCGGCAACAGCGGCGTCATTGCCCTGGAGACCATCCTCGACAATGCCGTCACCCGCAGCGACGCCATCATCAAGATCCCCTCCAACGATCCATATTTTTCCACCGCCGTCGCCCGCACCATGGTGGAGATGGCGCCCAATCATCCGGTGACCAGGCACCTCAGCGTCGCCTACTGGAAGGGCGGCGACGCCAGCGTGGAAAAATTTCTTTACGATTCCAAGAACGTCGAGAAGATCGTCGCCTGGGGCGGGTTCGACTCCATGCGCAGCATCCGGGAATACCTGGCGCCGGGCCTCGACCTTGTCGCCCTCGATCCCAAGCTGAGCGCCTCGATCATCGGCCGCGCGGCCTTCGACACGGAAGCCTCCACCCAGGACGCCGCCGAGCGCGCCGCCGCGGACGTCGGCTATTTCAACCAGGGCGGCTGCCTGAGCGCGCGCACCATCTATCTGGAGTCCGGCACGGACGAGGCGGGCGTCAAACGGGCCAATCAGTTCGGCAAGCGCGTGTTCGAGGCGATCCAGGCCCTGCCCTCGCGCCTCTCCAGCCCTCACCCGGCGTTCGATCCCACCCTGCGGGCGGAAATCGACGGCATCCGCTACAGCGACGCCTTCCGGGTGTTCGGCGGCAAGGCGTCCGAAGGGGCGGTCATCGTCAGCCAGTACGACGAACAGGTGGACTTTTCCGAGCGGCTGGACTGCCGCGTCGCCAACGTCGTGCCGGTGGATTCCATCGACGCGGCCCTGCATCACCTCACCATTCACTCCCAGACCATCGGCATCTATCCCGACTCGCTGAAGAGCAAGATCCGCGACCAGTGCGCCCTGCGCGGCGGGCAGAGGATCGTCTCGCTGGGCATGGCGACGGCGGGCAATCTATCGGGCCCGCACGACGCCATCGAACCCCTGCGCCGCATGGTGCGCTGGCTGCGCGACGATCAGCTCGAATCGCGCGCCGGCGTGTTGCACGGGTAAGGCGACAGATGTCGGACCAGGGGGTGGATGATGACAAGAACCATCAGTGATGCCGCCGGCATCCTCATTTCGGAGATCGCGCGGCTCGGTCGCCAGCGGGTGGACCGGCACGCGCGCAAGCTGGGCCTGAAGCGGTCCGAGTGGCGGATTTTGAACTGCCTCTACTATCACGAAGGCCTGACCCAGACTCAGATCGCCGACCTGATGGAAGTCGAGACCATTACGGTGGGGCGCCTGGTCGACGCCCTGGAGCAGCGTCGCTGGGTCGAGCGGCGGCCGGACCCGCGCGACCGGCGCGCCTGGCTGATCCATCTGACCGCCGACGCGGCGCCCATGATGCGCGAAATCGGCACAATCCACGACTCGGCGCGAAGCGAGACCTTCGGCGCCTATTCCGACGCTGAACTGCGGGACCTGATCGCCCGGCTGGAGCCGGTCCGCGACACCCTGCTGGCGAGCAACAAGCGGGACAGCGTCGCAACGGAGCCCGAAGGCGGCCTCGCGCCGTTCGCCGACGTCAAGATCACGGAGACCACCACATGACCACGCCATCCACTTCTCTGGCCGGCAAGACCGCCCTCGTCACCGGCGCCGGGCGCGGGATCGGCCGCGCCATCGCCGGGCAGCTGGCCGGGGACGGCGCCCTGGTCGCCGTCCACTATGGCGCCAGCGCCGACGCGGCGCGGGAGACTGTCCAGCTGATCGAACAGAACGGCGGACAGGCCTTCACGGTACAGGCCGATGTCGGTTCGCTCGCCGCGATCACGGCCCTGTTTGAGGCGTTGGACAAGGCCTTCACCGAGCGCACCGGATCGCGCGGGATCGACATCCTGGTCAACAATGCCGGCGTCGGCGCCAGCGTCTCCATCGCCGAGACCGACGAGGAAACCTACGACCGGATCTTCGCCATAAATCTCAAAGGGCTGTTCTTCGTATCGCAGCAGGCCCTGCCGGGCCTGCGCGACGGCGGCCGGGTGATCAACATTTCCTCCCTGACCGCGCGCGGCCAGATGATGGAGCGTGCCGCCTACGGCGCCTCCAAGCTGGCGGTGAACTCCTTCACCCAGTCCTTCGCCCAGTTGCTGGGACCGCGCGGCATCACCGTCAACGCCATCATGCCCGGGCTCATCGAGACCGATCTGGTGGTCGAGCTGATGAAGAATCCAGCGGTGGTGGACGCGATCGTCAAGCAGACCGCGCTCAGCCGGACCGGCAAGCCCGCCGACATCGCCTCGGCCGTGTCCCTGCTGGTGTCCGACAAGGCCGGCTGGATCACCGGCCAGCGCATCGAGGTGACCGGCGGCGCGAGACTTTAGGCGATCGTGTGATAGAGGTGCGCCGATCCGAAGGTGGACGTCTCGTCCGGCCTGCTTGATCTTCCAAGGCTAAGCGGGGCGGTCCAGACGCCCACCCTTCGAACTTGTATGGAGAGTCGTCATGCGCCTGGGTTTCCTCCTCCTGACCGTGGCGATCGCCCTGGCGGCGGTCCCGGTCGCCCACGCGCAGCAGGCCACCCTGGTGCTGCTCAACGGCAAGATTTGGACGGAAAATCCGGCGCAGCCGGAGGCACAGGCCGTCGCCATCGACGACGAGACAATCCTGGCGGTCGGCGATAACGCCGCCATCAAGGCTCTGGCGGGAAGCAAGACGGTCGTGGTCGATCTGGCCGGACGTCGCGTCACGCCCGGTTTCAACGACGCTCACGTGCACCTGTTCATGGGCGGCGACGGCGCCGCCAGCGTTCAGCTGGGCGACGCCAACTCGCCCGACGAACTCCGCCGCCGCGTCGCCGGCTTCGCCAAGACCCAGCCCAGGGGCGCCTGGCTGCGCAACGGCCTGTGGGACCACCAGCGCTGGACGCCGGCCACCCTGCCGACGCATCAACTGATCGACGACGTGACGCCTGACAATCCCGCGTTCCTGTGGCGCACGGACGGACACATGGCCCTGGCGAACGCCCTGGCCATGAAGCTCGCGGGAATCGACCGCAACACCCCCGATCCGGCCGGCGGGCAGATCGTTCGCGACGCCGGCGGCAATCCAACCGGCATGTTCAAAGACGCGGCCACGGCCCTGATCGAAAAGGTCATGCCCGCGCTCACCGACGCCGAAATGGACGCCGCCATGACCGCGGCGATGGCGGAGGCGGCGCGCCACGGCGTCACCAGCGTACAGACCATGGTCAACACCAACGGCGATCCCAATGGACCGGTCTATCTGCGTGAGTTCGAGAAATTCGATCGCGCGGGACGGCTGACGCTGCGCATCTATTCGGCCGAAAACCTGCAGGCTTGGAAGACCCTCGCCGGCGCCGGCGTCACCGCGCCGTTCGGCGACGCCAGACTGCGCGTCGGCGGGCTCAAGGCCTTTGCCGACGGGGCGCTGGGCTCGATGACGGCGTGGATGGACGAGCCCTTTGTCGGCGCGCCGGGCAATACCGGCCTCGCCAGCGAGACGCTGCAGCATCCCGAGGCGATGTACGCCGACATGAAGGGAGCGGACCAAGCCGGCCTTCAGCTGATCACCCACGCCATCGGTACGCGGGCGAACCACGCCATCCTCGATTTCTACGAGCGCCTCGCCTCTGAAAACGGTCCCGCCGACAGGCGTCCGCGCATAGAACACGCCCAGCACCTGCGTCCCGCGGACATCCCGCGTTTCGGCAAGCTGGGCGTCATAGCCTCCATGCAGCCCTATCACGCCATCGACGACGGGCGCTGGGCCGAAGGCGCCATCGGCCCCGAACGCAGCAAAACGTCCTACGCCTGGCGTTCCCTGCTGGACGCCGGCGCGGTTCTGGCGTTCGGCTCCGACTGGCCGGTGGCCCCGCTCGATCCGATCGTCGGCATATATGCGGCCGTCACCCGCGAAACCCTCGACGGCAGGAATCCGGGCGGCTGGGTCCCCGAGCAGAAGATCACCGTCGTGCAGGCCGTCCACGCCTACACCATGGGCTCGGCCTACGCCGAGTTCCAGGACAAGGTGAAAGGTTCGATCGAACCGGGGAAACTGGCCGACCTTTCGGTCCTGTCGGACGACATCTTCGCCATTCCGCCGGAGCAGATCGCCAAGGTGAAGGTGGATATGACGATCTTCGACGGTCGGGTGGTCTACGAACGGAAGTAAGATCCCACGCGTCACACCGCCGGACCCCAGCCCGGCATTCCATCGGCAATATCGAGGCGTCGTTGGTTTCGCACCGCGCGCGATGCCGGACTGGAGACCGGCGGTACAATTGGAGTCACGCTGTTGGACCGCACGGCGGCCCGCCCTCACCCCAACCTTGCCTTCATCTCCTTGTGGAAATGCACGATGGCGGCCTCGAACAGGCCGTAGGTGAAATGGGTGTTGGCGCCGCTGGCCAGGCCGCGCTGAATGGACTCGTTGACCGCGCGGTCCTCGCGGGCGCCTTCGTTGACGAAGTCTATGCCCTGGCTGACGCCCTTCCGGTCCGCCTTGAGCGTCGTCTTCTCCGCGAAGGTCCAGGTGAGCTGGCGGGTGCGTCCGGTTCCGTCCGGTTCGTTGATGACGAAGGTCGCGCGACTGGGAAAGGTTGCGACGATCACGTTGGGAAACTGGTGATAGACGTAGGTCAGCCCGCCGAGCGCCTCGCGCTTCTCGGGATCGACCGCGCGCTGACGCTCGATGGCCTGGTAGGGGAAGGCCACCCGGCTATTGGGGCCGAAATACTCGACGACGTTCAGGTTGTCGTATTGCCGGGGATAGAAGGTGTCCTTGTGCGTTCCCTTGATGTGGTAACCCTCCAGGAACCCTTCCATCACGATCTTCCAATTGGCTTCGATCACCGTCTCGCCATGGGCCACGAGGACCATGGCGGGATCGAGCCCCGTCAGCAGGTCCGCCGTCGGTGGCGCCCCGCCGTCCTGGGTGACGAACACCAGACCGCCATGTTCCGCCGCCCTGACCGGAACCAGACCGTGGGCCGTCTTGTCCAGTCCCGGAAAGCCGTCCTCGTGCGGCACGGCGCGCAAAGCGCCAGCCAGGTCGTAGGTCCAGGCGTGATAGGGGCAGACAAGGGCCTTGGTCTTGCCGGCGCCGCAGGCGACCTGGGCGCCGCGATGGCGGCAGGCGTTGCGAAAGGCCCTCACCACCCCGTCAGCGCCGCGCACGGCGACGATCGGCGTACCCGCGGCCTCGCGCGCCAGAAAGGCGCCCGGCTCGGCCAGGGCCATGCTTGGGCAGAATGGCGTCGGCGTGGCGCGGAACAGGCCGATCTCCGCGGCCAGCCGCGTCTCCGATCGGTAATGATCCACCGGCTCGCGCCAGGTTTCCGCGCCCCTGTCGGTGGTGGCATGGTCGATATGGTCGAGCACCCGCGTCGTGACACGCCAGTCCTCCATCAGATCGTGCATGAGCGCCTCCCTGGCGTTGGATTGGCGCGAGATTGCGCGTCCAAACATCAAGCGGCAAGTGGCGCTGCATGTTTTTGGACCGCTGGTCTTCAGACCGGCATTTTACGACGGGTCGGGGTCAGTATGCCGGTCTGAAGACCAGCGGTCCGAGGGAAGTCACCCTACGGGATTTTGCCTAGGCGATTGGCTCCGCGCCGCGTGGTAGAAGCTTCCGCTTCCCGCCGCCACGAACATGAGGCTCCCATGAGCGATAACGCCCATCTCAACAGCGGCGCCCTGGCGGCCCTCTACAAGAGCAAGCTCGTCACGGCCGAGACCGCCATCTCGACCATCGTCAGCGGGCAGGCCGTCGCCATGGGCATGGCGATCGCCGAGCCGCCCGCTCTGCTCGCCGCCCTGGCCGCGCACGTGGAGACGGCAAAGCTGGGCCAGATCCAGCTGTGGTATTTTCACTCCCTGATCGCCGCCGGCTCGACCGTCCTGCGCTACGAGATGATCGACCGCATCCGCCCGCATTGCATGTTCCTGACCGCCATCGAGCGCGAACTGCTCAAGCGGGAGGGCGAGGATCCGGCGCGGTCGATCGAATTCGTGCCGACGGCGTTCAGCGAATCGCCGCGCCTGTTCACCGAGCACGTGGAACTGGACGTCTTCGTCACCACGGTGTCGCCGATGGACGCCCACGGCTGGTTCACCTTCGGCACGGGCAATGACTATTCCACCACGGCGGCGCGGACGGCCAGGCGGCTGATCGTCGAGGTCAATCCCAACATGCCGCGCGTGTTCGGCGATTCCCTGCTGCACGTCAGCGAGGTCGACGCCATCGTGGAAAACAACACGCCGCTGATCGAACTGGCCTTCCCCCCGCCCTCGGCCGAGGAAGAGGTGATCGCCAAGACCATCGCCGCCATGATCGGCGACGGCGCCTGCCTGCAGATGGGCATCGGCACCCTGCCCAACGCCGTGTGCGCCCTGCTGGAAGACCGCAAGGACCTGGGCATCCATACCGAACTGCTGACCCCGGCCATGGCCAGGCTCGTGGACTGCGGCGCGGTGACCAACCGCCGCAAGGTCACTTACAAGGGCCGCAGCGTGTTCACCTTCGCCATGGGCGATCGCGGCTTCTACGACTTCCTGCACGACAATCCCTCGCTGCACAGCGCGCCGGTGCAGGTGGTCAACGACCCCCGGCACATCGCCAAGAACCCCGACGTGGTCTCGGTCAACGCCACCCTGCAGGTGGACCTCAGCGGGGCGTGCAATTCGGAGCATGTCCTGGGCCGCCAGTTCAGCGGCGCCGGCGGCCAGCTGGATTTCGTGCGCGGCGCGTGCGCCTCGCCGGGCGGCAAGTCGATCATCGCCTGCGAGTCCACGGCAAAGAAGGGAACGATCTCGCGTATCGTGCCGGCGCTGGACGGTCCGGTGACGGTTCCGCGCAACGACACCCAAATCGTGGTGACTGAATACGGCGCCGTGGACTTGCGCGGACTGTCGCTGAGCGCCCGCGCCAAGGCGTTGATCGGCATCGCCCACCCGAAGTTCAGGGCGGAACTGGAGACGGCGGCGCACTGAGGCGGCCTCGGCGGCGCTCCCTGCGACGGCCGCCGGCTTGACACCGCCGCCGCCACTCACGACAAGCTCCGCACCTCCGGTCGGCGCGAGGAATGAATGGGTGATGACCGCGAGCCTCGCACAAATCCGGGATCCGTCGGCCGGCGCTCACAACGTCGATGCGGCGCTGACCTCGGCCACGCGCGCGGCCGCCGACTGGCTGATCGAACGCCAGAGGCCTGACGGGCACTGGGTGGGCCGCGCCGAATCCAACGCCTGCATGGAGGCGCAATGGTGCCTGGCCCTGTGGTTCCTGGGCCTGGAAAACGATCCCCTGCGGCCGCGTCTGGCGCGGTCCCTGCTTGAGACCCAGCGCCCCGACGGGGCCTGGCAAATCTATCACGGCGCACCGAACGGCGACATCAACACCACGGTGGAGGCCTATGCCGCCCTGCGCTCGGTCGGCATGACCGACGACGCGCCGGCCCTGGTCAAGGCGCGGGAGTGGATCGCGGCCATGGGCGGGCTTGCCAAGGTTCGGGTGTTCACCCGCTATTGGCTGGCGCTGATCGGCGAGTGGCCGTGGGAGAAGACGCCGAACCTGCCGCCGGAAGTGATCTGGTTCCCGGTCTGGTTTCCG
>Ga0209698_10006336_pt1 | contig 12598 bp, 9 predicted proteins | sample LitLauG_LLR_2012_FD_187203 | JGI IMG/M metagenome (GOLD analysis project Ga0209698, IMG submission 187203) | Freshwater sediment microbial communities from Pennsylvania, USA - Little Laurel Run_MetaG_LLR_2012 (SPAdes) (version 2) | ecosystem: Environmental > Aquatic > Freshwater > Creek >...
TCGCCGTCGCTCAACGGCCAGCAGGAACGCTGCCTCCCTTACGATTCCAATCCGCTCCACTCCGCCGACCCCTGCTTCGCAGAACTTCCGAGACGGCTGTCCTGTCCCCTCCTGCCTTGACTTCGATGTGCGCGAGTGGTAGTATCCATCACGCATTCAGCAATCGTCGTTGCTTATTACGCAATATGCTTGCGGCACCACCGCGGCTGCGCGAGAAGCAACGCTCTTCAGGGGGGATTTCGACATGAACAGAAACCCGATAGGTACCGGGCTCGCGCTGCTATTGGCGGGCCTCACAACTCTGATTGCCCCGCTCCACGGGCAGAACTTCTACGGTTCTGTGGTCGGAACGGTAGCCGACGCTTCCGGCGCCGCCATCGCCGGGGGGAAAGTGTCGATCACCAATGCCGCTACCGGCGAGCGGCGCGCCGCGGTTTCCGACTCCGACGGCGGCTATCGCTTCCCGAATCTGTTGCCGGGCAACTACAAAATTGAGGTCTCGCAGACCGGCTTCAAGCAATATCGGCGCGACAACATCACGGTGCAGGTGGAATCGACGGTCCGTATCGACGTGGCCATGGAGGTCGGCGACGTGACGCAGCAGATCGAGGTTTCGGCCGCCGCGCCGCTGCTGCAGACGGAGAATGCGTCACTGAGCCAGGTGGTTGGAACGCGGTCGGTTGAGGAACTGCCTCTGAACGGCCGCAATATCCTGAACCTGGTCAACCTGGTGCCCGGCGTCGTGCCGCAGGGTTCCTCCGACGGGAACTTGACGGGCAAAAACGTTTTCGCGGCAGGCAACTACCAGATCGGCGGAGGCACGGCTAACCAAAGCGTGACCTTGTTCGATGGCGTTCCGGTGAACATCACGTACGGCAACGTCACAGCGCTGGTTCCGGTCCCCGATGCGGTCTCCGAATTCCGTGTCCAGACGAACAACAACAGCGCCGAGTACGGCCGCTACACCGGCGGCGTGATCAACGTGGCGTCGCGGAGCGGCAGCAACGAGTTTCATGGCGCCGTCTACGAGTACCTGCGCAACCGGTCTCTCAACGCCACCAATTTCTTCGCCAACCGATCCGGCGCTGGCAAGGCGCCATTCGTCCAGAATCAGTTCGGCGCCAATGCCGGCGGCCGGATCATCCGCGACAAGCTGTTCTTCTATGCCGGTTACGAAGGATTCCGCGCCCGCCAGGGCAATCTGTTCAGCTACACGGTGCCGCTTCCGGAAGAACGGACGGGCGACTTCCGCGGCTATCTCAACGGCGCCGGCCAGCAGATCCCGATCTACGATCCCAACACACAGTGCGGCGCGTACGGAAATCCGGCCTGCGGATCGGTGCAGCGGACTCCGTTCCCCAACAACATCATTCCGGCGAACCGCATCAGCCCGGTCGCCGCGAAATTGGTCGCGTTCCCGTATCACGCCATGCCCACGGATAATGGCCAGCCCTTTACGCACAACCTCAATTTCAACCGGAACGCGGCGACCGGCGGCGACAACGACCAGCTCAACCTCCGCGGCGACTACCAATTGAACGACAAGCAGCGCCTGCTGGCGCGGTATACGCGGTGGAACTCTTCCAATCAGCCGGTCGATCCCTACAGCAACGGGTTCCGCGGCGGCGATCCGTTTTCGCCCGAGCACTTCGTCACCACGCAGGCTGTCCTGGCCGATACCTATGTTCTGCGGCCGGACATGATTCTCGATGTGCGCGCCGGATTCACGCGGTGGTACTACAATCGGATTCCGGGCACGTTTGGCCAGAACGGCACCGCTGTCGGCCTCCCGTCGTACTTCAATCAGATCGCAACCCTCAATGGTCTGACCGGATCGACGACGATCCCCCAGATCAACATCTCCAGCCCTACCATCAACCAGGTCAGCACCGGCTATCTGCTGGGCGTCGATAACACCTATACCCTTTCTCCAACGTTTAACTGGACCAGAGGCAAGCACTCCGTCAAGTTCGGCGGGGAGTTTCACCGGTACACTCTCGGATACTTTCAGAACAACGCCGCCGGAGGCGTCTTCGGCTTCGACAACCTCTTCACGTCGGCCACCAACACGGGCGGAGCCAGCGGCAGCGGCTATGCGTCGTTCCTGCTCGGACTCTCGAACAACACCAGCCTCATCCAGACCTCGTGGCTGACCTACACGATGATGGACTACGAAGGCTTCTTTCTCACCGATACGTTCCAGGCGACGAAGAAGCTCTCGATTACCGCAGGCTTGCGCTACGAGATCCCCGGCGTCTACAAGGAACGCTTCGACCGCATTGCGACCTTCAACCGATATGAGCAGAATCCGGCATTGGCCGGAATTCTGGTCAACGGCAAGCCGGTGCTCGGCGCCTACGATCCGGTCAACACACCCAATCATCCGTACCGCGGTCAGACCGCGGAGAACTACGGTCTGCTGGCGCCTCGGGTCGGAATTGCCTACCGGCTGGACGAGAAGACGGTGATTCGCACGGGCGCGGGCATTTTCTTCATACCGGGTAATGTGCAGTTCACCCAGGGACCGCAGGCGAACCCGCTCAGCTACTTCGTGAATTCACAGGCCGCCAGCATCGATAGTTTCGTCACCTACAATTCGACCTTCGACAATCCCTTCCCGACCGGTATCTACGCACCGCCGGGGAGGACCGGCGACTATCAAACGCTGTTTCTCGGTTCGAGCCTCGGCGGCAAGGCTTTCCAGGCCACCGAAAAATCCGGGTTCACCGCTCAGTGGAACTTCTCGATCCAGCACCAGTTCCAGGGGAATTTTTCACTCGACCTCAGCTATGCGGGTCTGCGTGGCATCCACCTGCCGGCCAGCTTGCAGTACGATCAGATCGATCCCCAGTATCTCTCGCAGGGCTCGGCCCTGAAGACGCTGGTGGCCAACCCGTTCTACGGAAAGGTCCCAACCGGCACCCTGTCTGCCAAAACTGTTCAGGCCGGACAACTGCTGTTGCCTTTCCCCGAATACACGTCGGTCTCGAACAGTTCCGCATACCTGGGCGACAGCACGTACCATGCTCTCCAGGTGAAGGCGGAAAAACGCTTCTCGACGGGCGGCACGCTCCTCGCATCGTACACGTACTCGAAAGTTCTGGCGAACGTCGAGACCCTGACCACTTGGCTCGACTCGGGCACGGGGGTGGCTGGCTATCAGAACAACTACGATCTGCGCAACGAGAAGGCGCTCTCAAGCTTCGACTCGCGGCAGCGGTTGACGGTGAGTTATGTGTACGACCTGCCCTTCGGCAAAGACCGGCAGTTTCTCTCCTCGACCAACGCCTTCGTGAGCCGCGTCATCTCGGGATGGGGACTCAACGGCGTGACCACCTACCAGATGGGTTTCCCGCTGGGGATGACGGCCACACCGAACAACACCGGCCTCAATACGGGGCTTCGCCCCAACGTGGTTTCCGGCTGTCAGAAGACGATCGGCGGTTCCTCGCAATCGAAGATCTTACAGTGGTTCAATACGGCCTGCTTCACCGCCCCGGCGATCTACACCTTCGGCAGCGAATCGCGGACCGATCCCGAGTTGCGAGGCCCGGGAATCCGGAACTACGACTTCGCTCTGTTCAAGCGGACTGCGATCACGGAGAGGTTCAATCTGGAGTTCCGGGCCGAGGCCTTCAACCTGTTCAACCGCGTTCAGTTCGGAACCCCCGATCGCGGACAGACCACGTCCGCCAACAACACGTTCGGCCAGATTACTTCGCAGCAAAACAATCCGCGTCTGCTCCAGATGGCGCTGCGCCTGCGTTTCTAGGTTCTAGGCAAGGGCGAGTCGGAAAACCGCGGTGACGGACCGCCGTCGCTTCGCCGTTCCAGTTGTTTCTTGCGGCATCGCTCCCGCCGCTGCGGTTTACGCGAGCGGTTGCCCGACCCCGTTCCTAATCCGGCCCAACTCCCGACCCCGCTAACGCAGCGTCCATAATTCTCGATTGGAACCACCGCCGGAGAAACAGCGACGGCGGGACGAGGAAGGTGCACGACAAGATCGCTGATCGGGTGCGTGCCTTCAAGCGATTCGAAGATTCAGCCAGAGCCCGCCGCCAAGACCGTTTCCAGCCGCCACGCGTGCGCCAGCCAGGCTTTCTCCGGTTCATTGGCAAGCTGTTCTAGAATCTGCTCGCCGAAACCAATCCGGCCCAACACGCTGCCCGAGGGGTTCCTCCAAGCGGGTTCAGGCAAAATGCCGCAGCGCGTCCAGACTACTGAATCGTCCACCCGCCATCGACCATCAGCACGTGCCCGACCACCATATCCGACATCGAACTCGAAAGGAACAGCACGGCGCCTACCAAATCCTGCGGCTGGTTCCACCGCCCGATCGGCAACATCGTCTCCGTCGCCCATTCCTTGTAGCCCGGCTTATCGAGAATCACTCTGCGCGACTCAGTCTCCGTGATACACGGAGCCACTACGTTCACCGTGACCCCCTGCCGCGCCCATTCGAGCGAAAGCGCCCGCGAAAGGTGATGCACCCCGGCCTTTGCCGCCGCGTACACCGACCTGCTCTTGAAGGCGATCACTCCGAAGTTCGAGCCGATGTTGATGATCTTTCCGCCGCCCTGCGGAATCATGACGCGCGCCGCCGCCTGGCACGCAAAGAACACGCTCTTCAACGACGCCGCCATGGTCCTGTCGTATTCGTCTTCCGTGACTTCGAGAGCCATCGAGTTGCCCGTCCAGCCTGCGTTGTTCACCAGAATATCGACGCGGCCGAACGCCTCCTTGGCCTTCTCGACCATGGCGTTCACATGCGAGACTTGCGAAACGTCCGTTTGCGTCACGAGTGCCTTGCGCCCCAAGGCCTCGATTGCGCCCTGCACCTCTTTGATCTCCACTTCCCTCGCGGTCGGATATTTCGCGAGCACCAGGTGCGCGCCTGCCTGCGCCAGCCCGATCGCGATTGCGCGCCCGATCCCCTGCGATGGCCCGGTCACAATCGCAATCTTGTCTTTTAAGCCGAAGCTCGAATAGTCGATCGTCGTTGAAGTCATATGAGCCCCCTGAGTGTGCCGCCGAGATCGAGATTCGCGCCGGTGATGAACTTCGCCAGCGGTGACGCAAGGAAGACAGCGGCATTCGCCACGTCCGTCGGCTCGCCGAACCCGAGAGGCATGTATCGGTCTTCCAGAAATTTCTTGACCGCGCCTTCCCGATCCAAAGCGAATTGCGCCGCGATCTGATCAGCGATCCCGCTCGGCCTCGAAAACAGTCCGGTCCAGACCGGTCCCGGTGAGACCGCGTTCACGCGCACATGCGGCGCATACGCCTTCGCCAACGACTTGGTCAGGTGCAGAATGCCGATCTTGAACAACCCGTAGTCCATCACACCGGGCTCGGGCTGCTTCCCCAGATCCGACCCGATGTTGACCACTGACGCCGATCCGCGAGCCCCCATGCCCGGAAGAAACGCGCGGCACGTTCGCACGCAGCCCATCAGATTCACGTTCAGCGACCGCACCCACCCTTCATCGGTGAGTTCCTCGAAGGGCACGGGGTCCGCCACGCCGAGATTGTTGATCAAAATGTCCGGCGCCCTCTTGAAATTCTCCATCACGAAAGCGACCGCATCGTCCACGCCCTGCGCCGTGGAAAGATCCGCGACGAATGTGCCGTGCCACGCGCGCCCGCACTCCTTAAGTGCGTCCTCATCCCGGTCCGCGACGATGACGCGCGCGCCCTCGGCCGTGAGGAGGTTCGCGATCGCCGCGCCGATGCCGTTCGCGCCAGCAGTGACGAAGCACAACTTGCCATGTAGTTGATAGTCCATTCCGGTCTCGTTAACTCTGCGGCGCGGCAAGCATGACGTTTCCCGGGACCCCACTGGCGATGCTGGGCCCGCCCGCCCCTGTGGAATCGCCCTTGGCGGCCACTCTTCCATCCACACTTCGCGAGTAGAATGGACGGCATCCTTCGCGCGGTTTCTCCGGCCGGAACCACTTCTCGACGTCCGTCGCCAGATCCATAGCCGCCAGCCCGTTGCCGACGGTGCCGGTGCTTTCGGACTGCCGCTGCGTAAACAGGTACGTCGCCGGCAAGAGCTGCACCGTCAAAGAAACACTCAGCATTCGATAGAGAGGGCTCATGCTAACCTCGCGAGTCCGGAAAATCTTTAGGGAGTCTATATGAACCTGCGCTGACTGTCAATGTTCGGCGCCGACATGTTCGGCGCCGACACCTTCCCCGACTGATTCAGTCTGACAGCCTGGGGCGTGACACGTCCACAACGCAACCCTTCAGCACCACATGCTTTCGCTGCCGGCCGGTCTAGGGCGCTGACAGTCCGCGAAACGGCCCGCCTAAACCGAGGGCCGTCTCAGGCGATCGGGTTGTCGGGATTCCAGAAGGGTTCTGGTGCTCTGACAAAGTCCACCGGCACCTCCTTAATAAAGGCCCTCAGCCATTCGGCACAAGGCTTCATTCCCGCCTGCTCTGAAAGGACGTGGCCGACGACGATCAGCGCCTTTTTCTGGCCCGCGGCGATGCAATCCTGGATGAACTCGACCACCTCCCACTCGCGCGTCTCGCCAACTACCAGGACTTCGATCTCCGGCCGGGCGGCCATCGCCACTGCAGACATATACCCCCAAGACGCATTCACTCGATTCACCGCCATTTTGGGATCTCCGACGACGCGCATCGTGCGGGCATTCAATTTCTTCTGCATGTCCGTGGCGAACCGGGCGAGCGGTGTGCCGGGAAAGATAAATCTGCCGGGGTTCTCGGGGTCGGCATTCTTCTCCCACCCGAGTTCGTGAACCATCCCGGTAGCGATCCCGTCGGGGCGACGCGCATGCCAGTGGTCGTGAAAATGGAAGACCACCGCCTGATTCCTCTCGCAGAACTCTTTCTTTGCCAGGTACGTGGCGTTGTTCTCCAGCGGCTTGACGTCGTCCTGGTGCATGTATACGGGTGTCTCGTGAGATACGATCAGGTTCAAGCCGGCAGCGACGCAGCGCTTCACCACGTCGAAAGTCCCCATCATCGTCGTGGCGACGCCCTTCACTGGCGCGGAGCCGTCGCCGAGCACAATCCGGTCCACCGTTTGGGCTCGCCAAGGCACTCCGATGTTCTGCCGGATTCTCTCAATCACTTGGTCTGCCGTAAGCGCGGAATTTTGAGCGCGTGACGTTTGAGTGGCGGATAGCACCAGTCCGCTACCGAGGAACTCCCGCCGGGAAGAGTTGTCAAAAATCATTTGCGATCCGTTCCTTTGTACACTGCCCGCAACGATCCGGTGTCGTGCGGGAGATCCTAATACTGTCGCATAACTGAAACCGGCGAGCGGCTAACCAGCGGCGGCCGGGGGCGGCTAGGTGCCCGTTAACCGAGCCAGAGCGGAATGAGCAAGTGCCGGCTGGCCGCGGCTTCCGCCCGACTCCTCCACATGGCTTCAAACCCGCACAGTTTCCGTTCCACGTGTTGCCAGTACGCCTCGTGCACCGATGCCTGCGCCACTTCTTCCACCAGCGTGACGCCGCGCCGGTACACCGGCCAACGGGCACTTGACCACCGGCCACCATCCCCGGCGGCCGCGGAAGTCACACCCGTTCAATCCGGCGCCACCGGTGGCTGAGCTGACTTCTGCCTTCTGCCTCCCCTATCCCGCTTCGGCGTCAGCAGGGCGCGAAGGTAAAGACAACAACGCCGATCAGGAACCAGATCGCCGCAAAAACGATGCCGTAGCCGAAGAAACAGCGGAAATCCACGCGAGCGATGCCGGCGACCACCACGTACCAGAATGGCGTCAGAAAGTTGCCCATGTGATCGCCGACGCCGAGCGCAAGCATTCCCCGCTGGACCGTCACCCCTACCGCCATCGCGGTCTTGACGGTCACGAAACCTTGGACCGTCCACTGGCCCCCGCTCGACGGGATGAAACACGCAAACAGCGTTCCCGCAACCGCTGAAATGAACGGAAAGGTAGACGCGGTGGAAATGGTAGCAGCCAATCCAGCGGCCTTCTCACCGACGTTGGTGAACTGAATCAGCCCCGCGACGCCGGCATAGAGGTGGTACAGCACGATTACCGCCCAACTCGCAGCGACGCCCCGCTGGACCGCGGGCACAAACCGCTGGACGCTGCGATGCAGCAGGAACGTGAGAAATAAAAGCGTGGCGTTCAGCGAATTGATATCGAGACTCAGGCGCTTCACTACGAAGTGATACCAGAGCCAGAAGGCGAGCATGGTGGCAAGCGCGAACCCGACCAAAGGGCTTCTCTCCAGGTTTTGCGACAAGCCGGCGGTGCTTTCATCCTTGACGGCAGCGGCAGCCGCCGCGGCTTTGGCCAGCATCGCGGATTCGCCGAATTCCGAGAGTGTCCGGCAGGACTTCGGCATCAGACGACAGGCGACCAACAGGGCGGCGGCGGTGTAGGCGACTTCATGGATGATGGCCGCCGGAGACCAGATGGTGGTGGAGAGTGGAACGATGCCGATGATGTTCTGGAGAAAGTGCCCACTGGTGGCGACCAGCAGGGGCCCACTCGAGGATGGTCCGAACTGCCAGAGCGCCTGCGCCGCATAGGTCACTGCCAGCAGGAAGGGGAAGTCGATGGGAATGCCTTTGCGTTCGGCTTCGGAGGCGCAGCAGATGGCAACAATCGGACCGAGCGCATAACCCAGTCCCCAATACAGATACGCGGCTGTGCCCGCGCCCAGGAAAGCGGTCACGATCACCTGGTTCCGTGTTTTCGGCAGCCGGGCCAGGCGGCCGATGGCTCCGCGGCAGAACGGAGTCAGGGCCAGCGCCGAGCTCAAGACGATGATGAGCGTCATCTGCATGGTGAATGGCAGCAGCATCCAGAGACCCTGATGATACGCATCCACGACGCGCACGAACGTGTTACCGAGCGCCAGGGCGATGCCGGCTGTCACGGTGGTAAGGATCACGCTCGCGGTGATAGCGTCCGGCACAAGCCGCGCCATCGATTGCGAAAACCGCTCCAGCCATGTGGCGGAGAGCCGCTTGTCCATACATAGCCTCGTTTCCGGTGACAGGACCGCTCGATCCAGGGTTCTTGGTATTATACGCCGGCGGCAGGATCTCACCCTAGCTCTGCGCCGAGACTGTTCCGAGACTGTCGAGACTCAAGCACCGTATCAGACCCTATGTTCCGGAGGACGGCCGGTTTCATGTATGATGAATCCGAACCTCAAGGAGTGCCCATGCCCCGTATGCTGCGTAGTTCATCGCACATCACCATGACGACGGTCGCGATCCTGGTTGGATCGATTGCCGCCACTGCCCAATCTCCCGCGCAACCGGGCGCGCCCGGCCGCGGCGGCCGAGGACCGCAGGGACCCGTGGTGGTCTCACCCGAGGTGCAGAGCGACCACCAGGTGATCTTCCGCCTGCTGGCGCCCCAGGCCGAGAGTGTCGAACTGCGCGGCGGCGACCTGACCGCCGGGGGCCGCACCTTGCCCAAAATGACGAAGGGCGAGAACGGCGTTTGGGAAGCCACTATGGGTCCGATCGATCCCGGCGCTTACCGATACAACTTCACCGCGGGTGGAGCGCAGGTGCTGGACCCGCGCAATACCTCGGTCAGCGAAACCAACAGCACGGTGCAAAGCCTGCTGGTGGTTTCCGGGTCCGACCTGATGGATACGCGCAATGTGCCGCATGGGGCGGTGGCGTCGGTATTCTACAACTCCACCTCGTTGGGCCGCACCCGCCGCATGCACATCTACACGCCGGCGGGTTACGAGTCGGGTCGCGACAAGTATCCCGTCTTCTATCTGCTCCATGGCGCGGGCGATTGCGACGATTCCTGGACCTCGGTGGGCCGCGCTGGCTTCATAATGGACAACCTGATCGAGTCAAAAAAGGCCAAGCCGATGATCGTGGTGATGCCGGCGGGCCACACGGTTCCCGGCGCGTTTGGCGGGCGGGGCAGGGGGGCCGGAGGGCGCGACGAATTCACCGACGATTTCCTGAAAGACATCGTTCCCTACGTGGAGAAGAATTACCGCGTGCTGGCCGACCAACCGCACCGCGCCATTGCCGGCCTGTCCATGGGCGGCAGCCAGACGCTGAATATCGCCATCCCGAACCTGGAGAAGTTTGCGTATGTAGGCGTGTATAGTTCCGGGTTGATTGGCGCATTCGGTGGCGGGCGGGGCGCGGCTCCAACTCCGCCGCCCGGACCGGGCTGGGAAGAGCAGCACATGGCGGAACTGGATAATGCGGCCGCCAGGAAGGGTCTGAAGTTGCTGTGGTTCAGCACTGGCGTCGACGACGGCTTGATGGCCACTACCAGGTCCACCGTCGAGATGCTCAAGAAGCATGGCTTCTCACCGGTGCTCAAAGAGAGCGCTGGCGCGCACACCTGGATCAACTGGCGCAATTACCTGACCGAGTTCGCGCCGCAGTTATTTCAGTAACACGGCCATATGAATCGGCCACTCCGCCTTGCCCTTTCCGCCTGCCTCGCGGTCACCGCGGTCCTCGCCCAGGAAGCCGCCATTGCCATCACTGGCGTCGGCGGGAAATCCGCTCACCTCACCCTGGCCGACTTATCCAAGCTCCCGCAACAGACCTTCACCGCCACGGACCACGGCGTCACCGTCTCCTTCTCGGGCGTGCTCCTCTCCGATGTCCTCGCCAAGGTGGATACCCCCACCGGCGAGGCGTTCCGGAAAACCGCCGCCTCCCACTTCGTTGTAGTCGAAGCCAAGGACGGCTACCGCGCCGTCTTCGCCTGGGCCGAACTCGACCCCTCGTTCACTGATCGCAAGGTCTACCTGGCAACCCATCGCGATGCCAAGCCACTCTCGGACCAGGACGGCCCGTTGATGACCGTCGTCCCCGATGACAAGCGCGCCAGCCGCTGGGTCCGCGCCGTAACCTCGCTCACCATCCGGTGAGCATGCCTGCCAGACATCGTCCAAAACTAACATCGAGATTCCCGGTCCAACCTGTTGGTGTTCGCTCCGGCCGCGCATCGTTCCTGTTATGTTAAGCTGCTGCCCGGCGTTCTTCTGCGGCTTCATGTCATTCTTTTGGTTGATTGCACCGCACCCGCGGGCAGTCCTCCCTCTGACTTTGTGAAATGGCTGTCACGCAACGTCGCCGCTGACTGGGCTTCTATCGGGCTGCCGGGCAGCCTAGATTCTAGCTTAGTAAGCCAGCTAATCTAAGGGGAACATCTTAGTATCCCTGCATCTTTGGTACTAATGACATGTGACCAACCCAAGACTAGAATTAAATCAGGCCGGAGAATAGTTTGAACGGAAATCGGGCCACGGGTGGTTAGGAGAAATGACTGAATGAAAGCCGGCTTAGTAATGGCTGTAATTGCGCTGGGCGCCGTAGCCCGAGGGGCATGGGCCAATGCCACTATCTTTACGGATTCAGGTACGGCCTGCTCGCCGGCAGCCTGCCTCGAGGCGGGGCAGTTCGGCATCCTCACCTACGCGAACGCGATCTTCCAAACCAATAACGACCATCTGAACGGGCTGGTGGGGTTCGGAACTTTCGGGTCGAATGGGAAACTTCAGGCTACCGGACCTGCTACCGACAGCGGCCCTTTCGATTTTTCGGATGCCTTGAACGCCTCTTCGGGTGGTTACATGGTGCCGAATGGCAGCAGTATCGGCAATACTACGATCAGGGGCGGCACCGCGTACAATCCCTCCCTCGTCAGCGCCGCGCTCATGCAAGTGACCAATATTTCTGCATATTGGGCTGTGCAACCCGGCACGACTCTGCAAGCCAATTTGGGCAAGGGAAACAACACCCTCGGCGCCATCGGTGGAGGCGTGCAGGTTTTCAACGCCAACTACAATATCAACGCCAATCAGGACATAACGATCCAGGGCGGACCCAACGACCTGGTGATCGTCAATGTCCCCGCAGGCTACAGTGTTCAGCTCGGTGCGAACATTAGTTTGACCGGCGGGATCACCTCGGACCAGGTGCTGTTTAACATCCTCGGAGGGACTAACAACGTGCTACAGACCTCAGGCGCCAACAAACAGATCTTCGCTGACTTCCTGGTGCGGACCTCCAACTATCAGATCGACGCTGTGGACATACATGGACGAGTGCTTGGAGGAACCGGCCAACTCGCCTTTGTCTCCGGGGGTAGCCTGGATGCACCGCCAGATGCGACGACGGCGACGCCGGAACCGTCGACGTGGTTCTCGATGGCGGCCGGTTTAGGGCTGATCGGCGCGGCCAGCATGCTGCAACGCTTTCGGCGGGCCTAGATCCTGCGCTGGCAATCAATCACTTCGCCGTATTTCACGGTGCCGTTGTACGCCCTTGGCGTCGGCACGCCAGCAAGCCAGGCGCGGAGTGGAGGAAGGTCCGGCGACTCAGCCGGACAGCCGCAGTGCAACTCGTTTCGGGAGGGAGAGGGCGGGCTTACCCGAAAAGTTCGGACAGGGGGACTTCGACGGCACGGTGAAATACGGCGAAGTGACCAAGGGCCATCTCCGCGATGATGGCCGTCTCTCGCGGCTTGCGCGCTTCGAACAATTCCACCACGCGCGGCAGACCGCCGGTGATGTCCTTGGTCTTGGTGGTTTCGCGCGGGATCTTGGCGAGCACGTCGCCGGCGTGAACTTCCTCCGCG
>Ga0209698_10006338_pt1 | contig 12596 bp, 9 predicted proteins | sample LitLauG_LLR_2012_FD_187203 | JGI IMG/M metagenome (GOLD analysis project Ga0209698, IMG submission 187203) | Freshwater sediment microbial communities from Pennsylvania, USA - Little Laurel Run_MetaG_LLR_2012 (SPAdes) (version 2) | ecosystem: Environmental > Aquatic > Freshwater > Creek >...
CTGCCGTCGCTGCCGCCCGACCCGCTTCTGCTGTTCGCCACCGAAGTCGGAAACTCCCGTCACGAGCGCCCCGGCCGATTGCCCGACGCCGAGGAAGCGCTCGATTGCGTGATCGCCGGTGCCGGCGATGCCGACCTGGTCGGCATATTCGCGAGCGGCCCGGTCTACCGCGGCTTTGCCAATTCGCTCGGGCAGCGCAACTGGCACCGGGTCGACAGCTTCCAGCTGGACTGGTCGGTCTACCTGGCCGGCGACAAGGCCGTGAAATCGACCTACGCGAGCGACACCTGGAACCCGCAAGAGCTGTCGCGGCGCATCGCTTCGGCCCGCCAGCAGCTCGAGTTCCTCGGCGCTGCGGCGCGCGCCGTCGAACCTGGCCAGTACCGCGCGTACCTGGCGCCGGCCGCCATGGACGAGCTGGTCAGCATGCTGAGCTGGGAAGGCGTGTCGGCGCGCAGCCAGGTCACCCACCAGAGCACGCTGCGACAGCTGGTCGGCGGCGAGTCGGCGCTGTCCGAGCGGATATCGCTGCGGGAAAACACCGCACGGGGGCTGGCGCCCTCGTTCGACGACAGCGGCTTTGCCAGGCCGCCGCAGGTGGAGTTGATCACCAACGGACGCCATGCAGGCGCCCTGGTGTCCGCGCGCACCGCGAAGGAGTACAGCCTGAATGCCAACGGGGCCAACGACGACGAGTCGATGCAGTCGGCCGATCTGGATGGCGGCACGCTGCCGATGTCCGAGGCGCTGGCGGCGCTCGACGACGGGATTCTGGTCGCCAACCTGTGGTACCTGAACTTCTCGGACCGCTCGTCGTGCCGGATCACCGGAATGACCCGCTTCGCCACCTTCTGGGTCGAAGGCGGACGCATCGCCGCGCCGCTGAACGTGATGCGGTTCGACGATTCCATCTACCGGATGCTCGGAACCGAGTTGCAGGCGCTCACGCGCGAGCGCGAATGGATCCAGAGCCGCAACACCTACGGCCAGCGCTCGGTCGAGTCGAGCCGGGTGCCCGGCGCGCTGTTATCCAGCCTGACGCTGACGCTGTAGCGCGACCTGGTTCACTTCACCGGCGCCCGGTTCGCTTCCGATCGCTGATTCAGGCAAGTCGATCGAGCTCCACGATTCAAGGTTGGCCTGCTTGTCGGCTTCGCATCGGGGCGATTGGACCTGACTTCGCGCTGCCTTATCGACATCTCAGCTGCAATGCCCGCCGCCGCGAGCGCAGCCGTTGCCAAAACTTCTGCGGGAATGTCCAATGGGTCCACAGGCAAGAACCCAAAGGAACCGATGGCGCTTTCGGCCGCACAGATCGCGCAGATGAGCCGCCTGCTGGATGAGGCACTGCCGCTGGATGAGGCCGGACGCAAGCGCTGGCTGGACGCGCTCCCTGAGGAACACCGGGGCCTGGCGGGGGCGCTGCGGCAGGCGCTGATGCCGCAGGACGAGTCGGTCTCGAACGGCCTGACCACGCTGCCCACGATCGGAGGCAGGATCGAGACCGATCGCCTCGCAACCGGCCCGCGGCCCGGCGAGCGGGTCGGGCCGTACCGGCTGATACGCGCGCTGGGCATCGGCGGCATGGCCGAGGTCTGGCTGGCGCAGCGCGCCGACGGCGCCTTCAAGCGCGAGGTGGCCCTGAAGCTGCCGATGCTCAGCTGGCGGCGTCAGGATCTGGCCGGCCGGTTCGCGCGCGAGCGCGACATCCTGGCAAGCCTGGAGCACCCCAACATCGCGCGGCTGTACGACGCCGGGGTCAGCCCGGAGGCTCTGCCGTACCTGGCGATGGAGTTCGTGGCCGGGCAGCCGTTGACCGCCTGGTGCGATGCGCAGCGGCTCGCGGTGAGGGAGCGGTTGCAGCTGTTCCTGCAGGTACTGGACGCCGTGCACTATGCGCACGGCCACCAGGTGATCCACCGGGACATCAAACCTTCGAACATCCTGGTGACCGGCTCCGGGCAGGTTCGGCTGCTGGACTTCGGAGTGGCCAAGCTGCTGGCCGCCACCGAAGACGACCAGTCCCAGCTCACCCAGATGTACGGCCACGCCATGACCCCGGAGTACGCCAGTCCCGAACTCGCTCGAGGCGACCCCGTCGATGCGGCCAGCGACATCTATTCGCTGGGGGTGCTGCTGTACGAGCTGCTGGCCGGCAGCCGCCCATACCGGATCAAGCCGGGCACCTCGGCTGGGCTGCTGGAGCGGGCGCTTGCCACGGCCAAGGTGGAAAAGCCCAGCGAGCAAGTGGCACCGGATGCGGCAGTCGCGCGGGCCACCACGCGGGACAAGCTGGCCCGGCGCCTGCGCGGGGACCTGGATGCGATCGTGCTGAAAGCGCTGGCCAAGACGCCCGCCGATCGCTACCCGAGCGCCGCGGCGATGGCCGATGACCTGCAGCGCTACCTGCGCGGAGAGCCGGTGCAGGCGCAGCCCGACCGGGTCGCGTACCGTCTCGTCAAGCTCGCGCTGCGCCATCGCGCCGAGGCCCTGATCGCTGCAGCGGGTATCGGCGTCGCCACGGCGGGGATCGCACTGCTGCTTGCCCACGGTGCTTCGCAACGGCCTGAACCGACCGGCGCAACGCCTCCGGTGGCCGCGCCGCCCTCCTCCGCGGCGACGGCCACGGAAAGATCGATCGCGGTGCTGCCATTCGTCGACATGAGCGAGAAAAAGGACGAGGAGTACTTCTCCGACGGCCTGACCGAGGAGCTGATCGATCAACTTTCCCACAGCGAGTCCTTGCGCGTGATCGCCCGCACCTCCACCTTCTATTACAAGGGCAAGCAGGCCACGATCGGAGAGATCGCCAGGACCCTGGGCGTGAGTTACGTGCTGGAGGGCAGCGTGCGCAAGTCGGGCAAGGCGCTGCGCATCTCCGCGCAGCTGATCCGCGCTTCCGACGGATCGCACCTGTGGTCGCAGACCTACGACCGCGGCCTGTCCGACATCTTCAAGGTCCAGGACGAGATTGCGGCGACGGTCGCGCAGGCGCTCAAGGCAGCGCTGAACTTCGACTACCGCCCCTCGCCCGAGAAATTGAACACCGAGGCCTACAACCTCGTGCTCAAGGGCAATTATTTCGCCAAGCGCCGCTTCCAGCACGACGATGACCGCGCGATCGAGCTGTACCGGCAGGCCATCAAACTGGACCCGGCGTACGCGCTTGCCTGGGCCAAGCTGGCGATGCGCTACCGCTCGAAAGCGTATTTCGGCGAGGCCTCGACGGCCGAGGTGGCGCCAAAGGCCCACGAAGCGGCGCAGCGAGCCCTTTCAATCGACCCGGATCTCGCTTACGCGCACCGCGCCCTGGGCACGATCTACCGCGACCTGGACTGGGATTGGAAAGGCTCGAAGGCGGAGTTTTCCCGCGCGGTTGCACTGGACGCAAGCGACCTTTCCTCTCGCGAGGATCTGGGCTACCTGACCGGAATCGAAACCGGAGACTTCAGCGACGAAATTCGATACCTGCGCGAGGACCTGGCGCGCGATCCGATCGATGCGAATGTCGTCTGGATCCTTGCCGCGAGCCTGTACGGCGCCGGCCGCCTGGAAGAGTCGGCCGAAGCCTGGCGGACCCTGCTGGACCTGAGCCCCGGCTACAACGGCGCCCAGGCGCTGTACGGTCAGACGCTGCTGTTCATGGGTCAGTACGACCAGGCGCTCGAAGCCGCGCGCAAGGAGTCCGACGAAGTCGACCGGCTCGGCGTGCTGCCAAGCGTGTACTGGGCCCTGGGCCGGCGCGCCGAGTCCGATGCCGCACTGGAAGAGTACAGGAGGAAATACGCCGAACGGGATCCGTACGGCATTGCGCAAATGCATGCCTACCGGGGGCAGATCGATGCCGCGTTCGAGTGGCTCGAGCGCGCCTACCGACGGCACGGGTCCGGCATGCAGAACGTGAAGTTCGACCCTTACTTTCTGAACCTGCGCCGCGATCCGCGATTCGACGCGCTGCTTTCCAAGATGAAGCTGAGCTGACCGCCGGCAGGCTCGCGCGCGCTCAAGCGCGAGCCGCCCCGCTCGGACGGCGGCCCTGCATCAAGTCACCGATCAGCGGACCGGTCCGCTGATTTGGACCGCAGTGCCTCCCCTCTCCCGCTGCGCGGGAGAGGGGCCGGGGTGAGGGTCCCAATCAGCGGACCGGTCCGGCCGCGACTTGCGCCTGCTGCTGGGGCGCGGTGACGCGCGTATCGACGTAGGTGGCCACCGCGATCAGGACGAAAAACTGCGCCGCGATGATGACGAGCATTGGCCTGTGCTCCTTGCCGATCTTGATTTGCATCCTGGGCTCCCTGGTCCGAAGCGGGCCTTGCCGGCCCGCATCGGTCACGCCCCCGATGGGCGGACTCGATGGCGCCCACTGTGCGTCAAGACCGGCCGCTGCGGTAGTTGCTTTGGTCATCGGCGCTGCGCCTTATCGAGCCTGCGGTGCATGCTGGCCGGGCCGGCGCTCGAACCAGTCGGCCACGCGCTGGCGCTCTGGCATCGAAAGATGCAATCCGAGCTTGGATCGGCGCCACAGCACGTCGTCCGCGCTGACGGCCCATTCGCGCGCAACCAGGTACTCCAGCTCGGCCTCGTACAGCCCGTCCGCGATCGGCTCGCCCAGGTCCTGCGCGCGACGCGCCGTCCCCAGCACCGCGCGCACGCGGCTTCCGTAGGCCATGGCCATGCGCCGCAACGTGTGCGCCGGCATCCACCCGAATTGCTCGGTCAGCCCGGCCACGAATGCGGCCAGCGCCGATTGCGCGTCGCCGGGCGTTGCCGGCAAGTCGCCGCCCGGCAGCACCGCCTCGCGCGTCCAGCCCTGCCGCGTGCACCCCAGCGCCGGCGCCAGCCGATCGACCGCCTGCTGCGCAAGCGTGCGAAAGGTCGTCACCTTGCCGCCCCACACCGTCAGCAACGGCGCGCCTTCCTGATCCAGTTCCAGCGCGAAGTCCCGCGTCACGGCGGACGGGTCGGCGCCGTCGTCCAGCAGCGGCCGCACGCCGGAAAAAGTCCAGGCGATATCGGTGCGGCCGATCGGCTGCTTCAGATAGCGGTTGACCAGATCGCACAGATAGTCGATCTCGCCGGCGTCGATGTGCGCGGTGTGCGCGTCTTCCCGGAATTCGACGTCGGTGGTTCCGATCAACGTGAAGTCGTCCTCGAACGGTATGGCGAATGCGACGCGGCGATCGGCGGACTGCAGTACGTAGGCAAACGAATGGCCGAAGCGGCGCCGCACCACCAGGTGGCTTCCCTTGACCAGGCGCAGCCGGCGCTGCGACCCGCTCGCGCACTCCTGCTGCAGGAAGCGCGCGGCCCACGGCCCGGTCGCGTTGACCAGGGCGCGCGCACGGATGCGCAGCGGGCCGCCGTGCGCGCGCTCGGCCTCGGCGACCCACATCGGCCCGTCGCGTCGCGCCTGAACCAGGCGCGATCGCGTGAAAATGCGCGCGCCTTTCTCGGCGGCGTCGATCGCGACCGTCACCACCAGGCGCGCGTCGTCGGTCCAGGCGTCGGAGAACTCGAACCCGGTCCGGAATCCCGGCGCCAGTTCCCTTCCCGCCGGGTGGCTCGCCAGGGCGACCCTGCGCGAGGCCGGCAGCCCCGAGCGCTGTGCCAGGTGGTCGTACAGCCACAATCCGCAACGCAGGACCCAGGCCGGCCGCATCGATTCGTCGTGGATCAGCAGCAGGCGCAGCGGCCGCACCAGGTGCGGCGCGGCACGCAGCAGGATCGCGCGTTCCTGCAACGCCTTGTGCACCAGGCCGATTTCGCCGTGCTCCAGATAGCGCAGGCCGCCGTGAATCAGCTTGGTCGACGCCGACGACGTGTACGAGGCCAGGTCCGCCTGCTCGCACAGGACGGTGCTCAGGCCGCGCCCGGCGGCGTCGCGCGCGATCGCAACGCCGTTGATGCCGCCGCCGGCGATCAGCACGTCACACTGCAGCTGCCCGGCCACCGCCGACGTCACCTCAATGCGCCTGGTCCCAGTTCTGACCGGCACCGACGTCGACCGCGAGCGGCACCTTCAGCGTCGCGACGTGGCACATCAGGTCGGGTACGCGGGCCCGGATCTGCTCGAGTTCCGCGTCCGGCACCTCGAACACGAGCTCGTCGTGCACCTGCATGATCAGGCGCGTGTGCAGGGCCTCGCGCCGCAGCCAGTCGGCGGTCGCCACCATGGCGAGCTTGATCAGGTCCGCGGCGGTACCCTGCATCGGCGCGTTGATGGCCGCCCGCTCGGCGCCCTGCCGGCGCGGCCCGTTGGGCGAATTGATCTCGGGCAGCCACAGTCGGCGTCCGAACACGGTTTCCACGTAGCCCTGGCGCTTGGCGAGCGCGCGCGTCGCCTCCATGTAGCGGGCGACGCCGGGATAACGCGTGAAGTACCGGTCGATGTAGTTGCGCGCCTCGTCCTTGCCGATACCCAGGTTGGCCGCCAGTCCGAAGGCCGTCATGCCGTACATCAGCCCGAAGTTGATCACCTTGGCAGTGCGCCTCTGATCGGATGTGACTTCGTTCACCGCCACGCCGAACACCTCGGAGGCCGTGGCGCGGTGCACATCCTGCCCCCTGGCGAACGCATCCAGCAGGCCGGCATCGTCCGACAGGTGCGCCATGATGCGCAGCTCGATCTGGGAGTAGTCGGCCGATACGATGTGCGAGCCGGGCGGCGCCACGAACGCCTCGCGGATGCGCCGGCCCTCGGCGGTGCGAATGGGAATGTTTTGCAGATTCGGATCCGAGGAAGCAAGGCGCCCGGTGATGGCGATCGCCTGCCCGTACGTCGTGTGCACGCGGCCGGTATCGGCACGGATCATTGAAGGCAGCTTGTCGCAATAGGTCGACTTCAGCTTCGACAGGGCGCGGTGCTCCAGCAGGGTCTTGGGCAGCGGATAGTCGGCCGCGAGCCTTTCCAGCACGTCCTCGTCGGTGCTGGCCGCCCCGCTCGGCGTCTTCTTCTGTACCGGGAGCCCGAGCTTGCCGAACAGGATCTCGCCGATCTGCTTGGGCGACCCGAGATTGAACGGCTGGCCGGCCAGCTGATGGGCCTGCGCCTCCAGCGCGGCGATGCGCTCGCCCAGCTCCTTGCTCTGCGCGGCCAGCCGGACCGGGTCCACCAGCACCCCGGTGCGCTCCATCGTGAACAGAACGCGCGACACCGGGACCTCGATCTCCTGGTAGACGAACTTCAGGCCCTCGTGCTCGCGAATGCGGGGCCACAGCGCGTGGTGCAGGCACAGCGCCACCTCGGCGTCCTCGGCCGAGTACTCGGTCGCGCGTTCAACGGCGACCTCGTCGAAGCCGATCTGGCGCGCTCCCTTGCCGCACACCTGCTCGTAGGCGATCGTGCGGCGCCCCAGATGCCGCTCGGCCAGCGCATCCAGATCGTGCCCGCGGTGCGCCTCCAGCACGTACGACTGCAGCAGCGTGTCGTGCTCGATGCCGGCCAGGGCGATGCCGTGGTTGGCCAGCACGTGCGCGTCGTATTTCAGGTTCTGGCCGATCTTCGGCCGGCGTGCCGACTGCAGCCAGCCGCGCAGCTTGTTCAGCACATGATCCAGCGCGAGCTGCTGCGGCACGCCCGGGTAGTGGTGCGCGAGCGGGATATAGCATGCCTCGTGCTCGCTGACCGACAGCGAGATGCCGACCAGGCCGGCCGACATCGGATCGAGCGACGTGGTCTCGGTGTCCAGGCTGGTCAGCGCGGCGGCCTCGATCCGCGCGATCCAATCTTCGAGCTGCTCTTCGGTGAGCACCGTCTGGTAGTGCACTGCGGGCGCCTTTGCCAAGGCTTCGGCGTCCACCCTCACCCCCGGCCCCTCTCCCGCAAGCGGGAGAGGGGAGGAGCTTCTCCCCTCTCCCACGCCAGTGGGAGAGGGGCCGGGGCTGAGGGTGGAGGCGACCGGACCGGACTCACCGCCCGCAGCCGCGTCCGCCGTCTTCAGCCAGCTGCGGAATTCATAGCGCTCGAACAGCTTGCGCAGCGCCTGCGGGTCCGGCGGACGCGTCTGCAGCGCCTGCAGCGTCGGCACCTGGGCCGACAGATCCGCATCCGTGCGAACCGTGATCAATTCGCGCGCGGTCGGCAGCCAGCCGATCGCCTTTCTCAGGTTCTCGCCGGCTGCGCCGCCGATCTGCCCCGCGTGCTTCACCAGCTCCTCGAGCGAGCCGTACTCGTTGAGCCAGCGCACGGCCGTCTTCGGTCCGACCTTTTCCACGCCAGGAACGTTGTCGACGCTGTCACCGACCAGAACCAGATAGTCGACGATCCGCTCCGGCGGCACGCCGAAGCGCTGGATCACGCCGTCCCGGTCGAAGCGCCGCGGCGGGCCCCCGTCCCGGCTCATCGTGTCGAGCAGCTGCACCCGATCGTCGACCAGCTGCGCCAGGTCCTTGTCGGTGCTGACGATCACCGCGCGCAGGCCTTCGCGGCGGGCCCGCTCGGCGAGGGTCCCGATCACGTCGTCGGCCTCCAGCCCCGGGATTTCCAGCATGGCCCAGCCCAGCGCCTGCGCCGCCTCGTGAATCGGGCCGATCTGGGACGCCAGATCCGCGGGCATCGCCGGGCGATTGGCCTTGTATTCTGCGAATAGGTCGTCCCGAAAGGTCCTACCTTTGGCGTCGAACACGCAGGCTCGATACTCGGCAGGCGACTGCTCCGCCAGCAGCCGCAGCATCGCGATGAACCCGCGGATGGCGCCGGTCGGCTCCCCGCTGGAGGTGCGCAGATCGGGCATCGCGTGAAACGCGCGATACAGGTACCCGGAGGCGTCGACGAGCAACAGGGTCTGCATGTCTTCGAATTTATGGTTGTCGAGAACAGACCTTACAGGATGCTCCCCCGGCCAATGTGAAGGTGTGCAAGCAATGCTCTATCAGGAGGTGACCATGGTTGACCGCCAGAAGAATATTCCGACCCTGCGCGCCATCGCGACGCCGGACCGCGCGACCAGCGTCAAGGCGCGGGAGTCCTGGCAGATGTGGGGGATTATCTCGGAGTTCGTCGAAGCCTCGGAACGGCTGTCCGAGATTCGACCGGCGGTGTCGATCTTCGGCAGCGCCCGCACCCCCGCCGATTCGCCGCGCTATCAGTTGACGGCTCAGATCGCCCGCAAGCTGTCCGACGCCGGCTTCGCCGTCCTGAGCGGCGGCGGCCAGGGCATCATGGAAGCAGCCAACAAGGGCGCGTTCGGCGGCAGCTCGCCCAGCGTCGGGCTGAACATCGAGCTGCCGCACGAACAGTGCGGCAATCCGTATCAGAACATTTCGCTGCGTTTTCGTCACTTTTTCGCGCGCAAGGTGTCCTTCGTGAAGTACGCGGCCGCGTACGTGGTGATGCCAGGCGGGTTCGGCACGCTCGATGAGCTGAGCGAGGCGCTGACGCTGATTCAGACCGGGACCGGGCGCAGGATACCGATCGTGCTGGTGGAAGCCGCTTTCTGGCAGGGCCTGCTCGGCTGGATGCGGGAGCGGCTGGTGACCGACGGCATGATCGATGAGCAGGACCTGGGACTGATGCAGGTTGCCGAAAACGCCGATCAGGTGGTCAACGCCATCTTCGATTTCTACGAAGCGCGCGGTTTCGTGCAGACGGCCGCCGAACGCGAGCAGCTTCTGTATCTCTGAGGCCAGGACAAACCGTTCCAGTGGCGTAACGCTACAATCGAAACATGGGCCCGACTCGCTCGTTGCGTGCTGTCGTGGGTGTCGTCCGGTCGCCGCTGCGCTCGCTGGCGATGGGTTGCGCCTGGGCCTGCTTGGCGGGCGCCGCCAGCGCCGGCGCGCCGAGCTTTGGCACCGACGACCTGCCGCCACCCATCGATACGCGCACCGCAGACGACGCGGCGGCCGGGGCCCGTCCACCGGTGCCGGCCGTTGCAGAGCCGGGGGTGCCGGCCGGCGCTACGGCCGACCAGCCGCAACCGGTGCCGGCCGAGCCCCGGCGCGACGCGCAGATCGAGCAAAAGCACGTCGGGCGGCGCGTGTCCGAGGTGGTCGTGACTCCGGCCGGGTTCACTTATCACTATACGATGACCCATCTGGACGATCAGGAAATCGGGACGGTAATGCAACCCCACCCCCAGCTGTCGGTCCCCAGTCTGATCCGGTTCGACTTCAATTTTTGACGTCTTCCGCGCTTTCCGTCCCCAGGCGCCATGGCCGTATTTACCGCGCTGACGCGCGATGACATCGTTGCGCTGCTCGGCGCGTATTCGGTCGGCCAGCTGGCGGACTTCGAAGGCATCCCGTCCGGTATCGAAAATACGAACTACTTCGTCACGACCAGTGCCGGCCGCTACGTTCTGACGGTCTTCGAAAGGCTTGGATCTAACCAGCTTCCGTTCTATCTCGGGCTGATGAAGCACCTGGCGCAGCGCGGGCTGCCGGTGCCCGAGCCGGCGGCCACCGGCGGGGGGAGCCTGCTGACCCAGGTGCACGGCAAACCTGCCGCGCTCGTGGCCCGCCTTCCCGGACGCGCGGTGGTCGATCCGACCCCCGCCCACTGCGCCCTGGTCGGGCAGTTCCTGGCCAGCATGCACCTGCAGGCAAAGGATTTCCGCCTCTTCCAGCCGAACCTGCGCGGGATCGGCTGGTGGAAAAGCACGCTGCCCAAGCTCGAACCCTTGATTGCGGGGCCCCAGTTCCAGGAACTGGCCGAGGAGGTCGTGTTCCAGGACGGTTTCGTGCGCAGCCCGCAATTCGAGCGGCTGCCGGCCGGGCCGATTCACGCCGACCTGTTCCGGGACAACGTGCTGTTCGACGGCGACCACATCGGCGGCGTGATCGACTTCTACTTCGCCGCCTGCAGCGCCTGGCTGTTCGACCTGGCGGTCACGGTCAACGATTGGTGCGTGGATCCGGTCAGCGGCGAATTCGACCGGCGGCGCGCCGTGGCGCTGCTGCGGGCGTACCACGCCGTGCGCCCCCTGACCGACCCGGAGCACCAGGTCTGGCGCACCGCGCTGCGCGCCGCCGCGCTGCGCTTCTGGATCTCGCGCCTGTACGACCTGCACCTGCCGCGCCCGGCAGCGCTGCTCGAACCGCACGATCCGTCCCGATTCGAGCGGATGCTGCGGCTGCGGATGCGGCAACCCGACCTGCCCTGGGTCTGATGTGCGATGAGAATCCGCGTGCTTGCGGCCCGCGCCGGGCTGACCTGGATTCGCGACGGGCTGCGCCTGTTCGGGCGGCACCCGCTGTCGCTGATCGGCTCGGTCGCGGCGGGACTGTTGCTGGTGGGCCTGCCCTCGACGCTGCCGCTGGTTGGCCCGGTGATCGGTGCCGTGCTGGCGCCGATCGCATCGCTCGGGCTGATTGCGGCCTGCCGCAGTGCCGACGCCGATCGGATTCCGAGTCTTGCCGTCTACGCGGAGGGTCTGCGCGATGCGCGGACGCGACGCCAGCTGTTGACCCTGGGCGCCATCAATGCGCTGATCGTGCTGGTGCTGTACGCAATCGTGCAAGCCACCGGCATGGACCAGGCAATTCGCATCGTGCTCGGCCCGAATCAGCAGCCGACGATCCAGGCGCATCCGGGGCTGCTTGCGCTGCGCCTGGCGCTGTCGGCGCCGGTTCTGATGGCGATGTGGATGGCGCCGCCGCTGGTCGGCTGGCAGCACGTGCCGGCGCTCAAGGCCATGTTCTTCAGCTTTTTCGCCTGCTGGCGCAATCGATGGCCGCTGCTCGCCTTCGTTTGCGGAATCGTGGGCGGCGGAGTGCTGGCCACCGCGCTGGTGACGGCAGTGGCCATCCTGCTGGTGCCGGGCTCCTCGTCGCTGATGGCGTATCTGATCGCGCCGCTGTCGCTTGCGCTGCTGGCCGTGGCCCAGTGCGGCGTGTTCCGGATGTACACGCAGATCATCGAGGACATTCCCGGCGACCCGGCCGCTCCCGCCTAGATCGCGGCATGCCTACACCCTCACCCCGGCCCTCTCCCGCTCCGCGGGAGAGGGAGAACTCCTTCGGCCGCGCGGACTCCGAGCCGCGCGAACGCACATCCGGGTTCGGCGCCCTGCGTCGATCGGCGCATCCGGCTGTCGCCCCATCGTGCAGCCCGGTTGCCCGGATCCGCATCTGGTCGCATCGCGCCGTTGCCCGGCGCCGATGGCGCTACGCTTCCAGCATCAATCCCCGCAGATGAGGAGAACAGGATGTCCGAGGGCGATGAGCTTGGCAAACTGGGAGAGCTGCATCAACGCGGTGTGCTGACCGACGACGAGTTCACGCGCGCCAAGGCGCGCGTGCTGAGCGGATCCGCGGCCTCGAGCCACAAGGCGGAGGCGGGCCATGTGATCAATGCCTTTCGGCGCAGCCGAAACGACCGATGGCTGGGCGGCGTGTGCGGAGGCATCGGTCAGGTCACCGAAACGCCCGCCTGGGTCTGGCGACTTCTGTTCTCCTTGCTGCTGCTGTGCGCCGGAACCGGCGTGCTTCTTTATGTGCTGTTGTGGATCTTTGTCCCGATGGAACCGGCTCCGGTCAATTCCGGCCAGCAGGCCTTTTGAGCGGTTTGCCAGTTCCGCTCGCCAGGCGCGCAGATACGCGCAGAGCAAGCACCCTCACCTCCGCCCTTTCCGGCCTGCGGCCGGAAAGGGATGGAG
>Ga0209698_10006339_pt1 | contig 12595 bp, 12 predicted proteins | sample LitLauG_LLR_2012_FD_187203 | JGI IMG/M metagenome (GOLD analysis project Ga0209698, IMG submission 187203) | Freshwater sediment microbial communities from Pennsylvania, USA - Little Laurel Run_MetaG_LLR_2012 (SPAdes) (version 2) | ecosystem: Environmental > Aquatic > Freshwater > Creek >...
CTCTTCGGCGACCGTGCTTTCGAACGCAAGCTGCCGACCCCCAGGTTGGTAGTCGTGGCACATGTACAGCTTGGTCTGCGGCGGCAAACTCAGCACTTTGCGAATGGAGCGGTATAGCGTGCGTGCATCTCCCCCGGGAAAATCGCAACGAGCCGTGCCGTAGTCGGGCATGAACAGCGTGTCGCCGACGAAGACCGCGGTGTCCTTGCCGTCAGAGACGACATAGGTCATGCAGGCCGGTGTGTGGCCCGGCGTGTGCAGCGCGCGTGCTTCCAGGTTGCCGATGGCAAATGTTTCCCCGTCACCCAGCAAGCGGTCGAACTGCCTGCCATCGCGGCTGAAGCCCGCCCCGGCGTTAAACAGTTCACCGAAAACCCTTTGCACGGTCGTGATCTGCGCTCCGATCGCAAGCACGCCGCCGAGCTGCTTTTTCAGGTAGGGAGCTGCCGACAGGTGGTCCGCATGCACATGGGTTTCGAGGATCCATTGCACGCTTGCGTTGCTCTCGCGGACCCGCGCGATGATCGCATCGGCGCTTTGGGTGGCCGTGCGGCCCGATTTCGGGTCGTAATCCAGAACGCTGTCGACAATCGCGCAATGGCCGCTGCTCGCGTCCTTGACGAGGTAACTGACCGTCGACGTTGCCGCATCAAAGAAGCCTTCGATCTGCATGCTCATGGATGCTCGTCCGTGTTGTCGCTGCCTTGTGGGATTTGTTCTGCTTTTTAGTGATACCTATTCAACAAACGTGCCAGAAGGCGATATTCGAGTCGGATGATTTAAGTGTCTGATAAAAAAACGAATTCTATAAGCGTGCCGAAACTTTCTGAGACTCATGGCGCCTTGCGACTGCCAAATGCTGCCAAAGTGGCTGACATGGCACAATGTGACAGCCAGCTTCAGCCGCAACCATCAAGGCCAGTTGTTCGGAACTCTTCGGCGCCAACGACCCCGTGAAAGTCGCAATTCCCCTACCCATGACTGCCGAGCTAGTGTCACCTGAGCCCCCAACGTCGATCTCAGCCTTGCTTTCTTTCCTGGAGCACGAATCCGAACCGATGATCGTGCTGGACCGGGACTACAACATCCTTGGCGCCAATGGCGCGTATCAGCGCCACTTCGGGGCCGCGGACCGTCCTCACTTGGGTCATAAATGCTTCCGCGTTTCGCACGGCTATGACGTGCCTTGCGACCAGGCCGGAGAACACTGCCCGATGCGCAAGGCCCTCGAGTCCAAGGGACCCGATCGCGTCCTGCACATCCACCACACGCCCCGCGGCCGCGAACACGTCGATGTCGAGCTGCGTCCGATCCTGGATGCGAGCGGCGAGGTGGTCGCCTACGTCGAGCGCCTGCGGACCGTCCGCAGCGCCTCGGCCCACAACAGCAGTGAAGGCATGGTGGGGCAGTCGCGAGCGTTCAACGCCGCGTTGGAGCAGGTGCAGCGCGTGGCACCGTCGATGCTGCCAGTCCTGTTCTTAGGTGAGTCCGGTACCGGCAAGGAGCTTTTTGCGCGCGCCTTGCACCAGGCCAGCCATCGCGCCGCGGGTCCGTTTGTTGTCGTCGACTGCTCGGGATTCAGCGACACCCTGTTTGAAAGCGAACTCTTCGGCTATGAGAGAGGCGCCTTTACGGGGGCTTCCCAGCGCAAGCAGGGTCTGGTGGAAACCGCGAAAGGTGGGACCCTCTTTCTCGACGAGGTGGGAGACGTGCCGCTCCCGTTCCAGGTCAAGCTTCTGCGCCTGATCGAGTCGGGGACCTTCCGGCGAGTCGGTGGACTCGAAACGCTGAATGCCGACTTCCGGCTGGTCGCCGCCACCCACAAGCCCCTTGAAGCGATGGTGCAGGATGGTCGGTTCCGGCAGGACCTTTTCTACCGGATCAACGCCTTTCCCATACGGCTTCCTCCTCTGCGCGAGCGCACTGATGACCTGCCAATGCTGGTGGAATCTCTGCTGAGCCGCACGGCGTTGGGGCGGCGCGCAGGCTATCGACTCGACCCGGAGTCTTTGTCGCTGCTTCGCACCTATGCGTGGCCGGGAAATATACGAGAGCTGCGAAATGTTCTCGAACGTGCCTGTCTCTTTGCTGACGACGGTGTGATTCGCCCGACGCATCTGCCGGCGCAGTTATTTGGGCCCGCTCCGGTGTCGGGGCCGGCGAGGTCACCTGGCGTAGAGCAGGCCGGTCGATTCCGTGCATCGATGGACGATGTTTCGCTTGCCAGTGAGGTCAGCAATTTCAAAGGAACGCGCAAAGAGCTCGCTAGAAGGCTCGGAATGAGCGAAAGAACCCTGTTTCGCCGCTTGGAGGCGATGAAGAGTGGCCAGTCTTCCGCTGGTTAACAGGGCGATGCCCGTACTGTCGTTCTAACACCCGCGCGTAAGAACTATGCGCGGGCTGTGCGCTCGCGACGGGCGCGCTTTTCAAGTTGCCATCTCGACAAGCCGGCAGCCAGACGCCGCCCTCCGGGTTGGCCGGCCATCTCGCCCGGGCGTGGCTTTCGGCTGACTGCCAAGGCTGCCACAGTGGCGTTAATGGCAGTGGATTGTCTCTGCCATTTGGCGGGGCTCGCCAGTTTCATCCCCTCGCATCATGCGACGCACAAACTCTTTTCTTCAACTAATCAATTAGTTATCAGTATTTCGCGGCTGGGCGTGGGCGTGGCATGAGACTTGTTTACCTGGCTCCTGCTCTCGCGCCGAAACGATAAGCAGTGCCTCGCCAGGAGAACACCCGCATGGACATTCGACCGCTTACCAGCGAAGTGTCGGTTGGCCCACAAATCGTGGCGGCCGACATCAACGCGATCAAGCAAGCCGGTTTTCGCTCGATCATCTGCAACCGGCCGGATGGGGAAGGCTCCGACCAGCCGCTGTACAGCGAGATCGAGCGCAGTGCGGTCGAAGCCGGACTGCAGTTCCGGTACCTGCCGGCCGAATCCGGCAAAGTCACCGATGAGCAGGGCGCAAGCTTTGGCCACCTGATGACCGAATTGCCGCGGCCCGTATTCGCTTTCTGCCGTACCGGCACCCGTTCGGCAACGATGTGGGCATTGTCGCAATCGACGGCTATGCCGCTGCCGCAGATTCTCGAGCACGCCGCCAAGGCGGGCTTCGACCTGAAGGGCGTTGTCCGCAGGATCCTCAATGGTGGCAAGACGCCGGTCGAAGTGACCGATGCCACCCATGACGTGGTGATCATCGGGGGCGGAGCGGCTGGAATCGCCGTCGCATCGAGCCTGCTGGCGCGCAGCCCCAAGCTGGACGTCGCCATCATCGATCCCGCGGACATCCACTACTACCAGCCCGGCTGGACCATGGTCGGCGCCGGGATTTTCGACGCCAGCCTGACCGCGCGGACGATGGCGTCGTTACTGCCGCGCGGAGTGCATTGGATCAAGGCCGCCGCGGCGGCGTTCGAGCCGGACCGCAATGCGGTCATCCTGGACGGCTGTCGGGTCGTCAAATACCAGCAGCTCGTCGTTTGCCCCGGATTAAAACTCGACTGGCATGGGGTCGAAGGCCTGCCGGATACGCTGGGTCGCAACGGTGTCACATCGAACTATCGATACGACCTCGCGCCCTACACGTGGCAGTTGGTTCAGAAGTTCAAGGGCGGACAAGCCATCTTTACGCAGCCGCCGATGCCGATCAAGTGTGCCGGTGCCCCGCAGAAGGCGATGTACCTGTCGGCTGACCACTGGCGCCACCACGGCGTACTGAAATCCACGCAGATCGAGTTTTGCAACGCCGGTGGTGTGCTGTTCGGCGTTGCCGACTACGTGCCCGCGCTGATGGAGTACGTCAAGGCCTACGGGATCGGACTGAGTTTCGGGCACAACCTGGTATCGATCGATGGTGCTGCCAAGCGCGCGACCTTCAGCAAGGCGGGTCCGGACGGCACGAAGGAAATCGTCACGCGCGACTTCGACCTGATTCACGTCGTGCCTCCACAGAAGGCCCCCGATTTCATTCGGGTCAGCCCCTTGGCCGACGCTGCCGGCTGGGTTGACATCGATCACGGCACCATGCGACACAAGACGATCGAGAACGTCTTCGCGCTTGGCGACGTCGGTTGCACGCCGAACGCAAAAACGGCCGCGGCCGCCCGCAAGCAGGCGCCTGTTGTCGCCAACAATGTGCTGGTCGCTCGCGGCGAACTGAAGGGGCTCGCCCGTTATGACGGATACGGTTCGTGCCCGCTGACCGTGGAGCGCGGCAAGATCGTCCTGGCCGAATTCCTCTATGGCGGCAAGCTCTCCCCGACCTTTCCGTCCTGGCTGATCGACGGACGCAGGCCTTCGCGCCTGGCCTGGTACTTGAAGGAGAGGCTACTGCCGCCCCTTTATTGGCAGGCAATGCTCAAAGGCCGCGAGTGGCTCGCAGAACCCGAAATGGTCGGATAAGCCTTTGTCTTCGCCCCGGCAGGGGCGATTCACCGCAAAAGACGTCGCAGGCAGCGACGCTTGCAAGGAGAACCGGTGGGCGCGTATCACGAACGTCCTGGACGCCTGCAAAGGGCGCCGGAGAACTTCATTGACCCTGCCGGGGTCCGGCGGGTATTCGCCGAGGCCAGGAGCGGCAGGCGCGACTTCTTGCGTGGCGTGCTCGCCTCGATCGGCGCTGCTGCTGCCAGTAGCGCTGCTGGCGACCCGCCGGCCGTCGATGCAAGCGCCACGGCGGATGCGCCGGCCGGCGATCCGAACATTCTTCGGCTTCCGGAGCACAGCAAGTCGCTGGGCCGACCGGTCGCCTCCGAAGGCTACGGCAAGCCTTCGAAATACGAGGCCAACGTTCAACGACGTCAGAGCCCGGGGCTGACGCAGACCCGCCAGGCATCGGTCTCTTTCGCACCCCTGCAATCCCTGTTCGGGATCGTGACGCCCAGTGGTCTGCATTTCGAGCGCCACCATCAGGGATGGTGGGACGTGGATCCGTCCGGCCATCGCCTGATGATCAACGGATCGGACGCGTCGATCGTCAGGACCCCGAAGGTCTTCACGATGGACGAGCTGATGCGCCTGCCGTCGGTGTCGCGGTTTCACTTCATCGAGTGTGGCGCCAATACGGGCATGGAGTGGGGAAATGTCGCGGTCCCGACCTGCCAGTACACCCACGGCATGCTCAGCTGCAGCGAGTTCACCGGAGTGCCACTCAATGAGATTCTCGACACCTGCGGCGTCGACTTCAAGCGCGGCCGCTTCCTGTTGGCCGAAGGGGCGGACGGCTCCTCGATGACCCGCACCATTCCGATGGAGCTTGTCGAGACCGGCGAGGTGCTGCTGGCGTATGGCCAGAACGGCGAGATGCTTCGCCCCGAAAACGGCTATCCGCTGCGGCTGGTCGTTCCCGGCGTGCAAGGCGTGAGCTGGGTCAAGTATCTGCGACGGATCGAAGTAGGCGACCAGCCGTACGGGACGAAGGACGAGACGGTCCATTACGTCGACCTGATGCCGGACGGGATCCATCGGCAGTACACCAGCACCCAGGAATGCAAGAGCGTCATTACCACTCCCTCGGGTGGCCAGATCCTGCTCGACAAGGGCTTTTATGACATCAACGGGCTCGCCTGGTCAGGCCGAGGCAAAGTCCGGCGTGTCGATGTGTCGGCGGATGGCGGGCGCAACTGGCGCACCGCGCGCCTGGAGACGCCGGTGTTGCCGAAGTGCCTGACGCGCTTTCACCTGGACTGGATCTGGGATGGCGAGCCCGCCATCGTCCAGAGCCGCGCCATCGACGAGACAGGGTACGTGCAGCCGAATTACTCGCAACTCAGGGCGGTTCGCGGAACCCGTTCGATCTATCACAACAACGCGATCCAGTCCTGGTTGGTGCAGGAAAGCGGCGAGGTGAAGAATGTCCAGGTGTCCTAGGGCGCTTCAGCGTGTCGTGACGCTGGGCGTCGCGCTGGTGCTGACCGGCGCAGGCTGGGCCGCGCCATCCCAGAATGACCGATATCCGGGCATCGGCCGGGCTGCGACGCCGGCGGAAATCACAGCCTGGGACATCGACGTCAGGCCGGATTTCAAGGGGCTTCCGAAAGGATCCGGAACGGTCGCAAAGGGACAGGACGTGTGGGAGTCCAAGTGCTCGACCTGTCACGGCGTCTTCGGTGAGAGCAATGAAGTCTTCACGCCGATCGTCGGCGGCACGACCAAGCAGGATATCGAGACGGGTCACGTTGCGCGCCTGAACGATCGCGCCTTTCCAGCGCGAACGACGCTGATGAAAGTGTCGAGCATCTCGACGCTGTGGGACTACATCCGCCGTGCGATGCCGTGGAATGCCCCCAAGTCCCTGAGTGTCGACGAGGTGTACGCGGTCACCGCGTACATCCTGAACATGGGTGGAATCCTGCCCGACGATTTCGAACTGTCTGACCGCAATATCGCCGAGGTCCAGAAACGCCTGCCGAATCGAAACGGCACGACGACACAGCACGCGCTGTGGCCAGGAAAGGGGCTGGGTGGGGCGAAGCCCGACGTTCAAGCCAAGCCCTGTATGACGGACTGCACCGCTGAGCCGAAGCTCACCTCGTTTCTGCCCGACTTCGCACGCAACGCCCACGGAAACCTCTCCGAGCAGAACCGTCTGGTCGGCGCCCAGCGCGGGGCGGACACCAGTCGCCCGCCCGGCGCAGTCCCGGCGTCGCCGGCAATCCGGGAACTGTCCGTCGAGGCGTCAGCGGCTCGCGCTGCTCCGGCCGAACTGGAATTGCTCAGAAAGAACGGGTGCGTCGCCTGTCACGGCGTCGATCAGCGAATTGTCGGTCCGGCGTTCAAAGACGTCGCGGCCAAGCACGCGGGACGCGACGACCTGGTGACTTACCTGAAGTCGAAGATTCGCGCAGGAGGTTCCGGGGTTTGGGGCACGGTGACGATGCCGGCGCAGACGCTGAGCGAAGACGACGTCGCATCGATCGCGCGCTGGATCGCAGACGGCGCGAAAAATTAGGTGCAGGCATTTCGTTGAGGTGACCTAGTGATGCAAGTCGAGGAGATGTCCATGTACAGCCGTAGAGCCGCACTTTCCCGCTCGTTGCAGCTCGCCGCGTTGATGGTCGCGGCCGGCATTCTGCCGCGACTAGCTCGAGCCGATTCAGGCCCATATGACAAGGCGGCCTTCGAAGCGAAAAGCATCCCTGATCTGCTCAAGGCGCTGGGGGCTGCCGCTCCGGTCGAAAGCAAGGACGTCACCCTGACCGCCCCCGACATCGCCGAAAACGGCGCGGTCGTGCCGATCGGCGCGGCAACCACGCTGCCGGACGTCAAGCGGATGCTGGTGCTGGTGGAGAAGAACCCGGCCGTGCTGTCGGCGATCTTCGAGATCAGCGAAGCCGTTGAGCCGGTGGTGGCCACGCGCGTCAAAATGGGCCAGACCTCCAACGTCTTTGCCGTCGCGATGCTGGCCGACGGCCGGATGCTGTTCGCACAGAAGGAAGTGAAGGTCACTCTCGGCGGCTGCGGTGGCTGACCGCCGAGCTGTCGAGAACCCAAGAACGCCTGGACAAGGAGTACCGATGGCAGATCCGATGAAGATCCGTGCACAGGCCGCTGACGGCAAAACCACGGTCCGCGTGCTGATGGCGCATGAAATGGAGACCGGCCAGCGCAAAGACCCGGCAGGCAAGATCATTCCCGCCTGGTACATCCAGCAGGTTTCGGCGCAATTGAACGGTGCCATCGTGTTGACCGCGCAATGGGGTCCATCGATCTCGAAGAACCCGTTCCTTCAGTTCACCGTGCGCGGTGGCAAGGCAGGAGATCGGGTCGCGATTTCGTGGATCGACAACAGTGGTGAGCGGCGCAGCGATGAAGCGACAGTATCCTGACTGGCAGGGGCCACGGAACCGACCCCTTGAAGCGGTTCGGCGGCACCTGACCCGGGTGTTCGCCCGCGCAGGAGTGTTTGCGGCAGGCGTTGGCCTGCTGGCCGCCGGAATGGCTTCCCCGTGCTGCGCACAGTCGAAGTCTCCGGCCGACAGCATCGCCGAATATCGCAAGATGCTGGCGGACGACAACCCGGCCGAACTGTTCGAAGCCAAGGGCGAGGAACTCTGGAAGAAGGCGCGAGGGCCAAAGAATATTTCGCTCGAAGCCTGTGACCTGGGCAAGGGCCCCGGCCAGGTCGCCGGTGCTTTCGTCAGCCTGCCGCGCTACTTCGCCGACACTGGCAGGGTGCAGGATCTGGAGTCGCGCCTGCTCACCTGCATGCAGGTCCTGCAGGGCTTCGACGCCGAGCAGATTGCCGCGACGCCCTTCGGCAAAGCCGAGCAGGTCAGCCTCGCTTCGCTGGTTGCGTGGATCGCTGCGCAGTCCCGGGGACTGCACTTCGACGTCCCGCAAGGACGGACGGAAGAGCGGCGCATGTACGAACTGGGCAAGCAGATCTTCTTTTACCGAGCCGGACCCTATGACTTCGCCTGCGCAACCTGTCACGGCGATGACGGCAAGCGCATCCGCCTACAGGAACTGCCGCGGCTGACGGCAAATCCCGGCGACGGCGTCGGGTTTGCCGCATGGCCGGCGTATCGGCTCAGCACCGGCGAGCTGTGGGGCATGCAAAGAAGAATTAATGACTGTTTCCGGCAGCAGCGGTTTCCCTATCCGGGCTTCGGTTCGGAGGTGACGATCGCGCTCGGTGTCTACATGGGCGTGAACGCCCGCGGCGCCGAATCGATTGCCCCCGCCCTGAAGCGCTGAAGGACGATCGACAATGCACAATCGAATGATCTGCTCCGCAGCATTTCTCCTGACCGTCGGCCTAATGACGTCCTGTGCGAACCAGGCCACAAAGGGCGATGCCGATATCCGGTCCAACCTTGACGGCGCGATGCGCACGTCGTTCCGAACGGAAGGAATCGCACGCGTCGAACGCCTGCAGCAGGATGCGACCAACGCCGCCTGCTCCAAGGCGCAAGGCGCCCCACTTGCGGAGGAAGTCTCCAGGTCGATTGAGGCCGATAACCTGAAGTCGGTCCGCATGCCCTCGGATGGAAGATTCCTTGGGAACTGGAAGGAAGGAGAGCGCCTGGCCCAGAACGGCCGCGGCATGACCTGGACCGATTCGAGCGACCAACCCAACGCGAATGGCGGCAACTGCTACAACTGCCATCAGCTCGACAAGGCGGAGGTCTCGTATGGAACGCTGGGGCCCAGCCTTTACGGCTATGGACGTCTGCACGGTGTCACGGATCCGACCGATCCCGGCGCCCGCGCCGTTCTCGAAAACACCTGGACCAAGCTGTACAACGCCAAGGCACTGAACGCGTGTTCCGGCATGCCGCGCTTTGGCCAGGCCGGAATCCTCGACGAGTCGCAGCTCAAGGACCTGATGGCGCTGCTGCTGGATCCAAGCTCGCCGGTCAATCAGTAATCCGTATGGCACCGACCCGGCGCGTCGAGAGCGGCCCACAGCCAGGGAGAAATCAACAATGAACCTGACGCGCAGGGAACTGCTGCAGGCGCTGGCCGCTGCGGCTTCCGCCGGCCTGTCATTGGGGCGGTTTCGCGATGCCGACGCCGCCACGGCCCAGGCAGGCCTGTACGACGTTCCGGCGTTCGGCAACGTCTCGCTGCTGCACATGACGGACTGCCATGCGCAGCTCAAGCCGCTTTATTTTCGCGAACCGAGTGTGAACATCGGCATCGGATCGGCGCAGGGCCAGGCGCCGCACCTGGTGGGCGAACGGCTGTTGCGCGCGTCTGGCCTGCGGCCCGGCAGCGATCTCGCGTACGCGTTCACCTGTCTGGATTTCGAAACGGCCGCACGCCGCTTCGGCACGGTCGGGGGATTCGCTCACCTTGCCTCGCTCGTGAAGCAGTTGAAGGCGAGCCGGCGCGGCGCCCTGTTGCTGGACGGCGGCGATACCTGGCAGGGCTCGGCGACGTCCCTTTGGACGCAGGCGCAGGATATGGTCGAGGCCGGCAAACTGCTTGGCGTCGACGTGATGACCGGGCATTGGGAATTCACCTACGGTATGGCCCGCGTCACGGAAATTGTCGGCAAGGACTTTGCCGGGCACGTCGAATTCGTCGCGCAAAACATCAAGACCGCGGATTTTGGCGATCCGGTCTTCAAGTCCTACGTGATGCGAGAGGTCAACGGCGTGCCGTGCGCGATCATCGGGCAGGCATTTCCGTATACACCGATCGCCAATCCGCGCTACCTGGTGGCCGACTGGACCTTCGGTATCCAGGACGACAATCTGCAGAAGGTCGTCAACGAGGCACGGTCCAAAGGCGCTCAGGTGGTCGTCGTGCTGTCGCATAACGGCATGGATGTCGACCTGAAGATGGCTTCGATCGTTCGCGGAGTCGATGCGATATTTGGAGGACATACCCACGACGGCGTGCCATCGGCGATACCGGTGTCCAACCCCGGCGGCCGCACCCTTGTGACGAATGCCGGCAGCAACGGCAAGTTCCTGGGCGTCATGGATTTCGACGTCAAGGGCGGCAAGGTCGTCGATTTCAAGTACCGCCTGCTGCCGGTGTTTTCGAACCAGATCGCGCCCGACGACGAGATGGATGCCCTGATTGCGAGGGTGCGCAAGCCCTACGAAGGTCGCCTTGCGGAAAAGCTGGCGGTCACGGACGGGCTTCTATACCGGCGTGGGAATTTCAACGGGTCCTGGGATCAGCTGATCTGCGACGCGCTGATCGAAGTGCAGGGTGCCGACATCGCGTTTTCGCCAGGATTTCGCTGGGGATCGACGCTGCTGCCGGGCGACGTCATCACGCGCGAGCGGATGATGGACCAGCTCGCCATCACTTACCCGTACGCGACGCTCACGCAAATGAGCGGGGCGGCCATCAAGACGGTCCTGGAGGACGTCGCCGACAACCTGTTCAATCCGGATCCCTATTACCAGCAAGGCGGCGACATGGTTCGCGTGGGTGGTCTGACCTACAGCTGTACGCCCTCGAATCCGATCGGCCAGCGAATCGGCGATCTTCGGCTGGGTGGGAAACCCCTTGAAGCTGACCGCAAGTACAAGGTCGCCGGATGGGCGCCGGTTTCGGAAGATGCGAAGGCGGCGAGCGATCGGCCGATCTGGGACGTGGTCGAACAGTGGTTGAAGGCGAAAGGCCGCGTGCCGAACCTGCAGCCGAGCCAACCCCAATTGATCGGGGTCGAAGGCAATGCCGGGATCGCATAGAGCGCACGAGGGGTCGAGTGCAGATTCGGGAGCCACGATGACATCCGTCCTTCATTTCGCCATGGCCTTGCTTCTGGCGCTCACCGGGGCGCTGGCCTGCGCCGATGACCGGGTCGTTTACCACATCGACGAGACGCCGACCCAGGCGTCCAAGGCCCTGCGCAACATCGGCAATCACCTCGACGTCGATCCAGGCGTGCAAATCATCGCGGTTGCCCAGGCGGGCGGAGTCGATTTCCTGATGGAAGGGGCGAAGGATCGCGACGGCAATTTATACGCCGGACAGGTTGCGGCTCTCGCGGCGCGCGGGGTCAGGTTCGAAGTGTGCGAGGTGACCATGAAGGCGCGCGGACTCAAGAAGGAGCAGTTCCTGCAGAACGTCAGCTTCACGCCATCCGGCGTGGTGCGCCTGGCCAAGTTGCAACAGCAGGGGTATGCGTATATCAAGCCCTAAGCCGAGCCTGGTCCATGCGGCTTGCTGATAGGACGTCCTCGTGAAGGTCCTCGACGCGATCGTCGATCGCGTTGGCGAGGATCGGACGCTGGCGCTTCTTGGCCTGCTGATCGGCATCGGATTCGGCTTTTTTGCGCAACAGTCGCGTTTTTGCCTTCGGTCTGCGGTCATGGAATTTTCTCGCAACCTGACCGGCGGAAAACTGACGGTCTGGCTGTTCGCTTTTGCGACCGCAGTCGCGACGACCCAACTTCTGGTTCTGCTCGGACTTTTCGACGCGACCGATTCGCGGCAGATTTCCGCGCATGGAAGCCTCTCAGGTGCCTTGGTCAGTGGCGTGCTGTTCGGTGCCGGCATGATCATGGCGCGCGGCTGCGCCGTCGGCTCGGGGCTGTCCGGCGCAGCGATATTCACCGCGACCGCATGGGTCGCGTTAAGTGCGATCTGGACAGCGGCGCTAATCACCGATCGCCTGCTGGATCTACCGACCGCCGCTCCGCTGGATCAAGCAATCGCCGGCGGGCCGACGGCCGCGACAGCATGAACGCCGTCGTTGTGAAGCGTCTTGAAACTCAGTTCGCGCACCTATTTGGGCTGCGCGATCGGGCAAGTGCTCAGGCCCAGCAATCGATAGATCGGGCAAAACCGAATCGCACCGGTTCCGATCAGAATCAGTCCAATCCAACCCCACGGAGTTTTCGGGCCGACGAAGACCAAGGCAAGCAGCGCGAGACCGACGATGATGCGAAGCGTGCGTTCCATCTGTCCAAGATTCATGTTCATGGCGACCTCCGAAGCAGTGATTGATGAAACCTCGAGTAGCGCCTATCAGACACGCAATCGCGTCGGACGTCTGTGACAAAGTCTCACTCGGAAACGCTCATGCGCATCAATGCCGCCCGGTCCAGAATCTGCGTCGTTCCCCTAGCAGCGTGTTGAAATGCGACGTTCTTTCTTCGGAGTTTCACTCAAATCGAC
>Ga0209698_10006340_pt1 | contig 12594 bp, 11 predicted proteins | sample LitLauG_LLR_2012_FD_187203 | JGI IMG/M metagenome (GOLD analysis project Ga0209698, IMG submission 187203) | Freshwater sediment microbial communities from Pennsylvania, USA - Little Laurel Run_MetaG_LLR_2012 (SPAdes) (version 2) | ecosystem: Environmental > Aquatic > Freshwater > Creek >...
GTTGATGGCGGAGAGGGAGGGATTTGAACCCTCGGGCCCACTTTCGCAGGCCGCATTCTTAGCAGGAATGTGGTTTAAACCGAACTCACCCACCTCTCCCAGCGGCATCATCTTACTCAGTTCGCCCAATCGCCGTCGAAAAGGCGGCGGGTGGCCGCGGGCGAGCCGGCGCGCGACCTAGGAAGCCTGGGCGCGCACCTCGGGCATGGTGACCACGAGGTCGAAGAGCTCCTGGTCTCGGTCCCACGTCAGGTGTTCGCGCACCCGCTCCAGGGGCAACCACACCAGTTCATCCACCTCGTCGTTGGGGGTGAATTCACCGGTCGCGACGTGCATGAGGTAGTAGGCCACAATCTTGGGCTTACCCTTGCGGTGGGTGTAGTTCGTCGTCCCAACGAAACGCACCACCTCGCAGACCATGTTGGTCTCTTCGAGGACTTCGCGCAACGCGGCCTGTTCGAAGGTCTCACCCGGGTCGAGCTTGCCCTTCGGGAAGGTCCAGTCCCCACGCGCTTCGCGATAGATGCACGCGACCTCGAAGCGTCCATTGGCCACCGGACGAATGACGATGCCGCCCGCGGCCCGAATCAAATCGTTCGGGGCGTCGTGGGGAATGATCAATTCGCCGGTCATCAGATACACGTTGTCCACGGTAGATGAGCACGTCCACGAACCACGGTATTGCGGTGGCTCTGTCGCGAAGAATTCACCTTCGTAGAGTAGTAAGAATGTGGGCCACGTCTCTGCCGTTCGCCGGTCGCGTGGTCATCATGGTGATCGCGGGTCTCGCCGCGGGAATTTCGAACGGCGTCGCCGGGGGCGGTACGTTCATCGTCTTTCCCACGATGTTGGCGCTGGGCGTCACTCCCCTGGCCGCCAACGTGTCGACCGCCGTGGGGGTCGCTCCCAGCTACGTCGGGGGAATGTGGCGCTTCCGCGACCAGATCACCCCGCACCGGCGCCTGCTCACCCAACTCCTTCCGTCGTGCGTCGCCGGGGCCGGTGCGGGGTGCGCGCTGCTCTTCGCCTTCCCCGCCACGACGTTTCGCGTCCTCGTTCCTTGGTTGATCGGTGCCGGCACTCTTCTCTTCGCCGTCGCGCCCGTGATCACTCGACGCCTCGCGCACGTGGACCACACGCATCCGGCCCGACGCTCGTTCCTCTACGTGGGCGTCTTTCTCGTCGCCATCTACGGCGGCTACTTCGGAGCGGGACTCGGTATCTTGCTCCTCGCGGTGATGGCGGTGTCACTGCCCCTGGAACTCACCGAACTCCAGGGCCTGCGCTACGTCCTATCCACCATTATCAACGTGGCCGCGGCGGCGGTGTTCATCGCGCGCGGCCATCTGGTCGGTTACGCCGTCGTGATCTTGTTGGGGAGCACGTTGATCGGCGGCTGGATCGGGGGCTGGCTCATGGAGCGTCTCTCGACGCGCACCATTCGAATCCTCATCATCGTGATTGGCATTACTACCACGGTTCGTCTTTCCTGATCAGGGGACTGGCGCGAATCATGATTATTTCACTAAGATTTGTGGCATGAAGAAGCTGTTCTCGTTCCCTAATCCCGTTAACGACGCCGCCGCCCGCACCGTGGCGTTAGGGGTAGTGACGATGAGTGTTCTGGCCTTCGTCACGGGGTGGGCCTGGATCCTCATCCCCCTGACGTACGGCTTCGTCGCGCGACTGGCGACGGGGCCCACCCTGTCGCCGCTCGGTCAATTCGCGACGCGCGTGAGTGCCCCTCGCCTCGTCGCCTGGCAGAAGTTCGTTCCGGGACCGCCCAAGCGGTTCGCCCAGGGCATCGGTGCCGTTCTGACCTTGGCGGCCTCCCTGACTTGGTGGACCGCGGGTTGGTCCACGGCGCGCTGGATCCTCCTGCCATTGATCGTGGCGGCCTCGTTGGAGGGTTTCCTCGGTTACTGCCTGGGCTGCACGATGTTCGGCTGGCTCATTCGCGCCGGCGTGGTGCCCGAATCGATCTGTGAGGAGTGCGGCGATCTCTCCAAGCGCTACGCCGCCGCCGGGTACCCGGTGAAGGCCCAAAACTAAGAACTCGCTAACTTTCTGCGCCACTCGCGCGAGGGGTAACACGGTCGGGTCCGGGGGTTCCTAGGCTGGGGGCATGCTGCACTCGAGTCGACGTTGGGCGCCCCTCGTGGTCGCCGTCACCACCCTGGCCGGCGTCGTCGTTCCCACCACTACCTTCGCGCGCGCCGCCGAAGCGCGCGTCGTCGTCGCGGGGTCGAGCGCCCTCCCCGCCCACGCGTCGGTGGTCGCGGCGAGCGTGACGACGAACTTCGACGTCGCCCTGGCCCTACGCGACCCCGTTGGTTTGCAACGATTCCTCAGCGCGGTGACGACCCCGTCGTCGCCCCTGTATCGGCACTTCCTCACTCCGTCCACCTTCGCCCAGCGATTCGGTGCCACGCCCGCCACGATCGCGGCGGTGCGTGACTACCTCACCTCCTTCGGGGTCCGAGTGCGCCTCGTCACCTCGAGCCGCACGTTGATGGAGTTGCGCGGGCGTACTCCCGACATCGCGCGGGCCTTCGCGACGCCGGTCGAGACGGTGCGCTTGGCCAACGGACAAGAACGCGCGCAATTCGCGAGGGTCGCGACGCTGCCGGCCAGCATCGCGCGCGACGTGACCGCGGTGGCCGGATTGTCGAGTGTGCTCAGCCCCCAATCTCACCTCGTGGCGTCGCACGCGGCCCACGCCGTGGCGCTGCCCACGACCTGCGCCGCCGCGGCACCGAGTACCACGAATGCACCGAATGCCTCCGGCGCCTACAGCGTGCAGCAGCAAGCGCAGCTCTACGGGCTGTCGAGCGCGTGGGCGCAGGGTAAGACCGGGGTCGGCCAGACCATCGCCGTCTACGAGCTCGGCGCCTACGACCCGACGGACACCACGAACTACTTCGCCTGTTACGGGATCAAACCGACTCTGACGACCATCGCGGTCGACGGCGGACCGACCGGCGGATTCTCCAACGAGGCCACCATGGACATCGAGGAGGCCGCGGCCCTAGCGCCCGGTGCAGCCCTGAGCATCTACGCCGCGCCCAATACGTCGAGCGCCCCGGTCGACCTCTACGCGCGCATCGCGAGCGACAACACCGCGTCCATCGTCTCCACCTCCTGGGGTGACTGCGAGATCGACCCCACCGGGGCCGTCGCCGCCGAGAAGGTGATCTTCGAGCAGATGGCCGCCCAGGGCCAGACCGTCATCGCCGCGTCGGGCGACAATGGATCATCGGACTGCACCGGGGTGGTCTCCAATGCCCCGGCGGTCGACGACCCCGCCTCACAACCCTTCGTCACCGGCGTGGGCGGACTCTCGGTGACCTCGACGAACCCCCTCACCCAGGCGGTGTGGAACGACGGGAACGGACACGGTGGCGGTGGCGGCGTCTCGCAGGTCTGGTCGCGTCCGTCCTGGCAGTCGGCGCCCGGTATCGCGGCCACGCAAACGATGCGTACGGTCCCCGACCTCTCGGTCATGGGCGACCCCGCCACCGGCTTCATGTTCAATTTCACCGGCGGCACGAACGCGAGCCAACAGAGCTGGAGCTCGATCGGGGGAACGTCGATCGGGGCGCCGTTGGTGAGCGCCCTCGTGGCGGTGGCCGCCAATGTCTGCAACACGAATCGACTGGGCTTCTTGAATCCGACCTTCTATCGACTCGCGCGCGCCGGTCAGGGGTTCGTCGACGTCACGGTGGGCAACAACGACACCTTCGGCACGGGGGTGTACGCCGCCGGCGTGGGCTACGACCTGGCGTCCGGCCTCGGCAGTCCCAACGCCTCACTGGTGAACCAACTCTGCCCCACCACGGCCAACGCGGCGCGCAGTTACCTCGTCTCGTCGACGCCGAAGGCCTACGTCTCCCAGCCCGTGCATCTGGCCCTCGCCCTGCGTGACCCTTCGGGTGCGCCACTGGTCAATACGACCGTGACGGTCCTCGCCCACGCGAGTACCGGTCAAGTACTCGTCGACGCGGACTCCGCCAGCACCCAGGGACCGGGCAACGCTCAGTACGACGTCGTGACCGACGCGCAGGGGAACGCCGCGTTCACGGTCTCGAACTCGGTGGCCGGCCCCCTCGTGGTCACCCTGAAGGTCAACGGTGTACAGATCGCCGCGACCACCGTGATGGTGCGCGTCATCCCACTGAGCCAACAAGTACCGCTGACCCCCGTCATCACCAGCGCGGTCGCTCGCTCCCAGAGCATCGTGGTGACCGTTCGAGCCCATCGGGCCAACACCCCCTTCGTCGTCGCCCTGCAAGTGAGCGTCGACGGGGGGCGTACCTGGCATTCGTACCCCGCGCGTGACACCCGACTCGTCATCGGTCACCTCAAGGGGCGTACCGCGTACGTCGTGCACCTGCGGGCGAAGAATGGCGTCGGGACCAGCCCTTCGGCGAGGTCGGCGCGTCTCATCACCTTGCGCTGACCCGTCGCGCAAAAACACGAGAACTAGGCTGGGAACGAACGTTCTCGAGCAAGGATGCACCGATCGGCAAAGGACGCGAGTGAGGTTTCGACGATTAACCCTGGTGGCCAACGTCGTCATCGTCGGCGCGACTCTCCCGGCCGTCGTGTTCCCCACCCCGGTCACGTCAGGTGGGGCCCTGCCGCTGTACGAATACGTCAACACCGGTCCGGGGACGTGGTCGAGCCAGCCGGTGGCCGCCGAGCTCGGTGGTCACACCATTCTCGGGAGCGCCCACGGGGCGTCGGGCGACGGTCTCTTCGCCCTGAGCGCGCGTCTGGAGAACGGCGACCTCGGGCTCTTCGTGCGCAACGCCACCGGGACCACGTCCTTTAGCGACGTCTCCTCATCGGTCAACGCGCCCCCGGCGGCGGCCGATCCCACGGTCTTCATCGACCCCTACGGCAATCCCGGTCTCGCGTACGTCTCGACCAACAAACGTCTGATACTGATCACCACCAATTCACTGCGTTCCCCGCGTCGCGCTCACCTCAGCACCCCACTGGCGCCCGCCCCCTACGTGGTGACCGACGTCTCGATCGCCACCCACGTACCCATGACGCCGGGCACCCCCGCCGTCTCGGTCTCGGGCGCGTCGGGGGTCATCTTCGACCGCTCCGCTCACGGGGCGGCCATCGCCATCGCGCTGCAGTGGCGTCAACTAGCGCTCGCGCCGAGCATCGGCCCGTCGAGCAACATCACGACGCTGACCGCCTCGCCGACGTTGGGGGGCGACCCGGTCTCGCTGGCGACCTCCGCCACGGGCTTCGCCGCGGTCACCTCCACCGGGCACGTGATCTTCTTCGCGCGCGGTGCCACCAGCCCCTTCGCCTGGACCGCCACCGACCTGACGAACACCACCGGGGCGCCCACCAGCGCCGGACCGCTGTCGTGGGCCTCGAATGGGACACTGATCGACGTCGCGAGTCTCTCAGCCAGCGGACACGTCGAGCTCTTCACCACCACCACGGCCAAGGTCCCCCTGGCGCACTCTCTCACCAACGACCCGCCAGCCTCCTTCGCCCCGTCGCCACCCTCGCCACGGGTGGGCGCGGCGCCGGTGGTGTGGAAGTATCAGGACCTCACGGCGGTGCTCGCGGGTTCGCCGGTGTGGGCGGGGCACCTCGTGGTGAGCGCGAACCCCGCCACGATCGACATCGCCGGGCGCGCCGCCAACTGGGGTGACCTCTACGACAACACCTACAACGTCCTCACTCAGACCTGGACATCGACCGACGTCTCCCTCGACGCCGGATCGACCGTCTCGGCGGCCGGTGGGGTGAGCGCGATCAGCGTGAACGGCACCCTGGAGCTCTACGCCGTCAGCGACGGCGTCGCCTCGCCGCGCGGCGTCGGGGTCTACGCGATTCCCTTCAACGACTGGGGCCGCGCCATCAGCGACGGGTGGCCCATCATCTCGGAGACGGGTGGCCTGGGCACCTTGACGGCGCCGTGGATCTCGTATCCCTCGCCCGCCACGGTGTCCCAGTCACCCGACTTCTTGATGGGACAGAGCATCGCCGCCGCTAAGAAACGCGAGACCTGGCTCTCGTTCTGGACGGTCAGCGGTCCGTTGTCGCCGGCGACCCAGACGTCGGCGACCTACTACAGCCACGGGTATCTGGCCGGTCAGTGGGTCGCGCAGCAGATCGACCAGTACCGACTCCACGGGGTGAACCTCAAACCGAACTGGGTCATCCTCGACCCCGAGGGGTACCCCGACAACCATTCCGCCCTCGACGCTCCCGCGGGCGCCTCCCCCGCGACGATCGCCCGCTACGCCAGCTTCTGGACGGCCATGCTCCAGGGCTGGAGCGCCGGCCTCACCCAGGTCGATCCCTCTCTGCACCCCGGGGTGTACGCCGAGCAATCGGAGTATCGCAACTACGGACTCACCAACCTGACGATGCCGGTCTTTGAGGCGATCGCCTTCGGCGGCGGCGGACCGGTGCGCATCGCGGGGTCCAATGGACACAACATCCTGGGCTACATCGCCTTCAACGCCACCTGCACCCCCACGAGCGCCCTACGGAGCCAGGAACACACGCTGGTCACCGCGCCCTGGGCCGGGCAGTTCAACACCCTCCAGTTCAATTTCGGCGTCTACTGCGCGCCCTAGGCTGGAACCATGAGTGACGCGACGTCATCGAGCGAGACTCCCCAAGAATTGCTCGCCCGCCTCAAGCACCTGGCGCAACCCCTGGTCGACTCGCTCGACTCGCGCTTGCGCGACCAGGTCGACCGTCGCGTCGACGATCGCGTCGATCACACGCTGTCGGCCCGCCTCTCGGTGATCGAGCGCGCCATCGCCGACCTGGGACGCTCACTCGACGAGCTACGACAGCGGCTCGACGCGCGCGACTAGCGCCGCGAGCGGTCGCGGCGAATCACGAAGCGCACCGTCAGCACCGTCAGCACGATGATTGCCACGACGAAGACGCCGAAGACGAGATCGAAGGCGGGCGAGAAGCCGGTGGCGAACACGCTTCGAGGCTAGTCATGTCACAACGCATCGTCAAAGTTGACGCGTGACGACGTTGATGACCCCGGTGCCCGAACAATTGATGGAGGCGCTGCGCGGTGATCGCGCGCGCCGACCCCGCCGTGACGACACGACCGCCGCGGGGCTGCGCGCTCTTCTCGAGGACCACGCCTACGACATCCTCGGTGCGCAACGTCTCGACGCTCCCCTCATCGTGTCGGGCGCGCGACTGCGCCCATCGGTCACCACTCGCGACCTCGCCGACGCGACCCTCAGTCGGTCGCGCGGCGTGATCGTCGCCCTCGTGACCCGCCTGCTCGTCGCCGGGGTGCACGTCGGTGACCCGTACGACGACGCACTCTGCGCGTGGCGCGCGGACCGACCGGGTGACCCGCTACTCGAGACCGTCGATCACCTCGACGCCGAACTGGCGGCGCGACTGCGCGCCGACGTCACCGCTCACGTCACCACTCTGCGCGCGGTTCTCGGGGAGATCCCGAGCGCCTGGCGACCACGCAGCGCGCAACGCGCGCGCCAGGTCCTCGGTGGCGGGAATCTCGAACTTCGTGACGTGGTCGACCTCATCGTGGGATCACTGCACGGGGAGAGCGCCAACGTCGCCCTCGTGGACGTCACCACGTCGCCGTTGGGCGTGCACTCCGAGCGCCTGATGCGCTTCCACGCACTGGTGCAGACGCTGCGCACCTCGGTGGTACCGCTGCGCACCTCGATCCTCTCCACGGCCACCGCTGAGGTCTGGACCCACGACGTCACCCCCGAACTCCTGCTACGGGGAGTCGACGACGTGGTGACCGCGATGCGCGGTGAGGTGGCCGCGTGAACGCCCTGCTTCACCGTCGCCTCACGGCGAGTCATCTGCGCGCCGTGGTCGACGGCGGACCTGATGACGTCGCCCGGCTCACCGACGACCACCGGCTCAGCCTGGCCAGTCGGCTTCGCGCCGTACCCCACCCGGACCGCCGGCGCCTCGACGCCTGGCTGGTCGAACGGGCGGGACGTCCCTCGGCCCCCTTCGCCTGGTCGCCCGTCACGGCGCGCCGCATCCTGGGCAACAACGCGCTGCGTCGGGCGCGAGACACGTCCGACGCCCTCTCGCAGGCCGTGCGCGACGAAGTGGCCGACCAACTATTACGTGCCGCGTCGGGCTACGCGCGGGCGGGTTCACTGGGTCACTGGCTCGCGACGGCACCTCACCCGGTGCTCGGGCTGATCACCGCCGAAGCGTTGAACTGGGCGACCACCGTCCTCGAATGCGTCGAGGACCTCGACGACTGGCGGATGGCCCCGACCGACGTGTACTTCGACGTCGCCGGCGCTCGCACCACCCTGCGCGGACGTCGCGACGTCGTGATCGGCCACGGGGCCGACCGCGTCGTGCTGCGACTTCGCTCGGGCCACCCCGGAAAGAGTGCCGGTCACGGGCTGCGCAGTGACTTGGCGGTCGAGGCTCTCGCCCATCCCGAGGGAGTGGCCCCTCGCCGCTACCTCGGCCTGTGGCCTGATGCGGGACTTCTTTTGGGGGTGGAGGGCACGATGGAGAACGTGCGCGCCGGCGGTCGTGATTTCGTGCGCGCGGCGGTCGCCCAACGTCGCGTCGGGCTCGTGCGCGCGGCGTAGCGCGACGCGAGATGGGGCCCGGCGCTGGGCCTACTAGCGTAGTGAGGCCATGACTCTGCGCACCTCCCTCCGTAATATCGCCATCATCGCCCACGTCGACCACGGCAAGACCACCCTGGTGGACGCCATGTTGCGACAGACGGGTTCCTTCACGGCCCACGAGGCGGTCACCGACCGCGTCATGGACTCCGGGGACCTCGAGCGCGAAAAGGGCATCACCATCTTGGCCAAGAACACGGCCGTCAAGTGGAACGACCTCACCATCAACATCATTGACACCCCCGGCCACGCCGACTTCGGTGGCGAGGTCGAACGCGGACTCGCCATGGTCGACGCCGTCATCCTGCTCGTCGACGCCGCCGAGGGTCCGCTCCCCCAGACCCGCTTCGTCCTGCGCAAGACCCTCGAGGCCCGACTGCCCGTGGTCCTGGTGATCAACAAAGTGGACCGACCCGACGCCCGGACCGAAGCAGTGGTCGAGGAAGTCGAGAACCTCTTCTTGGACCTCGACGCCGATGAGCACCAGATCTCCTTCCCGATCTTGTACGCCTCGGCCCGCCAGGGCTGGGCCTCCACCGATATCAACGACACGTCGGGCGACCTCACGCCGTTGTTCCAGACGATCGCCGACTACGTCCCGTGCCCGGTGTTCGAAGAGGGCCACGGTCTCCAAGCCCTGGTGTGCAACCTCGACGCCTCGCCCTACCTGGGTCGCCTGGCGCTGTGCCGCGTCGTCAACGGTACCCTCGAGCGCGGCGCGCGAGTGGCGTGGTGTCGCATCGACGGCACTATCGAGTTCGCCAAGATCACCGAGCTCTTCATCACCGAGGCGCTCGACCGAGTCCCGGCCGAGAGCGCCGGGCCCGGCGACATCGTGGCCGTCGCCGGTTTCGAGGAGATCACCATCGGCGAGACCCTGGCCGACCCGGACAATCCCGTGGCTCTCACGCCCCTGAGCGTCGATGAGCCCAGTTTGTCCATGACCATCGGCATCAACACCTCCCCCCTCGCGGGCACCGAGGGCAAGCTCCTCACCGCGCGTCAGGTCAAGGATCGTCTGGACAAGGAACTCGTGGGCAACGTGTCGTTGCGCGTGCTGCCGACCGACCGGCCCGACGCGTGGGAAGTCCAGGGTCGCGGTGAGTTGCAGTTGGCCATTTTGATCGAGACCATGCGTCGCGAGGGTTTCGAACTCACGGTGGGCAAGCCCCAGGTCGTGACCCGCGAGATCAACGGCAAGGTGCACGAGCCCGTCGAGCACGTCACCATCGACACCCCCGAGGAATTCGTCGGCAACATCACCACGCTCCTCGCCACGCGCAAGGGCACGATGACCGACATGATCAACCACGGCACCGGCTGGGTCCGTCTCGAGTGGCGGATCCCGGCGCGGGGCCTGGTGGGCATCCGCACCGAGTTCATGACCGAGACCCGCGGTTCGGGGATGATGCACAGTAACTTCGACGGCTACGAGCCCTGGTTCGGTGACATCCGACTGCGTCAAAACGGCGTCCTGGTGGCGGACCGCCGCGGACCGACGACGGCGAACGCGCTGATCGATCTCGAACCGCGCGGCACCTTGTTCATTGGCCCCGGCGTCGAGGTCTACGAGGGCATGATCATCGGTGAGAACGCGCGCGCCGACGAGATGAACGTCAATCCGACCAAGGAGAAGAAGCTCACCAACATGCGCGCCTCCGGTTCGGACCACACCGAGCGCATCACGCCGGCCACGATCCTCTCGCTGGAACAGGCGCTCGAGTTCATCGCCGAAGACGAGGCGGTTGAGGTCACCCCGAAGTCGGTGCGCCTGCGCAAGGTCATTTTGGACCAGCCCGGTCGCGCCCGCGCTCGCAAAAAGGGCTGATCACCCGTCGTCTAGAATCGACGACGGAGGGATGACAGAGCGGCCGAATGTACCGGTCTTGAAAACCGGCGTGGGCTTGCCCACCGTGGGTTCAAATCCCACTCCCTCCGCCAACGTAAATTCCGGGTGACGAGCGACGCCATGGCGCGGTATCCGAGTGGACACCGCGTCGTTACCCTGGTTTTCTAGGGTGTCGCTATGTCCCTTTCGCCCACTCAGCGCACGAGGTCGTGACGTGGACGACCTTCTCCCCCACACGGTGGACGACCTGTTCGCCCTCTACACGACGCACGGACATCGCAAGTACGGCGAGGACGTGACCGGCCTGGCCCACGCGCTGCAGTGCGCGGCGTTGGCCTTCGACGACGGGGCCACCCGCGAACTCATCGCCGCCGCCCTCTTCCACGACGTGGGCTGGTTCCTCGCACCCGAGGAGAGCACCGACGACGTCATTCCGGTGAGCGGCGACCACGCCGTGCTCGGCGCGCGCATCCTCGACCCCCTCTTCGGACCCGAGGTGGCCGAACCCGTCGCCCTGCACGTCATCGCCAAACGCTGGCGGTGCACGATCGACCCCGACTACTTCGACCAACTCTCCTACGCGTCCCAAGTCACCTTCGTCGCTCAGGGAGGGTCGCTCAGCACCGACGAGCGCGAACGCTTCGAAGCCCACCCCAGCTTCAGCGCCGCGCTGGCGTTGCGCTCCTGGGACGACCGCGCCAAGGTCGCGGGCCTGGACGTCCCCCCGCTCGACCACTATCGCTCAATGGCCGACGAGATCGCCACGTTGCGCCGAGCGGTGTCCTAGTCTTCGACGTCGACAGCCTCGCGTCAGGGCGCGATGCGCGCGCGCAGAGTCTCGATCCATTCGCGCGCGGCGCCGCGCGCGGCGCCCACCTCGGCGCGCCGGTCGCGCGCCTCCTCACCCGTCACCGGATACGAGCCCAGGAACTTGACGCGCACCAGGTGGGCCTGGAGATCGGCCAGGCAGTCGGCCACGAGGTCGTCGCCGACGTGGCCGTCGAATTCGATCACGAAGCAGTAGTCGCCCAGCCCCCGCTTCGTGGGTCGGCTCTCGAGCTTGGTCAAGTTGATGTCCCGCGCGGCGAAGCGGCCCAGGATGCCGTAGAGCGAACCCGGACGGTCGGCGTCTTGGAAACACACGATCGACGTGCGGTCGTGTCCCGTGGGGGCCGGAATCGCCCCGCGACCGACTTCGACGAAACGCGTCGCGTTCTCCGGGTGATCAGCGATGTCGGCGGCGATGATCTCCAGGCCGAAGAGTTCGGCGGCGATCGCCGAGCCCACCGCGGCCCACGGCTCGGTCGACTCGGCGGTCTCGCGCGCCGCTTGGGAGGTGGACGTGGTGTGATCGATCCTCGCGCCCGGCAACGTGGCCAGGTAGCCGCGCACTTGCGCTAACGCGTGCACGTAGCTGGCGACGCGCGTCACCTGCGCGGGCGCGACGCCGGGCCGGGCCAGCAAGTGCAGGTGAATGGGTAGCACGACCTCGCGCACGATCACCAGGTCGTGGTCGAAGACCAGTCCGTCGATGGTGGCCGATACCGTCCCCTCAATGGCGTTCTCCAGGGGGACGAGGCCGGTGGTGAGCGAACCGTCGCTCACGTCGGCCAGCACGTCAGCAATCGAACCACACGCGACGGCCTCGACGTCACCCAGGGTGGCCACGGCCTCGTGGGAGAAGGATCCTTCGGGTCCGAGGAACCCCACTCGCGCCAGTGACATGCGCCGATGTTACTCGGGGCCCTCGCCGGGGACCCGCGACCTTCTACGATGTTTGAGGCCTAACGAAAGGACGTGCCATGGCGCACCCCATGTTCACCTACGATCAGGCATTCACCGACGCCATCTTCGAATACTGTCGCGACCGCTTGGAGCACCAAGCGCCACTCGACTTCGGTAGTCACTCGCCCGTCGCCCGACCCTCCCTCGAGGGCATGATCAGCGCGGAGGGCCACGCCCCCGGTGACGTCCTGGCCTTCTTCCGCGACGAACTCGCCTCGCACATCGTCTCCATCGATTCGCCGAACTTTCTCGCCTTCATCCCCAACTCCCCCTCGAAGAATTCACTGCTCTTCGACATGGTGG
>Ga0209698_10006341_pt1 | contig 12592 bp, 11 predicted proteins | sample LitLauG_LLR_2012_FD_187203 | JGI IMG/M metagenome (GOLD analysis project Ga0209698, IMG submission 187203) | Freshwater sediment microbial communities from Pennsylvania, USA - Little Laurel Run_MetaG_LLR_2012 (SPAdes) (version 2) | ecosystem: Environmental > Aquatic > Freshwater > Creek >...
GAGATTATAATATAACAATACCTACCATTGTAACCAATAAGATCGCCGAGGAAATTGAAGTCACCGTGAGCTGCAATTATAACAAACAATCACCAAATTAATCCGTTATGCGATTCCTACGATTCTTCTTAACCGCTGCCGCCTTCCCTGTGGTGTGCATTCAAGCATCTGCCCAAAACGCAACCAATTCAGCGGACAGCGCTGCCGTTCTTATGAATCAGTTAGAGACGAAAAACTCGGAACACAATATCCATTATATTACGGCTACCTTCAAATATACCCGCATCATCGATGGTCAATCGGTCGAGAATCTCCCTGCCCGTGTTTTGGATTTCAGGATTCTTCACCGGTTTGGCCCGCTGAGCGCTGGCCTTTACAATTTCTTTGGCCTGGATTATTCACCATTTAACGTCAAAATTGGTTTCGACTATGGTATTACTAACAACTTTATGATAGGTATCGCCCATTCCGGATATGACAAATTATATGATGCATTTTTCAAGTGGAGGATATTACGTCAATCCACCGGCGCAAAAAACGCCCCCGTTTCTATATCATTTGTCCCCACGTTCGCCTTCAATACGCTGGACCCAAGCCAAATTGACCCCGCGGTAAAACCGGATTCAGCCACTGAAATAAAAAGAACATCCTATGTGCTTCAGTTGCTTATAGCCCGGAAATTTTCAGAGGGGTTGGCGCTGCAAGTTATGCCATCCTATATCCACGCTGACAATATCTCCTATTTTCATTCAAAGCCGGATATTCTGGCCATCGGCATTGCAGGCCGCCAGAGACTTTCCAGGATGATCGAGGTCAATGCTGAATATTATTACCAGGTCCCCGGCCTGAAGGCGCCTGGGAGCCATAATGCCCTGTCGCTTGGCATTGCTATTGGCACGGGAGGACATGTCTTTGAATTGCTTATATCCAACTCCCAGGGCCTGACTGAAAAATCGTTCATAACGGAAACCAACGGCAGGTGGGATAACGCCGGCGCCTTGTTTGGATTTAATATTTCGAGAGTATTTCAGCTGGGAAAAAAACATCGATGAACCTGAGCGCCAAAATAAAAAACATTTTCGGGGTATTGAATGATGCGGAGAAAAAAACTTTCAAAACACTCACTGCGCTGGATATTGTTATCAGCATTCTGGATATTTTTTTTCTGGCGGTACTCTTGTATGTGATTCGCTTTTATACGGATCCAAAAAGCAAATCGGCACTCCATTTTCTCCCGGGTGCGTTCACCAACCGGGCTAGTCTGCTGCTAATTTGTAGCTACTTCATGCTGTTCAGCATCAAGAATTTTCTCGGCTTTACTGTAATGCGGCACCAGCAAAAATTTGTGTACAATGTTGCCACAAGACTTTCCCGGCAACAACTGCACCATTACCAGGAGGGAAGTTACAAGGATTACGTCGAGGTAGATTCCTCGGCGCAAATTCGAAAAATCAGCCAGATGCCCATTGAATTTGGACATTATGTCGTTGGAGGCCTTCAACAAATTATCAGCCAATCCGTGTTAATTCTATTGACACTTATTGCCATTTTTACCTATAACCCGGTACTGCTGCCGCTTCTTTTCGCCGTCCTTGGGCCACCCCTTTTCCTCACCGGTTATATGATGAAAAATAAATTGGGTCGTGTTCGCCAACTTGCGAAGACTACAGGTGAAAAGGCACTGCAGCATTTGAAAGAAGCGCTGGCGGCATTTATTGAAGGCAATATATTCGGGCGGAAGAAATTTTTTTTACGGAGATTTGAGTCCTCCCAGTCAGCATTTAATGACATGCTCTCAGACCAGCTGGTCCTTCAGAACGCCCCGTCGCGACTGATAGAGATTTTCGCGATGCTTGGGTTACTGATATTAATCTGTCTGGATTCGCTTTTATCCAGGGATCATTCAGCTTTGGAGATGACCATCGCTGCATTTATCACTGCGGCCTATAAAATTATTCCGGGCGCCGTCAGAATTCTGAATAGCGCCGGCCAAATAAAAACATATGGATTTACCATCGATGCCCTTTCAGAAGAAAAAGCGAATCCCGCACTGACCATTTGTCCACCGGGAGATCAAACGATTCAATGTCTTGCCTTCCATGATGTCTCCTTCAAATATAACGGGAAGCCCGTGATAGATAATTTTTCATTCCACCTGTTGAACGGAAAGTTCGTCGGTATTACCGGCCAATCCGGTAAAGGAAAGACAACAATTATTAATCTCCTATTGGGATTTTTGGACACCCAGGGAGGAAGCATTCAGATTAATGAAATTCCAACCACCTCGCAAGACCGCAGGTCTTACTGGAAAAGGATTTCTTATGTGAAACAAGAACCCTTTATCCTTCATGATACGATTTTAAATAACATCACTTTTGAAGAAGAATTTCATAGTACAGAACTCCTGGCAAGAGCAGTGAAGGCAACCAGTCTTGAAAAAATGATGGAAGTACCTGTTGACGGATCTGAATGGTTCCTGCGGGAAAACGGCAAAAATATCAGTGGCGGCCAGCGCCAAAGAATTGCCATCGCCCGGGCGCTCTACAAAGATGCGGACCTAATTATATTGGATGAACCATTTAACGAATTAGACAGGATATCGGAAAATAGCCTGCTCAATTTCTTTCGTGATTTAGCCCGCCATGGAAAAATCGTCGTATTGATCACTCATAACGCCGAAAGTCTTGCATTTTGCGACAACATAATTTCATTGGATGAAAAATAACCAGGATATGCTGGTGATCCTGACACCGGGATTTCCACCAAATGAGCATGCAGATACATGCCTGCCATTCCTGCAAAATTTGGTAAAAGCCATCAATAGGAATTTCCCCGCTGTTACTTTGATCATAGTCACTTTCCAATATCCTGCCGTTGCCACGGAATACTTTTGGAACAATAATAGGGTCATTGCTATGGGAGGTTGCAGCGCGGGGAAAATTGGCAGGTGTTTTTTATGGCTGAAGGTCTGGCGGACACTGACGGGTTTACGACAATCAGGCCGCATAAAAGGCTTGTTAAACATATGGCTGGGCGAATGTGCCTTACTGGGAAGGCAATTCGGCGAATTATACAGGATTCCCCATAAAACGTGGGTGGTCGGCCAGGACGCCAGGCAAGGCAATAAATATATTTCCAAAATGAGACCTGATGATTCCGACCTCATAGCAATTTCAGATGCTGTTGCCAAAGAATTGGTGACCAATTATTCATTGGCGCCACGCAGCGTAATTCCAAACGGAATTGATCCGAACCAATTTCAGGAGGGCCCGATCGGCCGCCCCATCGACATCCTCGGCGCCGGTTCATTGATTGTTTTAAAGCAATATCAAATCTTCATTGAAATCGTAAGGGACATAAGCGAAAAATTCCCCTGCATTGCTTCCTGCATTGCGGGCGATGGACCCGAGAAAGCAGCGTTGCAGCACCAGATCGTCGAATTGCAATTGGCCAAAAATATTTCATTACCGGGTGAAATTGACCACGGATCGCTGCTTGCATTGATGCAGCGGAGCAAAATTTTTCTTCATCCTTCCCGGTATGAGGGTTTTAGCATGGCATGTCTTGAAGCTCTTTATGCGGGCTGCCACGTGATCAGTTTCTGCCAGCCCATGGAGCAAAACATAGCACGTTGGCATGTAGTAACGACCAAAGAGGCGATGTCAGCGAAGGTGCGTGAAATCCTAGATTGCCCGCGCCTGGATCACCAAAGCGTATTTCCCTATTCAGTTGATGAAAGTGCAAAAGCTATTTTCCAGCTGTTCTGCAGCAGCTTTTCAGGGGCGAATCAGTGAAGCTGCTGTCTCGAAAACCATTGCAGGTGAATAGCGTGTAAGACAATGGGTGTCGCCATATTTGCATTCTTCGAGCATACAATTTCCGCATGGAAGGTCTGAGGAACCAAGCAGCCTGGTATGATCTCCCAACGGTGTGGCCCAATAACTTTTTGTTGACCCAAACAACGCCAGTGTCGGAACACCGGATACCCACGCCATATGCATCAGTCCGGAATCCTCCGACAACACCAAAGTGGCCTTTTGAACAATAACAAATGCCGCGGCGGCAGTGGTTTGATTGACGATGTCGATTACATATTTTCCCAGTTTATTTTTGAAATACGCTGCCTTGTGCACAATTAAATCAAGTCCCATTACTAAAAATTGGGTGTGAGGGAATTCTTTCAACCATAATTCGGCAAAAGCAACATAATTGGAAAGCGGCCAGTTTCTCGTTATAAACGCACCTGCGGGATTCAATATCAACAAGCTGCTTATGCCATCCCATCCATTCTTCATTAACAATTTCTCTACGGCAAAGTCATCCTTTATCTTAAAACGCGATGAGGAAAGTTGGCTACGCAATCCAACGGCCTCTATAGTAAGCCTGCTGCGTTCCCCGGCAGGTATCCTGGAGACCTTATCGAAAGTAGACCAGGCTTTGGGCATGAGGCATTTTCTGATGAACCGACTGATGATGGCGTCCTGCAAGTCAAGAACCATCTCATATCGGTTCAACCACAGGCGCGGCAATAACAAACAAGTGCATAGGAATTGCTTTTTAAAATTCCTTCCTCCGCCAATTGCATACACCCGATCAAATAATTCAATATTTTGGGGGATGGTTCTTGATTCTGTTAAAGTAACGAAGTCTATTGTTGTGCCTTCGGGTAAAGCGCCTCTCAGGTGAAGGAGGTACGGCAAAGTGATGGTTACATCGCCCATAGCGTGCAAACGTATTGCCAAAACCCGCTTGGGCGCGAATCTCCGATTCCAGATTTTTAGTCGTTTGTACATGGAACAACAGGTTTAAACCCTTTCAATTCACTCGAAAGGAAAAGATGCATTCGGATAATGATGCCTTATCTGGTCTGCCACCTTGGCCAGGTTGCCAAACACATACTTTGTCCTTCCGTTCAGACAAATGGTACTAAAGCTCGCAAGAGGTATTTCGCGGTCAGACATTTGTTGCTTAATTCCTGCATCAAGCAACCGGATCTGGCCCCGGTGCATCACCAATAAAAGATCCTTAGGCGTCACTGAAAAAAAAGCATCAAAACGGCTTTTGCCATTTGCCTGCGCAACACACAAATCTGCTGTTTTTCCCGGGGCGAGGGCTCCGATCGATTTTTCCCCCCAAACAGTCGCTGGCGACCGGGTTAGGGAATCAAATAATTCCTGGTCTGTTAAGAGCAGCATTTCCCTGGCAGCCCGAAGTTGCTGCCACAAATCCCAGCCAGCAGTCAATGTAGAGTCCGTACCGAAAAGGATTTTGGTCGATTCTTTCAGTTCATCTATTGGCCCCGTAGTATCGAACAAAACCGTGTTAGAAGACGGGCACCAAACCAAAGCCCTGAAAGCTTTCGCCTGATCCCCATCCATAGCCACTCCATGCACCCCGATCAACCTCCTCCTGAATAAATTCCATCGTATCAATTCATTAATCTCTTCATGGGATATCTTATCGATGCCTTCTCCAATGTGGATCACCACGGGTTCGAAATATTTAAAAATGTTATTCAATTTCGTCTTCCATCGCTTTTCAAATTGCACCGAATGTAAACAATGATGGTTTTGAATAACAGATATTAATTCGTTGTCTACAGGCAACCTCTTGCCGTGATTTACCACCGTAGTAATGCCGTTCAGAAGATTCTTATAAAGACCCCATTGGGTTCTCAAGTCCTGCGGAATTTTGAGGACTGCCTGGATGGCTTCGGTATTGCTTCCGTGGATGTCCGCACCCCATTCTTGATAATTGCGAAACGTCCGGTTGGAAAGAGGTGGAAATACGTTAAAATCAAGGTGGTCATGGGAATTGATTAATCCCGGAAATACCATCGCATCATCAAAAAAAATGGCGGTATCGCAGTCGACAGCGTCACGGTTCGCCGAAGATGGCGAGCAATTGGTAATAATTCCTCCCCTGATGCCGACAGCTACAAGTTCACCGTGTTCGATAGTTTTCAGATTACAGAGCTGCATTCGGCTTTTTTTAACAGCATTCCGTAGATGACCGGTGTACCTTTCCAAATTTCATAGACCTCGATAGCATTTTGGGCTTCATAAAAGTGCTTTGCCGATTCATCTATCGGTTTCTCTACCAAACGAAGAACTTGCAGCCCCAGTTGCCTCGCGAGATTTTTGATGGCATCAATGGGATGTAAATAATTTCTAATCGCAATTGTCCTTTTTTGATAGCGAAAAGTTCGTTTTCCTCCTTTCGCCAAAGCAGCCGGATGAAAATCGGTGATGATCATACTCCCCCCCGGTTGCAGGACACGGGTCCATTCGCGCAATACTTTTTCTACGTTTTTAAAATGAGCCATAGTGAGCGTCGATAAAATACAGCCGACGGACGCATCGGGCAATTCAGTCAATTGATGCCCTGACAATAAGCGGCATTCCGCCTGCGGATACTTTATAATGAGATGTTTCAACATACCTGCGGACACATCGTAGCCCGCGAGCCTGCTTGGATTTTTATCCAAAATTTTTTGCCAGTGGCGCCCAGTCCCGCACCCGATATCGACAACCACTCTATTTTCCAAGTCCGTCCACCCCAATAACATGGAAAAAATTTCCTCATCCCATGCCAGGACCAGATTTTGGGGCTGATCATCATAATCTTCCGCCCAAAGGTCGTAAGCACTTCTGGCACTTTTCGTTCGCCGCGAGGTAAACAGCCTGGAGAGGTAAGATGGAAGGCGAGGAAATAGCGGCATTTCGGGCGATTGATTGGAACGACAAATTACCCAAAATGATACACAAATAACAATTCCTGAAAGGCAACCTTTACAATTTTTTCCGCGTTCAGTTCACGATGAACAAGATTCTTTTATTCAATCCAAAAAGCGCCGTTGCTAAACATAGAATACCTAACTCTATTATGAATATCGCGGCATCCGTTGAAGGCAAGTACCCTTGGGTTATCGTTGACGGAAACCGCGAAGAACACCCGTATGAAAAGATAAAAACCTATCTAAGCACCGGCGATTTCAAATATGTCGGAATGACGGTGATGCCTGGACTGCAAACCGCACAAGCGATTCCTTTTTCGAAACAAATTAAAGAAGATTTTCCAGGAACAGTAATTATTTGGGGAGGGTACTTTCCAACCAATCACTTCCAGGTAGTATTAAATTCAGGCTACGTAAATTTCGTTATCAATGGTCCGGGAGATCATGCTTTCCCCCAACTGATTGCTACATTAGAAAATGGCGGGGCATTTGGTCAGATCAAAAACCTTATTTACAAGTCAGACCATAAAATCATCAAAAACACTAAGGAGGATTTAATAGAGCAAGATAATCTTCCTGCGCTGCCATACGATAAGCTCAATGAATTGTATTCAATCGATAAGTATTTAGGCAAGACCTATTTGGGAAATAAGACCCTAGCCTACCATTCCAGTATTGGATGCCCCTTTACCTGTTCCTTCTGTGCGGTCGTTCCCACCTATGAAGCCAGATGGAAGGCCAAGGGGCCTGAGCACATTTATAAAGATGTCAGATATATTAAAGACAAATGGGGTGCGGATTCGATTGAATTTCACGATAATAATTTTTTCGTTTCCGAGAAAAGAGCCGTCGTATTTTCAAAATTGATACGGCCTGAGCAGATGAATTGGTGGGGAATGGCTCGTATTGATACTATGAGCAAATACAAAGATGAATCCCTGGCAACTATCCGTGAGGCTGGCTGCAAAATAATTTTTTTTGGAGCCGAAAGTGGCAATGATAAAGTGTTACGTCAGCTCGACAAAGGCGGCACACAGAATGGTGAGCAGATCCTGCAGTTTGCCGAACGATTAAAACACTTTGACATCATACCTGAATACTCGTTTGTCTTGGGTACGCCGGCCCCCTCCCCCGAGGAAGTGCTAGCCCAAATAGCCTTCGATATCAATTTTATTAAGAAAGTGAAAGCGGTGAATCCCTCAACTGAAATTGTTCTTTACACTTACAGCCCCGTGCCAACAGAAGGGTCCGAGCTTTTTAAAGAGGTCGTGACAGCTGGTTTCGAATACCCAAAGAAATTAGAGGACTGGATCAGCCCGCAGTGGGAGCAGTTTGATCTGCGTAAAAATCCGTTGACCCCCTGGCTTACAGCCGATATGATTCATAAAATCAGAAACTTTGAAACCGTCCTGAACGGGTATTATCCTACAGTGTCGGACATTCGGCTCAGTAGTCTTAAGAGACAGTTTATCAGGATGGTGGCAGCAATCCGCTACAAGATTAACTTTTACCAGTTCCCCTATGAAATAAAACTGCTGCAACGAATTTGGAAATACCGTCAGCCTGAAATTCAGGGGTTTTGAAATTAAGTTAGGAAACCTTGCATAATTTAACCATCATAAAAGGCTCTTTATCGATGCGGGAAGCGGCCATTCAAGAACCGTTTACTGATCTTTACGTCGCGCTCCGTCAAAAGGAAGGAAGAATATATAGCGACGAGGAGGTGAGATTACTCCCGCAGGTGTTTGCTGACCACCCGTGCTATAAAGAGTGGAATATCCGCAGCCGCGGTGCGGGCAATCTGTTGCGTCATATCGCCAAAAATGGGCACATCTGTAACATACTGGACATTGGATGCGGCAATGGTTGGCTTTCCGCCAAATTAGCCAAGGTGGCCAGGGGGAAAGTTACCGGCGTTGATATAAATACAACGGAACTTAACCAGGCGCGAAAGGTTTTTGGGGAAATTCCGAACCTCCGGTTTGTTAATGGAGACATCCGGTCCGGTATTCTTTCGGATCAACGGTATGACCTGCTTGTTTTTGCGGCATCCGTCCAATATTTCCCTTCGCTGGATGAAATTCTGAAGGTGGCAGTATGCCACTTAACCCTGCAGGGAGAAATACACCTTCTGGATAGTCACTTATACCGGCGCAGCGAACTAGCTGCCGCGCGTCTCAGGAGCAAAGCGTATTTCACCCAACTCGGATTTCAAGAAATGGAAAAGCACTATTTTCATCATTGCCTGGATGACCTCCACCCTTTCTCCCACACGATTTTGCATAACCCACACTCCCCAGTGTCAAAATTCAGTTTGCATAGAAACCCTTTTCATTGGGTATTGATTAAAAACTCCAATTCACCAAAAAATGCTCAGGAAGTCTTTAACATCAATATATAATCGCTTTGAAACACTGCGAACAGACCGCATAAGGGCGCTGCCTGTTGTCATATTAATGCCGCACAGTGCATGCAACTGCCGATGTATCATGTGTGATATCTGGAAAGGAAACCATCATTTGAACCACCTGGGGGAAAATGACATCCAAGGTCTTTTGAATTCCTTACACCGCTTAGGAACGAAGATGGTTCTTATGTCTGGCGGCGAAGCTTTGCTCAACAAACTGTTTTTCAGGTTTTGCGAAATTCTAAACGCCAAAGCTATTAATATACATTTGCTGTCTACAGGACTGACGCTGTCAAAAAACGCCGCCCAAATTGTAAAGCATGTAAGAGAAGTCATAGTTTCCCTGGACGGTGATCAACCAACCCATGACCGTATCCGCAACATTCCGGGCGCTTTCGACAGGCTTCATGAGGGAATAAAAAACATCCGGCGGATCGACCCTTCTTATAAAATTACTGGGCGCACGGTTATACACCGGCTCAATTATACTAAATGGCCCGCTATTATTGAAGCCGCCAAATTCCTTGAACTGGATCAAATTAGCTTCCTTCCTGCTGATGTGAGCAGTCATGCATTTAACCGGGAAGTACCCTGGGATGTTGCAAGACAGCATGAAATTCTGCTGTCATTTGATGATCTCCCCGACCTAAAAACTACTCTGGAAAAGATAACAGATAGGTACGCGGGGGAATTTAAGCGCCATTTTATCGCGGAGTCCCCGGCAAAGGCGTGGGAAATTTACAAATATTACGCGGCCTTCCATGGCCTGTGTTCCTTTCCTGCAAAAAAATGTAACGCCCCGTGGGTATCGACTGTAATAGAAGCGGACGGAACGGTTCGGCCCTGCTTTTTCCATGAACGGATGGGCAATATCAAATCAGGAAGCCTGGAAAATATTTTGAACAATCCGGGCGCAATTGCATTCAGAAAAAATCTCGATGTCAACAAGAATGAAACCTGCGCCAGATGTGTCTGTCATTTACATCTCAGGCCCAGACAATTCCTTTAAACAACTATGAATAAGTCCATCCTTTTTTCTCATTCATTCTTTATGCGCCTTGACGCCAAGCAAAGGCAAGCGGGTAAGCCATACCCACCTTTAGGCACCCTCTACGCCGCTTCTGTAATGCGAGAGAACGGCTATACTGTCTCCCTTTTCGATACCATGTTTGTTCAATCACCCAATGAACTTGACGCCCTCCTTCAAAGAGTAAATCCGGATTTTTTTGTCATCTACGACGATAGTTTTAACTATCTCACCAAAATGTGCCTGACCAACATGAGAGAGGCCGCATTTAAAATGATCCAAATCGCTAAGGCAAAGGGATGCACCATTATTGTGTGCAGTTCGGACGCAACTGACCGCTACGAGATGTTCCTTGAGCAGGGGGCCGATTTTATCCTGTTAGGCGAAGGAGAGCGGACATTGCTCGAAATAGTCAACGAATGCAGAAAAGAAAATCCATGTTTTTTCAACATACCCGGACTGGCCTTTATACAAAATAATGCCATCATTACAACCGTCAAAAGAAGTGTTATGAGAGAGCTGGATACCCTTCCATTTCCGGCCTGGGACCTCATTGATATGGACACTTACCGCGAGCGATGGTTAAGAAATGCAGGCTATTTCTCGCTGAATATGGCCACCACAAGGGGCTGTCCCTTCAAATGTAACTGGTGTGCCAAGCCCATTTATGGCAATCGCTACAACAGCCGTTCACCTGGCAATGTCGTGGCTGAGTTAAAAATGCTGAAATCCAGGTTTAACCCGGATCACATTTGGTTTTGCGATGATATTTTTGGATTAAAACCTGGCTGGATTAACGAATTTGCAGATATTATTGAAAAAGAAAAAGTTCGCTTCAAATTTAAGATGCAGGGACGCGTCGACCTCCTTTTACAGGAGAATAATATAACGAACCTTCAAAGAGCCGGTTGCGATAATATTTGGATGGGTGCTGAAAGTGGCTCCCAAAAAATTCTCGATGCAATGGACAAAGGAACCACTGTCCAACAAATTTACCAGGCGACCCGACTGCTGCAGCTGCATCATATTAAACCGTCTTTTTTTATTCAATTTGGTTATCCCGGCGAAACGAAAGATGATATTGACAAAACAATCGGAATGATCCGCGATTTGCTCCCCCACGAAATCGGTATTTCTGTCTCCTATCCATTGCCAGGAACCGCTTTTCACGAAAAAGTGAAGTCGCAGCTGCATCACAAAACAAACTGGAGCGATTCGGACGAAATGGCGTTGATGTTTAGGAATACCTACCCCCCGGAATTTTACAAACAATTGCACAAATATGTTCATAAGAGCTATCGGCTGCATTTGGCATTCGCTAATTGGAAACGACTCAGGCTACACCCGTCAAATAGTAATTTATTAACCGTCAAAAAAGCACTATCCGCCCTTTATTATGCACCCGCAGCGTTTATTGAAAAAAGAAAATTACTTCATCTCGAAAAAGTATCATGGACGTAAAAGATGTTCATAGCAATGAAAGTTTAGCCGCCGCGGCCTTTTCCTCGCAGGCGGCAAAATTTGATCAACTATACGCCGCCGACAAGATCGTCCAATATAAACGAGATCGGGTCAGGGATCATTTAAAGAACTTTATAAAGGCCGGTGATCGCATACTTGAACTGAACAGCGGAACAGGGCAGGATGCCATTTGGCTAGCCCAGCAAAACTGCCAGGTACATGCCACTGACTATTCAGATGGAATGCTGGAGATATTAAACAACCTGATTGCCAGCCAAAAAATGGAAAATAAAGTCACCTCCGAACGGCGGTCGTTCACTGATTTGAAAAACCTACAACAAAAGGGACCCTATGATGGTATATTTTCCAATTTTGCCGGGTTAAATTGCACTCGGCATTTAGATGAAGTTCTGGCTTCATTTTATCCATTGTTAAAACCTAAAGGAATTGTGACGCTGGTACTTTTGCCAAAATTCTGCCTCTGGGAATTCCTGCTTCTTTTTAGGGGAAAGTTCAAAACGGCTATCCGCCGTTTTTGCAATAGCGAAGGAGTTGACGCCCGGGTAGAAAATACGCATTTTAAATGCTGGTATTATAACCCATCCTACATTACAAGCCAATTAGCGGCAAAATATCAATTATTGCAAATCGAAGGACTTTGCACGATTGTCCCGCCTTCCTATTTAGAACATTTTGGCGATAAATATCCCAAACTCCTGGCCGTATTGCAAAACAGGGAAAACAAGTGGAAAAGCAGGTGGCCATGGAAGTATATCGGAGACTATTATATCCTCAGTTTACAAAAAAAGTAACATTCCCCTTGAAATGCAGCTAAAGACCGATGCCCCGCGCTTTTTTAAATCGCGCAACGAAAAACGACTTATTTTCTTTGTTTGCACAATCCGCACACTTTCAAGGTCCAATTGCCAGCGATATCACCTTACGAGGGAAACCCCAAAGC
>Ga0209698_10006342_pt1 | contig 12591 bp, 11 predicted proteins | sample LitLauG_LLR_2012_FD_187203 | JGI IMG/M metagenome (GOLD analysis project Ga0209698, IMG submission 187203) | Freshwater sediment microbial communities from Pennsylvania, USA - Little Laurel Run_MetaG_LLR_2012 (SPAdes) (version 2) | ecosystem: Environmental > Aquatic > Freshwater > Creek >...
GCTGGAACTTATGCACAGGTCCCTTCGCGTCTCATCAGGAGCTGACCGCGCTGGTTCACAATCACTGGTTCGACATCGTCGGATTTTCGGTGAGCAGCGACCGCCGGCTCGATGAGCTGAAAAAGGACATCCGCGACATCAGGCGTGACTCCCGAAACAGGAACGTCGGCGTCATCCTCGGCGGCCCGATGGTTATCGCGCAGCCGGACCTTGTCGCCTCGATGGGAGCCGATATGATGTCGGCGGACGCGACCGCCGCACCGCAACAGGCGCGCGGCCTGATCGAACAGATAAAGAGCCGGACTTGACGGGTCTGAGGGCACGGCAGCGGCAGAAGGCAGTGCGACATGGCCTGCCGCCAAAAAGAACTCGGGAGTGCCAACCGATGACGGCTGCTACGGCGGACGGTTCCCTGCCGGCCAATATCGTCACCGCGCTTTACCTACGGACCAAAACGCTCCATGTCGAAGCCGAACGAACCGGCATCATCCGCGATCTCCTTCGCGGCGAAGCCAGCCGCGACGGTTATATTCTGCTCCTGCGCAATCTGCTTCCCGCCTACCTCGCGATGGAACAGGGACTCGAGCGCCACCGCGCCTCCCCTCACCTCGGTCAGCTCGCGGCTTACGGGCTTGATCGCGCAGGCGCAATCGAAGCCGACCTCGATTCGCTCTGCGGCGCGCGCTGGAGCCAGGATATTCCGCTGCTCGCCGCGGGGGAGTTTTATGCAGGGCGGATCGCGAAGGCAGCAGAAGGCGACGGCGCGCGGCTGATCGCGCATGCCTATGCAAGATATCTCGGCGATCTCAGCGGAGGCCAGATCCTGCACCGGCTGCTGGCGCGATCGCTTCAGCTGCGGCCGTCGGAACTCGCGTTCTACGATTTTCCGCGGTTCTCCGATCTCGAAGCGTTGAAGACGGATTATCGCCAGGCGCTCGATCGAGCCGGGGCACTGTCCCCCGATGCCGATGCCATCGTTGAAGAGGGTGCGCTTGCCTTTTCGCACAACATCGCCCTGTCATGCGCGGTGCAGGCCGCGGTGGCGCACGGATCGGCCGCGGCCGAATAGAACGCGTCGCCGGAAAAGCTATTTCCCGGTCTTGTCGCCGCCGGATGTGCGCGACGAATGCCAGATCAGATGCTCAAGCACTTCGGCGGTTCGCAGCGTCGAGTTGCGCACGCTCTCAAGCATATCGGCGATCCGGCCCGTTTCCACGCCATAGGTGATTTCAAGTGCCGCGAGCTGGGCGTTCTCGACCACCGCCGACAGCAGGTTCTGGTAAACGAGATCGGTTTTCGAATCGAGCCGGACCTTGTTGATCCGGCTGCTCTGCAGGATGCCTTCCTGGAAACGGCTGCGCGCGATCTCCGCGGCCTTGCGGTCGGTAATGTCCGAGAAAATAAGCACGAAACCGAGCACCCGGTCACGGGAAGGCTGCACTGGATCGGCCCTTACCATCATCGGCTTTTCCCGGTTGCCTTCGTCGCGCAACAACAGTTCACCGCGCCAGGCGCGATGGTGATCGACCAGTTCGCGCACGCTTTCGAGAAAACGCTCCGACTGCTGAAACGCCGGGGCCAGATCGTCGAGCCGCGCCGCCGCTTGATCCCGCGGCAACAGCGTCCTGAAGGCTTCGTTCATCAGGAGAATGTTGCCGTCGATGCCGGCGATGATCACCGGCTGCTCGGAAACACGCACGTGGCGACTGAACTGCTCCAGCTGGTCCTGCACGATCAGCGTGCGTACCGCCCGGAATTGCAGCACGAAGTCCGCCACCGACTGCCCGATCAGGCGCGCAGCCGCGATATCGGCGGGCGTCCACGGCTCGGACGTGCCCTCCACCAGCTGGTGCCACTGGGCGAACGAGCGGCGCGGCGAGAGATCGGAAGGATTGTCGCCGATCACGAATGGCTTGAGCGGATCGCCGCCCCAGGTCACCGTGCGAATACGCTCCGGGCGAAACCAGATCAGATATTCGCCGGGATTGTTCGAGATCGGCGTGGCGGCGATGCCGCTCGCAACCTTGGTGATTCCGGCGAATTGGGAAAATTCCAGACCCAGCGATGCCGTGGTGAACACGGCAGTATCGCGACTGGCGTCCAGCCAATTGCCGATCTCGCGAATTTCCTGGGTCCCGGGCACCTCGCCCGACGAGATGATCTGCCCCTCATAGATGAGCGCGCTTCCGCTCGCTCCCAGCGGCTGAAGAATCGATTGCGAACTGTCAAAGATCGCCGCTCGCCAGTCGCCCTCGCGCGATATCGCCTCGATCATCCGCTGTTCGAGCCGTTGCACGAAGATTTCCGACTGGCTCTGCGCGAAGCTTTCGAGTGCCGCGATGCGGGTCGCGATCGCCTCGGCCAGCAGTTCGCACACGGCGCGCAGTTCGAAATGAATGAAGCGCGGCTCGTAATGGTGACACGCCACCAGGCCCCACAGCTTGCCGCCGACGACCAGCGAGATCACCAGCGTGGCGCCGACCCCCATGTTCTTGAGATATTGCAGGTGGATCGGCGACATGCTGCGCAGGAAGCACAGCGACATGTCGAGATCGCGCCCCGTCAGCGGTGACAGCCGCGGCTGCAGCGGGACCGGCTCGTACCCGACATCGACCAGCACCCGGACCCGGGTGCGCTCGTACAGCCGCCGGGCCATCTGCGGAATGTCGGTCGCGGGATAGCGATTGCCGAGATAGGCCTCGAGGTCGGGCTTGCGGCGCTCCGAAAACACTTCGCCATGACCGTCGTCGTCGAACCGATAGACCATCACGCGGTCGTAGCCGGTGCGGTCCTGAAACAGGATCGCCGTCTCGTCGCACAGTGCCCGGAGCGACGACGCCGTGCGAATCTTCTCGAGCGCGCTTGCGATTTGCTTGGCGAGATCGACCGACGGGCCGGCACGCTCGAGTTCAATGATCAGCCCGCCGGCTGGCGGCCGATGCAGCAGGCCGTCGAATTCCGCGCTTGGGTTTCCGATGCGGCATCGCACGGCGATCGGCATGCCCTGCGAAGTCGGATCGAGGTGAGGCAGAATGCGAAACAGCAGGTCGCCGTCGAGTTCGGCGAGCGGCTTCCCGATGACCTGTTTCAGATTGAGGAATTTGTCGGCATTGGCGCTGGCCTGGATGACGCGGTGATCGGGTTCGCTGACGACCAACAGGGCGCCATGCGGCTGAATGGAGCCCGCGAGATGAATCTCTTCCCGTTCGCAGTTCGAAAGATCGGCTTTTCCGAACGCTGGGGTGGCGAGGGAATGCGACGCCAACTCAATCCTCTGGGGTTTCCTCATCCGACCCCTTGTCGTCGAGGCCGTAGAGGTTGAGCTTGGCATAAAGGCTCTGCCGGCTCAATCCCAGCAGTTCGGCGGTCGCTGTCCGGTTGCCGCCGGCCAGTTCGAGCGCTTGCTTGACGTAATGCTGTTCGACGATGCTAACGGTGTTCTTGACCAGCTTGCGCAGCGAGGATTTTCCGATCTGCTCGCTCATCGAGCCCAGGGCGCTCCGCAACAGATCGCCCTCCCCGTGGGACGGAAGGCGGCGGGAAACGTTGCGCAGCAACACGCCAATGTGGTTCTGCTCGCTGCCTTCGCCGGCGCCGGCCGAGATCTCGACTTCGGTGTCGGTGCCGAGTTCGCCGCGAATACTGGTCGTGAACAGCCGCACGGTCTTGTGCCGCTGGATGTTGGCGAGCAGGGCGTTCAGGTCCGCGCCGGGCTGCCAAAGCCAGCGTCCCAGCGACTGGCCTATCGCCGAACCCTTGGAACCGACCTGCACGAGATCGAGAAACGCCTGATTGGCATGGCGGATGATGCCGGTTTCGTCCAGCGCCACGAAACCATCGGGCAGATGATCGATCAGGTCCTCGATGGTGGAATGTTCGCCGTCTTGCTTCGGCGACGGCAGACTTGACGCCGCGGTGAACTGCAGCAGAAACACGTGGCCCGGCTCGGCCGTAATGAGCGATCCGCGCAGCATCCACGGCTTCGCCTCGGCGCCGAGATGGACGAGGATGCTTAGCGCCTTGCCGCGCTCGCGGATGCGCGCCAGCATTTCGCGGACCGCCTCGCGATCTTCCGCTGCCACATCATGCAGCAGTTCGCGCCCCGCGAGATCCTCGTTGCGGCGGCGCGGGGAATTCAGCGCCTCAACGGCGGTGCGGTTGGCCTCGATAATGCGCAGATTAGCCGCGGATACGATCATGACGGCTTCGTTCGAGGCGTCGAATACCAGCCGATAGCGCGTCTCGATCTCGCGGAGCTTCCAGTAGTCTCGCTCCATCGTCTGCTGCGCGGCGATCAGGCGCGATTGAAGTTCGGCAACCGCCTGCAGGTTTTTCCCAATTGCAAGCATTCCGGCCCGGCCGCCGAGCAGCACGGTGGTGAATTCCATCGGAATTTCCAGCCCGCTCGGGAAACGCTGATTGATCTGGCGGAAAGCCGAAATGCCGCTGGCGCGCGCATCGTCCACCATGCGCTTGACCTTGTCGCCGCCGATTTCGCCGGCGATTTCGACCCATGGACGGCCGAGCCAGCCATCGACGCTTTCGCCGCTCATGGCCGGCGACAAAGTCGCCTCGCGGATCACACCTTCCATGTCCAGAAGCAGCGTGATGTCGGGCTGTACGGTCGGTAAGGCGGCCATTCGTTTATCTGCCGATCATTTCTCGCAAGACGAATGCTTGAACAGGCCGTCGCAACAACGACAGTCAATACGATGCACGGAATATGCCAACCCTGCCTGACACCCGGCGCAGCGAACAAGAACCTTATTCCCTAGGATTGCGCAGAATCGGGGTGCCAAGTCAACAAACACCTTTGTTTATAGCGCTTTAGTTGTCAGTCCTGCATGACGCACGCAGGGAACCGAGCCGGAAGCCGTCAGTTAAGTAATGGCACGACTAGCAAATTGCCAGGTAGTTCGGGTTGAAGCCGGTCAAAAATGCGTCAAAAAGTGACAACAATATTTGATATTCCTAACTGTCAATATATCTTAACAACGACTCGCAAAATGCCAAACCAAAGTTCAGGGAGAGCAATGTGGTGACGAAATTGGAAGTTTTAGCCTTTGTTGCAGCCGTCGTGGCCCTGGCAGACGGCGGGGCCCATGCCCAGGACGCGACCAAGGGCGAACAGGTATTCAAGCAGTGCATGACCTGTCACCGGATCGGTCCCGACGCCAAGAATCTGATCGGCCCGGTCCTGACCGGCGTGATCGGGCGGCAATCGGGCACCGCTCCCGGCTTCGCCTATTCGGCGCTGAACAAGGCGGCAGGCGAGAACGGCCTCGTATGGTCCGACGATCTGATCATGCAGTATCTGCCTGATCCCAATGCCTTCCTGAAGAAGTTCCTGACCGACAAGGGCAAACCCGAGCTCGCCACCGGTTCGACCAAGATGGCGTTCCACCTTAGCGACGAGCAGCAGCGCAAGGACGTAATCGCCTACATCAACAAATTCTCCGACAAGAAGTAATTCCGCGGAATCGGCGCAACGCGTTCAGCCGGCGTTACCCTCGCCATCGCCGGCTGACATCGATCAGATGCGCCACCCCTGCGGCGGCAAGACAGCCGCAGGCCGGCATCCATCCGCCACCGCCGAGCGTGATGCGCAATGCCAGCAGCAGAAATGCGCCGGCGCACAGATTCGGCAGCAGATCGCCAGGCGAGATTCCCCACCTGGCATAGCGCCAAACCAGTAACAACACCGCAGCCTCGAGGACGACCAAAATCAGGATGAAATCAACGAGGCGTCCGCTCGCAAAGAGATCAGCCATGTCCGACGATCCCATGGCGACCGCGCGCCGGCAACCCGATCCTTGCGCTGCTAGACGAACGGCGCATTCAGGCGAACCACGGTCAGGTTGAGAAAAGCCGCAAACGACACCCACGCCAGATATGGCAGCAAATAGAGGCTGGCCGGCTTCGCACGACGCCAGAACACCACAACCGGCAGCAGGATCGAGAGCCAGAGAAACAATACCTCGATCAGCGCCCAGTCCGGCCGCCTCAGGGCAAAGAACAAGGTGCTCCACAGCACGTTGAGAAATCCATTGAGCGCAAATAGTCCGATGACCCATTCGCGTTGCCCGCGGTTTCCCGCGCCGCGCCAGGCATAGACCGCGGACACCGTCGCCAGCGCGAATATCAATGTCCACGCCGGCCCGAACAGCCAGTCCGGCGGCTGCCAGGGCGGTTTGCGCAGGTCCTGATACCACGGTCCGGTGTCGGTCAGCGTTCCGCCGAGCCCGGCGATGAAGATCGCGACCGCCGCCGCGATCAGGACCGGCTTCCAGGAGCCGCGCCGCGCCGGCATTACGCCGAGACCAGCCCAGCCATATGGGCAAGGTTCTTGAAGAATATCCGGATATGCGCGATCGGCTTGGCGCGCACCAGTTCCTTGTTCATGTAGGCGTCCCAGGTCAGCTTCTGGACATCGCGGTCGCGGCAGATGCTGACGAAGCGTTCCCGGCGGCGGTCATTCGAATACCAATACCATTGCATGATGCCGAGGATGCGGAACACCATGCCATGCATCCGCATGAAGCGCTTTCGCGCCATGCGCAGCGCCTTCACGTCGCCAGTTTCGAGAAATTCGTCGACCGCTTCCGCCGACAGCCGTCCGCCGATCATGGCGTAGTAGATCCCCTCACCCGACGCCGGCGCGACGACGCCGGCGGCGTCGCCGGCGAGCAGGACGCTATGACCGTCATCCCATCGCGGCAGCGGATGCAGCGGGATCGGCGCGCCTTCGCGGCGAATCGTCTCCATGGCGGCAAGTCCTGCCGCGTTGCGCAAGCGGCCGACCGAGTTGCGCAGGGAAAACCCCTTGCAGGCCGAACCGGTGCCGACACTGACGGTTTCGCCATGCGGAAACACCCAGCCGTAGAAATCCGGCGACACGGTGCCGCGGTAGTAGACGTCACAACGCGTGCCATCGAATTCGGCTTCCGGCCGTGGCGCACGAACGATCTCGTGATAGGCAAACACATAAGGAAGCCGGTCGGCGCCGGGGAGACATTGCCGTGCCACCGCAGACAAGGCGCCATCCGCACCGATCAGCACGCGGCACCGGACTGCCTTTTCGCTCACCGAGCCGTCGCCGGCCCGCTCTTCAAAATGCACGATGGTTTTTCCCGCGGCGTCGCGCTCGAAGCGCCTGAACAGCCCGGTCCTCCGCCCGGCCCCGGCCTGCGCGGCGCGCGCTCTCAGCCATTCGTCGAACACATCGCGATCGACCATGCCGACAAAACCGCCGTCGATCGGCATATCGACCTGCTTGTCCGACGGCGACACCATACGCGCCGAGTTGACGCGCGCCACCAGCAGATGGTCGGGAATATCGAAATCCCGGATCAGCCGCGGCGGGATCGCGCCGCCGCATGGTTTTATGCGCCCGGCGCGATCGAGCAGTAGCACGCTTCTCCCATGGCGGGCGAGATCATGCGCGGCGGTGGCACCCGAGGGCCCGCCGCCGACGACCACCACGTCGAACAATTCGGAGTTGGCCATATCTCACCCTCCCGCAACCGCGGCACGCAAATCTCCAGGGCCGTCTCGCCCGATTACGTTGCCTGCCGGCGCCCGATGAACCCAAACCGCCATCCAGGCGGCGATCACGAACAGGCCTGCTTCGGAAGCGAACACGACCGAATAAGACAACCCCGGCGACGACAGCAAACATCGCGCGACATCGCTCGCCAGCGTTCCCAGAAATCCCCCGGTGCCGAATGCGAAGGCCTGCGCTGCGCCCCACAGGCCCATCCGCACGCCTTCGCGCTTCTCACCGCCAGCGCCGACCAGCGCCATCATCGAACCAATCGCGGCCACCGCATAGCCGCCGTTGGTCACGCCGAGCATGAACACCGTCTCCCGCAGGGGCCACGACGGCCCGACCAGCGCCGCCGCGGCCAGAGCCAGCAAGGCGGTCGCGGACGTCAGGCACCCCCCGATGGTCCAGATCTGCAGGTTGCCGCGCAAGCTGGGATAGACCGCACCAATCAGCGGTACGGCTGCCATCCCGATCAGAGTGCCCGCATGCTGGACCGATGAAAGCCTGGTGGTGCCGCCCGGTGTGAAGCCGAACACCACGCCGGCGAATGGCTCGAGAATCAGGTCTTGGGCACTGTAAGCCAACATCGAAACGAAGACGAAGATCGCGAACCGGCGGGCCTTCGGCTCGGCCCACACTTCCATGAACGCCGCTCGGAAAGACGATAACGGTGTCTGTCGTGGCACAACGGTCGCGGCAGCTTTGCGGCCCTCGATGCCCCACACGCCAGCAATGGTAAGGACCATCGCCGCGATGGATACGGAACCGGATACGGCGATCAGCCGCATGGGGGAGAACGGATCGAGCATATGGCCGGCGACAGCGGTGGTCACAATGAAGCCCGCGATCATCATGACCCAGACGATGGTGGCCGCCGCCGCGCGGCGACTGTCGTCGCTACGCTTGGCGAGCAGCACGAGCAGCGAGGTTCCGGCAGCGCCGACACCCGCCCCGATCAGGCAGAACGCGACAATGGCAAGCGCAATGCCTAACAGCGCATCCGTCGCCATCCAGGCTGTTGCCACGGCGGCGAGCAGACCGCCGGTCGCAAGGACCGCCATGCCGCCAACGATCCAGGGCGTTCGTCGGGCCCCGAGATCGGACCCATGCCCCCATGCCGGCCTGAAAGCCTGCAGCGCGAAGTGAATGGCGACCAGCGCGCCCGGCAGCATCGCCGGCATCGCCAGCTCGACCACCATCACCCGGTTAAGCGTCGAGGTGGTGAGGACCACGATCGCGCCGAGGCCGGTCTGCACCAGACCGAGCCGAAAGATGCCGAACCAGGAAAGCGCCGGATTGTTCATGGTCACCTCGCACCGATCGCCGCCAGCGCGAACGCGCTGACGAGCATTCCGACCACGTAGCAGCTGATCCCGGTGCCGTTGTACCAGGGTGCGCGTTCGCGCGGGCTTTTGAGGAAATGCGCCATCAGGAAGAATTGCGCGACCAGCAAGGCGCCAACCGCAGCCGCGTAGTATGGCCGCTGCCATGCCAGCAGCAATGCGACCGCCGCGACTTGCGGCAACGCCATCACCAGGCAGGCAAACCGCGCGGCGTTGCCGACACCGAGCAGCACCGGAAGCGAATCGATTCCCATCCGCTTGTCGCCCTCGACCGACTTGAAGTCGTTCAAGGTCATGATGCCGTGCGCGCCGACGCTATAAAGCAGCGCGATGACGACAACGCGCCCGTCCGGCATCGACGTGCTCATGACGGCCGCGCCTGTGAACCAGGGCAGGCCCTCATAACAGAGCCCGCATGCGGCGTTGCCCCACCAGCCGTTCTGCTTCAGCCGGATCGGCGGCGCGCTATACGCCCATGCCAGCACCAGGCCGACGACGGCTGCGACGAAACCCCACTTGCCGAGCGATGTCGCCAGCAGCAGCGACAGCGCGGACCAGATCACGGCAATATAAAGTCCCCAGCGCCCAGGGATGCGTCCCGACGGAATTGGCCGGTCGGGTTCGTTAATGGCGTCGACATGGCGGTCATACCAGTCATTCACGGCCTGGCTGGTGCCACACACCATCGGCCCCGCCAGCAGTACGCCGGCAACAACCATTGGCCAGCGCTGTCCAGGCGAAACGCCCGACGAAACCACGCCGCATCCCAGCGCCCACATCGGCGGAAACCAGGTGATCGGCTTCAGCAATTCCAGCACGACCAGCGGCGAAGAGCGATGAACCACGGTACTATTCATCTTCGGCCCCGTCATCGATCGCGTGGTCGTCGAGCCCGAAGCGGCGAAGCTTGACATAGAGGCTCTGCCGACTGAGGCCGAGCATCTCGGCCGCCGAAGCACGGTTATCGCCGGTTAGCTCCAGCGCGGCCTCGATGGAGAGCTTCTCGATAACATCGGTGGTCTCCCGCACCAGATCGCGCAGCGGCACCCGGCCGATCAGCTCGGTCAGTTGCGCCATCGAGCGCGGCAGCTCGCCGGTCGACGCGGCGGTCGCCGACAGCCGTTTCTCGACGTTCCGGATCGCAAAGCCAATGCCGGGCTTGTCGTCGTCTGTCAGCGATACGGCGGACACCTCGACCTCGGCGCTCGCGCCGTATTCGCCGCGTATCGCCGTCGCAAACAATTTGATCGAACCGCTCTGCCGGAGGTTGGCCAACGCGACGCTGAAATCGACGCCTGCCCGGCCTAGCCAGCGATCGAGCAATTCTCCACGCGCCTGCTCGAAGTTGCTGAGCTGGGCCATTTCGAGAAACGCCGGGTTCGCCGTCACGATGCGGCCGTCGAAGTCCGTTATGACGAGCCCGTCGGGAGCGGTCTCGAAGTATTTCAGCAGCGTCGAGGTCGCCTTCAAGGCGGCGCTTCCCGACGCCGACGCGTCCGAAGACAGGCGGGCGAGAAACAATGACGCGTTCTCCTGCCGGAACAGCGACACCGCGACACTGCATTCGCGCCGGCCGTCTGAGAGTTGCACGCGCGCGCTGTTGTCGCGGCCGGTGGCGCGAACTTCCGCCAGCAGCGCCTCGATCGCCTGCGCGCCGGCCACATCGAAATGGCTCGCAAAGACCGACTTGAGAAGCCGTGGCGCGCTCTCGTCGAACAGCGCCAGCGCCGCCGGGTTAGCATCGAGGATCGTGTTGTTGCCGGCGTCAACGATCATGACCGCTTCCGACGATACTTGGAACAACAGCCTGTAACGGGTTTCCGCGTGACGAAGCCGGATGTAATCCCGCTCCATCGATTGCTGGGCGTTGATCAGCCGCTGCTGCATGATGGCCAGCGGGCGCAGATCGCGGCCGACCACCACGAAGCGGTCGTCGCGCCCGATATTGATCGCCGAATAGAGCACCGGAATATCTTCTCCGCCGGCTGACGGATGATTGACCTGGCGCCAGAACGAAGATTTTCGCACCGTCGCATCCTGAATCAATTCCCCGACCTTCGCCCGGGTATCCGGGGTTACTGTTTCCGCGAGTTTCGAACCCATCCACCGGCCCTGGGCGTCCAATTCGAGCGACAACTCGTCCTTGTTGAACGCAACGTCGCGAATGAATCCCTGCCCGTCGACCACGACGGCGACGTCGGTCGCGGCCGCGATCAGGTTCGCGGCCGAAAGCGCACCGAGATCGCCCAGCGACTCCTTCGGAGATTTGAACACCTGCACCAGGGCAAATATCCTCCACCAACCAGTGACCCTCCACTCCAGCGTTGTTCCAACCCGGCTTCTAATTATCGGCGGACGCGTGTCGCACGGAGTTCGACCTCATCTGCTCGCCGCCATGTCGTCCCCGGCAGGATCAGGCCCGCTGAACCTGCAAGACGCCGGAAGCTTGCCCGCGCCGGAACGGCATTTCGCTGTTGTCGACGCGCGCGTTTTGGAGTTCGCTGCCAGTCGCCTTATCTTGGCAGCGCCAGTCCGTGCTTCACTCCCCAGTCGAACCAGTTATCGACGACGGTACCGGACAAGAGGATCCCGATCCCGCCGGTCAATGGACAGAGCACGGCGAACCACCACGCCCAGCGGTGTATCGATTCCGCGGTGGCGTTGAAGCCCATGGTCCAGCGCCAGAACAAGGCAGCCCGCTCCAGCGCCGTACCGCGATCGACGATCTGCTCGAGTTCGCGTTCTCCGCCGTAGCGGCTGACCGCGAGGATGGTCGCGCCGTGCATCGCGAACAGCAGCGCCGAGCCATACAGGAACGCAATCGAAAGCATGTGGAACGGATTGTAGAAGAGGTTGCCGTGAGTGATGGAAAAGTTGTTGGTCCAGTCGAGATGCGGGAAGATTCCAAACGGAACCGCTTCGCTGAAATGTCCCATCAGCAGCGGACGGATGAAGCCCAGTACCAGATACAGCCAAATCGCCGAGGCAAATGCCCAGGACACGTGGGTGCCCATGCCGAGCGCGCGGGCGCGGCGGTAGGTCCTGATCCACCACAAAAGGATGGAGGTGGTCAGGGAGAAGCCGGCCATCAGCCACCATCCGCCTTCCCTCAGCGGCGGAATACTGATGCCGTATTCGGGCTTTGGCGGATCGAGCGAGAGCCAGGGCAGTTGGCGTACGAACTCGATCGGGCTCCAGTTCACCGACGCCAGCATATTGAGGCCGATGATCTCGATCGCGACAATGCCGCAGATGATCGAGGCGATGCCGGTGAAGCCCAGGTAGATCGGACCGACCTGGGCGTCGCCGAGCTTACCGAGCCAATAGTTGAACTTGCCCTCCCCGGTGCGAACCCACGTCCCCGGCTGCAGGGGAATGCCGGGATAGATGGTGCTGCGAACCTGCACCTGCGTAAAGAAATTTTGATACTGGGCCATAACGAGTGCTCTTTCTGATGACCGGATTCAATTCGAGGACCAGATCGGAAGATTGCGCCACCAGTTCCACCATTCGGACCAGGCGTTGCCCTCCGACCACAAGGGTCCGGAGATCACGATGCAAACGGCGCTGAAGAACACCGCCGACAGCGCCACGAACAGCCCGACGCGGTGAATTCCGAGGGTGCCGACGGAGTAGCCGATCAAATCGCGGAAGATGGTGTTCTCGTGCTCGGGTGTCTTGACCGGCTCGCCCTTCTCGGGG
>Ga0209698_10006343_pt1 | contig 12590 bp, 12 predicted proteins | sample LitLauG_LLR_2012_FD_187203 | JGI IMG/M metagenome (GOLD analysis project Ga0209698, IMG submission 187203) | Freshwater sediment microbial communities from Pennsylvania, USA - Little Laurel Run_MetaG_LLR_2012 (SPAdes) (version 2) | ecosystem: Environmental > Aquatic > Freshwater > Creek >...
GTTGAAATCTCCCATAACGATACGGTGGCCGGGGACATCCAGCGCCTTGATCAGGTGTTCGTCGATTAACCGGGCCTGCGCGCGCCGCTCGCGAACCGCAGTGCCCAAGTGGACATTGAAGACGTGCAGAATTTCGCCACCTACCCGAATGTCAGTGCGCAACGCTCCGCGAGGCTCGCGTCCAGCGACGCTCAGGTCGATGTGCCGGAATGAATCGAACTTCCAGCGGCTGAGGGTTACGTTGCCATACACCGCGTCGCGGTGCTTGCGCAGCGCGATCCGGCGCGACCGCGCCGGGTTCTGCCGTGGCGTTCCCCGCTGCGAGGGCCTCCACGCGCGAAGGCGCGCCTGCGTCCACGCGGAGTCGATCCCTTTTCCTGCGCTCGGTCAGTGCGGTGCCGCTCTCAAGGCCGCCGCTTTCCCTTGCTTTCGACACGTGGGTCAGCGAACCGACTGCGCCCCCTATCACCGATAAGTTGCGACCTGGTCATCGGCGCTCGCTACAGGTGCAGAGGATCCCGGAGACGCTCGAATCAGCTCGGGGATTCCGAAACGCAGGCTTTCTGTTCCTGGCGCGGCTGGCCTTGCTTGAATCGTCCTTCCAATCCTGCAGCAAACCCCAAGGAACAATCATGACAAAGCTGATCTTTTCGTTGTTAGCCGCGGGCGGTCTGGCCATTGCAGTCACCGCCTCGACAACCGCCTATGCGGTCGGCACCGACGCCGCGCCGATGTCGAACGACACCTCGACGTCCGTCAAGCCCGGCGGCGCCGCCGCACAGCAAGAACTCGACCTGGACGCCTGCACGCCGATGACCGGCGCGCCCAAGGACAAATGCGTCTCTCAGGCCAACGCCAATGCCAAGATCAGCCTCGCCAAGGAGGAGGCTGCCGCAGCCGGCGCGAAGTGTACGGGGATGTCAGACTCCGAAAACGCGAAATGCGTCAAGGACGCACAGCGCAAGTAAGAGCGCGCCTTGATGCCGCCGGCAGCGTCGTCGGACAGGTGGCCCCGACGTCAGATGACGCTGTCCCAGGGCTTTGAAAGCCTCATGGCGCCGTTCACGATCCCAACCATCGAGTACGTCTGCGGGAAATTGCCCCACAGTTCGCCGCTTGCCGGGGCGATGTCTTCCGACAGCAGTCCGACGTGATTGCGCCGCGCCAGCAGGGCCTCGAAGATCTGGCGAGCCTGGTCGGTGCGTCCGATGCGTGAGAGCGCATCGATGCGCCAGAACGAACAGACATTGAACGTGGTCTCGGGGAGCCCGAAATCATCGGCCGCTTCGTAGCGGCGCATGAAAGGGCCGTCGCACAGCGCGGTCTCCAGCGCGGCCACGGTGCTGATGAAGCGCGGATCGCGGACGTCGATGAATCCGACCTCGGCCATCAACAGCACGCTGGCGTCAAGGTCCGACCCCCCGAAGCTCGCGACGAACGCCTGCCGCTTACCGCTCCACGACTGCTCGAGCACCCTGGTTCGGATGATCTCGGCGCGGCCGGTCCAGTGCGAGGCGCGGTCGCCTTGGCCCAGGGCGCGGGCGATCTTCGCCAGGCGGTCGCAGGCCGCCCAGCACATCAGCGCCGAAGAGGTGTGCACCCGCGAACGCGTGCGCAGTTCCCAGATGCCGGCGTCCGGCTTGTCGTGCAGCTCCCAGGCGCGATCTCCCATTCGCTCGAACGCGGTGAAATCGTTGGCGTCGGCGCGGCGGAACAGGCGCAGGTCGTGAAACGCCTGTGCGGCACCGAGCACCACGTTGCCGTAGACATCGTGCTGGGAGTGTTCATAGGCCTGGTTGCCGACGCGCACCGGCCCCATCGCGCGATATCCGCTCAGGTTTGGCACGATGCGCTCAGGCAGGTCCGGTTCAAGCCCGATGCCGTAGAGAGGCTGGATCCGACCGTCGACGGCCGCGCGCACCACATCGTGCAGCCAGCGCAGGTAGTCCTCCATGGTGCCGAGCTCGCCCAGGCTGTTCAGTGCGCGCACCACGAAAAATGCGTCCCGCAGCCAGCAATAGCGGTAGTCCCAGTTGCGCCCGCTGCCGGGCGCCTCGGGAATACTGGTCGTCATGGCCGCGACGATGGCCCCGGTCTCCTCGTACTGGCACAGCTTGAGCGTGATGGCCGAGCGGATCACGGCATCCTGCCACTCCAGGGGCAGCGCCAGGCGGCGAGTCCAATGCCGCCAGTAAAGCGAGGTCTGCTCCTCGAAATAGCGAGCGGTGTCGTCGATCCCGCCCGACAGCGTCTCGTCCGGTCCGAGCAGCATGCTGATCGGCCCGTGCAAGGAGACCCAGGTCTCGGCGATCACGTAGGTCAGGGGCACGTTGGTGGTCAGTCGCATCGTCACGCTGGTGCCGATGAAACGCAGATGATTGCTGCCACGCGTGCGGCCTGGTTCGGTCGCACCCCAATCGCCGCGCGGGCGTACGATGAAGCGGACTCGCGGATGGCCGCTCAGCGGACGGACCCGGCGCACCAGTTGCGCAGGGCGGAACACCCGATCGCGCTCGAGGAATCTGGGAGCGAAGTCGACGATCTCGATGCCCAGGCCGCTGGCGTCGAACAGCCGGGTGCGCACGATGGCGGTGCCTTCATCGTAACGCTGCTCGGAATGGGAAAAGTTTTCCAGCTCGACTGTCATCGTGCCGTCGAGGCCGACGCCCTGGGCTGAATCGAGCAGGGCACAGAACACCGGGTCGCCGTCGAATCTGGGCATGCAGGACCAGACAATGCGCGCACGCCGATCGAGCAGCGCGCTGATCGCGCAATTGCCGATCAGTGCCAGATCAAGGGACGCCGGTTCGTGCTGGGAAACTTGCAGCGGGGCAGCCATCGATGCCTTCTCGCGTTGCGACCGTTCGCTGCCGCACAGTGCGCGGCGTTGCGACGTCCCATACTACCTTCGCGAGTTCGGATTGACACGCAGATTGCGGATTTGACACGACGCCATCCCGGATTACCGGCCATCGCTTTCTTCTCGGTTGCGCGCGCGCGCGAACCCGAAGGCTTCTGCTTCTGATGAACACACTTCGGCTTCAGCTTCGCTTTCTGGTTCCGCTGGTGATTGTTCTGGTGGCTGCCGCCTACCTGGCGCTGCCGCTGATGGACCGGCTGACGCTGCGCTGGTTCTCACGTGACCTGGATCTGCGCGGCACGCTGGTCGCCAGCACCCTGTCGGATTCGGTCGCTCAATCGCTCACGGATCCGAAAGACGAGCATCTGCAGGCGCTGTTCGACCGGGCCGAGCAGGACGAGCGACTCGTCGCGATCGGCTTGTGCTCGCTCGATGGTCGGCTGCTGCAGAAGACGGCAGCTTTTCCGCCCTCCCTGGCGTGCGGCCAGGCGCAGGAAATCGCCAGCAGGGCAGTGCCGTTATTGCGGATCGAAGGCGGATCCGTGCTGGTGGGCGTGCATCCGGTCAACGCCGGTTCCGGAAAGCTGGCCGCACTGGTGCTGCTGAACGACATGAGCTTCTTCGAGCGCCGCAGCCAGGACACGCGCAAGTACCTCGTCATCCTGATCGCAGCGCTTGGCGCGACGATCGCGCTGATCACGATGGTGGTGGCGCAATTGAGCTGGCGGGGCTGGGTGAAGGGGGCCAGGGCGCTGCTGCGCGGCGAAGGCCTGCTGCGTCCGATGCTGGTGCCCGCGCCCGAGCTGGAGCCGCTTGCCACCGATCTGCGGCGGCAGCTGCGTGACCTGGAAGACGAGATCCGGCGCGCCAGGAGCGGCAATGGCTGGGATCCGGAGCGTCTGCGATCGCTGCTGCGGACGACCTTGCGCGGCGACGAGATCATCGTCGTGTCCAATCGCGAGCCCTACATCCACGAGGCATCGCCGCAAGGTATTGCGGTACGCAGGCCCGCCAGCGGCCTGGTGACCGCGGTCGAGCCGGTCATGCGCGCCTGCTCCGGCACCTGGATCGCGCACGGCAGCGGCAGCGCGGACCGGGAGGTGGTCGATGCGACGGACCATGTCTGGCTGCCGCCGGGCCGCAAGGAGTATCGGCTCCGGCGCATCTGGCTGACGGCGCAGGAGGAGCGCGAGTACTACCTGGGATTCTCCAACGAGGGGATCTGGCCGCTGTGCCACGTGGCTCACGTACGGCCGGTGTTCCGGGAGGCGGACTGGAATGCGTACCGGGCGGTGAACCAGCGCTTCGCCGATGCCGTGATCAAGGAAGCCCGCAGCGAGGACCCGGTCGTGCTGGTGCAGGACTACCACTTTGCGCTGTTGCCGGCGATGATCCGCGCCCGGCTGCCGCGGGCGACCATCCTGACGTTCTGGCATATCCCGTGGCCGAATCCCGAATCATTCGGGATCTGCCCCTGGCGCAAGGAGATCCTGGAGGGTCTGCTCGGCAGCACCATCCTCGGCTTCCAGACGCGCTTTCATTGCAAGAACTTCATCGAGACGGTCGAGCGTTATATCGAGGCGAGGATCGAGCATGAGCACTCGACCATCACCTATCAGGACAAGGACACGCTGGTAGAAAGTTACCCGATTTCGATCGAATGGCCCGATGCGGCGGCGGCAGCGGCGCAAGCGCCGATCGCGCAATGCCGGGCGAACGTGATTGCGCGGTTCGACCTTGCGGCCGGATGCAAGATCCTCTTGGGGATCGACCGGCTCGACTACACCAAGGGCATCCTGGAACGCTTCAACGCGGTCGAACGTCTGCTAGAAAAGCATCCCGAATGGATCGGCCAGCTGGCCTTCGTGCAGGTGGCGGCGCCGTCGCGGGAATCGCTCGACGAGTACCGCCTTTTCAAGGAGCGCCTCGAGAAGCTGGCGGAGCGGATCAACCAGCGTTTCGGCGGGCCGCAGTACCGGCCGATGCATCTGCTGGCGCAGCATCACGACGTGGAGGCGGTGGTCGAGCTTTATCGGGCCGCCGACATCTGCGTGGTGACGAGCCTGCACGATGGAATGAACCTGGTCTGCAAGGAATTCGTCGCGGCCCGCGATGACGAGCGCGGCGTGCTGATCCTGAGCCGCTTCGCGGGAGCGGCGCGGGAGATGCCAGAGGCGCTGGTCGTCAATCCCTACCATATCGAGGAGTGCGCCGATGCGCTCCAGCAGGCGCTGACGATGCCAGAAGCCGAGCAGCGCGAGCGCATGGCGAGCTTGCGGATGCAGGTGCGTGAATACAACGTGTATCGCTGGGCCGGGCGCATGCTGACGGACGCCGGTCGATGGCGTCTGCGTGAGCGCATCGAGGCCCGGGTGCAGCGCCACCATGATGCGTGAACTCAGGGATGTATTCGACGCCGAAGGCCGTCTGGCGCTGGCTGCGGCGCTGGCGTCGCGACCCCTGCTGGCGTTCGATTTCGACGGTACCCTGGCATCCATCGTCGCGCGCCCTGACGATGCCCGTGTCACCGGTGATGTGTCGGAGCGGCTGTACCGGCTGGCGCAGCTTCGACCGGTCGCGATCGTGACTGGTCGATCGATTGCCGACGTCACGCGGCGCCTCGGATTTTCGCCGACGTACGTTGTCGGCAACCACGGTGCCGAGGACACCGAACAACCATTCAGTTGGGACACGTCGACGCTGACGCCGTTTCGACTGCGGCTCGCGGCCCGCGCCGACGAATTGCAAGCGGCGGGAATTCAGGTTGAGGACAAGCGCCTGTCCCTGGCGCTTCATTATCGCCTTGCGCCGGACCCCCTGGCGGCGGTCGACCGCATCGACCGGCTTCTGGATGGCCTTGACCCGGCGTTGCGCAGTTTCCCCGGCAAATGCGTGGTGAACATCGTGCTGGCCGCGGCGCCGGACAAGTGCGACGCGGTCGAATCGCTGGTGTTGCGAGCCGGGTGCGGCTGTGCCGTGTTCGTCGGTGATGACGTCAACGACGAAGCCGTCTTCTCCCGTGCGCGGCCTGACTGGCTGACGGTGCGGGTCGGTCGCGACAATCCCCGGTCGCAGGCCCGGTTCTTCCTGGACAGCGAGACCGAAGTTGCGGCATTCCTGGCCCAGATGTTGAAGGCGTTGGAAGCTCGCTAGCGGAGCGTGGTTGCGGCAGGCCGTGCCGGTACAGGCCTGTCGGAGCTATGTGGGCAAACGCACAGACGCGAAATCCGAGCCGGGCCACGCTGCTCTTTCAGGTCCGCTTGGGGACAGCCATGCCGGTGGCGTCGTCAGTCAAACCTCGATGGTCCCGTGCCATGACGCGTTGGCCGGCAGTCCTGATCGCCTCGAACTTCCACGTTGCGCAAGCTCCAGGAGTCATCTGATGCTCCATGCCTTGTTCCAACTATTGGGCAGCCATTACGCGAACGACGACCTGGGCGCGGTCGAAGGGCTGCTGCGCAGCATTCTGGCGACAGTGCCGAATGATCCGACATCGATGAAATTCCTGGGCCTTGTTTATTACAGGACCGGTCGGATCGACCAGGCGGAGCGCCTCTTCGATATGGCCGCGCGCCGACAGCGATCCTGCACGTCTTTCGAGATTCAGCCGCACGACGATTTCCTGTCCCGCCACGGGTACAGCGCGATGGCGGCCTGCCACCTGGAGGCGACCCGTCCCGATCGCAACACCGCCCGTACCTGGTACGACCTGGGGCTGGTTCTGGGCGATCTGGGCCGGCGCGAAGAGGCCACTGTCGCCTTCCTGCAAGCAAACTCCGCCCGACGGCAGTCGCCTGAAGTTCGGATTCACGCGACCTTCCCGGCCGGGACGCCGTCATATGGCGCTTCGACCGCTGGGCCGGACGACGAGGATTGATCGGAGCCCGCCCGCTTGATAACCGGCCAGGGCCACCCTCGTCCTGTCCCTTGGGGAGCCGGCCGGCGGCGCTGGGGTGTTCAACCCCTCGTCGTGCGGCCGTGACCGCTTGACCCTGGCACAACAACGTGGCTTAACGCACCGACGAACCGGCCTGTACCACGCTTCAATGCGGTATCAGAAAAGGAGAACCCTATGTATATCGGCGGCGGAATTCTCGGAACCATCCTGCTGGTGCTTCTCATCCTCTATCTGGCGCGCAGGATATGAAAAACCAGATTGGGGACCGCGCGCGCGCGGGTTTCACGGCGATGTTTGCCGACGGCGTCCTGACCTATTTCGAGGGTCAGGAGCGGTATGCGAGTTCGCCGTCCAGGGATCCGGGCGTACTGGACGCGCTGGCTCGCGTGATCGACGTCGGGGTGAAAGCGGGTCGCGCCGCTGAAGGGCGCCAGGGCCCGCCTGCGGAGCGACGGCCTTCGTGATGGCGGCCCCCGCACCAGGCGGCATGCCCGCCTGCGCTGCGCGAGCAGGTCGGCTATCAGCGTGGCGGAGTCGGTCGAAACCCGATGCGCAGTTTCGGCACACCGGCGATCGTGACCGGGCCAACGCCGTCGATGTCGAACTCGCCCGAATCGCAGTGCCGGCGGATGCGGGCACTGGCGTCGACGTACCTCGAAGGCACATGGCGTGACAGGCCAAAGATCTTGAAAACAGGGTCGCACCCGGTGACGTCGAAGTCGCGCAATGCGATGCTCTTGTCGCGGTAGATGACCGAAGAACAAGCCTGCAGGTTGCACGCGGCACCGGATTGCAGCTCGATCGAGGAACTCAGGTTGACTCGAACGTAACAGGCGCTGCTGGCCGGATCGATCGATACCGACTGCCGATTCACCAATCCGCGCAGGCCTCCAAGCGTCTGGTCCAGGATCTGTTCCAGTTCCTCGGCACCCACCAGCATGTCACTGCAGCTCTGGGCAGCGGCGCCATCGATGGGCAGGCCGAGCGCCACGATCGACAGGGTGACGACCGCCAGCCGGGCGCGAACCCCGGTTTTCGACACGCGCGCTGAACGCCGCTTAGCAGGCCTGGCCATGGCTTCCTTTGGACGCGGGCCGAGGCGCCGCCCGTTCGCGTTTCTGCAGGTCATCTTCGACCTGCGGGCAGATCAATGAGGTCGCTGACCCGGACCCGCGTCGGCCGATCCGGTCGAAAACAACTGCTCGATGTCGATCGGGTCGAAGGCGTACAGGGCATTGCAGAAATCGCAGGTCACGCTGACCTCGCCCTGCTCGGCCAGGATCGAATCGACTTCCGGCCGCCCCAGCTGGATCAGCATGCGGCCGGTGCGCCTGCGCGAGCACGTACAGGCGAAGCATGGCGTCATCGCGGTGCGGTTCTCGATCTGTTCCTGCCAGAAAAGACGCCGCACCAGCTCGTCAGGGGAGTGCTCCAGCATCTCGGCCGACGTCAGGGTCTGCGACAGCATCGTCGTGCGACGCCAGGCATCTTCGTCCGGATCCAGCGCCATCCTGGACGCGCGCGGCAGGCGCTGCAGCAGCATGCCCGACGCAGCGCGTTGATCGGCCGCCAGCCACAGGCGCGATTCGATCTGCTCGGACTGGCGCAGATAGGTCTCCAGCGCTTCCGCGACGCTCGCCCCCTCCAGCGGCACGATGCCCTGGTAGCGCTGGTGCCCCGCGGCGTTGCGCCCGGGGTCGAGCGTGATCGCACAGCGCCCCTGCCCTCCCGCGTTGACGAGCTCGTGCCATCCGGCGTTCGCGTCGATGCGCGCATCACCGCGCAGTTTGGCCGTGGCCCGGAACGACAGGTCGGGCTGGCATTCGACCACCAGCAGCCGGACCGGGCCGTCGCCGTGGATCTGAAGGATCAGGCTGCCGGCGAATTTGATGGTCGCCGACAGCAGCGTGGCTGCGGCGGTCGTTTCACCCAGCAGGCGGAGCACCGGCTCCGGGTAAGCCCGCAGCGCCGCCATTTGCTGCCAGGAGCGCTCAAGTCGAACCACCTCGGCCCGCACCGGCGCCTGGTGGAACAGGAATTTGAGCAAGCGGTCCGACATGGCGCCTCAGCCGATGCGTTTGAGAGTGTCGCGATATTCGACGCTGCGCGAGGCATAGGACTGAGCGGCAGCGCGCGACCGCTCCAGGTCGCGCGCCTGCAGTGTCCGGATCACCTTTCCGGGACTGCCGAGCACCAGCGAACCATCGGGAATCTGCTTGCCTTCCGTGATCAGGGTGGCCGCGCCCACCAGGCAGTTGCGGCCGATCGTGACGCCGTTCAGGATGACCGCCTGGATCCCGATCAGGCTGTCGTCGCCGATCGTGCACCCGTGCAGCATCACATGATGGCCGACCGTGACGCCTTCGCCGATGTTGAGCGGAAAGCCCGGGTCCGTATGCAGCGTGCAGGACTCCTGCACGTTGCTGTTGCTCCCCAGGGTGATCGGCTCGTTGTCGCCGCGCAATGTCGAGAAGGGCCAGACGCTGCAGTTCGGCCCCAGCGTCACGTCGCCGATGATCACAGCCATCTCGTGAACGAAGGCGCTCGGGTGGATCCGCGGGATCCGGTCTCCAAGCTGGTAAATTGGCATCGGTGAGGTCGCGGTCTGGCCAGTATGCATTGGACGGTCGGCAGGCCGATTGTATCCGCGCAGCACGCGCCGCCCGGAGGCGGCGGTCGCCTGTCGCGCACCTGTCGCGAGACGGTCAGAATGGCACAGAGGTTCACGGTCCACCCGGGCAATCCGCAGTTGCGCCTGCTCAAGCAGGCCGCGCGGATGTTCGACGGCGGCGCGGTCGGCGCGATTCCGACCGACTCGAGCTACGCGCTGGCCTGTCACCTGGACGACAAGGCCGCGGTCGACCGGATCCGCCTGCTGCGGCGGCTCGACGACCGCCATCACATGACGCTGCTGTGCCGCGACCTGTCGTCGATCTCTACCTACGCCCAGGTGGACAATTCGACCTACCGCCTGTTGCGTCTGGCGACGCCGGGTCCCTTCACGTTCATTCTGCCCGCGACGCGGGAAGTGCCGCGCCGGCTGTCTCACCCGTCGCGCAAGACGATCGGCATCCGGGTGCCGGACCACGTGGTCGCGCTGGGCCTGCTGGGCGAACTCGCCGAGCCGCTGATCGCCACCACGCTGCAACTGCCCGGCGATCTCGAACCGATGAGCGACGCAGCCGAGATCTGGCTTCGGATGCAGCGCGAACTGGACCTGCTCATCGATTCGGGCAATTGCGGGCTGCTGCCCACCACGGTGATCGATCTGTCCGGTCCGGTTCCGCGGGTCCTGCGGCTTGGTTGCGGCGATCCGGGTGCCCTTGGAATCGAAGCCGAGCCGGATCTGGCCCACGGGGGCGGCTGATAGACTGCGCGCGGGGGGCGGCCAGGAGGCCGCAGTCCGGGGGAAGGATCTTGAGACCGACCAGTGCTGGCGCACGCATGCGCCCGGCCTCGCATGGCAATGTTTGCTGACCGCGTACTTTCCGGCATGCGCCCGACCGGCGCGATGCATATCGGCCACTACCACGGCGCGCTGAAGAACTGGATTCGCCTGCAGGACGAGCATCCCTGCTTCTTCTTCGTCGCCGACTGGCATGCGCTGACGACCCATTACGAGTCGACCGAGGTGCTGGCCGACAGCGCCTGGTCCATGCTGGTGGACTGGTTCGCCGCTGGCATCGATCCGTCCAAGGCGACCGTCTTCATGCAGTCGCGCGTGCCCGAACACGCCGAACTGTTTCTTCTGCTGGCGATGGCGACGCCGCTGGGCTGGCTCGAAAGAGTTCCGACCTACAAGGACCAGATCGAGCGCCTGCGCGACCGGGACCTTTCGACCTACGGTTTTCTCGGGTATCCGCTGATGCAGGCGGCCGATATCCTGATCTACCGGTCCAACCTGGTTCCGGTAGGCGAGGACCAGGTCCCGCACATCGAGATGACCCGTGAGATCGCGCGCCGCTTCAATCACCTGTTCGGGCGCGAGCCAGGTTTCGAGGAAAAGGCCCTGGCCGCCGTCAAGCGACTGGGGGCCCGACGCGCGAAGCGCTACCTGGAATTGCGGGCGCGCTACCAGGAGCAGGGCGACGACGAGGCGCTGGAACAGGGCCGGGCGATGCTGGCCGAAATGCAGAATCTTTCGCTGGGCGACCGCGAGCGCATGTTCGGGTATCTGGAAGGCGCGCGCCGGGTGATCCTGGTCGAGCCCGAGGCCGTACTGACCAGTTCGCCACGCCTGCCGGGCACCGACGGCCAGAAGATGTCGAAGAGTTACGGCAATGACATCTCGATGCGCGAGGAGCCCAAGGCACTGACCGAAAAGATCCGCAAGATGGTGACCGACCCGGCCCGTGTGCGCCGCACCGACCCCGGTGATCCGGAGCGCTGCCCGGTCTGGCAGCTGCACCAGGTGTATTCGAACAAGGCAACCTGCGACTGGGTCGAGAAGGGTTGCCGCAGCGCGGGCATTGGTTGCCTGGAATGCAAGCAGCCCGTCATCGAGTCGATGCTGGCGGAGCAGGAGCCCTGGCGCCAGCGGGCGCAGCCTTACCTGGACGATCCGTCCCTGCTGCGCTCGATCGTCGCCGATGGTTGCGACCGCGCGCGCGCGACGGCCCAGGAGACGATGCGCGAGGTGCGCGACGCCATGGGCCTTTCGTACACCTGAGTGTTGACCCACGACATTGCGTCGGCCTGGATCCTGAAGTTCGCGGCCCGCCTCGCGCCGGGCGCGCGCGTGCTGGACCTGGCCTGCGGCAATGGCCGCCATTCGAAGGCGCTGGCGTCGCTGGGCTGCCAGGTCGATGCGGTCGACTGCGACCCGACCTGCGGAACCCTCCTGGCCGGCGTGCCGGGCGTGAGCTTCGCCTGCCTCGATCTTGAGTCGGCGCACTGGCCGATCGAGGCCGGCATCTATGACGCCGTGGTGGTCTGCCGCTATCTGTACCGGCCGCGCCTGGCGGCGCTGGCAGCGGCGCTGCGCCCGCAGGGCCTGCTGCTTTACGAGACTTTCGCCATGGGCCAGGAACGATTCGGCCGGCCGACCAATCCCGACTACCTGCTGCAGCCGTTCGAACTGGCGCGCACCTTCGCGCCCTTATTGCACGTGCTGGCGTTCGAAGATGGGGTGCTGCCTGGTCCGCCGCCGGCCCGAGTGCAGCGGCTTTGCGCCGTCCGGACCGGCGCCGGGGCGCCGGGACCGCTGACCCTGCCCGACGACGTGTAAAATCTCTCGTTTAACCTCGGCCGCTCCGATTCGACGGGCGGCGGACACCGCATCCGTTCATGTTTGCCGGCAGCCTGGTCGCGATCGTATCCCCAATGCACGAGGACGGAACGCTCGACTTCGAAGCGTTCGTGCGCCTGATCGAATGGCACATCGCGGAAGGAACGAACGGCATCGTGGTGGTCGGGACCACGGGCGAATCGCCCACGGTCGATCCCGAGGAACACGGTGAACTGGTGCGCATCGCCGTGAACGCGGTGGCGCGACGGGTCCCGGTGATCGCCGGCACGGGCGGCAATTCCACCCGCGAAGCCAAGGAACTGACGGCGCATGCCAAGAGCGTGGGTGCCGACGCCACCCTTCAGGTCGTACCGTATTACAACAAGCCCCCGCAGGAAGGCCTGTACCGGCATTTCCGTGCCGTGGCCGAAGCGGTCGATCTGCCGGTCATCCTCTATAACGTGCCAGGACGTACCGTGGCCGATCTGGGCCTGGAGACGACGCTGCGCCTGGCGCAGGTGCCGGGCATCGTGGGACTGAAGGACGCCACCGGGGACCTTGCGCGCGCAGCCGAACTTCTGCGTCGCCTGCCGCCGGGGTTTGCG
>Ga0209698_10006344_pt1 | contig 12590 bp, 12 predicted proteins | sample LitLauG_LLR_2012_FD_187203 | JGI IMG/M metagenome (GOLD analysis project Ga0209698, IMG submission 187203) | Freshwater sediment microbial communities from Pennsylvania, USA - Little Laurel Run_MetaG_LLR_2012 (SPAdes) (version 2) | ecosystem: Environmental > Aquatic > Freshwater > Creek >...
GAAATGGAATCTATCTAGATGCGGCAGGTACGTCGTCGCTCGTAGTTCCACATCAAATGGGTGGTTGCTCCGACGAAGAGGGTTGCTTCAATCCAATAATGAGCCGGATTGTGTTTGAATAGAAAAGCAGCGGCCATGAGGGCGATGGCCCAAACCAATGACCAAAAAATGATCCGCGTCTGATACCGATTAGAATTAGTCGTCATACGAAGTACCTTAGCACGATTCACCGAAAACTCTCACCACGATAGAAAACTGGGTAGTGGGTCAGTTTCCGGCTACGGCGTTTACCAGGAGATGAGAACTGTTATGCTGCTTGCTAGTCCAATTCCCGTGTGGGTGTCCTATGACAATCGAAGCGAATAAAGCAGTCATGCTCCGTTTTACAGAGTTCATCAATACTGCAAGCGAGAAATTGGCCGCAGAGCTGATTTCTCCGGACGCCGCCTTCCATGTTCCGGGACGCTCCGAGCCGATGCGGGGTCCGGCTGGTTATCTCGCCATCATTGGGATGATGCGAGGGGGTTTCCCGGACATCCAATGGACCCTAGAGGAGATGATTGCCGAAGGTGACAAGGTAGCCGCACGCTTCACAATGCGAGGAACGCACCAAGGCACTTTCTTTGGCGTCCCGCCGACAGGGATGAAGATTGAGGTAGCGGCTATGAATTTCTATCGCCTTACTGACGGGCAATTCACCGAAGAGCATGGCCAACCCGATCTTCTGGGATTGCTGCAACAAATCGGTGCTGTACCGAGGTAGAGCCGGTTTGCACTGAATGGTTTCAATTCTTTGCGCTCAAATCCGGGTCAGTCGGATAATCGGAAACCGACCCACTACCGAAAATTGTAGCTCTACGGCTCAGGGGTGAGGGTTTTAAGCGTAATCACTCAACCAGCCAGCTTCGCCAGCGCCTCCGCCAGTACCAGCGCCCCGCGCGCAATATCCTCCGGTGAGGCGTACTCATCCGGCCGGTGGCTATAACCATTCCGGCAGGGAATGAACAGCATCCCCGTCGGAGCGATTCGCGAAACAAAAAGCGAATCGTGGTACGCCCGGCTAACCATTTCGAGGAAAGGGAATCCATGCTGGCGGCAGGAATCCGCGAGTGCCGTGCGCACCTCAGGAGCGCAATCCGCTGGCGCATCCGCATTCAGCAACTCGGACTGAATCGTGACTTGCCGCTTCGTGGAAATATTCTGCGATGCGCGCTCGATCGCTTGCATCACGCCATCGCGCCGCGCCAGATCGGTGTCGCGAATATCCAGCGTAATCCGTACCCGGCTCGGAATACTGTTCACCGCACTCGGAAAAACATCGCAAACGCCGACCGTCGCAACCGTGTCCACCGCGCCGCTGGACCGCGCCGCATTCTCGACCGCCAGAATCAACTCCGCCGCCGCGCACAGCGCATCTTTGCGATCTGGCATGAGCACGCCACCGGCATGCCCGCCCGCCCCTTCGATAGAAATGTTGAGGCTCGCCGGCGCTGCAATGCTCTTCACGATTCCAAGTGAAGTCTTCGCACGTTCGAGAAGCGGGCCCTGTTCGATGTGCAATTCAACGAACGCCTTGTAATATCCGGGAGAGAGCTTTACGTCCAGAAGATTTCCGCTGAGCCCTGCTCTTAGGCGAACTTCATCCACCGATTCGCCGTCGCGATCTTTCAACTTTGCCGCCGCGTCGGCGGCGAGCGTCCCAGAGAGCAACCGGCTTCCCAGGCATCCAATGCCAAACCGCGTCGGCTCCTCGGTCGCAAATATCAGAAGTTCAATCGAATGTTTCGGCCGGAATCCGCTACGTTGCAGCGCGCGAATCGCTTCCAGTCCGCCCAGCACGCCAACGACGCCGTCGTATTTCCCGGCATTCGGAATCGCATCAATATGCGAACCGGTCCCAACCGCAGGCGCCGCGGGATCAGCGCCGTTCCAGCGAGCGAAAATATTGCCGATGGCATCCTGCCGTACCGCGAGCCCAGCTTCTTCGCAGCGCGCAATCATCCAAGCACGGGCTTTCAAATCCGCAGGAGTGAAAACAATTCGAGTGACGACGGGCGGCTCCGCCTCCGAAATCGCGGCCAACGTCTCAATCTCCGAACTCAGCCGCTGCTGGTCAATGTCCAATTTCATTTCTTAAGTTCGCCGAGAGGATGCCGGTTCCAATCCTTGTAAATCAAATATTTTGCCGGCACTTTGCCGATCGCTCCAAACCATTGCGGGCACCACGGCCCCATCCAAACGAAATCGCCCGCCGTCACCGGATACCAGGCATCACCCAGCCGGTAGATGCCGCCGCCTTCGAGCATGATCAACCCGTGCTCCATCACGTGCATCTCTACCATGCTCAGGGCCGCGCCCGGCTGGTACACCATGGTGTTCACCGCAAAATCAAATCGCGGCTCGTCGGGCAGCAAACATTTCACCTGCAAATCCGAATCGCCTTCGCACGCGTGCGAAGAAATATCATCCTCACTCGAAACAATCAGGTGCGGCGCCTCCGTTTTCTTGATTCGTTCGTATGGCTTTTCAATAACGGCTGCTCTGCTTTTTTTCTTGGCAAAAACTTTATGCGAAATTCCTTGCGGCAAAAAGGCATAGCCTCGCGCGCTGAGCTCGTGACGCCTGCCCTCAACGTCAAGTGTCACCGCGCCTTCCAGGACATATAGAAATCGCTGCGCAGAGGTATTTCCCAACTCGCCTTTCGCCTCGAATTCAGTGGTGTATTCCGTAAACGCAGCGCCCATCGCCGGCCCGATGTGCACGATCGCGGTAGCATTCTTCATCCCGGGCAGCGCCGTGCGCACAAAAGTATCCGGCGTCAAGAGCAAATGATTTCGTTGATGCGAGCTGCGCGTTTGACCGAGATTATGCACGGCACGTCCTTCCCAGAAATTCTTGCGAAGCCGCCAGCTGCGTCAGCAAATGATGTCCGCACTCCAGCGCCTTCGCGACGTCGTCCAAATGGACCGACTCCGCCGGATCGTGGCTGATCCCTCCCGGCGAACGCAAGAAAACCATCGCCGCCAGAATTTTTTCCGCCAGGATCATAGCATCATGCCCCGCGCCGCTCGCCATCCGGTGCGGCTCGCAACCCGCTTTCTGCATGGCAAGGTCGATCTGCTCTGTCAGAAACGGATCCATCGCTACCGCATGCTGTGCCAGAAGCGTTCGCCATTTCGCGGTAACTCCCCTCCGCGCCGCGATCGACTCCGCCAGCCGGATCAGCTCATCCAGCGCTTCGGTTCTCGCAGTATCCGAAGCGTGCCGAATATCCAGAGTCGCCCGCGCTTCTCCGGGAATCACGTTCATCGCGCCAGGCTTCGCCTCTACAAACCCCACCGTCGCCACGATTCCAGCCGTGCGCCGCGCCAGATTTTCGACGGCCACAATCCACTCCGCGGCCGCCGCCAGCGCATCATGCCGCAAATTCATCGGCGTAGTCCCGGCGTGATTCGCCTGTCCCGAAAATGTAAATTCCAATCGATTCTGCCCCACGATGGCTTCCACGATTCCGAGTGACCACCCCAAGGTTTCCAGCACCGGCCCCTGTTCAATGTGAAATTCAAGAAAACCCAAAACATCATCGCGCAACGCCGCTTTGGAAATTTCATTCGGGTTCAATCCAAAATCTTGAATTGCCTTCCGAACAGAAATTTCATTCGCATCTTTACGCCCGAGCAGTTCTTCGTCCACTCGCCCCACTAGCGCCCGGCTTCCGATAAACGGAACTCCAAACCGCACTCCCTCTTCCTCCGAAAATCCAATCACTTCAATCGCAAACGGCAGCTGCAATCCCGCCATCGATTTCACCAAACTAATGGCGAGAACGACTCCCAGAATTCCATCGAACGCCCCCGCATTTGGCACCGTGTCCAGATGCGATCCGATCAGAATCCGCGGCGCACTTGGCGCGCTCGCAGAATAAAATCCCCGCAAATTTCCAACAGCATCCGCCGACACATTCATGCCAAGAAGTTTCATCCAGGAAGAAACTTCTCGGTGGCAATCCCGCATTGGCGCCGAAAGAAATGTGCGCCGCGTGCCGCTTGCGTCTTCGGAAAACGACGCCAGCTTCCTGCACCGTGCGATCACCTCTTCGGCGAGTTTTGTAAATCCACTGCTCGTCTGCACTGTCTTCTACTTTCGTTCAAAACAACTGTTTTGTTGCGCCTAAAATTCCCGAATAAGCTTGGCCGCTCCCCATCCTGCTACGACAAGGCCCACCATAATTTCCCAACCGTAGTGATTCCCGTAAGTCGCCACGGGATAATGATTACTCAACATCAGAAACACGACCGGCACAGCCATAAACGTATTGTGCTTCGAACGCAACTTCGCTTGCGCGCCCTGCGACGCATCGAACTTCTCGCCCGCAGCGGCTGCCGCGAGCATCCTGCGTTGAGCGGGAAGAATGCGCATCCACACGTTCACCGTCATGATGGTGCCGAAGATCGCTCCCAAGTGGATATACGCCGCGCGGCCGCTGAACACATGCATCAGCCCCCACGCCGTTGCAGTTGTCATCACCAAGCTAAATCCGGCAAACGCGGTCTGCGAATTTCCGAGAGGCGAGCGCACGGCGAGATCGTAGATGATCCATCCTGCGATCATGGCGCCAACTCCGATGGCAATTCCCGCGCCTTTCGAAATGTCGGCAACGTCCGGGTCGATCAGCCCATCGCCGATGTAATACACCAAAACGAGGAGAATTAGTCCGGCGAGCCAGGTGAAGAATGCTTCCCAGCGAAACCAGCGCACCTGCTCTGGGGGGACGCCCAGGGATTTTTGTTTTTCGACGGTGTAAAAGCCGCCGCTGTGCACCATCCACACTTTCGGAGCGTTACCATTCGCGTCGGCTTGCTTTTCGAGTTTTGTAAATTGGCCGTCTAGCCACGTGAAATAGTACGTTTGCCCAACCCACATGATGCCTGCGAAAACGTGAAACCACCGCACGCCGAGGTTCAGCCATTCGCGAATCGCAGAACTCATCTCAGCTCCCTCGGTAAGTGGTGTAGCCGTTCGGACTTAGCAGCAGCGGAATATGAAAATGATTTTCGTTTTGTCGAACGCGGAGCAAAACTTCGACAGCAGGATACAATCCGTCAACGCGGTTCGCCGCGAAGTAGCTCGCGGTGTCAAAAGTCAATCGGTAGACGCCTTCCGCAAGCGGTATACCGTCAGGCAATAGTTGTCCGCATCTTCCGTCCTGGTCCGTTCGAACGGAACTTAGGGAAGCCCAGTTGCCGGAAGCTTCCTGACGATCTAGGCGCACGGGCACACCTACAGCGGGTTTGCCTTTGGCGGTGTCCAAAACGTGAGTGGAAATCTTGCTCATCCGGCGATCCATTTTTTCAGGCGTATATGCATAATCTGCCGCTGCTCCTCGGCGGCCTGCTGCAGTTCGGTGGCGTCATCATTGTGCAACCGGCGGCGCAGAATCTCCAGAATTTCGCTGGCCGATTTTCCCGTGGCGCAAACAATGAAGATGCGTCCGAATTTGTGCTCGTACTCGCGATTGCCCCATTTCAACGCCGTCTTTATGGCTTCGTCGGCGGTTGCCGCTTTCTGTTGTTCTTGCTTGGACCAGGCCAAGGATTGTGCCGCGACATTGTGTCCCGCACGCGATTCTCCGATTCGCGGATGACTCCCAAACGCTTGTAGCCAATCGGCTTCGCCGAGGCCACGCCAAATTTCGTCTGAACAGGCGAGCAGCGTCTCGTCGTCCAGCAGCGGTCTCTTAGAGGCCATCGCAGCGGCCCAAGCGCTCGAACCGCAGCACGCAAGAATCTCGCGAGCCGCCTCTTCGGCAGACAAATCGTTCCAGCGAGCAAGTACCTCGCTCACGCTTGCGCTCCCTCCGCGGCAAGCTTCTCGAGAAATTCAGCGACGAGATTGCCCGCGACGGCTGAGCGATATCGAGCGGTGGAACGAATATCGTCGATGGGCCGAATCTCTTTCAGGGCGCTTTTCCTGGCGATATCAATTAAAGACGGATCGATTTTGTTTCCCGTGAGCAGTTGTTCCGTCTTATCCAAACGGAGCGGAACTGGTGCAACGCTTCCGAGTGCAAGCCGCACATCGCGGATCGTACCGTCTGTGACTTGTCCCAAGCCGGCGAGGCAAACCTTGGAAATGGCTTGTGCGTTGCGGGCGCCAACTTTCCGAGCGTGAGAAAAATATTTGGAGAATCGGCGCAGCAGGGAAATATCTCGAATCAATTCGTCAGCGGCCAGCACCGTTTTCTTATAGCCGGTGTGAAAATTCCGATAGGGAACTTGACGCTCACCGCGCACCGAGATCAGCGTCAATTCGGCGTCGTAGACAAGCAGCGCGGGAAGGGAATCGGCGGCAGGAGAAGCGTTTGCGATGTTACCACCGAGAGTGCCGCGATTCTGATTGGCAATTCCGCCAGTCCAGGATGCGGCCGTGGCAAGCAGAGGAAGTTCTCGCGAAATAATGTCATGCCTACGCAGAGCGGTATAGGTGCACGCGGCGCCGATGCGAATTCTATCCGGAAGCACTTCGATGCGCCTAAGTTCGGGAATATTCCAAATGTTGATCAGCTTTCGGTTGGGAAGTTTTCCAGCCGAGTACAACACCATAACGTCGGTCCCCCCGGCAATGGGCAGCCATTGAGCTGGCTCATTGGCGAGCAAAGAGAGAACCGCCTGCAGATTGCCCGGCGAAACAAGCCTGTAGTCGGCAGGATCAGCTCTCATTTTGCCACTCTTCGCTGAGCGGCTTTCGCCACCGCTTCGAATATCTGCATGTAACCCGTGCAGCGGCAGAGATTACCGGCAAGTCCTTCGCGAATGTCATCCAACTTGGGCTCCGGTTTTTTCTCCAACAGATGCACGGCCGCAAGAATCATTCCTGGCGTGCAGATGCCGCACTGCGCGCCCCCGCATTCGAGGAATGCCTGTTGCAGGGGATTCATTAAGTCGTGCAATGAAATGCCTTCGATTGTGACAATGCTCGCGCCGCTGGCTTGCACCACGGGAACGAGACAGCTATTCACGAGCATGCCGTCCAACAGAACGGAGCACGAACCGCATTCTCCTTCACCGCAGCCTTCTTTCGCGCCCGTCAATCCCAAAGCATTCCGCAATACGTCCAGCAATCTTTCCATCGGGTGGGCGAGAATCTTTTGTTCTTTTCCGTTGACCAGGAACGAGACCTCACATTTTGCGCTCCTCTCCGGCGAAGAATTCATGCCGTCCCTCGCACGGGTTCAGAAACATTTTGCTCAAGTGAGTCGTCGTGGAGTGCTTCAAAGAGATCTTCAGGCAGCAATGGAATGGAATCGAAACCAACGCCAAGCGCATCTTCCACGGCGTTTACGATTGCAGGCGCAGGACCATCCATCGGCAATTCTCCGATGCCTTTGGCACCATGCGCGCCATGGATGTTACCGAGTTCCTCAAAAAACACGCGGATGGGCGGCAGGTCCACGGAAGTCGGCATGATGTAATTCGTCATCTGGTTGTTGAGCATGCGGCCGTTTTGCCAGACGACTTTTTCATAGAGCGCGAAGCCGATGCCTTGCGCTACACCTCCCGTAATCTGTCCTTCGGCAAGGACCGGATTTAGCACTTTGCCTATTTCCTGCAGCGCGACAAAGTCGTTCACGATGACGCTGTACGTTGTCAGGTCCACGGTGACTTCTGCGATGTAGACTGCCCAGGCAAACGCCGCGTAGGCCTCGCCGCGATATTTTGCATCGTCCCAGTAAACGTCGCCGGGCGATTCGTATCGCGCATAGGATTTCAGTGCTCCGTGCGTAGCCGTATATTCCCGGCACGCAGAACGAAATTGTTCTGGGGTGAAGTCGTTGCCAAGTAGTCCGGTCTTCTCAAGCGTTTTCTTGATGCCTTGGGCTGCGGACTGTACCAGTTTTCCGACGATCATGGCTGTCCGCGAAGCTACGGTCGGGCCGCTGTTCGGAACAACCGTGGTGTCCGGTTGGGCAATCGCCACGTTTTCATACGGAAGTCCGAGCGCTTCCGCAGCAATCTGGCAAAGCACGGTGTTTGTTCCTTGGCCAAATTCCGCGCTGGACACCAGCACGCGAACGACTCCGTCGGAGCCGGCTTCCACGCCGACCAGCGAATTCAGATAGCGTTCGCCGGAACCCGTGAATCCCGCGCCGTGCAAGAAAGCGGCGATTCCCATTCCTTTTTTGCGCTTTCCGCTCTTATTTTCGACGGCGAAACGTTTCTTCTTTGCGTCGTGGCCGGAGAGTTCTAATGCCCGGTCGAGCAAACGATCGAGGTCGATATCTTCCTTGATGGTTTGTTCCGTCGTTGTCGTCTGGCCAGGCTTCAGGAAATTTCGACGGCGGATATCGATCGGAGAGATCCCCACAACTTGCGCGATGCGGTCCATGTGGCGCTCCAACGCAAAAAGGCTTTGGGGCGCGCCGAATCCGCGAAAAGCTCCGTGCGGAGGCGTATTCGTTGCCACTGCTTTTGTTCGAATGCGCACGCTCGGCCAATAATAAGGACCGCCGGCATGAATCGTGCCACGCGACAGAACCACCGACGACAAGGTGGCGTAGGCTCCGCCATCAATCGTGAACTCGATTTCGCCGCCGAGGATTTGTCCATCTTTGCTAACGGCAGTGCGATGGCGCGTGCGCGAAGGATGGCGCTTCGTCGTGGCGACCATGTCTTCCATGCGGTCGTAAATGAGTTTCACGGGCTTGCCGGACTTGATTGCCAGCAGCGCAGCGTGGCCCGCGATCATGGAGGGATATTCCTCCTTGCCGCCGAATGCGCCTCCGGTTTCCATCTGGACGACGCGAACCTTATCTTCCGGGAGGCCGCACAGCGCCATCAGCGCTTTGTGAACGTAGTACGGGCATTGCAGAGAGCCCCAGATGGTAACGCCGTACTCAGGCTCGAACGAAGCGATGACGCCGTTGTTTTCGATGTACAACTGTTCCTGAGCGCCGGTGAAATATTCGCCCTCAACGATGTGCGCCGCGTTTTTCCAGACGGAATCCACGTCGCCCTTTTCGATCAGATAGTTCTTTAGGGTATTGTCCGTACCCCAGATGATGGTGGATTTCCGCTCGCTTTCTTTCATGCTGTGCACGGAAGGCAGCAATTCATATTCGATGGAAACCGCATCAACCGCCATTCGCAGCTTGTGGCGCTCGGCATGAGCCAGAAGCAGAATCGGCTCTTCGCAGTGATTCACAGTGTCGGAGGCAAGGCAAGGCTGGTCGTCCAGGATCAACGCGATGCAATTTTTGCCGGGAATGTCTTTTGCAGTGACGATAACGAACTCGTTCCAATCCACACTCGGACCAAACGAAATCTTTTTGATCTTGCCGCGCGGCACGCTGCTGCGCACCGTTGCGCCGTGGAGCATGCCTGGCAAAACCATGTCATCGACATAGCGCGCCGCGCCGGTAACTTTGTCCCGGCCTTCTTTGCGCGGAACCGAGGTCCCGACGATGTGGTGCTGCTGCAAGCTATCCCACTCCCTCGAATGCCAGCGAATCGGAACGACGCATCAGCCATGAGAGACGATTCGCTGGAATTTCACGACCCAAGTTTCAGGATCGCCGAAGATTATATATGGCTTTGCAAGAAGCTAGCCGCAGCAATCCGGCGATAGTTCGAATGGATATTGTGAGGGGCAGGGAACGGCTACGGTCGCAACTCGCGCCCTGCGGGCTCTTGGAGGAATTCGCCATTGGCGAAAATACAGTTTCCGCGCAGGTACGTGGCCTCGACCACACCACGAAGTTTCTTGCCCAAGTAAGGTGAAACGCGGTGGCGATAGTGGAGATGGTCTTCACTTGCGATGAATTCCGCTTCGGGGTCGAACACCACGAAGTCGGCATCAAAGCCCTTTGCGAGGCTACCTTTGCTTGATTCACAGCCGGCGAGCAGCGCCGGCCCCTTGGCCATCCAGCGAGAGATGTCTTTTAGCGTGAATCCGCGCGCTTGGGCTTCGGTCCACATAACTGGAAGCGCCAGCGACAGGCCAGCAATTCCTCCCCAAGCCGTTCGAAAGTTCCGCTCGGCGAGGCGCTTCATGTCAAGCGGACACGGGGAATGGTCCGTTGCCACGAGATCGATCACTCCCTCTTGAAGCCCGCGCCAAAGTCCTTCGCGATTGCCGGGGCTGCGGATCGGGGGCGCGCATTTGAATAGCGTCTGACCGTCCGAAATCTTGTCCGCGGAAAAATGTAAATAGTGAGGACAGGTTTCAACGGTCACCGGCAAGCCCTCCGATTTCGCGGCGCGCAATAGATCCAGCGCCTGAGCTGTCGCCAGGTGGACGATGTGCAGGCGAAAACGATATTCGCGGCAGAGCGAGAGCATCAGCTGAATCGCGAAGATTTCCGCTTCGTCCGGCCGCGACTGCAGATACGTGGAGTATTTGCTCCAATCCGCGCCCGACAATCGCTCCGTGGCGGCGTCCACCGGCCCGGGCAGTTCTGCATGGACGAGCAGAGGCAAGCCGGTTCTCGCGACATGCGGCAAAGCGGCGCGCAGTTCCTTCTCGGTGACCATTGTGAAGCCATCGATACCGGGATGAACGAGGAAGCACTTGAATCCTGGCACGCCTGCGGCGGCCAAACTTTCGATGTGTTCCTGGTTGTCGCTCACGACTCCGCCCCACGCCATCCAATCCACGTGGCACTGGCCGCGCGCAGCGGCACGTTTCGCTTCGAGGGCAGCCACAGTCGTCGTCGCAGGCAGGCAATTCAGCGGCATATCCACGAGCAGCGTGTAACCACCGACGGCAGCGGCGCGCGTCGCTGTCCGGAAACCTTCCCACTCCGTTCGCCCGGGTTCATTGATGTGGATGTGCGAGTCCACCAGCCCCGGCAGAATGGCGGCGTTGCCAAAGTCCTTCACGGGAATTTGGGTCGGCACTTGATCCGGCGGAACAACATTGAGAATGCGTCCGTCTTCGACGAGCAACGCCGCCGGTTTGACTCCGTCTGGCGTTACTACGCGTCGTGATAGAAAAACTCTGAGACTCATATTCCACGCCTAAATATTATGCAAGCGCTATACGCAGCAGCAGCAGCGCACCGCAACCACCGCGAACTCCCAAGCCTTCGCAACCGCCAGTGCTAGCCACTGATGATAACGGCATTTCCTAACTCGGAGTGAAGTCGGTTCTGGGCTCGCAGGGGATCAGACCGCTGGACGCCGGTTCTTGAAAGCGGACAATTGACGGCGTCAACCGTGTCGGAACAAAGAATGGTCAGGATACGATGGATTTTTCGCGTAAGGCCCCAAAGGCTAGCCGCAAACCTAATTCGGCCGCAGAATTGCCAGAGAAAGGTACGGGGTGGAGTCTCATCGTATGAAGGTTGCTTTCACTCGCTGTGACATCAGGAAGTATCCAATCCAAACTGGGTAAGCGAGGTTCAGAACACTCATAGGGGGTGCGTTCCTTGCAAGGCCATATTCAAATAAAAGTGAACCAAATTGAACAACAAGAAAGAATATAAAGAGACGCGGGAAATACCTTTTCTTCTTCCAAAAGAGAATATTGAGATATACCAGTCCAGCGGTCAGGGCTATCCTTGCGAGGAAATCATAAGTGGCTATGCCAACCGCGCTCGTCCAATACCATGAATAACCGTTTAGCAAGCCCCGAACCGTGTTGCGCGGTTCAATGAATGGTAAGTCACCAAAAAGAGCTATGCCTAGATGCAGGGATGGTCCGGCGATCAACGCAAACGCTGTTAACCATAGCCATCCCGCAATACCGTCAAGAGCGCGTACTTTTGGGATGGATGGTTCCTGCCTCGCTGAACGCTTCGCTTCTGAAATAAGGTCGGGATTTTCGGTCTGGCTCACTTTCTGGCACATCGTACTCCACCCCCCTCCCGCCACACAACGAAATTGTCACCAGCGCAGGCCCCAGCGCGATCGATTTCTCAGACACTGCTTCGCTCCAACGGTGCGAGCTTCCAATTTGCTTAACGCCTGGTAAACTTAAGAGTTGGAAACTGGCCTACGAACCAGTCGCCTCAGTCATCGCACGCAAATTCTCCCGCTGAACGCAATGCAAATCTGTGATAATACCGGGCATTGAAGACACCCCTGCAACTGCTGGAAGGGTTCAGGGCCCGGTTTGGAGGTGCCGCGAGCATTTATCGCGCGCCGGGCCGTGTGAATCTCATCGGTGAACACACCGATTACAACGACGGGTTCGTGCTGCCCGCCGCGATAGAATTCTATTGCTGGGCGGCGGTTGCTCCGCGGCGTGACAGAAAGCTCGTCATCCATTCCGAAAATTTTAATGAAACGGCCGAGGAAGCCATTGATTCGTTGTCACCCTTGGCGAAGAAGCACTGGGCGAACTATCCGCTGGGAGTGGCGTGGGCGCTTCGTCAAGCGGGGAAGCCGCTTACGGGAGCAAATATCTATCTTACAGGCGAAGTTCCGCTGGGGGCGGGACTGAGTTCGTCGGCCTCCGTGGAGGTAGCTACAGGATTTGCGCTGCTCAGCATGAGCGGGGAGGGCGTCGACCGGAAAAGCCTGGCGCGATTGTGTCAGAAGGCAGAGAACGAATTTGTGGGAGCGCACGTGGGAATCATGGATCAATTTGTT
>Ga0209698_10006345_pt1 | contig 12589 bp, 5 predicted proteins | sample LitLauG_LLR_2012_FD_187203 | JGI IMG/M metagenome (GOLD analysis project Ga0209698, IMG submission 187203) | Freshwater sediment microbial communities from Pennsylvania, USA - Little Laurel Run_MetaG_LLR_2012 (SPAdes) (version 2) | ecosystem: Environmental > Aquatic > Freshwater > Creek >...
CTGGGCAAGGATCCGGAGGTAAAGTACACCCCGCAGGGCACACCCGTCGCCAAGATTACGGTGGCAACCAACGAGCGCTGGAAGGACAAAGACGGCAACTGGCAAGACCGTACAGAGTGGCACAACGTCGTGCTCTGGCAACGGCTGGCGGAGATCGCCGGCGAATATCTGAAAAAGGGCGGCAAGGTTTATATCGAAGGACGCCTGCAGACCCGCTCCTGGGATGACAAGCAGAGCGGCCAGAAGAAATACATGACCGAGATTGTGGCCAACGATCTGGTCCTGCTGGGAGGTCGCGGTGAGGGTGGCGGAGGCGGGGATTTCGGCGGGAGTTCGCGCGCAGCATCCTCAGGCAGCAACAACTTCGACCAGCGCACGCCTGAACCGGAGCCGGCAAGTGCCAATGCCGGGCCGATCACGGATGAGGATATTCCGTTCTAGTAGCCCGACGGGAACACCGGGAAGCAGACTCAGTGTGGCTAGTCTCCATCCCCGGTATCAACTGCGCGCAATTCCAGGCCTTGAAGTAGAGGGCTGGAATCGGAAACAAACTCGACGTGTCCGCATCGCGGACAAGACAAGATGGCATGGCCCGAATTTCCGGCTGCCAGGCTGACCCGCATCAGTTGGTATCGTTCAAGCTTCTGTTCGCAGCGCAGGCAACAAACTGGTTTGTGGAAGGGATCGGCGGAGACACTACTTCCGGTTTCGATGGCTGGTCTCATAACTCCTCGGAACGAGGCCTGACGCCGCATGAAACGGCCACAGCAGGCCCATTTGTGGGATTGAGTGTACCACGGGCCGCGGACAGACCCGGTTTGTGGTTAGGCGCTGACCAGGCTTCTCGCCCGCTCGTAGATTTCCATCAACTGCGGGTAGTTTTTGGCGGCGGTGTACTTCGACTCGTACTCGCGGCGCGCCTCTCTTCCCATAGCGCGTATTTCGTTGGGATGATTCCAAGCCCAAAGTACTCTTTGCGCCAAGTCCTCTGGGTCTCCGGAAGCGAAGAACAGCCCGGTGCGCCCGTCGCTCACAATTTCCTGCATCGCTCCCATATTACTGGCCACCACCGGAGTAGAGCAGGCAAACGCCTCAGCGATGGTTACGGGAAAGTTCTCGTACCACTCGCTGGAAAAAACTAAGAATCTTGCGTTGTTGATCGCGGCTAACGTCTGCTCGCGCGGCAATTGGCCAAGGAACTCAACGTTGTCGAGCCCATCCTTCGCCGCCTGTGCTTCCAACTGCGCCTTATCCGGCCCCCCACCGATAACCTTGATAGGAATGGCCTTTGGAAGCCGTTTCCAGGCTGCCAGCACAGTGCTCACGCGCTTCTCAGGCGACAAGCGCCCGACAAACAGAGCGTACTCGCCATCCGAGGTGCGCGCACCCGGATCCGGATCCACGAAATTGGGCTTCACGAAGATCTTTTCTGCCGGCAAACCGCCTTCAATGAACTTGCGGCGCGAAAACTCTGTCAGGGCCACATAGGAAGTGACCTCGTTCTGATACGTCCCTCGCTGGCGATGGGTGGTGAGCATGATCGCCACGACGGCTGTAGTCGATCGCGAATCGTGATAGCAGCCGTGGATCACACTGGGCAAAAAGGAGTGTCCAACACATTCCTCGCAGACCTTGCCTTCGCGAAATAGAGTGGCGCCCGGACAAAGCAGCCGATAATTGTGCAATGTCTGAACTACCGGCACTCCCACTTCACCACACGCCGAATAGATCGAAGGGGAGATCATCATGAACGTGTTGTGGACGTGAACGACGTCGGGCTTTTCGCGCTGCAGCAGGCCGAGAAAATCGCGGCGTGAATCCGACGCCCAGATCGTACCCTTGGCGAGGCTGATCTTCCTCAAGCCCTGGTACCTCTCTACGTCCCAGTTGCTCCTCTGATAGAGAATCACTTCATGCCCAGCGTTCTTGAGCATCTGTGCTTCTTGGGCAAAGACCACATCTTCGCCACCCGGACGTTGGTACGCGTTATGGACGAGTAGAACTTTCACAGACTCGCGCTTCCTTTCGACGACTGTAGTGGCTCGTCTTGGCCTGAGATGTCAAGAGCACGTCACTCCACAACCACGTGCTGCTGGATCGAGTTCCATCCCGTCCTCGAAGGGAAGGGTGTGCCGGGGATCCGGATGGAAATATCGCTTCTGGTTCAGGGTCTAAAAGTTACCGTAGACCACGAGCTGGGTCTTGGTGGCGACGTAAACCTTCCCGTTCGCGACCGTTGGGGTGATGAAATGGGCGACTTGCCCCAATGTGTCTCGACCTCCGGCGGCCATGCTGCTCGCGTACAGCTGTTTCAGGGTAACCGCGTCAAAGGCACGCAGAATCGCCGCATTCGCAGGCGGAGGTCCAACCGTAAGGAACCACACGATTCCATTTTTGGCTCCATTCGCTGAAATCGTTGGGCTGGTCACGTTTCCGTAGCCCTGAGTCGAACGAATCGGCGTAGTCGCCAAGGTTCCATTCGTCAATGCGTACGCCATCAGCGGAGCATTCGTTCCCGGAACATATACCGTGTTATTCCAGAAGCTGAGCGCGCCGTAGCGGCAGGTCAGCAGGCCGACAGGAGGTTGCAGGCATCCACTCAAGTATGAGGGTCTCTGCACATCTTGCACGATGTTCGTGTTGGTCGTCGTGCAACCGCTGCAGAATCCTCCCATGTTGTCACGATTCAACACATACAACTCTTCCGTCTTGCCGGTGCCTACGATCAAGTGCGTTGGCCCCACGGACTGATCCGGCAGCAGAACCGGGCCGGTGGAAGAGAGATCCAAATCGTCCGGATAGAGCAGCGAATTGGCGTTATACGGCGTGAAGAAATCTACAAAGTTTAAGGCGCCATCCAGTTCAATAATGCTGTCGCCAAAATCCAAGCCGCCGATGTTCTGGTCGAAATCTGCGTCAGAGGTCTCAAAGTAAATGTGACCGTTGCTGTCGGCAACCAGACCACCGCCGCCCTGCCAAATGCCTCCGTGATTCACGTTCGGCGTGGTTACATACGTCAAAGGTGGAGCGCTGAGGCTCGTCGTGTTAAATCCCAACACATAACCATGATTGTTGATCGCCGGAAAGCCTTTCAAACCTGTACATCCGGTCGAGCCCAACCCGACATAGACGAATCCATTGTTGAGCAAAAGGGCGGGACGATTTTCCTGATAGCGTGGGTAGAAAGTCGGTCCAGAAGCTGGAGTCATCACGACCGGGCTGCCGCCTCTCTCACTTCCATTCGTAATATCCACCGCGTGCAGGACCAACTGATATGGCGATCCCGTCGCGCCAGTTCCGGTTTTGGCGACGAAGTAGATCGTGCCCGCCACCGGATCGATCACAGGCGTGCCGATAATTCCAGCACCCAAAGACGGAGAAGTCTGATAGGACGAGTCATGGCAGAGAGGAACAAACGAAGTGGGCGGACCGTAGTTCTGCATCCATAGCTCAGTTCCATTGTCGGCATCGAATGCGTAGACGCTGTTATTCAGGGTCGCCACGTACACGACGTTGTGCACGGTCCCGCCGATGTTCACGTTGGCCACGTACAACGGCTGTGACGGTGCCCAGCTGTCCAGGTTCACGCTGCTCGTGAACAGTTTCTTGAAGTGCGTAGGAGTGACATTTCGTGTAGTCAGCACGGTTTCCTGGATATTCTGGCCGGTGCGGCCGTTGTCATTGTGATAGGTGGTAACACTCACCTGACCAGACGCACTGCTCACGGCCACCAGCAAGCAGACAATCGTGCTCGCCGCAATAGCGCTCATGAATCGCAAAGCAATCTTCATGGGTATACTTTTCTCTCTCTGGGGGAGATGAGGGATAGTTATTGCCGTTGACTAATCTTTCGCTTGGACACCCAGGGGTAGAAATCGCGTTCTCAGGGGGGATCTGGTTGATTCGGTCAAAAACTGGACGAATCTGAACCTGCACAAACTCAGAAGATCATAGCAAAGAATCCTGTACATGCAAAGCCCTGCCCGAACTCAGCCACTGCAGTATTTTTCCTTCGCTAAGTCACTGTGAACTCGACAGTTAACACATCAGAGATAGCAAGCACGATATTCGACTATGGACAGGTCCGCGCTGGCGAGATCGGTCCGAACACGTCTAACTCGCCCTGAGTGCCAATGTAGACTTTGCCATTGGCAATGCTCGGAACCGTGAACTTCACCGCCAAGCCCGGCGTGTCGTGGGTGCCACACTGGGTCGTGTCGTAAAGTTCAGTCAGTTTGAGCGCGTCAAATGCGTAAAGGATCGCCGGGTTCCCTCCACTCGCCTGGTTGTAGGTTTCGATCGCCCAGACAATTCCTGTCCCCTTCGTTGTGCCGTTAGCGGAGACAGCGGGTGTCACACCGTTGAGGAATTTAACCCTCGAAATGTGTTTTCCGGTTGTGAGGCAAATCGGTCCTGGGCTGCACGTATTGTTCAGGCTCCAGTCCTTCAAGTAGCCGCCCACAATCGAGTCGTACAGGAATCCGTTCCAGAACGTGGGCGTCCCGAAGAATGCCCAGCTTCCAAGCACGGTTTCAACATTCGTATTGCTCACGCCGTTGTAACCGCCCGGCGAGCCTCGGTCGATCACGTAGACATTCCCGTCCTTGCCGGCGTTAATCGAAATGTAGGGATAGTTGGAATATGTGCTATCGGGGACGAGCATCATTCCGCCCGAGCCGAAATCTTTGTTTGCGGTCGCGTAGGAAGCTTCGTTGTAGCGCGTGAAGAAACCGGCAACCTGTAGGCTGGGGTTGAGTTTTACAAAGCTGTCACCGTAATCATTGCCTCCGCTGCCAGCGTCGAACGTCCCATCGCCCGTGCCGAAATAGATATAGGTTGTCGGATCGGTTGCAGAACCCAAACCCGCTGCTAGTCCTGCGCCAGCTTGCCAGATCCCACCTCCCGGACCATTGGGCGCAACCCCATTCGGTGTCGTATTGAATATGTAAGGCAGACCCGCCGGTTGGGAACTAAGGTTGGTGGTGTCATAACCGAACACCCATCCATACGGCTTCGAGCCAGTAACGCGCGGCGCGCCGTCCATCAGCGAAAATGCAAAATATACCATCGTGTCGCCACTTGGCCCCGCATTCTTCAACAACAACAATCCGGGCCGCTGGATCTGCTGATGAGACACGAAAGCGACGGACTGGAAACTTCCCTGGATCACTGCTGGCGAACCTGGCTTCTCCAAAAGCGTCGTGATATCGATCGCATGAATCCTGTGATTCCAGAGTGAGATTTTGGTCCCCGCCCCGACTTGCGTTTCGGCCACAAGATAGATCGTGCCCGTATTTCCATTTGCGCCAGACGTAGCGTCGATCACCGGCGTACTGAGAACGCCTACAGTTGGCGCGATGGTGTTGCAGCCTCCCGCACCGATGTGATGACAGTCCACCGGTAGCTCGCAAGTCACTCCTGCCGTGCAACCCGCGATCACCGGTACCAGGCTGATCGAATTCAGCAAGGCACAATTGTTTGCATCGAACGCGTACAGCGTGTCGTTCTCGGTCGCGACATAGGCAACATCGTGGTTCGTCGTGGTTCCATTCACCGTGAACGGAACATTGGTGACAATCAAGGGCTGCCCGTAGACTGCAGCGTCCGTTGCCGCCGAGCACAATTTGGCGAAGGTCGTCATCGTTACATTTGTGGTGGTGAGAACCTTCTCAGCCGTGTTCGCTCCAGTTCGCCCGTTATCGTTGTGCCAGGTCAGTACATTCGTCTGAGCCGTCACGTTGCAGGCCAACAACAGGCAGAGAACCGCGGCAGCAAAACTCTTTCGCATAGTCGCTCCAGGAGAGATAAAGGGGGGAGAACGTCGGCCCATTGTCATTGCCGGGTTTCGAAGTGTCAAGTTGAAACTCTCCTGTGTCTGTAAGAAGAACTGCTGATACGTAATCTTCGCAAAATATTCCGCAGGCAGATGCACTCCGGCCCCCGCCCGGTTGCAACTTTCTTCATCTTGCGGCCCCCGAGACATTTGCGCAGAATGTACAAAGGGAGTTGTGGGGCCTCAGATGTTCAACTTGCGTCGTCTTGTATCCAGCCGTTCTTTTCGATTGGCATTAATCCCAGGAGTAAGTGCTCTTGCCGTTCTTGCCTCAGCAGCCAACTTGGCCCTCGCGCAAAGTTCTCCCGCTTGGCCACAGTGGGGACAAAATCCACAACACACCGGCTTTCTAGCAGTCGCGGGACAGGCGCCGCAAGGCAAGCTCACCGACCAGGTTTTCGATCCGTTCACCTCGCAGGAGATGGCCGAATCGTACGGCTCCCTGCTCATGCACTACCAGGTCCCACTGGTAAACGGCCCAAACGTCTTCATGGAATTCAAGACTGGAACCTACCAGCCCTGCAATCCACCTGGGTCAGGGCAGCCATTTCCCTGCGGCCCGGATGCGTGGAACACAGAAATCTGGAACGAGACCGATCTGCAGTGGCAAAACGGACAACTAATCCCCCTGTGGAATTTTGCAACCGATTGGAAGCCGGTCCCGAATGCCTCCACGCTGGGAGGATGGGAACCGCTGTTTCAACCCGTGTTGGCGGGACAGTTCGTTTACGTTCCGGGAGCGGGTGGAACCATTTATCAACTCGACCAAACCACAGGCGTAACTCTGTCACAGATCAATCCGTTCGGATCTACCGTGGATGTGACGAAATTCGTCGCGGGAGGTCTGACTGCAGATACTGCGGGCAACATTTATTACAACGTCCTCCAGTTGAATCTCACGAAACCTTGGAGGAAGGACGTCGTCAATTCGTGGATCGTGAAAGTGCGCCCCGACGGCAGCAGCATCACGTCGACCTACACTTCCCTGTTGCCGGGAGCAGCCTCGGTTTGCTTGGGTACCTTCAGCGGAACACCGTTCCCGTGGCCACCCAGCCCAACTGCGATCCCGCCCAATGTAGAGTGCGGAACGCAACGCGCTGCCCTGAATGTCGCGCCCGCGATTTCCTCCGATGGAAGCACGCTGTACACGGTAAGCCGCGGACATTTCTGGTCGAGATACGCTTACTTCATGGCTGTAAATACCACAGATTTGAGCCTGCAGTGGTCCACTTCGCTAGTAGGAATCTTCAATGACGGCTGCAATGTGTTACTTCCTCCCGATGGACAACCCGACGGCTGCAGCACCTATGGCACAATCGGATTCGATCCCACGCAGAACACAAACGGCCCCGGAGTGATTTCAGATGAAGCATCGGCCTCACCAGCCGTGGCTCCTGACAACACCGTCCTGCTCGGCGTGAACGACGCCTACAACTTCAGCCGCGGTCATCTTTTGCAATTCAGTCCCGCAGGTACGTTCCTCACGAGTTATAGTTTTGGCTGGGACACAACCCCTGCCATTTACCCGCACGATGGCACCTACTCAATCATCCTGAAGGACAATCATTACGATTCGGGTTCGTACTGCAACAATCCGACATGGTGTCCCAAGAATCCGCCCGGACCGTACTACATCACTCAACTGTCCGCGGGCCTCATTCCGGAATGGCAGTTCCAGGACACCACCATCAACAAGCAGCACCCGAACGGTCGTGAATGGTGCGTGAACGCCGCCGCTGTTGACGTCAACGGAACCGTCTACGCCGACAACGAGGATGGATTTCTATACGCGATCCCGCAAGGCGGCAGTCCAGCGCAAAGCATTTTCCTGGATCACTCGATCAGCGCCGGGTACACCCCGGTTTCCATGGGCGGTGACGGAACGATCTACAGCGAGAACGGCGGCCACTTCATCGCAATCGGCAACTTGCTTACAACCTCGACCGCGATCCAGTCTTCGCTGAACCCGTCCACCTACGGCACAGCGGTGACCTTTTCTGCGACAGTCACCTCGAATGCCGGATCGCCAACGGGTCAAGTGACATTCAAAAATGGAACGCAGCCCCTCGGGTCCGCACTTCTGAGCAACGGCACGGCGAGCTACACCGCCACGACGCAGCTTTCCGGAGGTTCACACTCCATCAAAGCGATATACGCCGGCGATTCGAGTCACTCCTCTAGCACCTCGCCTGTCCTGACTCAGAGAGTTAATAGAGCGGCCACCAGCACAGCACTCAGTTCAACACCCAATCCTTCGTCCGCGAATCAGAGTGTGACTTTGACTGCAAGCGTCACCCCGCCATCCGGGTTGCCGGCAGCGACAGGATACGTTGTATTCATGAACGGCAAGACCAATCTGGGAAAGGCTCTCCTGAACGCTGGAACTGCGACTCTGACGACCACGTTCACCGCATCGGGTTCCTACACTTTGCGAGCCAGCTATCTGGGCTCGACGAACTACCTTGGAAGTTCGGCAACTACGGTGCAAGTGGTCCAGTAGACCCTGAAGATAAAAGCGTGGATCTTTGACGGCTGCGCTTGACAGGTTGCAATTTCCTTCATCTTGACGGTGCCTTTTCGCTCTGCTATCTACCTAGCAGCGTTGGTCTGCGCGGCAGGAGACTAAAGACTCAGGCCTGTAGACTTCCAGGTTGTCCGTGGAATGCAGACAGTCACTCGCCCACGGACGGCAGAACTTCCTCTTATCCAGCCTCTCCCCGGGGGACCCGATGAATCGAAAAATTCAGTTGTCCGTTTGCGTCTGTGTGTCAGTGTGCCTGATCGCGCTTGCCAGTGCGCAAGCGCAGACCGTCAGCCTCACTCCGCCTTTGGTGAACTTCGCCGCGCAGGGCGTCGGCACCACCAGCGCCAGCCAAACCGTCACACTTAAGAACACCAGCACCACCAAGACACTGAGCATCACCAGTGTCACGGTAAGTGGTGAGTTCCCGAGTTCGACGACTTGCGGATCCAGTCTGGCACCGAGCACTACGTGCACGGTCACGGTCAGCTTCTCTCCGGACGTCATTGGCGCTGTCGACGGCGCAATCACCTTTGTCGACAATGCTGCTCCAGGCACCCAGGTGGCGAATCTCTCTGGCAAGGGCGTGGCGTCATTGACGCTGAGCCCGACGACTCTCAAATTCGCCGGCACAACGATCGGGAAGACCAGCGCGGTGAAAAACGTCATCCTGACGAACTCACCCACTCCTCTGACGATGGGTACGGTCAGCGCGAGCGGAGACTACACGATCGCATCGAACACTTGTACTGGAACAATCGCAGCGAACAAGACGTGTACGATTGGCGTCACCTTTACGCCAACCGTAAAGGGCAAGATCAGTGGAGCGCTCACGATCGGCGACGGCGCATCGAGTAGCCCCCAGGTGATCGCTCTGACCGGGACAGGTATTGGCACCGTGACCAATCCGGTAAGCTTTAGTCCTTCGAGCATCACCTTCACGAATCAGCCGACCGGAACAACCAGCGCAAGTCAGAGCATCACGTTGACCAACAACGGCACCTCGGCCCTTTCCGTTGCAACCGTTGCGGCCAGCGGCGACTACGGGGAAACCGACACTTGTGCCGGGCAATCGATCGCAGCCAGCGGCGGAACCTGCACGATCAACGTTTCCTTCACCCCCACGACAACCGGCAGTATCTCAGGCGCAATCACGGTTACCGATGCCGCCACAACCAGCCCTCAGGTAGTTCCGCTCGGCGGCACGGGCATTAACGCTTTGACTCTCTCGCCGACGCTTCTCGGTTTTTCCGGACAAGCGGGCGTGACTGGTCCGCCGTTATCTGCCACCCTGACCAACAATTCGAACAACGCAGTCACTCTCTCCAATGTGGCCGTCAGCGGAGATTTCATTCAGACGAACACATGCGCGGGGGCGGTCGCTGCCAACTCGAGTTGCACTTTCAACGTGTCGTTCTCTCCACTGGCCGGGGGAACAATCGATGGCGCCGTCACCCTCACCACCAGCGCGAGCGCCGCGCCACTCGTTTTGAATCTGACGGGAACCGCGACTAAAGCGCCAATCGCGAGATACGCCTACTCGCTGCAATACAGCGCGTACACCCTTGGCCTCGTCGTCGCGTACTCCATGAATCCCGTCACCGGCACGCTGCAGGCATTGGAGACAGTCCAACTGCCCAGCGACAACTACGGAATTGTCATCAATCCTTCCAACAAGTTCCTTTACATGCCCGACGGAGCCCAGATCCTCGGCTATAGCATCGCGAGCAATGGAATGTTGCAACCCCTGGCGGGCTCGCCGTTCACCCTGTCCGGAGGGAGCGCGATGAAATTCACGCCCAGCGGGAAGTTCGCCTACACCAACACTGGCGCAGAATATTCCGTAAGTACGACCACCGGCGCATTGACCCTGATCGGAACTGCAACGTTGGGCAATCTGCCGTACGACGTGGCATTGACGCCCTCCGGAAGCTTCCTGTACATCCCGAATTTCACCGACGGAACCATCTCGGCATTCTCGGTGAATCAAACAACGGGCGCGTTGACGGCAGTGACGGGCTCACCCTTTGCTGACGGTGACATCGGTCCTTCCGCGGTGGCCGTCAGTCCGAATGGAAAATTCCTGTTTGTTGCGAATGCTTCAGCAAACAATGCAGGCTCGAACTCAGTATTCAGCATCAACACCACGACTGGAGTTTTAACACCGGTTACCGGCTCTCCCTTTGCAGGATCGGGCGCTGGCAACGGCGTAGCAGTCGATCCTACTGGTCATTTCCTCTACGTGGCCAGCACCGGAATTAACGCCTATTCCATCAACCAAACCACGGGAGCTCTCACGCCGATCACCGGCTCACCCTACACCATTCCCGCAGCCGCGAATTCAGTCACGATCGATCCAACAGGGAAATATTTATATGCATCGATCTTCGGCAACTTGGCGACGGCGCAGACCGCGCCTGACGTCATCACCTACTCGATCAACACATCGACGGGAGCCCTCACCCAACTCAGCTCTCAAGGAGTGGATGGCAATCAGGGAGAATCGCTGGCCATCAGCACCGGAACCAAGCCTGTGGCCTACACTCCCAAGTTCGCTTACGCCACAAACCAGGGCACTCAGAACATCTCCGAGTACACGATCAACGACAGCACTGGAGCGCTGACCGCGGTAACCGGCTCACCGCTCAGCGATTTGAATGGTCCTCAACTGATTGCGGCCACGCCTTCGGGATCGTTCGTCTACACGGGGAACGCGAATAACACGATCTCGGAGTACAGCGTCAATCCGACAACCGGTGCCCTGACTCTGGTCAGCGGTTCTCCGATCACCGGATTTGGAAGCGTCAACGGGCTCGCGGTGGACCCGACGAGTGGCTTCCTGCTCGTGCTCGATGCCACCAAACAGCTGCTGTTGAGCTACAGTATCAATGGCACAACGGGCGCGCTGACGGCTCTATCCAGTTCTGCAACCCCGACCAACACGTCTCAGTCGTTGACGCTCGATCCAACCGGAACGATTGCGATCATCACGAGCCTGACAGCAGTCGATTACTACGCGGTGGACAACGGTGCGTTGTCCCCATTGAAGGCTGCTAGCGGAACAAGCTTCCCGATCGCAGTCGCAACCGACCAGAGCAGCCAGTACGCATTTGTCGCCGAAAACAGCGGGAACGCCGTCGCCACGTATTCCGTCCCGTTCGGTGTCCAGCTTTCGTCGGCAACCACCGGAAACAATCCGCGGGCGGTTGTGGCCGAACCCTCGGGGAAATACGTGTATGTCGCCAATGCCGGTGATGGCACCATCTCCGCTTACAGCTTGAACAATGCCACGGGCGCTCTCACGCAGATCGGCACTGCGATTTCGGCTGGCGCGGGAACCGATGCATTGAGCACGTCCAATGATGGCAAGTATCTCTTCGCCACCAACAACACAGACGGTACTGTTTCGAGCTTCTCGATCAATTCGAATGGCAGTTTAACTTCGTTGGGGACGGCCGTGGCCGGGTCCTTCCCGACTTCACTCGCCACGACAGGAACTATGCAGTAAAGCAAGCAGGACCGAATAGGTTGACGTTGGATGAAGTGGCTGCGGGTCCTTCGGGAGACCCGCAGTTCACGTTTTCTTGACAGCGCCGCCAAGTCAACTGAGAATCACCAGCACGCAGGGAGTGCTCATGATTAACAAGACGATGCGAACTTATTGCGCGGCCGCCTTCATGCTTTTACTGCTTTGTGTCGGGATCATTTGGCACTTCTCAACGCAAAACCTTCCCTCGGCGCGAATTCTTCCGGTCTCGGAATCGGTCCGAAAACCCGATGCAGCCAAGCAAGCTAAGGCTTTGGAAAACTACGGCAACCTCCCGATTTCGTTCGAAGCAAACCAGGGACAAGTGAGCGGACAGGTCAAGTTCCTGTCTCGCGGCAGTGGATATACGCTGTTTTTGACGGAGCAATCGGCCGTACTCGCTTTGTCTGGGAACTCGAGTGCTAGCGATGCCGGTGCGCCGCAACACGAACCAGCCAACGCCTATTCCGACGTCGTGCGCATGCGCCTGGTAGGTGCCAATCCTGCCGCGCGAGTTTCGGGAGTGGAAGAACAGCCTGGCAAAACGAATTACATTGTCGGCAACGATCCCACCCAGTGGCGCACGAATGTAGCGAATTACTCACGCGTGAAGTACGAATCCGTTTACCCCGGCGTGGACCTCGTCTACTACGGGAATCAGCGTCAACTGGAATACGATTTTGTCGTGGCACCGGGTGCCGATCCCGCC
>Ga0209698_10006346_pt1 | contig 12589 bp, 16 predicted proteins | sample LitLauG_LLR_2012_FD_187203 | JGI IMG/M metagenome (GOLD analysis project Ga0209698, IMG submission 187203) | Freshwater sediment microbial communities from Pennsylvania, USA - Little Laurel Run_MetaG_LLR_2012 (SPAdes) (version 2) | ecosystem: Environmental > Aquatic > Freshwater > Creek >...
TCGTGGTTATCGACGTGTCCGCCGTGTCCTATTTGGATATGTCCGGCCTCGCAACCCTTCTGGAGGCATTGAAGGCTGCTCGCGAAGGTTCGGTGAAACTACGCCTCGCCGGGATGAGCGGCCAGGCCCGGGCGCTAGCGGAGATCGCCCAACTGGATACGATCTATCGTGCATGGGGATCGGAGGTGGAGTTCCGTTGACCTTTCTGGAGCAAGTCGGGCGAGCCGCAGTCGTCCAGGTGGAGGATGCGGGTGCATTGACCATGCAGTTCTGGTCGGTGCTTCGGAAGCTTCCGCGCGTATTGCCGGTCGTGGGCGCCAGAAGGCGTTGGCGTTCGACCGTCGAGCAGATGTGCGCGATCGGCGCCAGCGCGCTTCCCATGTCGGGCGCGATGTCGCTCTGCACCGGTTTTATATTGGCTCTCCAGAGCGCCTCCGAATTGCGAAAGTTCGGCGCTCTGGAGCTTGTTGTGAACGTGGTCGCAATCGGGTTCACCCGGGAAATGGGCCCGCTCATCACGGCTCTCAGCGTGAGCGGCCGGTCCGCGTCGGCCATATCGGCGGAGATCGGAACCATGGTAGTGACGGAGGAGATCGACGCGCTCCGCGTAATGGGCCTCGATCCGGTGGAGATCACTCTTGCACCAAAGTATCTGGCCGCCTTGATCACCGTGCCCTGTCTCACGATCCTGAGCACACTTTGCGGGATCTTCGCAGGGTACCTGTTCCTAGCCATCAGCATGGAGATGAGCCTTCGCCTTTACTTCCAGGCGGTCGCTGAGACGATTTTCCTGCGAGACGTCGGCTTCATGCTAGTCAAAAGCCTGGTGTTCGCCACCATCATCGTCCATGTCGGCTGCCTGGAGGGCCTGCGAGTCCGCGGCGGTCCGGAAGCTGTCGGGCATTCCACTACTGCCGCCGTGGTGAAATCGACTTTCCTCATTATCCTTGCGGACCTCGGGGCCACGGCAATCTTCTATCTCATGGGATGGAGCGCGACGGGATGACAGATTCCAGTACCGCAAAAGCAGGCGACGCCGTGATCTCTATACGAGGCGTGTCTATGTCCTATAGCGGGAGGCGCGTGCTGGACCAGGTCGACCTCGATGTTTGCCGGGGCGAAATTCTGGTCTTGCTCGGCGGAAGCGGCTCCGGAAAGACCACGTTGTTGAAGCACGTGCTTGGACTGGCGAAACCCGAGGCCGGTAGCATCACCATCAACGGCGTGGACATCACGTGCTGCTCGCCGTCCGAACTCGGCGCGGTGCGCCGGCGAATCGGTGTTGCTTTTCAGGCCGGAGCGCTCTTCAATTCGATGTCCGTTGAGGATAACGTTGCCCTGCCGCTGCGGGAGTTGACGCGGCTCGCGGATTCCACCATCAAGCTGGTGGTCTGGATGAACCTGATCGCGGTCGGTTTGTCGGACGCCGGCTCGCTTTACCCGCCCGAACTCTCTGGAGGAATGAGAAAGCGGGCGGCCGTAGCGCGAGCCATGGCGCTGGATCCGGAGATCCTGATCCTCGACGAGCCTTCCGCGGGACTCGATCCGATCGTCTCGGCCGGTCTGGATGAGCTGATTCTTTTCCTGAAGCGCTCCTTCGGTGTAACCATCCTCGTCGTGACGCACGAACTGGAAAGCGCGTTCCGCATCGCCGACCGCGTGGCAATGCTTTACCAGGGCCGGCTGATTGCTGTGGATAGGAAGGAGCAATTCGCCGGCCATGCCCATCCGCGGATACGGCAGTTCCTCGACCGCCATCCTGATGCCATGCCGCGAGTAGCGGCAGAGGAATTCATAGCTTCCTATTTGCGGGGGTCCAAACATGACTACTGAGGCAAAAGTCGGCGTGTTCGTCATCGCGAGCGTGCTGGTCTTCGGCTCGGCGACGTATTTCGTACACAACACGCAAACCGGGCGCGCGCAGGTGGCTTACAAGACGCGCCTGCGCTATGCCGGCGGCATTACCTCTGGAGCGGCCGTGCTCTTTGGTGGCATCAAGGTGGGCCAGGTGACAGCTGTGGCGCCCTGGTCCGAAGATCCGACTCGAATCGAGATCCTGTTTGAGGTGAAGTCCGGGACTCCTCTGAACCAGAAGTCGACGGCAACTGTGGGAACCGTCACTGTCATGACTGCTCCGGCGCTCATGATTACGACCGGCAGCAATGAAGCCGGCCGCTTGAGTGCCGGGGGCGTCGTCCCGTCGGCAGAGTCTGTCAGCCTGGAAGAGCTCGAAGGGCGCGTTGCCAAACTTGCGGAGTCGGCAGATGCGCTCATCGTCGAAGTCCGGAGAGCGGTCCCGGCTCTAACAGGCGACGCGCAAACGTTGCTCGCGAATCTGAAACAGATCACTGGTGAGCAGAACCAGAAAAGAATCGAGCAAACACTTGCGAATCTCAACACGCTATTGGACCGGGAATCGCCCAAGATCGCGCGGATCACGGACCAGATTTCCGAGCTGGCGAAACACGCGGACTCCGTGGTCGGTTCAGTGGAGCCGGTTGTTAAGCACGTTGACCAAGCTGTCGCTGACGTCGACAACACCGTAACCGCCATTCGTGAGCCGCTCACGAAGGACCTCACCGAATTAGGAAATACCCTCCAGGCCGCCCAGACCGTCCTCGCAGATGTCCAAAATGTCGTGGGCTCCAATGAAGCCGACATTGGCGAGACCGTTCGCAACCTGCGTAGCGCGTCGGAAAATGTCCGCGTCCTGAGTGATTCGCTCAAGCAGCGCCCCTGGAGCCTTATTCGAACCAAGCAGGCCGCCGATCGGAGGGTTCCACAATGAAGAAGCTGGCAGTCACGTTTGTGGGAGCAATCGTGCTCGCAGGGTGTGGGAGCGTTCGTTACCCCACGACCTATGTCCTTGACTTCCCGCCGCCCCCAGTTCCTCAGCCGGCGCCTTCCAAAGGCGCTCTGGGCCCCGTCGCGGTCCGCGAATTCGGATGCCCGGAATATCTATGCGAAGGCCGCATCGTCTATCGCTCCAGTCCGGAAGAGGTTGGGTTTTACGAATACCATCGCTGGGCGATGAATCCCCGCCAGGCTATCACGCAATACGTGGTGGAGGGTCTTCAGGCCCAATCGCTCTTCAAGAGCGTGGCGGTCCACGAGCGTGGTTCGGAGGCGGCGTATGCGCTCAGCGGCAATATAGAGCGATTGGAGGAGGTGGACCAAGGCAGCGACGTACGCGTCGTTTGCACGATCTCGGCGCAACTGCTGGATACTCGAACGAGATCTGTTGTCTGGAGTCACACGGCATCGGAAACCGTCCAGGTAGAGAAACGGGACATCCGCGGTGTCGTCAGCAGCCTCGCGGCCGCCGCTCGGACGGGAGCCGATCGCTTGCTTAACTCGATGACCGAGGAACTGCGGGCAACTATCGCGCTCGCGCCCACCGAAGCGACGCGCCGGGCCGCAACAAGCGCGGACGCAGAGGCGCATTGATTCACGCAAAAGCGCTGTCCCAGCGGCCCCTAGAGAGTGCCGGGATAGCAGCTGCCCGACGGTCGATCCACTCCAACCAGCCGTCCAATCCCGTTTTCAACGTACTTGAGACGCGGACGATTTCGATATCGGGGCGGATGCTTCGCGCATTCGCCTCGGCAACGCGTGCCTGAAAAGGCACGTACGGCAGCAGGTCTACTCTGGTGATCGCCATAAGGTCCGCTTTAAAGAAGATGCCGGGGTACTTCAGCGGCTTCTCCTCACCTTCGGTTACGCTCAGCAGCACGATCTTGTGCGCCTCGCCGAGATCGTAGCCGGTACGGCAGACCAGGTTACCGACGCTTTCAATAAAGAGCAGGTCGATCGCGGCGGGCTCCGAGGTGTTGCAGCTCGCTGTCCTGACGACATCATGGACCTTCGTCACCTTGGCGCCGTTCGGAACAAAGTTGTAGGTCGCACTGGCGTAGTTCGTACCCAGGTTGAAGGAGGTCAGATCGCGCGAGCCATAGACACGGATCGCATGCGTCGCGGAATCCGAGTTTGGTTCAAGCGCCGAGGCGCCCGGTCCCGAAACCGAACGGGTGGTGTACGTCGTATACTCGTCTGCATTATTTGACAGTACGGCTGCTATGTAACTCAGTTTGATCGCCCCGGGAGTGCTCACGCCCGCGGCGTTTAGCGGCAATCCCGCTGGGTCGGTAACCGTGTACACCACCGATATAGTTCCATCGGCCGCAATCTGAGCGGCGTTGACCGTGATCGTAAGCCCCGGCCGGACGAACTCGACGGTCGCTGTGTCGGTTTAATATGCCTTCTCGCGGGGTGGGTACGCTTTCCGGGCGGCGCCGGAAATCGAGACGGCGATAAGGGCGAACAGGCCAGCTACCCGCGTCATCCTCTTCCTCGGTTCGTTCTTCATGTGATCTGACCCTCATTTCTTCTGCAGTCCCGCCATGTAGTTCGTCAGGCCGAGCGTCTTCAATACACCAGGCGGCCTCTCGTCAACCGCCAGCGGTTCGTGACAGGTGTTGCAATCCTGCGTGATTGTCGAGTTGTTGTCGGAGGTCGAGTGCGATCCGTCATGACATCGGAAGCATCCTGGAGCGTCGGTATGCCCCAGGTTGTTCGGGTAACTGCCCCAAGTGACTTTGAGGTCGGGAAACACGTTGCGGTTGTAGATCGCCGCGATCTCCGTCCCCGCGGCCGCGATGTCCTGCCCGCGATCGTTGCAGAGTGCCGGATCGCTCTGCCGGTAATACTCGGTCAATGCAGCCGGAATGGCACGCGAGGCTTCTTCGTTGCTCGCGTATTTTCTCTTGAGTAACAGGATCGTCTCTTTTTTGACAAAAGGCAGCGTGGAGGAGATCCGGCCTTGCGCGAGCGCCTGATCCACAGCCCGATCCGGAAGATCGAAGGTGTGGGTCGGACGGTTATGGCAATCGACGCACTGCATCTCATATCGAGGCAGCTTCGCGATCGAAGTTGCATTCGAGCCCTCGGCCAAAAACGTCTTGGACACGCCGGCCTTACGATTCCGGTATTCTACCCACGGGATCGTCTGGCGGGCGGAATCCGATGCCGCATAGTGAATCTCCACTCCGGGACCCATATGCTTTCCGTGGATGCCGCCCAGGTCTCCGCCCCCGATAAGCATCATCAATACGGTCTGTGTTTCCGTATTGGCCGCGTCTTCCTGAAAATGTTCGATGACGCGAAGTTTTGCGGAGTCGAACATCTGCGGCCAGTGGCATTGCTCGCAGGTAACCCGGGAGGGCACCAGCCGTCCGCTCTGAATCGCCGACTCAATCGGTGTTTGCACATGCCGGAACATCACGTCTAACAACTGCCGGGTACCGGCAGTTTTGCTTTGTACCCATCCCGCGGCGCCTGGAGCCACGTGGCAATCTACGCAAAGTACTCTGGCATGCGGAGAGCTGTGATGGGCCGTAAACTCCGGTTTCATCACATGGCAGCTCTCTCCGCAGAATTGGGCAGTCTCCATGTGCTCTACGGCACGATAGGTGGCCTCGGCGCCGATCACGATATTTATGGCAGTGGTCAAAACAAAGAAAACCGCAATCCGCCGGATATAGATTCGCCGTTCAGGGAGAGCGATGAGTTCGCGCTGCATCCGTTCGAGGCGCTTTCTGCCGAGAAAGATGCCGGCCGCGATCAGAATCAGGCCGGCTACGAGTACAACGGGAATAATGATAAAGGCCAGGACCCCGATATACGGGTTGCTGGTGTGTCCTCTTAATTGGACTGGCAGAGCAAAGAGCCACGAGCAGATGGCCGTGGCCGCCAATGCAGCGCCCACAAAACTGAGCCAGTGGCTCGTGAGCAACATTAGAATCGGACGTCTAGGATTGTCTCCCATAATTGATCCGGCGCCTGCTTCTGTCCGTACCCCTTGCACGCACGGGGCCGCTGCTATAAAGCGGGAGTAAAGAATCGATGTTCAGCAATTTTCGCCGAACCCGCGCATGCTTTCGATTCCACGCGTCGTCAGGAGACAGTTTTCGTCGGCATCCGCCGAGGCATTTAGGGCATCGCGGCTCCCCGATCGAATCGAACCTGAGCGGAAAACGATTCATTTATCGGAATTTCCGTTCGAGAACTTGATTGGCTCACGCCGTGCTCATCGAAATGCCGGAGGCACCCCAACCAAGATGCGAACCATATTCCCAACGCTTTCTCTCCTGTGCTTGTCTATTTCCGTGGCGTCGGCCGCTGACGCGACCGCAGGCCAGGCCACTTACGCTAAGGCCTGCAAGACCTGCCACGGCGCCGATGGCACCGCAAATCCCGCTATCGCCAAGATGATGAACGTCGAGATCCGCGACTTGAAATCGCCTGAAGTTCAACGTTTAAGCGACGCGGATCTCAAACAGATCATCACGGCCGGAAAAGGAAAGATGAGGCCGGTGGCGTCCGTATCAGGAGCTGACTTGGATAACATCATCGCTTACGTTCACAGTCTGAAGAAGTGACGGTTCGAAGTGCAAGAAACGAGTTGCACTGGCGCAGGAGTTGGGTTGGAGGTCTGATACCGATGCTACACACCATCGTTTTGCTGGCGGCCATGCAAAACGCTGCACCACTGACGTTGAGTACGCCTGAGATCGTAGAGCGCATGGTCCAGGCGGATAACAATAGGCTCGCGGCCCTAGCCGGGTATGCAGGCGTTCGGCGTTACCGGTTCGAGAACAAGAAATCGAATAAGCGCGCCGAGTTAACTACCCGCGTGGCGTGCGACAACGCCGGTGTGAAGACTTTTGAAGTCATATCCGAAAGCGGCTCCGGGTTTGTGCGGAATCACATCATCCGCAAGATGATCGACGCAGAACAGGAAGCCAGCCAAAACGGCGAGCGCCGGGAAACGCGGATCATTCCCGCTAATTACGATTTCCGCCTGGTCGGCACGGACGTCCTGGACGGGCGCAGCAGCTATATTCTGGAAGTCAGTCCCAAAACGCGAAACAAGTTTCTGATTCGCGGCCGGATCTGGGTGGACGCCGAAGATTTTGCGATCGCCCGCGTCGAGGGGCAACCCGCCAAGAATCCTTCTTTCTGGATTCGCAGCGTTCAGGTGGTTCAACGATACGCGCCGACAGGACAGTTCTGGCTTCCGGCAAGCAATCAATCCGTGGCGCAGGCGAGAATCTTCGGAACAACCGAAGTAGAGATCGAGTATTTTGATTACGTCACGGCCACTCGGGAGGGACAGGCGCACAATTCTACGGGCGCGGAGTCAGGGCGGTGAAGGCGCTACAGCCTGAGGTCTTACGGTGAGCGACATACGTCGAGGAGACTATGCCATCCGTTGCGATGAACGGCCGAATCCGGTCCGGGTGCTGAACTGGAATATCGACTGGGGCTTAATGCTGCCTGCCGTGATGGATTTTATCAGTCGCCAGCGACCCGACATTTGTATTCTGCAGGAACTGGATCTGAACGCGAGGAGGACGTCGCGACTCGATGTCGCAGACTTTCTGGCGGCGCACTTGGACTTCAACTACGTCTTCGGAGTTGAGTTCGAAGAACTGAGCCAAGGCTCGAAGACGGATCCGGCGTTTCACGGCCAGGCAGTGTTGGCCCGCTGTCACATCCTGGAATCCCGCATCCTCCGCTTCAGCCAGCAATCGGATTTCTGGGATCCGCACTGGTTCCTGCCCAAGTGGCCCGTGCTTCAGCGTCGTAGGGGCGGCCGAATGGCTCTGGCTACGGAATTGGCCTTGGGAAATACACGTCTGGTAGTCTACGATCTCCATCTCGAGAGCAAAGGAGATGACGGTCTGCGGCTCTCGCAACTGACCGAGGTTGTGCACGATAGCCTTCGGTACCCGCGAGAGACTCCCATCGTTCTGGCAGGGGATTTGAATACTCACCAGGCCCCATCTCCGTTGCGGCGGTATTTGCTTTCCGCCGGGTTCGTGGACGCATCCGACGGTTGCGACTGTCACGGCACAATTCGGGACGGTCGGACGCTGGACTGGCTATTCACCCGGGGCCCGGCCATCTGCTCCGGCACGACAGTACACCGGGAGATCACAGCTTCCGATCACTATCCGCTGTCGACGGTTTTGAGGCTCACGGCCTAATCGCCGCATGCTGGATTTGGCCGCAGCCTGCCACTGTCTTAAAAGCGGAATACAACGTGCTCAGGTACGGTTTGGAAGAGAACAGGAGAATCGAATTGCCTAACAAAGAGAACGTCCAGCTTGCGCCTGCCAACGGCACGCTGGGAATCCTTCTGGTCGGTCAAGGCGCGGTGACGACGACGTTCATCGCCGGTGTGGAAGCAATAAAACGCGGCCTCGCAAAACCAATCGGCTCGCTCACGCAGATGGCTACGGTCCGGCTTGGGAAGCGTACCGAGGGCCGTAGCCCAATGATCAAAGACTTTGTTCCGCTCGCCGGTTTGAACGACCTCGCTTTCGGCACCTGGGATATTTTTGAAGAGAACTGTTACGAGGCTGCCGAGCATGCCGGGGTGCTGGAGAAATCGCTCCTGGAGCAGCTTCGGGCGCCTCTTTCTGCCATTCGTCCGATGCCGGCCGTTTTCGACCAGTCGTACGTGCGCCGCCTTCATGGTCCAAACGTGAAGCCGCGGGGTTCCAAGATGGATTATGCCGAGATGGTGATGGAAGACATCCGGCAGTTCCGCGAGAAAACCGGCGCGGCACGTCTCTCGATGATCTGGTGCGCATCGACCGAAGTTTTTCACAGGCCAGCGGCTGTGCACCAATCGCTGCGCGATTTCGAGTGTGGGCTGCAGAAGAACGATCCCGAAATCTCGCCCAGCCAGATCTACGCGTATGCGGCATTGAAATCAGGTGTGCCGTACGCCAACGGCGCGCCACACCTCACTACCGATATGCCGGCACTCCTGGAACTCGCGCGCGAGCGGCAGGTGCCGATCTCGGGCAAAGATTTCAAAACCGGCCAGACCTTTATGAAGACGCTGATCGCACCAGGACTCAAATCGCGCATGCTGGGGCTGGAGGGCTGGTTCTCGACGAATATCCTGGGCAATCGCGACGGCGAGGTGCTGGATGACCCCGGCTCGTTCCAGTCGAAGGAAGAGAGCAAGCTCTCTTCGCTCGAGCACATCCTGCAGGCGGAGCTCTACCCTGATCTGTACAAGCACTTCACCCACAAGGTACGAATTGAGTATTACCCGCCGCGTGGCGATGCCAAAGAGGGCTGGGACAATATCGACATCTTCGGGTGGCTCGGCTACCCCATGCAGATCAAGGTCAACTTCCTGTGCCGCGATTCGATCCTGGCGGCACCGCTGGTTCTCGACTTGGTGTTGTTCATGGACCTCGCGCAGCGCGCCGGCATGCGCGGCATCCAGGAGTGGCTATCCTTCTATTACAAGGCCCCGATGACCGCTCCTAACCTGAAACCCGAGCATGATATCTTCATCCAGCTAATGAAGCTAAAGAATACGCTCCGCTGGATGCGGGAAGAAGAGTTGATTACGCACCTGGGTTTGGAATACTACGACTAAGATAGGCAACAGTAGCGCCCAGTACACGTCCACATGCTGACTTCTCTCCACGGTCTCGGCGAAGATAAGCCTGTGGCGAACGGGCGGACTTCAGCAGCGCGTGCCCGGAACCGGAGAGTCGAGGTAAGAGTATTCAGCGCGGACGGAGTTACGGCCTCGCTGAACAGCCCTTCCGACCACTTTGCGAGCCGCGCTATTACCCCCGAGTCGGCTCCTGGGCCCCACGGCACCGACCGAGTAATCTTTTGAAGGATAGGGAACTGCGCCGCATGACGGGCGGCTCCCTGTCCCTTCATTTCGAATTTTAAGATGCAGCGGTATTGTTTCCTGCTATTCGCCTCGATTTTCGCGCTATCCGGTGACCCATGCCGCGGTCTGCGACTCTAAGACCTTCCACGGCGCCTATGGGTTTTGGTTGTCTTCAGCAACGATGTCAGGGGAAAATATGAGGCTCATGCGGACTGCTCCGTGACGTGGAGCCTTCAGGACCCGGACATTTCCAGCACTTCTCCGGAACCATGAGGGCCGATGGCCGGCGGGCTACCTCCCGGCAAACGGATCCGGGCGGCGCCGAGGATGGCACTCTGCTACGGACCATGGATGCGTGTTCCGATGTCAGTCTGCCGGGGAAATCGACTTGCCCGCATTCGGCAGGACCGCAGACGGCGATACCGCGATGACTCCGGCGAGGTCTCGTTCGAGGATCTGCTGATGGCGGACGGCGCCGGCACCCAAGCGGATGAGAGGAAAAGACGATGTTAGCGTTCGCCCCGGCTGGCCTGCCTCTGACTCGCTATCTGCCTTCAGAATCAGACCGGTGTTCACGAAGAAAAAACCGCGCGTTTGCCAGGATTGCGCACGCAATGCCAAGTGGCACGTATGCTGCCACGGCTGCTGGCGTCGATGACTTTAGACAATGCGCCGTGGGCGCGAATGGTAACCCATGATTGACGACGATCGCCATCTGCCCAGCAGATGCCGCAAAATCGTCACCGATTAGACGCTTTTAGCCGGATTCTCGTAAGCTCTCATCAGGTACTTCAAATGCAACGTGAGTGGCAAAGGAACTTCATGCAAAAATATCGACAATTCCATTGGCTCGTGTTGGCATGCTCTTCGGTGATGGCGGCCCAGACGACGTCTCATCCAGCTGTAGTGGCGCGGATCGTACTGACCAATAACTGCTTCTATCACGACCCGCCGCCGCTCACAGCGGATAACGTAATCCTTACGCAGGACTATAAACCCCTGCCGATCACTACATTGGTCCCTCTTCGAGGTGCTCAGGCTGATCTGGATCTCTACGTTCTGGTGGACGGTTCTGCGAATTGGGAACTTGGCGAGAGGTTGGAGGATCTTCTCCAATTTGTTAGCTCTCAACCGCCGACAACTTCTATCGGCGTCGCGTACATCCAAGATGGACGGCTAGAAGTGGCACAAAAACCGACTCATGACCGCGCGCAGGCGATACAGGCTTTGAGTCCTCATTCTCGGAGCACACCGTCGAACCCATTCAGGCCACTGGCAGAGTTGATCGAAGGCTGGCATGACGACTCGTCCCGTCATGTGGTCTTAATGATCAGCAACGGAATCAACCCTGGCGCAACCAGTGGGCAACAAGACGCCTCAGTGGAAGCTGCCCTTCACGCGGCCCAACGTGCAGCGGTCGCGGTCTACAGCATCTATAATCCTGGGCATGACTACCTGACCACTGACTCTATGGCTCTCAATTGGGGACAGGTGCAGCTCGCGCATCTCGCGATTGAAACCGGTGGGGCAGAGTACTTTCAAGGCCTTGGGCCGTTGCCGTCCTTTGCCCCCTCCTTAGCGGAAATGGCTAACAGCCTGGCCAATCAGTACTTGCTGGAGTTCGTGATGAATCCTGAAACACAGGGCACCCTTCAGGATGTATCTGTCAGGAGCAAGACTCCAGATGTTTATGTATCAGCACCATGGAAAGTATGGGTCCCCGCGCCGCCAACCCTGAACTCGGACGCATCGACGAAAAAGACAGAAATCGCCGGGCATAAGGGAACTCGGAGGAAATCGATATAGGGTTGCAGTGGCTATTCGGTCCCGATTCAACGCGAGGTGCCAGAATTCGAAATGGTGGGCAGGGGAGAGGGGAGGCAGTAGGTGTTCCAATATCTGCGTAAGACCCGGCTTTCGATCATCGTTCTTGTCGTTTCGGCATTTGTGTGCGGGTCGGCTCAATCGTTGACCCGTTCCGTCAGAGGCATTATGACCGGTCGCGAGGGCGCTCCTTTAGGATCCGCCGTGGTGCAAATCGAAGACACAGCCACGCTCAGTATTCGCTCATTTGTTACCAGAAATGATGGGGCCTACTATTTTATGGACTTGAGCCCCGACCGAGATTACATCATAAGAGCACATTACGGGAACGTGTGGGGGCGGACCAAGACTCTAAGCCAATTCGATTCGCGCAAGGAAGCAACTGTCAGTCTGAAGCTCAAGGGTTTGACGGAGCAATGACGGGCCACCGCTTTGGGAACGGAAGGTCGCCGCACTACGTTTCGAGCGCGTCTCAAAGCCTTGATTTCGGGGACACATCGGCAGCCGAGCCCAGCGCCGAAGACTGCCTACTGCGCCGGCGAGGTGTAATTCTCGGACAACTCCGCCAACCACGAAGCGCACTCGGATAGCGAATCCGGTTTTAGCTCGGGGCCCGGAGTCTTCAGGATCTGGGCCGCGATTGCGTTGGCGGCATCAATCCCCGTCGGTTCGTCGTTCGCGACGCACGCCTCGCCACCGGTGACATCGGCCATCAGGTGCAAGAAACCTCGGGTCTCGCGGGTTGATCCTCCCGGTGGTCTCGAGCCCGTTAAAGATGCCCTTTATACGCCGACCGAGGCGGCGGACCCGATTTCTTGACTGCAGCGCTTGGTCTTTGGCAGTAGGTACAAGTGAATCCTGTTCGTCGTTACGCCGCACCAGTTTGGTCTAGCTTCGGCCACGACGAGGACGGTGCCCGACGGCCGGTCACTCAAAGCATCGTTCTGGCCTCCTGCGGCAAGGGCACTCGTTGCAGGCACCCCCATCGCAGGCTCAAAGAGTATGGTAAGGAGAAAGCTTTTGCCGGAGCGGAGCTGCTCACTATCAGCGGAG
>Ga0209698_10006347_pt1 | contig 12588 bp, 14 predicted proteins | sample LitLauG_LLR_2012_FD_187203 | JGI IMG/M metagenome (GOLD analysis project Ga0209698, IMG submission 187203) | Freshwater sediment microbial communities from Pennsylvania, USA - Little Laurel Run_MetaG_LLR_2012 (SPAdes) (version 2) | ecosystem: Environmental > Aquatic > Freshwater > Creek >...
GCTGGGGACGGCCCGTGGTGCCGTTTGGGCCGGTCCAGGAGCAGACTTGGGTGGTGCCAACGGCGAGCGGCTGGTCCTTCCTGTTCTCCCCCCTCGTGGCCTTCGCGGGCATCGGCGTGCTGACGCTGCTGCTGCGTTGGGCCTTCGGGCGCGGAGGCTCGCTGGTGGCCGCCCCACCGCGACCGGGGGGACCGACTGAGTACGGCCTGCTGGTGCCGGTGTCGGCGCCCCCGACCGAACAGGAAGGTGAGGCGATGCGCGAGGCGCTGCAGGCCCACGGGCTGCGCGCCACCGTCACCCACACCGCCGCTGGTCTGCGCCTGATGGTGTTCGCGTCGGATGAGGAGCGGGCCAGAGCGATCCTGGCCTCCCGGTAGGGCTGGGCGCGCGGTCCCGCCACGTCGGCGGGTGCGCGACCCGGCGCAGGGCTAGCCGCGGAGCGGGGTGTCCCCGTAGCTGTAGCCCTCGGCGGCGTACCGGCCGCCCGCTGCGGCCCCGACGGGCATCGCGGCGTCGAAGCGGGCCAGGTCCGCTCCGGTCAGCGTCACCGCTAGCGCACCGACGTTCTCCTGAAGGTAGGACCGCCGCTTGGTGCCCGGGATGGGGACGATGTCCGGGCCCTGGGCCAGCACCCATGCCAGCGCGACCTGGCCGGGGGTGCAGCGATGTTCGGTGGCCACCGCCCGAACCACGTCCACCAGTCGCAGGTTCTGCCGGAAGTTGTCGCCGGTGAACCGCGGGTGGCCGCGCCGGAAGTCGTCCTCGGCGAAGTCGTCCGGGCTGGTGATCGCCCCGGTGAGAAAGCCGCGCCCGAGGGGACTGAACGGCACAATTGCCACGCCGTGGCTGCGGGCAGCGGCGACCAGCTCGGCTTCGAGGTCTCGGGTCCACAGCGACCACTCGCTTTGGAGTGCGGCGATGGGGTGCACGGCGACGGCTCGGCGCAAGGTGGTGGCGCTTGCTTCGGACAGCCCCAACCAGCGCACCTTCCCGGCCGTGACCAGCTCGGCCATCGCCCCCACTGTCTCCTCGATAGGCACCGTGCGGTCCATCCGGTGCTGGTAGTACAGGTCGATGTGGTCCACCTGCAGGCGGATCAGGCTGGCGTCGCAGGCGGCGCGCACATACTCGGGGCGCCCATCGGTGCGCATCGACCCGTCGTCGCGGACCAGGCCGAACTTGGTGGCCAGCACAACCTCGTCGCGGCGGCCGTCGATGGCGCGGCCGACCAGCATCTCGTTTCGCCCGTCGCCATAGACGTCGGCGGTGTCCAAGAAGTTGATTCCGAGGTCGAGGGCCAGACCGATGGTGGCGATCGACTCCCCGTCATCGGCCTGTCCATAGGACTGGGACATGCCCATGCAGCCCAGGCCGAGCGCGGACACGGTCAGGCCTGCGAGCTGTCGTGTCGGCGCGGGCCCCTGGTGGGCCGCCCCGGCGCCGTGTCTGGTTGCGTGGCCCGCTGCGGGCTCTTGGGCGTGTCCCATGCCGTGGTCCTGCCTCAGCCCTCGTAGTAGTCGACGTCGGGTTCGCGCACGATGTCGGCACCCAGCGAGCGCAGCTGGTTGTCGAACCCCGGGTACCCGCGGTCGATGTGGTAGCCGTCGCTGACCGTGGTGACCCCGTCGGCGACCAGACCAGCCATCACCAGTCCCGCCCCGGCACGTATGTCGGTCGCGCGCACGGGGGCCCCGGACAGGCGCTCCCGCCCACGGACCACCGCGTGGTGTCCGTCGGTCCGGATGTCGGCACCGAGCCGTGCCAGCTCGTCGACGAACATGAACCGGGCCTCGAACAGGTTCTCGGTCACCATCGCGGCACCGTCGGCTATGGCATTCAGTGCCAGCACCATCGGCTGAAGGTCGGTGGCGAACCCCGGGTACGGCAAGGTGACCACGTCAACGGCTTTCGGCCGGTTCTGGCACGTCACCCGGAAGCTGTCAGGGCCGCGGTGTACCTGGGCGCCGGCCGAAGTGAGCTTGTCCAGGGCGATCTCAAGGTGCTCGGCGTGGGCGTTGGTCACGGTGACGTCGCCGCGGGTCATGACCGCCGCTATGGCCCAGGTGCCGGCGACGATCCGGTCCGAGACGGTGGCATGGTCGACGGGCCGCAGGTGGTCGACCCCTGCGATCTCCAGGGTTGAGGTGCCGACCCCACCGATCTGGGCGCCCATGTCGGTGAGCATCTGACAGATGTCGACGATCTCGGGCTCACGGGCGGCATTGTCGATCACCGTGGTTCCGCGGGCCAGCACCGAGGCCATCAGCAGGTTCTCGGTCGCCCCCACGCTGGGGAAGTCCAGCCAGATCTGTGCACCGACCAGGCCACCCGGCGGGGCGCTGGCGACGAGGAAACCGTGCTCGTTCTCGATAGTGGCGCCGAGCCGAACCAGACCGTCAACGTGCAGGTCCAGCGGTCGGGAGCCGATCGCGTCGCCGCCTGGACGGGCGACGTGGGCGAGCCCGACACGGGCGACCAGCGGACCTAGGACGTTGATCCCGGCCCGCATCCTGCGGACCAGGTCGTAGTCGGCCTGGTGGCCCGGAACCTCGGGGACCTTGATCGTCACCGAGGCCCGCAGCCGGTCGTGGTCGACCTGGCAGCCCAACCGACTCAGGAGCTGGCCCATGATCTCGACGTCGAGGATGTCCGGCACTTCTCGGATCGTGGTGGCACCCTCGGCGAGCAGCGAGGCTGCCATCAGCTTCAAGGCGCAGTTCTTCGCACCGGTCACTCTGACCTCGCCGACCAGCCGGGCACCGCCGCTGACCCGGAACCTTTCCATCGCGCCAGCGTACGGCGCGCCCCGGCTAGGCTGGGTGCATGAGGCTGATGCAGTGGGTGCGAGCCTGACATGGTCAACCTGACGCGGATCTACACCCGTACCGGGGACGAGGGCACCACCGCCCTGGGCGACCTGTCCCGGACCTCGAAGACGGACCTGCGGCTGGCGGCGTACGCGGACGTGGACGAAGCCAACTCGTGTGTGGGGGTTGCGGTGGCGCTTGGGCAGCTTCCGGACCCGCTGCCGGCCCTGCTGACCCGTGTCCAGAACGACCTGTTCGACGTGGGTGCCGACCTGTGCACACCGGTCGTCGCGGACCCCCCGTACCCGCCGCTGCGGGTGGAGGAGTCCTACGTCACCCGGCTGGAGTCGGACTGTGACACCTACAACGACAAGCTCGACAAGCTTCGCTCATTCGTGCTTCCGGGCGGCACCGGAGGCGCGGCCCTGCTTCACGTTGCTCGGACCGTTGTTCGCCGCGCCGAGCGCTCCACCTGGGCGGCGCTGGAGGTCCACGCCGACACGATGAACCCGCTGACGGCCCGTTACCTCAACCGGCTCTCAGACCTGCTGTTCATCCTGGCCCGGATCGCGAACACCCCGGCCGGTGGCGGCAGCGGCGACGTGCTGTGGACCCCTGGCGCCAACCGCTGACCCGACGTCGTCCTAGCTGCCTGCGGGTGTACCGGCCAGCTTCAGTCGGGTATCGGCCCGCGCGACGGCGCTCTCGAGCTGGCCTATCTCCACGTCCGCCTCTGAGGAGGTCTCGTCGCGGGCGCCGCCGGCTCGCAGCTGGTCCAGCCGGGCCAGCGCAGCAGCCCGGGCTGCCTCCGCCCTGGCTACGTCGATCGTGTCGACGATCTCGGCGATCCCGGCCAGAACTGTCACCCGTGTCGTCAGGCCCGCGATGGGGCCGTCAGCGACACCTTCGACGCCTTTGGCAGCGTCGCGGCTGGTCTCGACCTGGAGGAACCCGCCGTGCACCGCGAGCCGGACCACGGTCCCGTCCGGCCGCTCGACCTTCACCTCGCCGGCCACCACGTCCCCCACGAAGGGGGCGTGCCCGGGCAGCACAGTCAGGCTGCCTTCGGAAGTTCGCAACACCACCGCCGCTGCCGCCCCCGCAACGAGGGTCTGCTCAGGGGTGACCACCTCCAGCGCTAGGGCGTCAGCCATCAGCTGCCCTCAAGGGTCCGCGCCTTGGCGAGCACGGACTCCACGCCCCCGACGTTGAGGAACGCCTGCTCGGGAACGGAGTCGAGGTCGCCGTTCACGATCGCCTCAAACGACTCGATCGTCTCCTGGATGGGGACGAATATGCCTTCGACACCGGTGAACACCTCCGCCACGAAGAACGGCTGTGACAGGAAACGCTGGATCTTGCGGGCCCGGTTGACGGTGACCCGGTCCTCCTCCGACAGCTCGTCCAGGCCGAGGATGGCGATGATGTCCTGCAGCTCTTTGTAGCGCTGCAGCACCGACTGCACGTTCCGGGCCACCCGGTAGTGCCGCTCGCCGACGATCTCCGGCGCCAAGATGTTCGAGGTCGACCCCAGCGGGTCGACGGCGGGGTAGATACCCAGTGCCGCGGTCTGCCGGGACAGCTCGGTGGTGGCGTCCAGGTGGGTGAAGGTGGTGAAGGGGGCCGGGTCGGTGTAGTCGTCTGCGGGGACGTAGACGGCCTGCAGCGAGGTGATCGACTTGCCTCGGGTCGAGGTGATGCGCTCCTGCAGCTCACCCATCTCGTCGGCCAGTGTCGGCTGGTAGCCCACCGCGGACGGCATCCGCCCCAGCAGGGTGGACACCTCCGAACCGGCCTGGACGAAACGGAAGATGTTGTCGACGAACAGCAGCACGTCCTGGTTCTGGACGTCGCGGAAGTACTCGGCCATCGTGACGGCCGCCAGCGCGACCCGCAGCCGGACACCGGGCGGCTCGTCCATCTGCCCGTAGACCAGGGCCGCCTTCTCCAGGACACCCGACTCCTTCATCTCCAGCAGAAGGTCGGTTCCCTCGCGGGTGCGCTCGCCGACACCGGCGAACACCGAGACCCCGCCGTGGTGGGTGGCGACCCTGTTGATCATCTCCTGGATCAGGACGGTCTTGCCGACGCCGGCCCCGCCGAACAGGCCGATCTTGCCGCCCTGCACGTACGGCTCCAGCAGGTCGATGACCTTGATGCCCGTCTCGAACATCGTGGCCCGCGGCTCGAGGGTGTCGAACGCGGGCGCGCTGCGGTGGATGTCCCAGCGTTCGGTCACTTCCCCGATGTCGTCGGTGTCCAGCGGCCGACCCAGGACGTTGAACACGTGACCGAGGACGACGTTGCCGACCGGGACGCTGATCCCGCGACCGGTGTTGCGCACCGGGGCGCCGCGGACCAGGCCGTCGGTGGGCTGCATGCACACACAGCGCACCCGGCCCTCCCCGATCTGCTGGGCGACCTCGGCGGTGACCGTCAGGGTCTTGCCTTCCAGGACCAGGTCCATCTCCACCGCGAAGTTGATCTCCGGCAGCGCGTGCGGGGGGAACTCGACGTCGACGACCGGCCCGGCGATCGCCACGACCCGACCGTTCTCGAGGGTGGCGCCCCCCGCGTCGGCGGTCTCGGGTGCTGTGGTGGTCATGATCGTCAAGCTCCCTTCGGTCCGCGGAGCGCTTCGGCGCCGCTGACGATTTCCATGATTTCGGTGGTGATCGAGTCCTGACGGGCCCGGTTCATGATGCGGCTGAGCGTGCGGATGAGCTCGTCGGCGTTGTCGGTAGCGGCAGCCATCGCACGCTGCTGCGCGGTGAAGAAGGCCGCCGCGCCCTCCAGCAGCGCAGAGAACACCTCCGACTCCACGGCGCGGGGAGCGAGCTCGGTCAGCAGCTTCTCAGGGTCGGGCTCGAACTCGGTGTACCCCTTGAGGCCCACCGGCTCCTCCGCTGCCGGATGTGCCGAAGCGGACGCGGGGACGACGTCGACGCTTTCCGGAAGCGGAAGCAGCTGGTTGGTCCGCACGGCCTGAGACCCGGCGGACAGGTAGCGCGTGGACACCAGCATGACCTGCTCGACGTCACCAGCCAAGAACGGCGCCGTCACCGCGGCAGCCACCTGCCGCGCGTCGGAGAACGTGGGTTTGTCGACGAAGCCGGCCCAGGAGCGCTCCACCGGCATCCCCCGGAACCGGAAGTAGGCGGGGGCCTTCTTGCCGACGGTGAACAGCCGGACCTCGGCGCCGTTCTTGCCGTACTCCTGCGCGAGCCGCTCCGTTGTGCGAAAGACGGTGGTGTTGTAGGCGCCACTGAGGCCACGGTCGCCGACGATAGCCACGATCGCGACTGCCTTCGGCGCTAGAGGGGTGCCGAGCAGCTTTCGCGCCGCCGTCGGGTCCGCCTTGGCGGTCTCGACGATGATCCGGGCCATCCCGGCGCGGTAGCGCCGGTTGGCGATGATCCTGTTCTGGGCGCGCACGATCTGGGACGCAGCGATCAGCTCCATCGCCTTGGTGATCTTCTTCGTCGCTTGGACGGTGCGTATCCGTCTGCGCAGAACGCGTTCCTGGCCGCCGGCCATGGATCAGCCGACCTTCCCCGTGTCAAAGCCGTCGATGAACGACTTCAGGCCTGCGTCCAGCGCGACCGGGTCCGGCAGCGTGCCGGTGCTTCGGATGTGGTCGAGCAGGTCAGCGTGCTGTGCGCGGAAGTACTCGCGCAGCTCGGACTCGAACCGGATCACTTCGGAGACCGGCACCGTGTCGGCCCAGCCCTTGGTTCCCGCGTAGACGACCAGGACCTGCTCCTCGACTGGCACCGGAGCGTTCAGCGGCTGCTTCAGCAGCTCCGTAAGCCGGTAGCCACGGTCCAGCTGGGCTTGGGAGACCTTGTCGAGCTCGGAGCCGAAGGTCGCGAAGGACTCGAGCTCGCGAAACTGCGCAAGGTCGAGCTTCAAGGTGCCTGAGACACCCTTCATCGCCTTGATCTGGGCTGCGCCGCCGACCCGGCTCACCGAGTTTCCGACGTTGATGGCAGGTCGGACGCCGGAGTAGAACAGGTCTGCCTCCAAGAACACCTGGCCATCGGTGATCGAGATGACGTTGGTGGGGATGTACGCCGAGATGTCCCCGGCCTTGGTCTCGATCACAGGCAGCGCCGTCAGTGACCCGCCGCCGAGGGCGTCGGAGAGCTTTGCGGCGCGTTCCAGCAGCCGGCTGTGAAGGTAGAACACGTCCCCCGGGTAGGCCTCGCGGCCCGGGGGGCGACGCAGCAGCAGCGACACCTGGCGGTAGGCCTCGGCCTGCTTGGACAGGTCGTCGTAGACCACCAGGGCGTGCTCGCCGTTCTCCATCCAGTGCTGACCCATCGCGCATCCCGCGTACGGGGCGAGGTACTTGAACGGGGCCGGGTCACCCGCGGAGGCGACCACGACGACCGTGTACTCCAGGGCGTTGTGGTGAGCCAGCGTAGCGACCGTCTGGGCCACCGAAGAGTTCTTCTGGCCGATGGCGACATAGATGCACTTCACGCCCAGGCCGCGCTGGTTGATGATCGTGTCGATCACCACAGAAGTCTTTCCGGTCTTGCGGTCGCCGATGATCAGCTCGCGTTGGCCTCGGCCGATGGGCGTCATCGCGTCGATGGCCTTGATTCCGGTCTGCAGCGGCTCGGAGACCGGCTGGCGCCCGATGATGCCGGGGGCCTGGACCTCCATCCGGCGGGTCACGTCGGTCAGGATCGGGCCCTTGCCGTCGATGGGCTCACCGAGGGCGTTGACGACGCGACCCAAGAGCGCATCGCCGACCGGAACTGTCTGGATCCGGCCGGTGGCCCTGACGATCTGCTCTTCCTCCAAAGCGTCGACGTTGCCCAGGACCACGGCACCGATCGTCGCCTCGTCGAGGTTGAGTGCAAGCCCGAGGGTGCCGTCCTCGAACTCGAGGAGCTCGTTGACCGCCGCGCCCGGCAGCCCAGAAACGCGCGCGATGCCGTCGCCGACCTCAACGATGCGTCCGACCTGCTCGGAGCCGACCGTGGGGGTGTACTCGGCGACATGCCGCCGAAGCGCCTCCGTGATCTCGCTCGCGTCAATCGTCAGCTCAGCCATTGTCGTGCTCCCTCTCGTCGTTCACTTCGACGTGGTGGTCCAGATCGTGGCTCGCCCCGCTGAGGTCCTCGGCTAGGGGGCCCTGCTCCCAGGCGGTGGTCAGCAGATGCTCACGGAGGGCGTCCAGCCGGCCGCGGGCGGTCGCGTCAACTCGAAGGTCGCCGATGTCGACCAGCACCCCGGACAGCAGCGTCTCGTCGATGGACACCTGAAGCTCGACAGGGCCGCCGGTGAGCGCGGACAGCGACTGCGACAGCAGGCTGCTCTCGTCGGGGTCGACGGTGCGCGCCGCGCGGACCCTCGCCACCCTCCAGCCGCGGGCCTGGGCGGTCTGCTCGACCAGGAAATCGAGGGTTCCGACGAAGTCGCGTGGGCGTCCCCCGGCGAGGGTGTACTGCACCAGCGCGATCGCGGCCCGAGACGCCTTGCCGTCGAGCAGCTGGCTGACCACCGCGTGGCGGGCAGGAAGCGGCAGGTCCCGATCGGACAGGACACCTCGAAGCGTCGGGGCGGCCTCGACGGTGCGGGCGAAGCGGAACAGCTCGTCCTCGAGCTCCTCCAGCTCGGCCACGGTCAGTCCTTCGAACAGGGCTGTGGCGTAGCCGGCGACACGGTTGCGGGCATCCAAGTGCGCCAGGGCGGGCTCGTCGCTGGCCACCCCTTCGGCGGCGCGGCGGGCCCGGTGCGACAGCCAGTTCAGGGCCTGCGGCACGTCGGGTGCCGCCACGGCCCCCGCCGCGAACACCGCGGTGCGGCGCGCCGCGTCTGAGACCTTGCCGGTCAGCAGGTCGTCGATGACTGCGCGCCGCGAGCTGGGCGGAACGGATGTGTCCGTCAGTGCGGATCTGAGCTGGTTGTTGGACTCGACGAGCTGGTCGACCGAGTCCAGCTCGGAGGCGAGCACACCCAGGTCCGCGTGCGCACTCGGCCCACCGGCGGTCACCGCGTCGATGACGGCAGCCGAGTACCCGGCCAGGCTTGGGTTCACGAGCGGGCGCCGGCAGACCTGGCGGTTGCCGCACCGTCAGTCGCGTTCAACGCAGCGACGGCCTCGTCGATCAGATCCCGGTGAGTGGCTGCGTCGACCTCACGGCCGATGATTCGCTCCACCACCTCAAGGACCAGCTCCCCCATCCGCTCGGAGGCCTCCTCGACCGCACGACGACGGGCGAGCGCAACTTCGCCCTCCGCGTTGGCCACGATGCGGTCGTACTCGACCTGCCCGCGCCCGCCCATCTCCGCCTTGACCTGGTCGGCGGTTCGGTTGGCCTGGGCGACGATCTCCCGGGCCTGCTTGCGGGCCTCGTCGAGCGCGGCACGACGCTCGTCGTCCGCGGCGGCCGCGTCGGCACGAGCGGCGTCGGCGGCCTCCAGCGAGCCGCGGATGTGCTCCTGACGCTGCTCCATCGCCCGATTCAGCGGCGGAAGGATGTACTTCGCGATCAACCCGATGATGACCAGGAAGATGGCGAGCTCTACGAAGAACGTCCCGTTGGGCAGCAGGAAGATTGACGAGGTGAGCACGGCCAACTACTTGGACGAGAAGACGTAGATGAAGACGACCATGAACACGAGGTTGATGAAGTACGCCGCCTCGACCAGACCGACGGTCAGGAAGAAGTACTGGCGGGCCTTCGCCTCGATCTCGGGCTGACGCGCGATGGCGGCGATGGTCTGGCTGCCGACGAGGCCGTCACCGATCGCGGCACCGGCTGCACCGCCCGCCAGCGCGAGGCCGCCACCGATGAGCGCACCGGCGATGCGGATCGCGTTGTCGAGACCAACATCTGCTGCCATGAATTCCTCCAGTGATGAAGTGCTGTTGAGATTTGCCGGGTGAGTCTTAAGCGGTCGGTGGAGCGGATCCGGTTCGCTGTCAGGTCAGTTGCACCGAGGTGGCGTCGGTCAGTGCTCCTCGGTGCTGGTGCCGATGCTCAGATAGACGATCGTGAGCAGCGCGAAGATGAAGGCCTGGATCGCACCGACGAACAAGGCGAACGGCTTCCAGATCAGCTCGCCGACCCAGGCCAGGTAGATGGGCAGCAACGCGACGATGACCGAGACCATCAGCACGCTCGCGAACATGTTCCCGAAGAGCCGGAACGTCAGCGTGACCGGCTTGGTGAGCTCTTCGATCACATTGATGAGGAAGAACACCGGGTTGGGCTGGAAGTAGTGCTTGACGTATCCCTTGAAGCCTCGGGCTCGAACGGACTCGACGTGCACCAGCACGATCACCGTGACAGCCATGGCCAGCGGGAGGTTGACGTCGGCGGTCGGCGCCGGCAGCCAGTCGGGGTTGTGCCCGCTGGGAATGACCTCCATCCAGTTGCAAGCCAGCAGGAACAGGAAGATCGTCACCGCGAGCGGGACGTACTTGCGTCCTTTCGGCCCGATGGCGGAATCAGTGAGGTCGAAGACCTGCTCGAGCACGGTCTCCCAAAAAAGCTGCAGTTTCCCCGGGACGCCAGCGGTCGCCTTGCCGGCCATGACGAACCCGAGCGTGAGCACGACGGCGGCGGCGGCAAGGGTGGCCCACACGATGTCCAGGTCCACCGTCATCCCGAAGATCTGCGCCGTCGCCGCGTGGTCGCCGATCTGGATGGCCGCTCCGGATGCGATCATGAGATCCCCTCCCGCAGGACGGCCCGCCCGGCATTGACCACGAACGCGAGCTGGAAGAGCGCCAAGCCGATGACCAGGCCCATCCCCAGCGAGGCGTTGATCAGCGCGGCGCCGATGACGACGGCGGTCAGAACGGCCAGTCTCAGCAGGCTGCGGCTGCGCAGGACACGCTTCACGAGCTTGGTGTCCGTGCCCTCGACGGGGATCTTGACGACTCCCGCCGCCAGCAGCCGGAAGTTCAGCACCCCCAGGCCCACGCCGACGGCGATTCCTACGGCAGCCAGCGGCGCAGACAGCAGAGCGGCCACGACGAACCCGACGGCTCCAAGCGCCACCGAGACCACCATCGTGGGGCGCAGGACGCGGTTGAGGGAACCCGCCTCTAGGTCGGCCAACATGGCGGCTACGCCACCTTGTCCATGACTACAGGAAGCGTCGCACCGAGGTCACGACCGTGGCCACCGCCGCTGCGACGCCCAAGAGCAGGCCCAGCACCAGGAACAGCGGCGACGAGTGCGCCCGCTGGTCCAGCCAGACACCCACGAGCACCCCGACCGCCACGCACGCAGCAACAGCGGTGCCGAGCCCCAGGAACGCGGCGGCGGACGGCAGTGGCTTGGGGTCTGGGGCCGAGCCGGAGGGCTGGGTGGGTGGCTTCGGCGGCTGGCTCACGGACGCAGGCCTGCGCGGAGCCGGAAGTGGGAAGGAGGATCGAGCACGTCAGCATCAGAGCCCCCTCTGCTCGCCGTGTGCCGGCACGTCCTTGTGCCAGCGATGGTGTCGGTGTCGAAATCGCTCGGGGTCCGGTGACCGCCGAGCGAGGTGTGAGGTCCAGCGTTTGCAGGTGGACTGTACACGTCTGTCATCCTCCCACTCACCTTGGGGCGGCGGCAAAGCAGGGGTCACAGCGCGACCCTGTGGCGTCGGCGTGGCCACGCGACCAGGACAACCAGTCCGACGACGCCGGCGCTGACCACGGCGACCGCCACTGGCATCGGGAGCCTGGCGAACCCCACTGCCCCGTAGGCGATCAGGGCTGTCCAGCCATACATGATCAGGACCGCGCGGCGGTGCGAGTGGCCGATCTCCAGCAGCCGGTGGTGCAGGTGCTGCTTGTCCGGGGCGAAGGGTGAACGCCGGGCCCTCGTGCGTCTGACCACGGCCAGCAGAAGGTCCGCGAAGGGCACTGCGAGCACTGCGAACGGCAGGAGCAGCGGAAGCAGGGTCGGGAACAGGTCGGCGCTGCCCAGGACCCCGAAGCTGACCCCGCCAGTCAACGTGATGGTGGAGGAGGCGAGCAGCAGGCCGATCAGCATCGACCCGGAGTCCCCCATGAAGATCCGGGCGGGGCTGAAGTTGTGCACCAGGAAGCCGGCGCACATGCCGACCAAGATCGCGGAGATCAAGGTGGGCGTCGCCGCGCGGTCGATGGACTGCTGCACCGACACGATGTAGGAGAAGATGAAGAACGCGCTCGCTGCGATGCCGACCAGCCCGGCGGACAGCCCGTCCAGGCCGTCGACGAAATTGACCGCGTTAACGGTGACGACGACCGCCAGGACGGTGATCAAGGTGCCGGACGTGGAGTCGAGCACGATCGTCGTCTTCCACCAGGGAAGCCACAGCAGCTGGACGCCCTGCAGCGCCATCAGACCGGCGGCAAGGGTCTGCCCGGCGAGCTTGGTGATCGCGTCCAGGCCCCAGATGTCGTCGATGGCGCCCAGCAGGCAGATCACCACGGCGCCAGACAGCACGCCCCTGATCTGGTCCCCCGAGTCGAACACGTGCCCGAGAAGTGGCAGCTGGGAAGCCACGCCGAACCCGGCGAACATTCCGAGCAGCATGCCGACGCCACCCAGCCTGGGGATCGGTGTGTCGTGGACGTCGCGGTCCCGGATCTCCGCGAGGATGCCGAAGCGCACGGCGATGGACCGAACGACTCCCACCGCCAGGTAGGTCACGGTCGCCGCGACCAGCATGGTCAGCAGATATTCGCGCACCGCCGGACCGCTATCGCCTCGCCGCCCGCCAGCTGCCCGTCACGGCCGCGGGTAGGCAGGGTGGGCGCTGACCAGCGCCCCCACGGCGGCCC
>Ga0209698_10006348_pt1 | contig 12583 bp, 8 predicted proteins | sample LitLauG_LLR_2012_FD_187203 | JGI IMG/M metagenome (GOLD analysis project Ga0209698, IMG submission 187203) | Freshwater sediment microbial communities from Pennsylvania, USA - Little Laurel Run_MetaG_LLR_2012 (SPAdes) (version 2) | ecosystem: Environmental > Aquatic > Freshwater > Creek >...
GCGTTCGAAGCGCTCCTCGTCGATCGTGATGGATTGCACCAGCGCCCGGCCACCGGGCGCCAGCAGGCCGCGCAGCTGGGCGAACCAGCCGTCCCAGAAGCTGCGCCCGACGGCCTCGAACATTTCGATCGATACGATGGCGTCGTATTGCCCGCGCAGGTCGCGGTAATCGCACAGGTCGAGCTGGACCGTCGTGCCCAGGCCGGCACGGGCAAGGCGTTCGCGCCCCACCTCGAGCTGGGCCGGCGAAATGGTGATGCCGCGCACGCTTATGCCACGCTCGCCCGCATAGCAGGCGAAGCCGCCCCAGCCGCAGCCGATCTCGAGCACGCGCATCCCCGGCTTGAGGCCCAGGACATCGATGACGCGCTGGTATTTGGCGTGCTGGGCCTCGACCAGCGTCAGCGTGTGGTCGCCGCGGAACAGGGCACTCGAGTAGGTCCAGGTTTCGTCGAGCCACAGGCCGTAGAACGCATTGCCCAGGTCGTAGTGGGCGTGGATGTTCTCGCGGCTGCCGGCCCGGGTGTTGGCGCGCAGCGCGTGGCGCAGGCGAAACCACAAGCCAAGGAGGCGATTGCCCCATACCGCCGCCTCGAGCGCGGCCTCATTGCACAGTGCCAGGCGCATCAGCGCGGTGAGGTCGGGCGAATCGACCCAGCCGCGGCGCAGGGCCTCGCCAAAGCCGATATCGCCCGCGCCCAGGATGCGTGCGCAGGCGCGCCAATCGAGCAGGCGCAACTCGGCCGCGGGGCGAGCCTGTGCGGTGCCCAAATGCAGCCGCGCGCCGCCGGGCAGCACCACGGTCAACTGACCGGCGCGCAGGCGCGTGAGCAGGCGCAAGAACAGCCGTCCCGTCGCGGGTATGCCCCGCGGCGGCAGCGCACCGGCATGGACCGCAGCCGCCGGGGCATTGGCGCGTGCGGCCTGCGGCGTGAATCGGGGGTGGACGGCGGGTATCGCGGTTTCGTTCATATCGGCGCGCTCGCGGATCGGGACAAGGCGGGCTTGGGGTGCTAGTATTCCCGCCGGAACGTATGGTAAACAAATCTACCATACAGTAAATTTAAATACCAGCAGGTGTCTTCGTGGGATTACTGCACGCCATCCGCTTCAAGGATCAGGCCTTCCAGCTGCGCGAGGAGGCAATCCTGGCGGCTGCCTCCAGCACGCTGGCGTCCAAGGGCTTCGACCTGATGACCATGGACGACGTGGCCACGGCCGTTGGCATTTCCAAGCCCAGCCTGTACAAGCATTTCAAGTCCAAAGATGAGCTTGTCGGCGAGGCCATGATCCGGCTGCTCGACGGCGCCCAGCAGGAACTGCAGCGGCTGCCGGCGGAGATGGCGCCGCTGGAACGCTTGCGTGCCCTGCTGGAATGGGCCTTGCGCGTGCGGCTGGGCGGGGGCCTGCCACTGATGCCCTCGACCAGCGCGCACGTGCGCGACATGCTGATCCGCAATCTGCGCTACATGAAGCGGGTGCTTACCCTCAACAACCAGATAGAAGCTCTGGTACGCGAAGCCAAGGCGCGCGGCGAACTGCGCGCGGAGCTGCCCGACAGCGTGATCCTGTTCAGCTATTACGCCCGCACCTGCGATCCCACCGTCGACTACCTGCGCCTGTACGCCAAGATGGCCGACGAGCAGATCATCGAGCACCTGATCGGCGTCTTCTTCCGCGGTGTCGGGGTAGCCCAAGCCCAGCGCGACTAAGCGCTCAGGCTCTGCACCTGGGCGGCGTCGAGCCAGCGCCACTGGCCCGGCGCCAGATCGGCCGGCAGCTCGAGCCCGCCGATGCGGGACCGGTGCAGGGACACGACATGATTGCCCGCGGCCGCCACCATGCGCTTGACCTGGTGGTATTTGCCTTGCGTCAGCGTCAGTTGCAGGCCCGTGGCGCCCCGCGCCACGCAGGCCGCCGCGTGCACCGGCTGCGGGCTGTCGTCTAGTACCACGCCCTCGAGCAGGCGCCGGACCTGGCGCTCCTCCACCGGCGCGGCGGTCTGCACCTCGTACACTTTGGCGACGGCGTGGCGCGGCGAGTTCATCCGGTGGATGAAAGGCCCGTCGTCCGTGAACAGCAGCAAGCCGGTCGTGTCCTGGTCGAGGCGGCCCACGGCCTGGACGCCAGGTTCGGCGCCCTTGCGCGGCCGCTGGCGCAACGGCACCGGCAGCAGCGAATAGACGCTGAGCCACACGCCGGGCTTGTGCGAGCACTCGGTGCCGGCCGGCTTGTGCATCATGAGATAGGCGCTGGCCTGGTACTCCCAGTGCTGCCCGTCGACGCTGAAATGCAGCCCCGGCGCGGGGAAGTCCTGGTCCGGATCGGTGCACACGCGACCGTCCACCGCCACGCGTGCCTGCAGGATCAGCGCCGCGCACTGGCGGCGCGCGCCGAAGCCCTGCGAAAACAAGATGTCGTGCAATTGCATGCGCCGCCCCGGGCTTTAGCGATACACCACGCCGGTGACCGCCGGCAGCACCCGCCGCAGCACCGGCGTGGTGACCACCGTGCTGCAGATGGCCATGAGCACCAGCATCGTGAAGACCGCATGCGAAATCACGCCCAGGTCCAGTCCGACATTGAGCACGATGAGTTCCATGAGCGCGCGCGTGTTCATCATGATGCCCAGTGCGGTGGCCGAACGCGCGTCCACCCCCGACCAGCGGGCCACCACGTAGGTGGCGCCGAACTTGCCGGCCGTGGCCAGCGCGATGAAGAGCAGGCACCAGCCCCACAGCGCCGCGCTGTCCAGGCTGCCCACATCGGTGCGCAAGCCGGTGTAGGTGAAGAAGATCGGCAGGAAGAAGACGCCGACGAAGCGCCCCACGCGCTCCTTCCAGGCGGCGATCAGCGCCGCCTCGTCAAAGAGCAGCACGCCCAGGAAGAAAGCCCCGAAGATGGAAAAGATGCCCAGCTGGTTGGTGCACAGGGCCGCCACGAACACGGCCACCAGGAGCAGCGTCAGCGCGTTCTCGCCCAGCGGCTGCCCGGCGGTGCCCGAAACCGCCAGGCTATGCAACAGGCGCTTGAGCAGCGGCCGCACCGCGAACCAGCCCAGCAGGCCGAAGGCCAGCAGTCCGCCCAGACGCAGCAGCATGCCGCCCGGATCGAAGCGGGCCGCGGCGATGGCCGTCACCACCGCCAGCAGCAGCCAGCCGGCCACGTCGTTGATGGCCGCGGCGCTGATCGCGATGACGCCCAGGCGATGCTGCGTGATGTCGAACTCGATCATGATGCGCCCCAGTATCGGCAGCGCCGTGATCGAAAAGGCCGTGGCCACGAACAGGCCCGAGAGCAATGCATTGGCGCCCGGCGACAGCAGCGGCGCGCTCCAGTAGCCCGCCGCCATGCCCAGCACGAAGGGCGCGGCAATGCCGGCCACGGCAATGCGCGTGACCAGGCGCCGCACCCCGGCCTCGCGCAGATGGGCGAAATCGAATTCCATGCCGATCTGGAACATCAGCAGGATGAGGCCGATCTGCGACAAGGTGTACAGGCTCTGCGGCGGGACCGACTGGAAAACGTAGCTGAAGGCGCCGGGGACGAGCCAGCCGAACAAGGAGGGACCGAGCAGCACGCCCATGATGATCTCGCCGGCGGCCACGGCCTGGTAGAAGCGCCGCGCCAGCAGGCCGCCGATGCGGCCGGCCACGACGATGATGGCCAGTTGCAGCAGCACGAAGAAGAGCAGGTTCTCGGCGCTGCCCGCCGAGGTGAGGACTGCGGGTGCGGCCATCAGCGCCCCGCGGGCCACACCAGGAGGAAAAAGGCAGGACGTTTCATGACAGTTGGTGTCCGCGGGCGCAACGCCGGCGGCGCCACAGTCGTGCATGGTAGCCCGGCGGCGCGCTGCGAGCGCACCGGCCGCCAGGCGCGACGGCCTCAATGCGTCGGTGCCGCCCGGGCCGCGCACACGGCATAGGACAACGGCGCCAGCGCAATCTCATAGCTGCCGGGCGCCGTGGCCTGTGCCCGGCAATCGCCGGCCAGCGCGTCGAATTGCGCCGATTCGCCCTGCACCTCGATGTTGGCCCGTACGGGATGCGTGGCCGTATTGAAGGCCAGGACCAGCTCGCGGCCGCTTTGCGGGTCGAAGCGCGAAATGGCCAGCAGGCCGGGCTCCTTCGAGTCGGCCCGCAGCACCTGGCGGCCGCGCCGCAGCGCCGGTTGGGCACTGCGCAAGCGTGCCAGCTGGGCGATGGCCTGGTAGAGCGGGTGTCCCGTGTCGAAGCTGTCCCCGCCCGGCGTGTGCTGGCCGCCCAGGCGCATCTGGCTGCGGAACGCGGGTACCTGGCTGGCGAACATGTCCTGGCGCGAGGCGTTGTCGCCATCGCTGCCGACAAACCCCTGCTCGTCTCCGTAATACAGGACCGGCACCCCGCGCAGGGTCAGCAGCATCGCGTTGGCCAGCAGCGTGCGCTGCAAGGCCTGCGCGCTGTCCATCTGCGGCGTGCGCCGCAGCATCTGCATCGCGAAACGGCCGCCATCGTGGTTGCTGATGAAGGTCGGCAACTGCCGCGCTCCGGCCTCGCCGCCTTCGTAATCGGCATCGTCGTCGTAGACCTGGGCCAGCAATTGCGTGCCGGTCCAACCGGAAGCGACGGCCTGCAGGGCGTTGGCCACGGCAAAATCGAGCACGGCCGGCAGCTTGTCGACGCGCGTGTGGCGTGCCAGGGGGCCTACCTCGGTGGTGCCCGAGGAGACTTCGCCGAAAATGTGGAAATGGGAAATACCGCGCGCCCGGGCGCGCGCCAGCATGGCCGGCACGAAGGCCTGCCAGAACTCCGGATTGACGTGCTTGGCCGTATCGATGCGATAGCCGTCGATGCCATAGTTGTCGATCCAGGCGCCGTAGATGTCGATGAACCCCTGAACCACGCGCGGGTGCTCGGTCATGACGTCGTCGAGGCCGACGAAATCGCCGTAGGTGCTGCTTTCGTCCTTGAAGGTCGACTCGCCGCGGTTGTGATAGTAGATCGGGTCGTTGAGCCAGTCGGGCTTCTTGGCGTGCTCCTCGCCGGCCGGAACATAGGGGCTGTAGGCGTAATCGGGGCGGGTGAGGTGGGCGAAGTTGGCCGCATTCTGGTGCACGGCATCGTCGCCCAGGAAGCCCTCGTTGATCGGCGCACCCTGCAGGCCGCCGCGCCGCGTGTAGGGATAGTCGGCCTTGCTGCGATAGGGGCAGTGCACTTGCGGGCACTCGCGATAGCGGATCACGTCGGCGGTGTGATTGACCACGATGTCCAGGTACACCTTCATGCCGCGGGCGTGCGCGGCGTCGACCAGCGCGTGCAGGTCGGCGTCGCTGCCCAGGTGCGGGTCCACCGAGGTGAAGTCGGTGATCCAGTAGCCGTGGTAGGCCGCCGCCTCGGTGCCCTTGATGCCCAGCATGCTTTGCACCGGCTTGTTGCGAAACACCGGGGTGAGCCACAGCGCCGTTGCGCCCAGGCCCTGGATGTAATCCAGGTGCCGGATCACGCCCTGCAGGTCGCCGCCGTGGTAGAAATTGTCGGCGGTCGGATCGAATCCTGTCTGCAGGCGGTCGCCCGTGAGGCCGCCGCGGTCGTTGCCCGGATCGGCGTTGTCGAAGCGGTCCGGCAGCAGGAAATAAAGAATCTCGTCCTCGGGCAGGCGCTCGGAATAGTCGCCGGCCTGCGCGGTACCGAGCGCCGTCAACAACACGCCCGCCGCCAGCAGGGCACGCCGTCCCGCCCGTGCCAGCGCGGCACGCCCCCCCTCGCCCACCGAAACCGTCCACTGCATGCTGCTCTCCTGTCGCGCATGACCGCGGCACGGAGTCTGCCTGAGCCCAGGCCGATTGCGCCGGACCTTGCACTGCACCGGCCGCATGCATACGTATGCAAGTCCCCGACCCTGGCGATGCGCGTACATTTTTGCCCGGCGCTGCACCACACACTAGCGTCAGTCCCGGAGTACCCCTCATGCGCTTGAAGAAATTGCCAGGACCGATCGGCCTTGCCGTGCTGGGCCTGTTGGCGCCGGCCCTGGCCGCCACCGCCCCGGAGGCCGCCGATTCGCCCACCGCGCATGTGCCCTGGAGCCGGCAGGCGAACCTCTACGAGGTCAATGTGCGCCAGTTCAGCGCCGCAGGCACACTGGCGGCGGTCGACGGGCAACTCGCCCGCATCCACGCACTGGGCGTCGATATCGTCTGGCTGATGCCGATCCAGCCCATCGGCACGCAAAACCGCAAGGGCAGCCTGGGCAGCTATTACTCGATCCGCGATTACACGGCAGTGAACCCGCAGATGGGCAGCCTGGAGGACGTCAAGCGCCTGGTCGCCCACGCGCATGCGCTGGGCATGCACGTGATCCTCGACTGGGTTGCCAACCACACGGCCTGGGACCACCCCTGGACCCGCTTGCACCCCGACTGGTACAAGAAGGACGCCCAGGGCGGGATCTCCCCGGTCATCTATCACCCCGGGCCGCACCAGGAAGTCTGGAGCGATGTGGTGGCGCTCGACTATCGCGTGCCGCCGTTGCGCACCGCCATGATCGCCGCCATGCAGTATTGGATCACCGCCGCCGACATCGATGGCTTTCGCTGCGACATCGCCGCCGAAGTGCCCACCGACTTCTGGGTGCAGGCGCGCCGGCAACTCGGTGCGATCAAGCCGCTGTTCCTGCTCGCCGAAGCCGACGCGCCGGCGCTGCACGAGCAGGCCTTCGACATGAGCTACGACTGGACGCTGTTCGACCTGATGCGCCGCATCGCCCAGGGTAAGGAGGACGCCGCAGCCGTACGCGCATACCTGGCCGCATCGCGCGAGCGCTACCCCGCCAGCGCCCTGCGCATGCTGTTCACCACCAACCATGACAAGAATTCCTGGGAAGGCAGCGACGTCGAATTGTTCGGCGCCAGCTTCCAGGCCATGGCCGTGCTGGCGGCGACGCTGCAGGGCATGCCCCTCGTCTATGGCGGGCAGGAAGCGCGGCTGGAGCAGCGCCTGGCCTTCTTCGAAAAGGATCCGATCGCCTGGAAGGACCTGCCCCTGCAGGACTTTTACCGCGCGCTGCTGCGGCTGCGGCATGACAACCCGGCCTTGGCCGCGGGACCCTACGGCGGCGCCGCGGTATTCCTGGAGACCGGCAATCCACACGTGCTGGCCTTCGAACGCGTGCTGCAGGCCGACCGCGTGACGGTGGTGATCAACCTGAGCGCGCAGCCGCAGCGCTACCGGCCCGCCGGCGCGGCGCCCGGCGGGGATCTGCCGACCTGGGGCTGGAGCATACGGGCCGAGGGCGGGGACCACCCGGCGCAATTGCCATGACGGGCCCGCGGCCATCGCCGCCGGCGGCAGTTTGTCGCGCGATACCGCGTTTTGTCGCATACCGCTGGCAGCCGCGGTTGGCGCGCGTAGGCTGCGCCCATCGATCAGCATCCAACGGAGCATACGAAATGTCGGAGAGCGCAGAGCTGGAAAAACTGGGTGAATTGCATCGCACGGGCGTGCTGTCGGACGAGGAATTCGCGCGCGCCAAGGCGCGTGTGTTAAGTGGCGCCGCGGCCAGCGCCGGCGCCAACGCGATCAGTGCGGCCGTCAATGCCCTGCATCGCAGCCGCAACGACCGCTGGCTCGGTGGGGTTTGCGGCGGCATTGCCGTCCTGACGCGCACCAGCGCCTGGATCTGGCGCATGCTGTTCACCTTGCTGGTGCTGTTCGCCGGTACCGGTGCGCTGTTGTACGTGCTGCTGTGGATCTTCGTGCCCGAAGAAGCGTCGATGACACCGGCGCGCCCGCTGGCCAACTGAACGCCAGTGCCCGACTCCTCTCCCCCGCTTGTGGGAGAGAGGAGTCGGATCACGGTCCCGGCCCTAGCGTTCGTCCAGGGTCAGTGTTGCAGGCTGGGCCACATCGGGCAGCGCGATCGATACCGACTGCGCCTGCGGATCGACGCTGGCGAGCACATCGCGCCCGTCCAATCGTGCGTGCGCGTGCGCTGCCGTCCAGCCGTGCACGACCACCTTGAAGCCGTGCCACCAGGCGGGGAAATGGCCTTCGCGCGGTGCAAACTGCAGCCTCAGCACGCTTGCCGCGGGCGCGTCACAGCGCAGGGCCTGGCGCAGGAAATCGCCGTGCTGGTAGGCAAAGCTCACGCCGTCGTCCAGATAAAGCGCGCCCGCGCAATCGGGACCCGGGTAGACGCCCAGTTCCAGGTCGCCTTGCGGAATCTGGTCGGTGCTTTGCACCAGCGGCTCGCGCGGCACCACGGCGCCGCCGCGCACATACACGGGCAAGACCTCCAGGCGCGGCGTGATGACGACATCGCTCCCCTCGACCCGGCGGCCGCTCCAGTAGTCGTACCACGGACCAGCACCGGGCAGGTGCAAGGGATAAGGGGCCGGCGACTCCAGGCTGGGGCCAGGCGCCACCAGCAAGTCGGCGCCGAGCAGGAAGGCGTTTTCACCGGCGCCGCCGGCTGCGGCGTCGCGGCCCGCAAGCTGCGGGAACTCGAGAAACACCGGGCGCAGGATCGGCAGCCCGGTGCGGCTGTTTTCCTCCGCCAAGGCGTACAGGTAGGGCATGAGGCGATAGCGCTCCTCGAGGTAGCGACGGCGGATATCCTCGTGCACCGGGCCGTGGACCCAAGGCTCCTGCGGCGGCTTGCTGTTGTCGTAGTGATCGCGAAAGATCGGATTGAAGGCGCCGATCTGGATCCAGCGCGTGAGCAGTTCGGGTGCCGGCGCCGCACCGGCAAAGCCGCCGATATCGTCGCCGGCATACGCAAAGCCGCTCAGGCCCAGGTTGGCCAGTTGCGCAATCGACAACTGCAAGTGGGCCCAGGACGATGAATTGTCGCCGGTCCAGGTTGCCGCGTAGCGTTGGCCGCCGGCTGCGCTGGCCCGCGTGAGCACGAAGGGGCGCCGGTCCGGCGCCAGCGTGCGCAGGCCCTCGTAGGTGGCACGCGAATTGAGCATGCCATAGACGTTGTGCAGTTCGGCATGGCTCGCATTGCGCGGCGCAAATCCGGGTTCCTCGATGCGATGCACCGTGTCCAGCGGCATGGTCTTGCTGCGCACCTGGAAGATCGACGGCTCGTTCATGTCGTTCCAGAAACCGGCCACGCCCATGCGCACGAAGGCCTCGTATTGGCCGCCCCACCAGGCGCGTGCCGCGGGCCGGCTGAAGTCGGGAAACACCGCCGCACCGGGCCACACGGTGCCGACGTAGTCGCTGCCATCCGGGTTCTTGACGAACCAGCCCGCGGCGGTGCCCGTGTCGTAGGGCGCATAGCCCTGGCCCGGCGCGCGCGCAATGTGCAGGTCGGTGATCAGTACCAGATGCAATCCTTGCGCGCGCAGCCGGCGCACGAGTGCGCCCAGGTCGGGAAAGGCCTGGATGCTGACGGTGAAGGGGCGATTGCGGTCCTGGTAGTCGATGTCCAGGTAGAGCACATCGGCCGGCAGCCGGTCGGCGCGCAGGCGAGCGGCGATGTCCTGGATCTCGCCCTCGGTCTTGTAGCTGTAGTGTGATTGCTGGAAACCCAGAGACCACAGCGGCATCAAGGGCGCGGTGCCGGTGAGGTAGGCGTATTGCCGCAACACCGCCTTGGGGTCCGGGCCCGCGAGCAGGTAATAGTCCAAGGGGCCGCCTTCGGCGCCCACGAGCAGGGTGTCGCGCTCGGCGCGGCCGAAGTCGAAGCTGCTGCGCCAGGTGGTGTCGACGAACAGGCCGCAGCTTGCGCCCTGTTCATCGACCTGCAGCACGAAGGGAATCGACTTGTAGAGCGGATCGGTGGCGGCGCCAAAGCCGTAGGCGTCGGTGTTCCACAAGACGAAGGCGCCGCCGCGCCGGTCCAGCGGCCCCGCCTTGTCGCCCAGGCCAAAATAATGCGCGTCGGCCGGCATGGCCTTGCGCAGGGCAAAGCCCGGCCGATCCAGGCGCAAGGCCGCGCCCGGGGCGTCGCCGAACACGGCGTGCCCCTGCAGGTCATGGGCCTGCACGGCCAGGCTGCGGCGGTCGATGTCGAGCACCAGCGCGGCCGTACGCAGTTGCACCTGCGCGGCGCCTTCGCGCACCTGCAGCGGCACGCCCGGGCGGCGCATCGCCGCGTCCACGGCCCACGACGCGTCCTCCGGCAGGCGGTCGCGGCCGGCGCGCAGGCGGATGATGTCGTCGCGCGGCGCGCTGATCTCGAGGCGGACCGAGCCCGATTGCAACAGGTAGCGCTCGGCGCTTTGCGCCAGGGCCAGGGTCGGCGACAGCAGCGTCACGCAGGCGAAACTGCGGGCCAGTCGCCCAAACGGAAATGACATGCGGCCGCGACGCACTCAGTGGTTAAGCGCCTGCATCGCCATGGGCGCGTAACGCAGTCCGGCGGCGCTGCCGGCGGGCATCACCCGATCGATGCGTGCCAGCACCTCGGCCGACAGCTGCAGCGCGCCGGCGGCGACATTTTGCTCGAGCAGGGAGATGCGCTTGGTACCCGGGATGGGAATGATGTCCTGGCCCTGCGCCAGCACCCAGGCCAAGGCCAGTTGCGCCGCCGTGCAGCCCAGCTCGCGGGCGATGGTTTCGATCTCGCTCACCAGGTCGAGATTCTTCTGGAAGTTTTCCCCTTGAAAACGCGGCGAATTGCGGCGGTAGTCGTCGGCAGCCAGATCGTCGATGGTCTTGAAGGCGCCGCTCAGGAATCCGCGCCCCAAAGGGCTGTAGGCAACGAAGCCGATGCCCAACTCGCGCACCGTATCCAGGATCTCGTCTTCCGGATCGCGGGTCCAGAGCGAATACTCGGTCTGCAGCGCCGCGATCGGATGCACGGCGTGCGCCCGCCGTATGGTCTGCGGGGCGGCCTCGGACATCCCAAGGTGGCGCACCTTGCCGGCGCGAACCAGGTCGGCCATGGCGCCGATCGTCTCTTCTATGGGCACCGTGGGGTCGACGCGGTGCTGGTAGTACAGGTCGATGACCTCCACGCGCAGACGCTGCAGGCTGGCCTCGCAGCTGGCACGCACATAATCCGGGCGGCCATTGACGCCCAGGAAGGCGCCGTCGGGCCCGCGCACGTTGCCGAACTTGGTGGCCAGTACCACCTGCGAGCGCCGGTCCGCGATCGCGCGACCGACCAGCTCTTCGTTGCGGCCAACGCCGTACATGTCGGCGGTGTCGAGGAAGTTCACCCCCAACTCCAGGGCACGATGGATCGTCGCGATCGACGTCGCATCGTCGCGCCCGCTGTAGAACTCGGACATGCCCATGCAGCCCAAGCCTTGCGCGGAAACGAACAGTCCGGATACTCCCAGTTGACGGGTTTGCATGGTGTTGATCTCCCGATTGCAAATGCAAAGGGCTCAACGATACCGTCACTGTCGGGACCGGCTCATGACCTATGCCCGTTCGGACTACCGCCCGGTGAAAATCGCGCGATGGCCCGGTTGTAGAATCCGCTTCCGGTCGTCACTGCGATGGACCTGCCTATGACACTGCACACCGGCAAGCCGCGCGCGGCGCTGCGCAATAAGCTGCTGTGGGCCATGCCGTGGGCCGGTTGCCTGCTGCTGGGGGCCGTCGCGGCCGTGCAGGCGCGGCAGATCTACAAATCCGTCGACGCCCAGGGCCGGGTGGTGTACTCGAACCAGGCCGATCCCGCGCAAATTCAGACCCCGCTTGCCCTGGCCCCGGATGCGGCCGCCCCGCCCGAGCAGATCCATTTTTGCTGGACGAACTGCTTCACCCTGCAATGGGCCGGCGGCCAGTACCAGCGCACCGACGGCACGCCGGAAACCTGGACGGTCGAGCGTTTCGGTAGCGAATCGGTCATCTTGCATCGCCACGATTCACCGGCCGCCTGGAACGGCAACAGCGCGGACGTCACCTACACCGGCCAGGTCACCGACGCTCAGCTGACGAACATCACGGTCAATGGGCATCCCGTACCCGAGGTCGCCATGGCCTGGGGCGCCGCGCTCGGCAAGGTGCCGGGCAACAATGCCGAGCGCGATCAGCACCAATGGGCGCCCCCGACCGCTCCCAATCTGGCGCCGGAGTTGCGTGCGGCGTTCGCCCCGGCCGACGGGGCGGACGACCCGATGTCCAGCAGCCAGGCGCCGCCACCTTTGGAGGAGGACGAGCAGCCACCGGGCGAGGTCGACGGCGAGCTCTGGACGCCGGGCTATTGGGCCTGGCGTGGCGCGCGCTATTTCTGGATCCCCGGCATCTGGGTGCGGCCACCGCACCCGGGGCTGCTGTGGACACCGGGCTATTGGGTCTACGTGGACGGGGCCTACGTGTTCAACCCGGGATACTGGGGTGCCCACGTCGGCTACTACGGCGGCATCAACTATGGCTGCGGCTATTTCGGCGACGGATTCAGCGGCGGGCGCTGGATCGGCAGCACTTTCACCTACAACCAAAGCGTGAACAAGCTCGACACGCGGGCCCTGCACAATACCTATTACGAAACCGTGGTCAAACCGCCCGGTGGGCCCAGAGTGAGCTATGCCGGCGGACCGGGCGGAACCCGTGCGCAGCCCAGCGCCCAGGAGCAGGCCGCTGCGGCCGAGCCGCATAGTCCGCCGACGCGTCAGCAGCGCCCGGCGGCCGCGCTCGCGGCG
>Ga0209698_10006349_pt1 | contig 12582 bp, 10 predicted proteins | sample LitLauG_LLR_2012_FD_187203 | JGI IMG/M metagenome (GOLD analysis project Ga0209698, IMG submission 187203) | Freshwater sediment microbial communities from Pennsylvania, USA - Little Laurel Run_MetaG_LLR_2012 (SPAdes) (version 2) | ecosystem: Environmental > Aquatic > Freshwater > Creek >...
GTCATAGATATAAAGCTGCTTCGTCGTAACGCCTGATGCATGGATGAACTCCACCTGCTTGGTCTCGCGATCGCGCAGAGTGGTGCTGTGCTCGAGCGTGTAGAGATGGTATTCGTCGAACGCTTTCTCGGTAACGGGAGGAGACATCGCATCCATCGCCCCGGCGATGGCAGATTTTGCGGCAAAACCCCTATATTCCATTCCCGGCTGAATCTTGTTCACATCGCCGGCCATCAGCTTGATGCGGGCATTCTCAAACGTGTGGCCGCTGCGGTTGTCCATGGTGACCCAGCCCACGATGTCCACCAGATCACCCTTCTCCGGCGCGACAATGTTGTAGTCCGCTTTCCAACTCATGCCCCCGGTGACATAAGAAAGCTCGGCGGGAAACTTCCCGGCTTTGTCGCTGGCGATCACCCATTCCAGCCGCGGCTTCAGGATCGTTTCCCCGGTGAGATCGGGAAAGATCGGTGTCCCGGGTAGACCGAATCTCAACTGTGCGGCGATTTCGATAATCGGTTCTTCCTGCGCGGGGTAGCCCTGGTTGTAACCGTTCACATTGAAGTAGTCCGGTCGTACGAACCCGCTGCGAATCACTTTTCCCTTCACCATCGAGTGGTCAGGCAGTTCGAAATCAATGGTGCGGCCTTCGTATAGCGAGAGCAACGAAAACTGCGAAACCGGATCGTTGCGGTAATTTTGCTCCAGCACACTGATCACGTGCCTGCCCGACGGATCCCGCAGGATCACCGAATCCGGCTCCAGGTGCATGGAGATGTCGTTTACGTTGACCTGGTTCACGCCCGACTTCAGATCCAGCGGCACATCCTGCCGGACCACAGCGAAATCCTGGTTGTAGATGGTGAGTGATGGTTGAGAAGCCTGTTGTGCAAACAGACTGCAGCAGAAGACGAATACGCAGACCAAGCGAGCGCGCATGAAAGCTATCCCCCGAAGTTTCCTGAGAGTGCTTCGTTGAGTCTCGTAAACTCCTGGGCCTCGAAACCCAGCCCGACTCAGCCTACCTTTGGAAGAACGCAAAAGGGAGTAACTCTTGCATTGCGGGAGGCCTCCCGTAACCGTAGTTAGCTCCTACAGTTACGAGTGCCGGACCCCACCGCGATTCTCGTGATCACTGTGGATCGAACTTTATCTCGATGGCTTCCTTTGTTTCGTGCGACGCAGCCTCGAACTTCCAGTGACCCACTGCCGTCACGGCGCTCTGAGTTAACAGCGGATGGCCGCCTACGACGTCGATTTTCTTGACTGTGCCGTTGGGCAGAACTTGAGCCTGGAGCTTCACGACTCCACGGATATTCATGGAACGGGCTAGTGTGGGGTATACCGCAGGAGTTTGGGCCAGGATTTTTCTGGAGCCTTCGCTGGATTCCTGGGCGCGGATTGGCAAAACAAATATTGCAGCAAGAAGCAGAGCCGCAAGGGCGCTCCGCCGCGTCGGGGGATTCATCCGAAGAGTCTAATGAATTTCCACCCTCTGACCGAAGATTACAAAAGTAATGGTACTTGTGCCAATGAACCCTGGTCAGTGGTCATCCGCGAGACGGCCTTATTTGCCGTGTTCTTCCAGAAACTTCTCCACTTCGATGGCGGCCATGCAACCTGTGCCCGCCGCCGTAATCGCTTGCCGATAACGCCGGTCCTGCACATCGCCGCTCGCGAACACTCCGGGGACACGCGTTAAGACATAGTTGTGAGTCTTCAGGTATCCCTCTGAGTCCATGTCGAGCTGGCCGGCAAACATTTTAGCGTTCGGTTCGTGCCCGATTCCGAGAAACAGTGCGCTCGTGGGAAAGTCCCAAACCTTCCCCGTCTTGACATTCTTCAATTTGAGTCCGGTCACTTCCTGCTTGCCCGCGTCATATACGTCCTCGACAACGGTATCGAGCAGGAACTGGATCTTATCGTGCTTCTGCGCTCTTTCCAGCATAATCTTCGACGCGCGAAACGCGTCGCGCCGGTGAATAATCGTGACCTTCGTCGCAAACCTTGTAAGGAAGAGAGCTTCCTCCATGGCGGAGTCGCCACCGCCGACGACCACAATTTCCTTTCCGGAGAAGAAGAACCCGTCGCAGGTCGCGCATGAGGACACACCATGACCGATCAGGTGTTGCTCGTGCGGCAACCCGAGCCACCGGGCCGAAGCGCCGCTGGCAATGATCAGAGTCTGGGTGTGAACTTGCTGATGTCCAAGATGCAGAATAAACGGCCGCTGGCTGAGGTCCGCGCTGGTCAGATGCGCCATAAGATATTCCGCGCCAAACCGCTCCGCCTGCTTCCGCATATTCTCGACCAGTTGCGGCCCCATAATCCCCTCGGGGAATCCAGGGAAATTCTCCACCATCGTGGTCATGGAGAGTTGCCCGCCCGGCTCGTGGCCTTCAATAACCAGCGGCTTCAGGTTAGCGCGTGCGGTGTAGAGGGCTGCCGTATGTCCGGAGCATCCGGACCCGATAATCACTACGTTCCGAGTCTCGTTCATGGATAGTTTCGCTGGCAGATTAGATGGCGCGTTCCAATTTACGATGCAACGCTGCCTCGTCGCAGCTCTTCCTCAAGCCACTCACTTCTGTGGTTCCGTTGGCCTCATCATTTTAGATTTGGGCGGCACGGCGGGCTTCGATTCAGCACTGATCTTCGCCAATTCCTCCGGCACAACCTTCTTCACGCCCAGCAGACCCCGATAGTTCGACAGCACTTCCGACGCGCTGCGGAACAAGGGCTCATACGCGCCCTGATTTGGCGCAGGACCGGCCGCCGTCTCCTGGCAGCGAGCCAGGGCCACCGAAGGCTTGCCAAACCTCTCCAGCCGCATGCGGCTGGCCGGTGTATTCACGCTGAGCATGGTCGTTGAACTTGTAACCGCCGAAGCGCTGTCTTCGAGGGAGACCTGAATCAAGTCCTTGGGATCGCGCACGTGCAGCACCAGTGTCTCGATCATGTTCACGCCGTCGTTACTGAATGAGTACTGCACGCTCGAGAACATCGCCTGCACCGAGAACTCACGCCGGATGCGCACATAACTCGCAATCGAAGGTTCCCCCGCCACATGCCCGGCCTGTCCCGCCTCTAGCATGGCCGGCATCTCGGTCAAGGTCGAGCGCCCGCGCGAAACTTCGAAGTCGGCGTCAAACAACGGTTGCTTCGGGATTTTCACCAGCGCCGCCGCTATCTCCTTCTGCTCTTCGACGGACGGCGTGCAGACATTCAGCATGTTGACCTTGACCTGAGGCTGCTGCGACGGGGCATCGGGCTGCTGCTGCGCCATCATCTGCCCGGCGCAGAGGATTGAAACCATGCTGACGGATGCGAGGAATACCGGAATTCTAGGCACGCCGGAATTCTAAATGACAGAACCCCCGAATTCTAAATTTCAAAAAGCGCGCCGTTTGGCGCGAAGACCCACCGCGAACGTCGTAAAATCGACTTATGGCAAATCTCACGTTGGTATACGGCATGAGGCTGCTGCCCTCCGAGGATGTGGTCGAGGTCGGCCAGGCTCCGGTGAAGCTCGCGAATGGGCGGGAGGCGCATGTCACCATGCACGTGCTCGAAGGCAGCAAAGAGGAGATCGAAAAGCAGCTTCGTACCAGCCTGGAGGCGTTCTTCGATCTCTATCCTGAGATTTAGGTGCCGGAAGCGGTCAACGTCCGCTCTGGCACGCGATCATCACGTGAAGACTGGCAGCTGATTCGGTGCGATTGCGAACCTGCACCTTTCTGTAGCCGTATAATTCCTAATCTTCCAGGTGCCCGAAGCATAGTATGCAATGGTCCTACCCAGAACTGAGGCGCAAGCTGATGCAGGCCGATCTCTGGCCGCAGGGCCGGATGGCTCGCCTGGCCTGCTATCTGGCCGCCCTCGCCGTCGCCCTATTCGCCTTGGAAAAACTGCTGGGCTTTTTTTCGCTGTCCTGGGGTGAGCACCTGGACGGATGGGTCAGCTTTCTAGCATTCCTGGCCGGCGTCCTGTTCTTCGTTCTGGGCTTCCGCTGGGTCAAGCGCCGAATCCTGTGGCGTTTGCGCAATCGCTTGATCGTGACCTATATGTTCATCGGCGTGATTCCCGCCGTGCTGCTGGTTGCCATGGGACTCATCACGCTCTACGGACTGGGCGGCCAATTCGCGGTCTTCGTGGTCACCTCCGAGATCAATGCCCAGCTGCGCAGCCTGGAAGCTGTAAATGAAACAGTGAGCAGCGAACTCGCTGCGCATTTGGAGCGCGGCGAGAAACCCGTACCGGAATCTCTTGCCGGCTTGACCAAACGAGATCCAGGCTGGAACCGCCGCCAGGTTTGCGCCTGGTACGGTGATCAGCCCCTGCCTCTTTGTGACGAATTCCGCGGTGCCGGGCTCACTCTGCCTTCTTTCGTGAAGGGCAAGTTTCAGGAAATCGTCCGCGATCACGAGCGGTTGCACCTGCGCGTCGGGTCTTCGCTCCAAGTGGGACCGAGCAAGTTGACCGTGGTCACAAGCGAACCGTTTGACAAAGAACTGGTCGGGAAAATCGCTACCAACCTCGGGGAAATCACACTCCACACCACCCGCTTCATTTCGGATGAAAATGCCCCGAAGGCACAGAACGCCAGCACAAACGCAGCTGAGCGCGGCCCGGCCAGCGTTACAACTCAGAAGCAAGGAGCCGGCATTGTCATTAGCTCGGACAAGAAGGGTCAGAGCGGCCAACAGGCCCTGCATCCTGCCTTCACCGTGGGGTCCATGCCGGAACCGACCGGTAGCTTCGACCGAGAAATCACCTTCGGGGCGCCGCTGGCGGTTGTCGATTGGCAGAGCGGAAAACCTGACGAGTTCGGCCCCGTGCTGCAAGTCACCACCCGTCCCGCGGTTCTGTACAGCCATCTGTTCGCGGCGCTCGGAGAATTTGTTAGGGGCGTGACTTACATCCTGTTGGGTGTCGCGGGTTTCTTCGCCATTATCGAACTGATCGCCCTGATCATCGGCACGCGCATGACCCGCACTGTGACAGCGGCCGTCGCGGACCTGCACGTCGCCACCCGCCACGTCGACCGCGGCGACTTCAGTCATCGCATTCCTGTGAAATCCAGCGACCAGTTGGCCGATCTCGCGCGTTCCTTCAACTCCATGACCGCATCCATCGAGAAGCTGATGCTGGAACAGAGAGAAAAGCAGCGGCTGGAGAACGAGCTCGCCATCGCGCAGGAAGTCCAGGACCAACTATTTCCGCGGCAAACTGCCGGCATCGAGTCCTTGGAAGTCCACGGCTTTTGCCGCCCCGCGCGCACCGTGAGCGGCGATTACTACGATTTCCTTTCCGCCAGTTCGCACAAACTGATCCTTGCCGTCGGCGACATCAGCGGCAAGGGAATCTCCGCCGCGCTCCTCATGGCGACGATCCATTCGGCGGTCAGAGCGTACAGCGTCGAGAACCTGCCACAGATGCGCGAACCTGTCGCTGTGGGCGCTGTTGCCGGCTCGGGCAGAGTCATGGCCACGTGGCCTGAGGGCATTGAAGTCTCTCCCGGAGCGCTGCTCGGCCTTTTAAACCATCAGCTTTTTGAAAGCACCCCGCCCGAGAAATACGCCACGTTATTTCTCGGAATCTACGATGGCCGCTCGCACACTCTTACCTACAGCAACGGAGGCCACCTGCCGCCGATCCTGATCGGGAAAGACGGCACCGTGCGCAGACTCGAAGCCGGCGGCACCGTGGTCGGCCTCTTCGACGCCATGACCTACGAAGAGGACTCGGTCGAGATGCATCCTGGTGAAGTCTTCCTCGCCTACAGCGATGGCGTCACTGAGCCCGAGAATGATTTCGGCGAATTCGGCGAGCAGCGCCTGATCGAACTGGTGCGCGAGAACCGTCATCTCCCGTTACCGGAGATCAGCCAGATCGTCACCATGGCAGTGGACGACTGGATCGGTGACAAGGAGCAGCCAGACGACGTCACGCTGGTCCTGGCAAGGGCACGATAGCAGCTATCGAAATCTGCGGTCCGTGTGCCCCGCCCTTGTCGCGTTTTGTGCGACGGGGTGGAGGTTTTGACTTTCCAGAGAGTCGTTCCGCCTTCGACAAAACAAAATCGAACGACGACGTGAATCGCGCGGGCGTGGATGTCCCATCCCAAGCCCGTTCCGCTCCATTTCTTCTTGTTGACAGAAAATTCTCAATACAATACTTTGAACGCTCGATCTGAATCGAGTTTGGACGCGCGGGAGTAGCATAAGCACGGCAATGCGCCGGGGCTCCATCCCGGAGATGACGGTTCGAAACCGTTCCTCCCGCCCCAGTTTTCCTCTAGACTGCAACTCTGTCAGATTTTCTTCTTTTTCCACCTTCCTTGCTTGAACAGGATCGCGCTCGCCGCCGCCATCGCCGACTCCGAGATCGCGATCGAGAAGAAAACACCGTTCGACTTCATGCCCATCGGCTTCGCCAGCACGTACGCCAGCGGAATCTCCAGCAGCCAGAAGCCGAAGAAGTTCACGATCGTCGGAGTAATCGTGTCCCCGGCTCCGTTGAAGGCCTGCATCATTACCATGAAATAGGCATACCCAAGATTGCCGTAGCTGACGATCCGCAGGCAAGCCGTTCCCAGCGCCACAACCTCGGGATCACTGATAAACAAGCGCACCACCGGTTCGGCGAAGACCACGAAGAACACACCTACAGCACCCAGGAACAGCACGTTGTAGAGCCCCGTCCTCCAAACCGCAGCCTCGGCGCGATCCGGCTTTCCCGCGCCAAGGTTTTGTCCGACCAATGTTGCCGCGGCGTTGCTTAATCCCCAGGACGGCAGGATCACGAAGATCACAATTCGAATCGCGATCGTGTACCCAGCCAGCGCCGCCGCACCGAATGTGCTCACGATCCGCACCAGCCCGATCCAGCTCGTGTGTGCAATCGCGAACTGCAAAATTCCCGTCAGCGACACCCGAACCAGCCTCCACAGCACGCTAAAGTGCACGCGAATCTGCCGGGCCAGCACTCGAATCCGCTCCGTGCCTTTCAGAAGCCGGTAGAACTGGTACATCACGCCGATGCTACGGCCGGTGAATGTCGCCAGCGCCGCTCCGGTGACACCTAGTCTGGGAAACGGCCCCCACCCGAAGATCAGGCAGGGATCGAGAAAGAGATTGATGATGTTCGATACCCACAGCAGGCGCATCGCAATCGCCGCATCTCCCGCGCCACGGAAGATCGCGTTATTCAAAAACAGCAGCAACACGGCGCAGCTGCCGCCCAGGCAGATTCGGGTGTAGCCGCTGCCCACCGCCACAATCTGGGGCGTCGCTCCCATCAGCCGCAGAAGATTCGGAGCAAACAGCAGGCAGGGAAGTCCAATAGCCAGCGAAATGATCAGGCCAAGGAAGATCGCCTGCACCGCGGCGTCCGCAGCGCCTTCCGGATCTTTTTCTCCGATCCGTCGCGCCACCATCGCGGTCGTTGACAGACTCAGCCCCATGCCCACCGCAAACACAAGGCTCAGCATCGACTCCGTTAGCCCGACGGTAGCCACCGCATCCGCCCCCAGCCTGCCCACAAACGCAACGTCCACCACTGCAAACAGAGACTCCAGCACCATCTCCAGAACCATGGGCACGGCCAGGAGCAAAATGGCGCGATTCAAGTCGCCGTCTGTGTAGTCTTGATGTGAGCCTCGAACCGCCTCCACTAATGACGACCAAAGTGAGCGGCGCGGCTCCACAGCCGCGGCAAAAGCATCCATACCAACCTTGAACTTTCTGCAATGGCGTCCGCGACCGCGCGCAGACACGATGCTTCAGACGAAAGACAAATCAGGGAAGCCCGACGAGCGGGCAAGCAGGGGAGCGAATTAGCGAGGGATGATCATGGTATTCCTCAGCGCGGATCGTTTGAACTACAGGGTCCCCACGGGAAACGAACAGCCTTGGCGAAATATTACCGCACTTGGAACCGTCTATCCAAGTAGAAAAGCGGCGAAGGGTCGGAGGTCCGTTCGCCGCTCTCTCAGGAGGTATGAGTGATATTCGCTCTTTGCAACAAGGCCATCCTAACGTCCGGTGCATTGCGTGAGAAGATCACTAAGGTATAGTGGAAATCGGGATTCAGATTATTGGAAAGAGCTCACAAACGAATGCATTGCCCTCGAATTGCTCTCGCCCGTTTATTTCTTAGGCAAGGTTAATACTCGCGCCGAGATCGCGTAATTCTTCAGCGTTCCCCCCAGCACCAACGGACCGATCGGCGTAAACACAATCCCGCGCGAATCCGCACGCACATCATACGTATCATCCGTGATCATCTCCCACCGGTTCCCATGCAGCTCAAGCGCAAATGTCATCGGCGATAGTTCTGCCTGCTTGCCGTCACTGTCCAGGCCTTTGTAATTGTGCGGAACGGTAGTGCCCCCGGAAAAAAGCACCCGGTGGTCGTGCTCTGCTGCCCCCGCCACAATGCCGAAGCGTCCGGGCCCGGGATGAGCCGGCAACTTGCTCCACTCAATCTTGTTCGGATCTTTGTGGTCGATTTTCCCCATCCAGCATTCGTCGGCAGCAACATAGTTCCCGCCGGCCGGATCTTTCTTTGCCCCGTCGACGTATACGATCGTCTCGTCGGCGATTCCTCCCGCGTGCCCGAACACCGGCGCGCCGGGAAACGCTGTCGCCTGACTCCACTTATTCTTCTCCGCGTCATACACCTGTACATTGTTGACTGGCCCATTCCTCGACCGGCCGCCGACCAGATAAATGTAGCGATCATGCGTCATTCCGATGACCGCGCTGTCGACTGGCACCGGTATGTCTTCCGCGCGATACCATCGATGGTCCCCGGGGAGATACGAATTCACATCGCCTAACACGAACTCATTTCCCTGCCCGTCGATCGTGTATCCACCGAAAAGAAAAACCTGCCCCTTCGCCCCCACTGCGGAGGCACCCAGCCGTCCCGCTACACCCGGCACAGCGCGCCCTTCGATCCACTTTCCCGACCTCAGGCTCAGGACGTACATCTTGTTGCTCACGTCGTCCCAGGTCTTTTTGGTCCCAAGGCCCATCAGAGAGTACACATCGAGCCCGCCCCTCAGCGATGCCACGGCGTTGCTGGTGACCGCATTCGGCATCGAAGGAATCTTGGGTTGATCGGCTGCCAGCAGAAGAAGGGAAAGCGCAACCGGGAGGAAAAACACAAGGCGTCTGTTCATCGCAGCAATATTACGTCTTTCGCAGGAACCGGGGCAAAGAACTCGTGGCAGCCTCACACTAATTAAAGATCGGGCCCGATAACATGCCCTCTGCGAACTCCGCGGATTTCTCTGCGTCCTCCGCGGTTAAGCTTCCATGCCGCAGAGTCCGCAAAACGTGCAGATCATTGATACCGAATCGAGATTTGCGCTACTTCACCAGCCCCTGCCGCACTCCATGGATGAAGTCTGTGTAGGCCGGCGCCTGTCCGATAGACCGCATATGACTCGCGATCTGGCCGCGATGATACGCCGAATGCATCACCACATGAGTCAGCACATCGACGATCGCACTCGTCCACGCCTGGCCCTCGGTGTTCTTATAGGAAATCGTCTGGTTTACATCCCCCGCCGTTACCAGATCAAGGTACTCGTGCCACTCCCCGCTCAGTCTGGCCGCTTCCGCTTCGCATTGCGCCAGGTTAGGTTCCGGCCAGACCGGCACGCTCTGCGGCACTTGCCGAAGCCGCTCCAGCCATACCCGCTCCGCCGCTAGAATGTGGGCCATTAACTGCAGAGACCGGGTATTCTCCCCACTGCCCGCGCGGATAGCAGCCAAGACCTCGTGGTTCGCCCACGCGTTATAGGCAAAATCCTTCCGCAAATAATCCGCAAGATTCAAAACACCCTCCACCACTCTCTTGAGCCTACTCTAGTCGTTGCGCTGCAACCGGGCAATCTTGTAACCATCCTTTCACATTGCGAGAATAGACTTCGAGGTGAAACCCTCTGATCGAGATGCCACGCAAATCGCCAGCGCCCAGAAAATCTGATGAAGAACCGACGACTCGCCAGCGTGCGGCGAAAGGGTCGGCGGGCAGCGACCCGGACGATCTCGCCAACCTCGCCTTAAAAGCCTGCCTCATCGCTCGTGACGCCGCATTCAATGTCCGCGACCTCATGACAAACTCCTCGCGAATGGCCTTCCTCGCCATCAAAGATTGCGAGAAGGAGCTCGACCTCATTGAGCGCCAGATCGATGAGCGCCTGCCCGAAGCCATCACTCGGGTGAACGAGGCCCGCGCGCGCCAACTACTCTCCACTCTCAAGTCGACCACTGATCTCGAGCGTATTGGAGACCTGGTGATGAGCGTAGCCTTGCGTGTCCAGGCGCGCACGGCAAAGATTCAGGCTTCGGACAGCCGACAACTCGTCGAAATGTCGACCGTGCTGCGGGATATGCTCGACCTGATCCATCAAGGCTTCTCGAATCTCGACCTGGAATGTGCGCGTAAGGTCCTGCAGATGGACAAGGAAATCGATCGTGTCTGCCACGCTCTCTTCCAAAAACACTTAGCCGAAACCGTTGCCCAAGGCGACACCTCAGGCTTTGAGATCCTGCTCATGGCACAGGCTCTCGAGCGCGCCGGCGATCACACCACCAACCTGGCGGAAGACCTCTACAGCCTTATCGAAGGCCGCAGCTTGCGGCACGCGCCCAAGAAGAAGGCCGCCAACTGATTGGATCAGGTCTTAGGCGTTGGGTCTTAGGCCTTAGGTCTTGGGGTCTTGGGGTCTTAGCTCATCGCTCATCGCTCATAGCTCACAGCTCCCACAAATTCATCATCCATTAACAGGATGGAAACATTCGCGCAACATTCGCCCCATAGAGTTCTTAAGCATCCGATCTCATTCGCAATCCGAAATCCGTAGCTGAGTAAGACTCTGAATCCAAATGCATTTGCCGGCAGAACCCTCAGAACGCCTTAGCGGTGGCACCTCTCTGCCCTATCGTCCCATCATCTTTGTGGTGGAGGATGATGAAGATATCGCTCGACTTATCTCTCACAATCTCCAGGCCGCTGGCTTCGAGGTGCAGAGTTTTGTCAGCGGAGCCTCCGTTCTCACCGAGGCGGTTCGCGAGTTGCCATCACTGTTTCTGCTGGACGTGATGTTGCCCGGCACCGATGGCTTCGAACTCTGTCGCCAAATCCGCCTGACCCCGGCTCTCTGCGCCATCCCGATCATCTTTCTCACGGCGAAAACATCAGAGTCCGACCGCGTCAAGGGCCTCGAACTTGGCGGAGATGATTACATCACCAAGCCGTTCAGCCCGCGCGAACTGGTTGCGCGAATTCGAACCGTGTTGCGCGGCCTCGGTCACTCGTCCGCCGAAACGGAGGTCCTTCGTTTCGGCGACCTCGAAATCGATGTCTCCAGCATGACCGTTCAGGTCGGCGGACACAACGTCTTGACCACCGTCCGTGAGTTCCGCCTGCTCGAGTATCTGGCCTCGCATCGTGGCCGCGTCCTTACTCGCGATCAACTCCTCGACGCCGTGTGGAAGGAGACTCCCTTCGTCACCCCGCGTTCCATCGACGTTTACATCCGCCGCCTGCGGGAAAAGATTGAACGCGATCCTCGCCATCCTCAGTATCTGAAAACGCTGCGCGGGATCGGCTATCGCTTCGAAGTGCCCAAATAGCCGGCTTTCTCTGGGCGCGGGGTTCAACCTTGATCCCCACTATTTTCTCCGCGTTCTCAGCGCGTCCTCTGCGTTCTCTGCGGTTATGCTTTTTGTCCCAACTCCGCCCGGTCATATATTCTGTCCTCCATTCCCTTTCTATGCCGAACAAGTCCAAACCTCTATGGAAGGTGGACGACCAGCAGGCTCGCCTGGCTGAACTGGCCGCTCCCTCGGACGAACCCGCAAAGGACAATCCTCTGCGGCGGGACGTCCGCTCGCTCGGCGCAATCCTTGGCCAGGTGATCACCGAGCAGGCGGGACACGAGTTGTTCGAATCCGTCGAGACACTGCGCCGTCTGCTGATCGAACATCGCGACAGCACGCGCCGCAGTCCCGGAGAGCCATCCGAAGAGCTGATGCGCCAGGTGCAGCAGCTAATTTCAAACATGGACCTGCCACGTGCGTATCAGGTGACCAAGGCCTTTGCGACCTATTTCGAGCTGACCAATTTAGCCGAAACCAACCATCGCAAACGACGACGACGCGCCGGCAAGATGGATCGCGATCAGGCTCCGCCACCCGGCTCGTTTCGCGGAACGCTTCTGCGCATGAAAAATTCCGGCATCTCATCGCAGGACGCCCTCGCCTTTCTGCGCCAGATCCAGATCACTCCGGTATTCACCGCCCATCCCACGGAAGTTGCCCGTCAGACCGTTCTTCTGAAGCGGCGCCGCATCGCCAACCAACTGGAACGTCTCGACCGCCTTCCGCTCACTCCGCAAGAAGCGGAGATTGCCGAAAACAACATTCGCGCCGAGGTCACGTCGTTGTGGCAAACCGATGAGGTCCGGCTGACGAAGCCGACGGTCGATGACGAAATCCGCATGGGCCTGCGTTACTTCCGCCTGTCGTTGTTCGACACCCTGCCCAGAATCTACGACGAAATTGT
>Ga0209698_10006350_pt1 | contig 12581 bp, 12 predicted proteins | sample LitLauG_LLR_2012_FD_187203 | JGI IMG/M metagenome (GOLD analysis project Ga0209698, IMG submission 187203) | Freshwater sediment microbial communities from Pennsylvania, USA - Little Laurel Run_MetaG_LLR_2012 (SPAdes) (version 2) | ecosystem: Environmental > Aquatic > Freshwater > Creek >...
GGTAATCCGCGGCACACGAACCGCACCACTACCGTTGCTTCCTTCCGGACCTGGCGGGGTTTGCAGCCGTCCGTTGCACGGAGCCCGAGACCTGACAATCAACTATCGTATCATGTGCTTTCGGGACGGCCTCCTATCCAGGCGCCGCGACTTCGCTGGCCTGCCGCAAGTGGCTGTGCTTGCGGCTGTAGGCGAAGTAAATCAACTGCCCGATCGCCAGCCAGACGCCCAGGCGCAACCAGTTGGCGACACCCAACGAGTACATCATGGCGAAGTTCCAGACGATCCCCAGAATGGGCACGAGCGGAACCAGCGGCGTGCGGAATGGCCGCTGCGCGCCGGGGTTTTTGCGGCGCATGACCAAAACGCCCGCGCATACGATCACGAAAGCGAAAAGCGTCCCGATGCTGGTCATGTGTCCCACGACTTTGAGCGGCAGGAATGCGGAGAAAGGCGCCACGAACAGGAAGAACAGCATGTTGGAGCGCCACGGAGTGTGGAACCTGGGATGGATGGCGGAGAAGACGCGGGGCACCAGGCCATCGCGCGACATGGAGTAAAACACGCGCGATTGTCCTAGCAACATCACGAGAATCACCGAAGTGAAACCCGCGATGATTCCGAACTTAACCAGCTCGTTGAGCCACAGGTAAGGGGTCCGGTCGATGGCCACCGCCACCGGGGCGGCTACGCCGAGCTTCGTATAGGGCACCATGCCGGTGAGCACGATCGAAAACACCACGTAGAGCACGGTGCAAATGAGCAGCGATCCGATGATGCCGACGGGCATGTCTTTCTGCGGGTTCTTGGCCTCCTGGGCGGCGGTGGAGACCGCATCGAAACCGATGTAGGCAAAGAAAATGGTGCCGGCTCCGGCCATGATGCCGCTGATGCCGAACTCGCCGAAGGTCCCGGTATTGGCGGGAATGAACGGCGTGTAGTTGGCCTTATCGATATACATCCAGCCGACGCCGATCAGGGTCGCTACCACCAGCAGCTTGATGACGACGATCACTCCGTTGACGCGCGACGATTCCTGTATTCCGATCATGAGGAGCAGCGAAACCAGGAAAATGATGATGACCGCGGGAAGATTGAAAAGGCCGTGAATCAGGCGGCCGTCGGGCAATGTGAGATCTTCAAAAGGACCGGCCACGAACTGGGCCGGCAGATTGATGCCGAAATCGTGCAGGATGGAAACGACGTAGGCCGACCAACTGATGGAGACCGTGGAAGCGCCCACCGCGTACTCGAGGACCAGGTCCCAGCCGATGATCCAGGCCAGCCATTCGCCCAGCGTGGTGTAGGCGTAGGTATACGCGCTGCCAGCCACGGGGATCATGCAGGAAAACTCGCTGTAGCAGAGGCCCGCGAACGCGCAGCCGATGCCCGCCACCACCATCGACAGGGCGATGGCCGGGCCTGCGTTTTGCGCGGCCGCCACTCCCGTCAAAGAAAACAGTCCGGCTCCGATGATGGCTCCGATACCGAGGGCGATCAGGTTTCCGGGCCCGAGTGTGCGCTTGAGCTTGATCTCCGCGCCTTCCGATTCGGCGATGATACTCTTGACGGATTTGGTTGCGAACAGACTCATAACGCCGCCTTTCTCCTCCAAATGAAATAGACCGGCAGCCCGAGCAGCACGATGATCAAACCCGGCCAGGTGTAATTTGGTTTGTAGAGCAGCAGCAGGATTTCAATGAGGCCCGCCACTGCGATGTACGCTGCGGGGAGCACGGGGTAACCGAAGGCCTTGTAGGGCCGTTCCAAATCCGGTCGCGTGCGGCGGAGCACAAATAAACCCGTAATCGTCAGTATATAGAATAGCAGCGCGGCAAAGATGACGTAGTCGAGCAAGTCGCTGTAGGTGCCGCTGAGGATGAGCAGGATGGTCCACAGGCATTGCACCAGGAGGGCGAAGCGTGGGGTGTGGTGGACGGGGTCGACCGCAGCCGCCTTGCGGAAGAACAGGCCGTCTTTCGCCATGGCGTAAGAGACGCGCGCGCCGGCCAGAATGAGACCATTGTTGCAGCCGAACGCCGAGATCATGATGGCGGCGGCCATCAATTGGACGGCCGCCGGTCCCAGAATCCTGGCGGCGGCCGCCGTGGCCACGCGGTCTTCGGGCGCATGCTGGATGGCCTCCAGCGGCAGCAGGTTGAGGTAAACCAAATTGCAGCAAATGTAGAGCAGCGACACAATCCCAACGCCCAGGGCGAGCGAAAGCGGGAGATTGCGTTTGGGATTGCGAACTTCGGCGGCGGTGAAGGTGACGTTGTTCCAGGCATCGGAGGAGAACAGCGCGCCCACCATCGCCACACCCACCAGGCGAAAGGTATTGAAAGTCCATCCGCTGTTCTGCCAGAAGCCGGCGAAGTTGCGCTGGACGGCTTCGGGGTTTCGGCCCAGCCAGAAGCCGAAGCCCACCAGGCCGAGAAGGGCTGCCGTCTTGGCAAAGGTGAAGACGTTTTGCACCACCGCGCCGGTGCGAATGCCGCGCGTGTTGCTCCAGGAGAGCAGCACGACCACGAGGATGGCCAGCAGCTCCTGCGTAGTCAGCCCGATGCGGCCGCTGCCGATCAGATAATTCTGCGCCGAAACCCAGGGCGCAAAGACCCCGGTGTATTTGGCGAAAGCCACGGCCACGGCGGCGATGGTGCCGGTCTGGATCACCAGGAGCAGAGTCCAGCCGTAGAGGAAACCCCACATCGGCCCGAAGGCTTCCCGCAGATAGACATATTGCCCGCCGGCGAGCGGCATGGCGGCGGCCAACTCGCCGTAGCTGAGGGCGGCGGTGAGGGTGAGGGCGGCGGTGACCAGCCAAGTCATGATCATCAGGCCGGGAGAATTCACCTGGCGCGAGATATCCGCGGCTACGATGAAGATGCCCGATCCGATCATGGATCCCATGACCAGGGTGGTGGAGTCGATGAGCCCGAGTCCTTTAACTAGACCTGTTTCACGAGTCGTTGCCATTGTTCCATCCGTTCGCGCAGGGCTCGGGCCGTAGAGTTTTCCGGGAACAGACCGGAGATGACGGCGAGGGAGTCGGCGCCCGCGCGGAGCACTTCCGCCGCATTGGCCATGGTGATGCCGCCGATGGCGACGAGAGGCTTTTCCAGCAGGGTCCGGCAGCGTGCCACTTCGGCGACTCCGACAACCGGATCGGGATTCCGCTTGGAGCCGGTGAGGTAGACCGGCCCGAGGGCGACATAATCGACAGGTTCGCCACCGGCGGCGCAAAGCTGCTGCACGTTGTGGCTGGAGTAGCCGATGGTGGCGTCCAGACCCATGAGACGGCGGGCCTCGCGAGGCGGCAGATCATCCTGACCGAGATGGAGGCCGGCACCGAGCAGCATCGCGAAATCGGCGCGGTCGTTAATAATGAGGGGCGCACCGGCTTCGCGGCATAACCGTGCCACGCCTTGAGCGGCGGCGAACACGTCGCGGCTCCAGTGGTTCTTGTGGCGCAATTGCAGGATGGCGGCGCCGCCTTCGAGGAACGCAGCGGCCGCCACCTCCAGGCCGGCGCCGCGGTTGGCGAGAGTCTCGGTATCCAGAATGGGGTAAACGCGCGGCAGTTTCATGGAGTTGCGACCCACCGCCGGCCCGTGGCGGGCCGGCCAAGGGCATTGGGGACTCCGCGGGCTCCGGATAGGCAGAATTGCGGAACGAACCCATTTCGGTGTGGGGAAAGTGTTGATGGTGAAGGCGAAATTGGCTCTGAAGGCATGTTACGGAACGAACCCAATCCCATTTCCGAACACCGCGCGGGACCGGCTTCGTCCCCAGTGTAGCGCGGCGGCGGTAAGCGGAGAACGTAAGCTATTGAGGGATTTGGGAAAAAGGGTTGTGAACGGTGGGTAGAGGCGGGGCCACGTCAACCTAGTTCCGACAGGAGATGTCGACACGCAGGAAGCGACCGCGACTATAACGCGACTATAATAGGAGACCGTATTTCTGCGTTGAAACCCGTATGCCGACCAAACGAAGACCGCTGAGCCCCGAGGAATCCAGCGGACCATTGCCCAAAAGCACAGTGACCTTCGACACGGTGCGGAATATCGGACTCGCGCTGCCCGGCGTGGAGGAGAGCACGGCGTACGGGTCTTTGGCACTCAAGGTCCATGGAAAACTCCTGGCGTGCGTCGCCATAAACCGCTCGGCAGAACCCGGTTCGCTGATGGTTCGCGTGGATTTCGATGACCGCGCCGAGCTGCTCGCCGCGGACCCCGATGTCTACTACGTGACGGACCATTACAGCGGTTACAACGCCGTGCTGGTTCGCTTGTCTCGCGTCCGTCCCGATGTATTGCGGGACTTGCTCGGGATGGCCTACCAGTTCGTGACCCGCGCCGCCGCGCGCCCTTCGCCAGCGCGGAAGCGCCGCTGATCCGGAACGAAATCCAAGTGCGACGAAAGCTACTGGGGAGTCCCGATCGGTTCCTGCTGCCGCATATGGACCGAGTCCCGTTCGTTTTCCAGGCAGTAATAATCGATCAGATCGCTGTCGAGCACCAGAGGCTGGTTCAGCTTCACAGTCCAAGGTGCGGTATAAGCTTTCGGATCGTTGATCGTAATCTCGACTTCCAGATTGCCGTAGGTAGGCCGCCGGATCCTTTCGGTCATTTTGCCTTGATCCGTCAGTGGATTCCCGCTGGCATCCAACCAAAGATCGTCGCGGAAACCGCTCGTCTCCACTACCAGAGTGTCGCCCTCCCAATGGGCGGTCGAGTACCCGTTCCAAGTCGGATTCGGATCCTTCGGAAGCGACCGTCCGTCGGTGAAGATCTGCCGGTATTGCATATTGCGCTCGGTCAGGATGATCACGCGGCCCGGGACCTGGAAAATTCGCTTATAGTAATCGTCGGTCCAGATTCGTGGAGCTCCGCGCGGCATGCAATGAACGTTCGGATCGAGTCCCTGCTCGACCCTTCGTTTCTTGACCAGCTCAGCCGCCCACGGCTGGTATGGCAGCGGATTCTTCAGGGTCGAGGCAATATTGATAAATTCGCGGGAGATTTGCGTGTCCGTACACTGCGCCCCGCAAGGTGTTCCGATGTTGACCCATCCCCACATGCCGGAGAAGTCGGGTTTTCCGTCGGCACTGTGCGGAGCCGGAGCGGCGAGGTTAGGCTTTCCGTCCGGGGTGCGGGGCACTCCGGAAGTCGGATAGCCCAGCCACTGGGCGAAGAGTGCCGCCGGAGAGGCGGCCAAAACTATGGGGAGCGCGTAACGCAAACTCGATCGCATGGACATGGTTGTCCTTATCATAGCTGGGATTGGTTAACCTGGGGCGGGTATGTTTGCTACAGAGGAACCGTCCAGAGCGCAGCGAAGGAAGAATGTCGCCGGCGGAGAAACTTCGTCAAAGGCCATCCGGCTGAGAAGCACGCGCGCTCGGGGGGGCGGAGTCGTTCTGGCGATCGGTATTTGCGGACTTGGCCGGCTCCAGTCCTCGCGAGATAGTTCGCAGACTGCGCTAGGAACGCCATTCGACGTCTCAGCGCCTCCGGCAGAACTCGTGTTGCGCCTCCTGGAGCTAGTCCGCCAAAGCTGACGGTTCGTCACCTTCCTACTTCGAGCGCGAGTCCATCCAGGCTATCGCTCGCACGAGATCCAAGGGAATCTGAACGAGGGGCTGATCGGCGTTTTGGTCCTTGCTGATCAGCAAGTAGTTGCTGGTCCGGTAGTATACATAGGCAGGAAAGGACTCGCTAACCCGGTCATTGGCGGTACCTGCTGTGCCGAGAAGAAGCGGCAATTCACCAGGCTTGATGTACAACGTGACTTTCTCAGGGCGCCCGCCGCCAAAGCTTTGCGGCAGGTGAGGATAGAAGAACCAGGCGTAGCCTCCGGCAAGGGCGATCAGGAGCGCGTACACGCACATGACTTTAGAAGTAGCTTTCCCGAGAGGAAACTTCTGCCGGTAAGCCAAAACCAGGAAGTAGAGGCTTACTGCGGGTGGCAGAGCAAGTACGATAAGAACGGTTGTGGAGGCCGACAAGCCCGGGAGGATGAGCAGTATTTCACCGACAAGTAGCGGCACCGAGAGCAAGACCACGGTGACGAAGATCCAAGAGATGGCCACGGCATGGCTGCCACGCTTGGCAATCTCACGAGTTAGCGGTCGAGTTGCCCAGTACGCCGGGAGCATCACGCCCCCGACGGGTAATCCGGCCAGAAGATTTTGAATGCGAAGCGCCTCGATTACGGGGACGTGCAGCCTGATTGTGTGCACGAGGATAACGAGGAAGCCGAGAGCATAGAAGAAACCACCGAGCTGAAGCAATTCGACGACGAGCGTCGGCAACAGGCTCCGACTCGAGTGTTCGTCTTCGGGACCGGTGGCAGGGGGATCCCGCTCACCTTGAGGTTTGGCGATGTCGTCGGCCATCTCTCAACTCCCAACAAATCCTGTTAGCGGCTTCAATGCCAAATTGTCGCACGGTCTTCGGCGCCGGGATGAGCGCGAGCCGCGCGCTGCCGTCGAGAGGGGCCGCGGCCAGGTGGGGAATACGCTACAATCCGGTCCAATGGCCAACTACGCCGGCTTTGCACAGTTCTGGGGCTGGTTCGCAATTATTGCGATTTTTTCAGGACAAGCCATGGCCCAGGCGCCGGTTCGGCAACCGGCGAGTTCATCCTGCCGCAACTTCGCGCAGGAGTTCTATGATTGGTATCTTCCATTCACGAAAAAGAGGGCGCAGCAGGCAGCGTGGTATCTCGCTTTGCAGCGGAAACCGGAGGCCTTCAATCCAGACCTGCTGAAAGCGCTGAAAATTGACTCCGAGGCCTCGGCGCGTGCTAAGGGAGAACTCGTCGGACTCGACTTCGACCCATTCGCCGGCAGTCAGGACCCAGCCGACCGTTACGAAGCGCGAGGCGTCGCGTGGCAAGGCGAAAGATGCTCGGTCGAAATCTGGCGCGCTTCACCCACCGATGCGGCGGCGAAATCCGGGAAGCCTGATGCCGTTGCCGAGGTAGTGCTCGTCCGTGGGCATTGGGAATTCCAGAATTTCCGGTACCCTGAGACTGGTTCGAACCTTGTGAGTGTGCTGGCGGAGTTGCGGGCGGAACGACGAAAGCACTAGAGCACTTTTATCAGCAGCCCGGCGCAAGCGGAGGCGGCTGGGTGTAGAATGACTCGGGACGAAAAGGCGCCGCGGCACCGGCGATACTCAGACGGCGGTGGCGGCAACGATCAGACAAAGGGAATGGCAGTAATTACACAACTGGGGGGACTATCATGTCCTTAGGACACGGGATGATTTGGGCACGGGTCGCGCTCGCCATCGTTTTCACGATCGGCGGGCCGTTTACAGCCGGTGCGCAGGGTCGTCGCGGGGGGGTTGCCGAACCCTACACACCCGCAGCGGACGCCAAAGATCTGAAGGCCGTCCTCTTCAAGTGGATGTGGGGCATGGGCATGCTGAAGGGCCATGATGAACGCGACATGGTGGCATCCCTCGAATATCAGGGCAAAGGCACGATCCAGGTCGAGGGACAACCTTGCACGCTCACGAAATACCGTGCGAGCACGAACTACCAGACCTTCAGCCAGCGGATTCAGTACGCCTGCACACGGCCGAATGGAGCAACGTACTCGAACATCGAGGTGGTCAGCGGGCTGTACGCCTGGGACGAAGACATGCCGGGTGCGGAGATCGGTTCGGCGAAGGGGAAGACGACCCCGACGCCGGGACAAGTGGAGGCGCGACTCGTCCGAATCTGGGCAAGTCCCCAGGGAGCGCCCAAGGCCGCCCTGGCAGGCACGACGGAGACATTCTGGCTGGGGGCCAACCCAGGCACTCGTTTCGCAGACGGTGTCGAGAAGGTGGGCCAAACGTCCGTGTCGTGGGAGAGCGGTAAGGCCGTGGTGACGTTCCCGATTCCGGGCGTTCCGGGGGCGACCGCAGCCGCCACCCTGGATGCGAAGTATATGACCCAGCGCGTCGTGGTCACCGCCGCGGGCTCACCGACGACGGTTGAGTTCACCTACGGCGACTATCAAGACTGGAACAACCCTCTGAACAAGATTGGAGTGCTTTACGCCGGAAAGATGACAGAGCGGCGGAACGGCACGGTGATCCGCGACCTGACAACGGACCAAACAGAGACGGGCAACGTATACGTGGTTGCGCCCGTTCCGGCAAGCGTGCAGGCGGCCAAGAAGGTCACGGGGCAGATCCCGCGCGGCGTGATGGCTAAGGCGGAGACTCCGGTAAATAAGTCGGCGACCACGCCGCGGTTGGCCGGCCATCCGGACCTGTCGGGCAACTGGTCCTATACCGACTGGATCGGGAACTACATGACCGGGGGAGGACGCCGATGCGGTCCGGGGCAGGGTCCAGACTGTAGCCGGCAATCCAATCAGACCGAAGACTTCGAGCTCTACTCGCCGTCGCGGTTCGGCAATCTGGGTCGTCCCATATACAAGCCGGAACACTGGGACAAAGTGCAACAGCTAGACATGTGGACGAACAAGTATGACCCGGTCATGACCTGCCAGCCCTTGGGAGTCCCGCGGGAGGGCCCACCCCGGCGCATCTACCAGACGGACCGCGACATCACCTTTATCTATACGGGAGGCGATGCAGGAGGCGGATACGGCGAATATCGCGTGATCCCGACCGATGGCCGCCCGCACCCCAAATCGGCGGAGTTGGATATCACGTATCTGGGGGATACGGTGGGACACTGGGAGGGCGACACGCTGGTGCTGGACGCGGTCGCGTTCACGGATGACACCTGGCTGGGGCGCGGCGGTTTGTTCCACTCTGCCCGGATGCATGTGGTGGAGCGATTCACGCGTCAAGGCGATGCGCTGCTGTACGACGTCACGGTCGAAGACCCTGAGGTGCTGGTGGAGCCGTGGGTGTTGCCAACACGAACGGTAGTGCGCAACCCGAATCCGGACGCTGGCCTTATTCGGGAGCGCGGCGACTGCCAGGTTCAGGAGCTGGGTCACGCCGCGTCCCAGATTCGACACTAGCCCCTGGTCGCGTTCGTTTGAATTTGACGGCCGGATCCATTACCATCGGGCCAATTAGCCGGAGGAAAAAAACCATGAGTGCAGCAGAAAACGCCGCGGCGCGAAGTATCCAGGCGTACTTTCAATTGCTGGCGGATCTGGCGAGCGCGTCGGCCGCCAGCAGCCAGATTATGGCCGACCAGATCACGCCCGAGAACGTCTTTCGATTGGATGCGCAGAACGGACTGATCGCGGCGGCGGCCAACAGCCTGAGCAAAGCCGGGGAGTTGGTGCCACAGGCGTATACGCGCTACTGGAAGGGCTTGCAGGAATGAAGGAGTACCCCTACGCGTATCACATCGCTCTCGACGGCAATGGCATCAACGGCTTCGAGGGGATGGCCGGCATTTGCAAGTTCCTGTTCGACCCGGCGGACAATTCGTATGCCTACAAGGTGAAGTATTACGACGGCGCGTCGGCAGGACACGCGTGCATGGTGAGCCCGGATGGGAAGCACGGCTATCTGGGGAACGCCGGGCAGCACTTGTTGTTTTATGACGCAGCGAGCATCGAAGAGAACGAGCGCATTTCGACGTTGCGCTTCGAGGCCAACGATACTACGATCCGGGGTAGCACGCACGTCGTTTGGCTGAACAGCCGGGAAGTGCTGACGCCGGTGGGCGACTACTTTTACCGCTTTTCGGTGTCGGATCTGTCGAAGGGCGAGCGCCTGATGCCGCACCAAGTGAAGCTGCCGCACGGGATGAAACGTAGCGGGACGGGCCGGTACGTGGCTTATGGCTCGATGGACAATCCGCGGCTTCGCGGCAACGGGGAGGCACGTGAGATCGGGATCCTTGATCTGGAGACGGGCGAGGTATCGCGAATCGAGATGCCAACCACATGCTGGCACCTGGTGTCGCATCCGAAAAAGGACCTCTTCTACGCCGTTTCGTTCCGGGTGTTGCCGCAGGATTACGTGGATTACCACGAGTGGGCGATGGCGTTTCTGAAAGAGTACGCCTACGAAATCGATCCTGTGGAGAAGCGGATCCTGCGGCATTGGTCGACGACACGCGAAACGCCGGCGCACATCAACTCCGACATCACCATCTCCGATACCGAGCTGATGTTCTGCAACGGCGGCAGCCAGACGATCGTGTGCATAGACCTGGAATCGTTTTCGAAGTTCCGCATCATCGATGAGCGGCCGGATTTGCTGACTCAACTCAGGCATTCGCGGCAGGTGGGGACGCAGGTCTACGACGTGCTGGCGCGGGGCGGGTTCTTCACCAGCGCGCGGCACATCATGGGCGCGCTTCGGGTAAGCCGTTTCGTCTTCCTGGACTCGATCTACGCCTGTCAATTGTCCAAGGACCAGGCGCTGCTGTTCACCGCGAATCGCGGGCTGAACCACATCACGGTCTACGACTATCCGGCAGCGACGGTCCGGCTGCGGGTGAAAATGCCGGACCTGCAGGAGTTCGTCCCGTCCTTAGCGGCCATCGCAGATCCGCGGCTGGGCTTTCATCACAGCTATCTGATCAGTCCGCACGCCTAGGGACTGCTTTCCCGCGCCTGGCCGACTACGTTGGCCGCCACCTGGACGAGCTTGCGAAAGTTGCGGGGGATGAGGGAGGTGACAAATGCCTCGACGGCACCTTCGACGGTCGATTCCAGCATCGAGGGGACGCCCTTCATGCCTTTGGCAGTCATGCCAAATTCGCCGGCGAAGCTAATGCGAGTGCCGCGACCTCCCAGAGCGGGTTCAAAGATCGTCGATCCATGACAGCGGGTCCGCTCCCGGTCGAAATGCAGCTCGATGTTCCAGTTGCATTCGCGCTTGGCGAGAATCCAACCGGCGCGGTCGGTCCAGGCGAGATATTCCGGCTTGATGATGGAGTGAAGCACCGCGGGAATGTTGGCCTTCGCGCGCCAGATATTGACCAGGTTGACGGTGCCGTCGGGGAGCTCATCCCGGTACTCCACGGTGACGCTGGCGATGTCGTCGAGGAGGGGGACGAGCTGGTCGAGGCGGTCGCGGATTGCGCACCAGATCTCGTCGATCGGGGCTTTGACGATTTCAACGGTGCGGAAGGGCTTCATAATTCGTCAGCGCGCGGAGTCGCGGTTCAGTTGGATCTGTGCGTCGTAGACTTCCTTCCCGAGTGCCAGCGTCCGGCGCAGTTCGGTCGAGACATGGGGACTGCGCACCAGGAAGGCGACCGCCTCGGCCAGAGCCTGGCGCGCGGGGCGAGGCGAAAAGCCGAGCAGGGTGGCGGCCTTGGCATGGCTGTACCAATAGAAGCGGCCGACCATTTTTGCCTGGGCGCGGCTGGTCAGCGGCTTAGTTCCGGTCCAACTGGCCCAGAGTTCGAGCATGGTGGCGGCAAGGTAGCTGGTGGTGTGATTGGCGTATACCAGCGGGGCTGGGACGCCGCATAGCTCGGCCAGGATGCGATGGATCAGCGACCACTCCAGATTCTCGGAGCCGAGCAGATATCTCTGGTTGCGCGCGCCCCTCTCGGCTGCGAGGACGTGGCCCTCGGCGACGTCGCGCACCGAGACGATGTTGCAGCCACCCGGAAAGGTAGACCGGAACGGGTCGCTAAGATAGGCGACAACAATCGCGTTGCTGGGGCTGAGCCTGGTATCGTAAGGCCCTACCGTGATGCACGGGTTGACGACGACCAGATCGAGGTCCAGCTCTTCGGCTCGGCTGCGCGCGATCTCCTCCTGCTTCGCCTTGCTGTCAAAGTAAGGCGGGCAGACTTCGTCGCCGGAGAACGAATCCTCCTCCGAGCGGACCAGGGCGCGCTCCGAAGATCCGCAGACAATGGATGAGGAGGTGAGAACGAACCGCTTTATCCGCGCGGCTTTGGCAGCGACCAGCATGTTGGAAACACCGTCGACCGCGGTGGTCTTCATCTCCGCTTCAGTGGTTGCCCAGTAAGAAAAGACGGATGCGGCGTGAAAGACCAGTTCGCAGCCGGTGGCGGCCGGAACCAGCGTTTCGGGCAGGAGGACGTCGCCGTAGACCAGTTCCACCGGCAGGCCGCGGAGCGCGCTCATGTCGCTTTCGCGGCGCACGAGAGCCCGCACGTGGGCTCCGCGGCGCAACAGGGCCCGGCAGACATTCGCTCCGATCAATCCGCTAGCGCCGGTTACCAGTGCCCGCATCCGTCGGCTCCCCCGGCGTCTTCTGATTCCCCGCCGCCAGGTCGCGGCTGACGGCCTGCGCCAGGTCTTTCGCGAACGTCACGGCGACGGACCCAAGATTCTCTAACCTCGAAGTGAGCTTGGAACCGGGCGCACCTGCCTCCTTCTCTTTTCGGATCTCGAAGTGGGCAAACCCTTGCTCATCGACGAATACGGGCGCGGGCCTGGGCGGACTGAACGAGAAGGGGGATGTAAACCGATCGATGGCCTCCCGCGCGCTTCCAGCAAGCCGCTGTACGTTAGCGGCGAGCCGGTCCGAAGGCAGCGGCGGGGCGGGGGCGCCGCCGGACGATACGGGCCAGGGGCGCCCGGCACGGTAGTCGCGTCCCTCGAAAACGGCCTCGAAGTTAGAGATCGTGCGCACAAAGAAATTCCGGTAGGCATCGGA
>Ga0209698_10006351_pt1 | contig 12580 bp, 15 predicted proteins | sample LitLauG_LLR_2012_FD_187203 | JGI IMG/M metagenome (GOLD analysis project Ga0209698, IMG submission 187203) | Freshwater sediment microbial communities from Pennsylvania, USA - Little Laurel Run_MetaG_LLR_2012 (SPAdes) (version 2) | ecosystem: Environmental > Aquatic > Freshwater > Creek >...
TTCCAGATCGGCCCGGCGGCGGCCAGGATCACCAGCGCGGCGGCCAGCAGGCGCAAGGCCGTCAGCCACCACGGCGTCCGCGACGGCGTTTCTTCCTTCGGCGCGATGTCGAACAACAGCCGCGTCGGCGGGAATTCGATGCGCCGCGGCCGCGGCGGCATCACCCGCAACAGCCACCACAGTACCGGCAGGCTCAACAGGCCCAGCAGCAGCACCGGTTCGGCGAAGGAGAGTGGCAGGCCTGCGATCATGCGCGTAGCCCCGCTTTGACCGTCGCGGCGCGCGCGCTGCCCTTGTTCACCATCATGCCCGAATGCAGGAACAGCAACAGCTCGGCGGCCGAGCGGCTGGTGGTGTGGGTCGAGAACAGCCAGTCGAGCTTGTTGGTCTCGTGGCGGATTTCATCGCGATGCAGCGCCACGCGCGCCACGTAGTCACCGGCCCATTTCTCCGCGCGGCCCGCGGTGATCACGCCGCCGCCTTCCGGCTCGACGAATTCGATCCGCCCCGAATAGGGAAAGCTTTCCTCGGCGGGATCGACGATCTGCACCAGCGTGCCGTGCGCGCCGGAGGCCGACAATCCCGCGAGCATGGTTCTGATTTCGGAGATCGGCGACCAGAAGTCCGACAGCACCACGATCTCGGCCAGCGCCGACGGCACGAAGGACGGCGGCAGGCTGAGGCGCGCCGCATCGTCGTGCAGCATCGCCTGCGCCATCTTGTCGATCACCGCCCCGCTCGAGGTCGGGTTCATCAGCCCGGGAATGCCGACGCGTTCGCCGCCGGCGACCAGGAGTTCGGCGAGCGCGAAGGTGACGATCAGTCCGCGCTCCAGCTTGCTGTCGCGCGCCTGCTTCGAGGCGAACGCCATCGAGGGCGAGCGGTCCGGCCACAGCCACACCGTATGCGCCGCCTCCCATTCCTGCTCGCGGACGTAAAGATGATCGTCGCGCGCCGAGCGGCGCCAGTCGACGTTTTGCGACGGCTCGCCGGAAACGAAGCGGCGGTATTGCCAGAAACTTTCGCCGGCGCCGGCGCGCCGCCGGCCATGCAGGCCGTGAATCACGTTGGCGGCGATGCGGCGGGCTTCCAGCACAAGGCGGGGCAGCGTCGCGGCGAGCGTTCGGCTTTCGCCATCGGCACGTCGGATTGCTACAATCTCCCTCGCTTCGTGCGTGGTCTCTGCGGCCATCAACCGATCCGCGTCTTCAATTGTTTAATCACGTCGGGAATAGTGCGGCCTTCGGCGCGGGCGGAGAACGTCAGCGCCATGCGGTGTTTGAGAATCGGCTCGGCGAGATCGAGCACGTCGTCGATCGAGGGTGCCAGACGGCCGTCGAGCAGTGCGCGCGCGCGAACCGCGAGCATCAGCGACTGGCTGGCGCGCGGACCCGGTCCCCAGGCGATCAGCTTGCCGGCTTCGCCGCCCTCGGGGCCCGGACGCGCGGAGCGCACCAGCGACAGGATCGCCTCCACCACGGAATCGCCGACTGGCAGCCGCCGCACCAGCCGCTGCGCGGCGACCAGGATTTCCGCGTTCATCGAAACCTTGGCGAGCGTCTCTTCGGCGCCGGTGGTTTCGAACAGGATGCGCCGCTCGGCGTCGCGGTCGGGATAATCGACGTCGATCTCCATCAGGAAGCGGTCGAGTTGCGCTTCCGGCAGCGGGTAGGTGCCTTCCTGCTCCAGCGGGTTTTGCGTCGCCAGCACGTGGAACGGCTTCGGCAGATCGTGGCGGGCGCCCGCCACAGTGATGTGCTGTTCCTGCATGGCCTGCAGCAGCGCGGACTGGGTGCGCGGGCTGGCGCGGTTGATTTCGTCGGCCATCAAAAGCTGCGCGAACACCGGACCGGAGATGAAGCGGAACGAGCGCTTGCCGGTGCTGCTCTCGTCGAGCACCTCGGCGCCCAGAATATCCGACGGCATCAGGTCGGGCGTGAACTGGATGCGCTTGGCGTCGAGCCCGAGCGTGGTGCCGAGCGTTTCGACCAGCTTGGTCTTGGCAAGGCCGGGCACGCCGATCAGGAGCGCATGGCCGCCGGACAGGATCGTCACCAGCGTGTTTTCGATCACCCGGTCCTGACCGAAGATAACGGTGGAAATCGCCGCCTTCGCCGCGCGGACTTGCTCGGCGACCTGTTCGGCCGAACGCACGATACCGTCTTCGAGTTTCTCGACACTGTCTGCGCCAGCCATCTGCTTCTCCTTCGAACCAAACCCTTTAGAACAAGCCCTGCGGCAGCGCGGCTTGCATCGTCATGCCATGAACCCCATGCTAAACTTATGCGAAGGCCATGTATTTGTTGAATTAAACTATCCCCACATTACCGGGTTTTCGGGGTATGAACGGCATCACGATATGGCGACCTGATCCGGGCTTCTACGGGCGGAACCCGCTCAAGGCGTACTGCGTGACACTTGCACCAATCGTGCCAAACCGAGGCGCTTAGACTCAGGTCAAACAATGGCGAAGCAAGGGCAGACCACTAATCATGGCCTTGACGGGCTGACGGCTGCTGCAAGGGACGCTGCGAACGCCGGCGCCGCCGGAAAAGGGCTGCCGCCGGTGCATCTGTGGAATCCGCCATTCTGCGGCGATCTCGACATGCGAATCGCCGGCGATGGTACGTGGTTTTACATGGGGACGCCAATCGGACGGCCGGCGCTGGTCCGGCTGTTTTCGACCATCCTCAAGCGCGAGGAAGGCAAGCACTTTCTCGTGACACCGGTGGAGAAGGTCGGCATCCGCGTCGACGATGCGCCGTTCCTCGCCGTCGAAATGGTAAAGGAAAACGACGGGAAGGGCCGCCTGCTGCGCTTCCGCACCAATGTCGACGACTGGGTGGCCTGCGATTCCGCCCATCGACTGCGATTCGAGGCGGCTGCCGACGGCGGACTGACGCCCTATCTTCATGTCCGTGCCGACCTGTGGGCCAAGGTCACCCGCGCGCTCTATTACGATCTGGTTGACATGGGCGAGGAGCGGGTGGTCGATGGTCGTCCGATGTTCGGCGTGGCATCAGGCGGCGAATTTTTTGCGATGGCGGATGCGGACGAGGTGAGGGGCGCGCTTTGAACGAGCCGATGCTGAAGACCGATCCGGCCGCGATCAACTCGGCGGAATTTTTCGAACGGAGCCGGGCGCGGCTCGATTTCGAGGTCCCGCCGGGACTGGTCGACCCCAATATCATCCCCAAGAGCGGCGATCAGGGTACCGATCGCATGCTGGAGATCGTCGCCCGCGAGCAGCCGGTGCGGCCCGCGGCGGTATTGATCCCGGTGGTCGACCATCCGCAGCCGACCGTGCTGCTGACGCAGCGCGCCGCCCATCTCAACGATCACGCCGGGCAGATTTCCTTTCCCGGCGGCAAGATCGATGCGACCGACGCCTCGCCGCTCGACACCGCGCTCCGCGAGGCCGAGGAAGAAATCGGGCTGTCGCGCGAATTCGTCGAGCCGATCGGCTATCTCGATCTCTACGGCACCGGTTTCGGATTTCGCATCCTGCCGACGGTGGCGCGGGTGCGGCCGGGCTTCAGGCTGCGCATCAACAAGTCCGAGGTGGAGGACGCCTTCGAGGTGCCGCTCGCGTTCCTGATGGACCCCGCCAACCACCAGGTCCACAGCAAGGAATTTCGCGGCATGGAGCGTTCCTATTACGCCATGCCGTTCGCGGAACGCTATATCTGGGGCGCCACCGCCGGAATCCTGCGCGTGCTGTACGAACGGATCTGCCTGACATGATCCGTCCGGCCGTCACCGAGGTCCTGGTCTTCCTGATCCCGTTCGCGGTCTATGTGCTGTTTCTGCTCGCAACCCGCTCCGGGCTGACGGTGCAGACGTCGTGGCCGCTGCACGTCATCGCCAAGCTGCTGGTGGGCTCGCTATTGCTGGTGATCGTCAGTTTCGTGCTGCTCGCCCAGTTTTCCGGCGCCTCGCCGCATTCGACCTACATCCCCGCGCATATCGAGAACGGCAAATTCGTTCCCGGAGTAGAAAAATGAACGATGCGCGGGTGCTCGAAGACGCGCCCTGGCTCAGATCCGGTCCTGCCGCCCGCGTGCTCAAGCTGTTGAACGGCGGCGGCGAGGAAGCGCGCGTGGTCGGCGGTGCGGTCCGCAACGCGCTGCTGAACATTCCGATCGGCGACATCGATATCGCGACCACCGCGCTGCCCACGGAAGTGATCCGCCGCGCCAAGGCGGCCGGCATCAGGAGCGTGCCGACCGGTATCGACCACGGCACCGTGACGCTGGTCGTCGACGCGCACCCGTTCGAGATCACCACGCTGCGCCGGGATACCGAAACCTTCGGCCGCAAGGCCAAGGTCGCGTTCGGCCGCGACTGGGTCGTCGACGCCGAGCGGCGCGACTTCACCATCAACGGCCTGTCGGTCGATGCGGCCGGTATCGTGCACGATCACGTCGGTGGCCTCGACGATATCGCCGCAAGGCGCGTGCGCTTCATCGGCGACCCCGACCAGCGGATATCGGAGGATTACTTGCGGATCCTGCGGTTTTTCCGCATTCACGCCGCCTTCGGCGCCAGCGAGCCCGATCGGGCCGGCTATCTCGCATGCATCCGCAACCGGGCCGGTCTTGCCAGCCTTTCCGCCGAACGGGTGCGGATGGAAATGATGAAACTCGTGGTCGCCGGCGGCGCGGCCGGCGCGATTGCGGCGATGGCGGATGGCGGGCTGCTGCTGCCGATTTTCGGCGGCGTTGCCTATACCGGGCCGTTCGCAAGCATGGTCGCGGCGGAGCGCACGCTGGAACTGAAGCCGGACGCGGTTCGAAGGCTGGGCGCGCTCGCGGTCGCCGTCACCGAGGACGCCAGACGCGTAGCCATGCGGCTGCGGCTTTCCAATGCCGAAACCAGGGCGCTCGATTCCATGGGCCATCGCTGGTGGCGGCTCGCCGGCATGGACGAGGCGATCGCGCGGCGCAGGCTCTACCGGCTCGGCGCCGACCGCTACCGCGACCGGCTGATGCTGGCCTGGGCGCGGGCAGGGGACGACGGCCATTCCGCGCAGTGGCGAGAGCTCGCGCTGCTGCCGGAGCGCTGGACCGCGCCGAAGTTTCCGCTTCGAGCGGCGGACTTCGTCGGCCGCGGCATCGCCGAAGGTCCCGCGCTCGGCCAGGTGCTGGCGCTGGCCGAAGACGCCTGGCTCGCGGCGAATTTCCCGCTGGACGAGACCGCGCTCGCCGCCATCGCCGACCAGACCGTAACCCGTTTCACCCGCGACAACAGGCTGTGAATATCGTTTCCGGCTTCGCCGACATCTCGCTGCTGCAACTCCTGCTGGTCGCCGGCGTCGCGCTGTTTGCTTCCATCGTCGGGGGGCTCGCCGGCTACGGCACCGGCGCGTTGATGCCGCTGGTGCTGGTGCCGCTGGTCGGCGCCGAACCGGTGGTGCCGATCATCGCCATCTCCTCGATCTTCACCAATCTCAGCCGCACCGCTGCCTATCTGCGCTACGCCGACCACCGCCGCGCGCTGATCGTGATTCTCGCCGCCGCATTGACCACCGCGCTCGGCGCCTATGGCTACACGAAGCTCACCAATGCCGGGGCGGCGCTGGTGATCGGCACCATGCTGATTTTGAGCGTGCCGCTGCGCCGCCTGGCCCGGCGCCGCAATGTCCGGATCGGCGATACCGGGCTCGGTGTCGGCGCAGTGGGTTACGGCGCCCTGGTCGGCGGCACCTCGGGCTCGGGCGTGATCCTGTTGTCGCTGCTGATGGCGGCCGGACTCGAAGGCGCGGGCGTGATCGCCACCGACGCGGTGATCTCGGTCGCGACCAGCCTCATCAAGATTTCGGTGTTTGGCCTTGCCGGCGTCGTCACCGCGCAGGTGCTGGCGCTTGCAATTCTGATCGGCGGCATCGCGCTGCCGGGCGCATTTCTGGCGCGCGCCTTCGTCGAGCGCATGCCGGTGCATATCCACACCGCGATCCTCGACGTCGCCGTGATCGCCGGCGGCCTGGTGATGATTTCCTCGGCGCTGCGATCCTTCTTCGGGTAAGAATCCCGGCGCCGCGATACATTTGCCCATGAGGCCTGAACAGTTTGTCACGCTCACCCCAAAACGCTCGACGTGCGGTCGAGGCAGAAATCGTCGATGGTGGCCGATGATATGAAGGAAGACTGACGCGGCGAGGGAGGGCTACACCGATGCGGGACCTAGAGCGGTCATGAAAGATCTTGCGATCGCGTGGCTTGCATCCAGCATTGCATTTTCGATCGGCTTCATCGGCTTCATGCTGCTCTGGGTGTGGCTTGACGACGGAACTTTGCGATCTTGGAGTGCAATCCGTCGTCTTGGTGGGGTGACAGTCAGTGCGGCCCTAATCGTGCAATTCTTCTATGGCGGGCTTGTCTACTTCGCGCTGACCCGCGTCGGCCTATGGAGTGTTTGGACGGTTGCCCTTGCTTATCTTCTTCCTGTCTTGGTGATCGGCTGGTTTGGGATCGACACCAGGCGGGAAGCGTTGGGGATAATTGCGTGGTTGATCTTTGCCTGTATTGTCGCGTGCGTGACTTGGTTCTTCGCTCCTGTTCAACCCGGCATATGATTGACTAGCCCTCCACCCATCCAAACGTCGATCCGTTCCCAAAAGGGCTCGCGGGCATAGTTGCGACGTGCGGCGTGGCGCCGGATGAAATCTTACTTGGCGTAGTACACCCATTGACGCGGGGACGCAGGTGAATGCCGACGGCACGAAGTTAGCGAATCGGTATCCCAGCCAATCCCCTCCTGCGGCTCTATGGACGTTTTCGTCTTCACTCTTCTTCCTCTTCTTCCTCCTCCTCTTCATCCGAAACTTCGAGTTCCGCCGGTTCCAGAACGGCCATGGGAAGCGTTTCGCGAAACAGGTCGCCTTCTGCTCCCATCCAGACGCACAGGATGGCATCCCCGTTTACTTCCGCCACCGTGATTGGCTGACTGCCGGATTTCAGGATGACGACGTCGCCTGGTTTCAAGTTCATGATTTTTCTCTCCGCGTTGATTGACGCTAGTACAGGCTAACGCTGTGTGATGACAGGCCGATCACGGCCGATCGGTTTCGCCGGGCGTATCAGACTCGGAGAGATGGTCGATATGATGGCCGCTGTCAGCGGCTGTCGGGAAGCAACTCCGTCAGCGAGCGGATGATGCGATCGGGCCTGATGCCGGAATTTTCGGGCAGGCCCTCGCCATGCACGTCGATCCAGATCGCGTAGATGCCGAGGCGCTGCGGCGCCTCGACCTCCCATTCCAGATTGTCACCCACCATCCAGGTCTCGGGCGCGGTAACGCCGAGCGCCTGCATGGCGTGCAGATAGGCGCGCTCTTCCGGCTTGCCGAAGCCATGCTCGCCCTCGATCTGGATATGATCGAAGCGATGCGTCAGCGCAAAGCGCTCGACCTTGGCGCGTTGCGGGCCGGCGGCGCCGTTGGTTACGAGTGCCAGTTTCACGCCGTGCGCCCGAAAGGCATCGATCGCGTCATGCGCGCCGGGGAAGACGAACATTTCCTCCTCGCGATAGGCGTGAAAGCGATCGGCGAGCCTGACCGCGAGGTCCCGTGGCAGCGGTGGGTGACCCTTTGTGGCGAGCGCTTTAAATCCGCCCTGGACCACCACGTGCCGGGCCTCCTCGAGCTTGAGCCGCCACTCGGCGTCCGCCGTGGCCCAGAACCCTCGCGCGAATTCCACGACCGACGCGGCGACCTGTTGCGACGGGATGGAGCCGAACTCGGCGGCAAATTCGGCCGCGACCTTGTTCCAGGCGATCTCGGGGCGGCCATAGGCCGACAGGATGGTGTCGTCCATGTCGATCAGCATCGCGCGGGGCAGTTGCGTCATCGTCTCAGGGCCACTTCACTTCAGGGGGCAGCGACGACAGGATCGAATCCACATTGCCGCCGGTCTTCAGGCCGAAAATGGTGCCGCGGTCGTAGAGCAGGTTGAACTCGACATAACGGCCGCGCCGGATCAGCTGTTCCTCGCGCTCTTCCGCCGTCCACGGCTTGTCGAAATTGCGCCGGACCAGTTCGGGATAGATTTTCAGGAAGGCGCGGCCAACTTCCTGCGTGAAGGCGAGGTCGGCGTCCCAGTCGCCGCTGTCGTGCCAGTCGTAGAAGATGCCGCCGATGCCGCGTGCCTCTTTCCGGTGCGGCAGATAGAAATATTCGTCGCACCACTTCTTGTACTTGTCGTAGTCGGCAACGCCATTGTGGCCGCCGCAGGCGGCCTGCATCGCGGCGTGAAACGCCATCGTGTCCGGATCGTTCTGGGTCCGCCGGCGGTCCAGCACCGGCGTCAGGTCCGCGCCGCCGCCGAACCAGGCCTTGGTGGTGACGACGAAGCGGGTGTTCATGTGCACCGCGGGGATGTTCGGATTGTGCAGATGCGCGATCAGCGAAATGCCCGACGCCCAGAAGCGCGGATCCTCGGCGGCACCTGGAATCTGGGCGCGGAATTCGGGCGCGAATTCGCCGTGCACGGTCGAGCAGTGCACGCCGACCTTCTCGAACAGCCGCCCGCGCATCACGCTCATCACCCCGCCGCCGCCGGGCTGGCCGGTATGGTCGGTGCGGTCCCAGCGCGTACGCGCAAAACGCCCCGCGTCGCCCGGATAGAGCAACGCCGGCGCGTCGTCCTCGAGCTTCTCGAAGGCGGCGCAGATGTCGTTTCGCAGCTGCTCGAACCAGCCTCTCGCGCGCGCCTTGCGATCCTCGATCACGGACATGTCCATGTGGAATTCCTAACCGTTATTCTCCGTCATTGCGAGCGAAGCGAAGCAATCCATGTCGCCACGAAGGAAGAATGGATTGCCGCGTCGCTTACGCTCCTCGCAATGACGGTTAAGCCTGCGGGCCGTAATAGGTGCAGCTTTCACCGCAGCTGTCGCGGTGAATGGTGACCCGCGTGACCCGCCCGGCATGCTGGACCCGCTCCCAGACGAAGCGCGACAGGTTTTCCAGCGTTGGGGGGCCGAGTGCCTCGACCTTGTTGAGCAGCTTGTGGTCGAGCATTTTCTGTACCTCCCCGATGCGCTGCTGGAGCAGGCCGAGGTCCAGCACCATCCCTGTCGCCGGATCAGGCGTGCCGCGCACGGTGACTTCGGCGCGGAAGGAATGGCCATGGATTTCCTGGCTTGCCTCACCCAGTGTCGTGCCCGACAGCGCGTGCGCTGCCTCGAACCGGAACGATTTTGTCAGCTCCCACATTCCTAACGTCCAACCTTTATCTGATACCGAGGGTCTTGTGTGTCTGCAGGCTGAGCCGCCATTGCGGATGGCGGATGCAATAATTGACGGCGCGCTCGGTGTTGGCGGCGACGTCCGGCCCATCCATCGGCTGCAGCGAGAAGCGCTCGAAGGCGAGGTCGGCGAAGGCGGCCGGCATGGCGCCGGCCTGCGGATAGACCAGTTTGAGTTCGTCGCCCCGCCGTATCAGCAATTCGGCGCCGGCCTTGGGACTGACGCAGATCCAGTCCACGCCGTCCGGTGGCTCGATGGTGCCGTTGGTTTCCAATCCAATGCTGAAGCCGCGCGCGTGCAGGGCGTCGATCAGGTCGGCGTCGACCTGCAACAGCGGCTCGCCGCCGGTCAGGACCACGTAGCGGTATCCATGTTCTCCGGCCCACTGGCTGGCGATGGCGTCGGCGAGATCGTCGGCCGAGGCATAGCGGGCGCCGAGCGTGCCGTCGGTGCCGACAAAATCCGTGTCGCAGAATTTGCAGGTCGCACCGGCGCGGTCCTGCTCGCGGCCGCTCCAGAGGTTGCAGCCGGCGAAGCGGCAAAATACCGCCGCCCGCCCGGCATGTGCGCCTTCGCCCTGCAGGGTCAGAAAGATTTCCTTTACCGCGTAACTCACCGCGCCGTCTCCTTGGGTGCGGATCCGGTCTGCCGCAGCGCCTCGCCCAGGGCCATCGCGGATGCAACCGCAATGTTCAGCGAGCGCAGGCCGGGCTTGATCGGGATTACCAGCCGGGCATCGGCGGCGCCAGCGACCTCGTCGGGAACGCCGGCGGATTCCCGCCCGAACAGCAAGATGTCGGCCTCGCTGTAGCGGTAATCAAGATAGGAGGAGGCCGCCTTGGTCGTGAACAGGATCAGGCGGAAACCCCCGTCCTTGCGCCACTGCTGGAATTTTGGCCAGGAGTCGTGGCGCAGGATGGTCACCTGGTCGAGATAGTCCATGCCGGCCCGGCGGAAATGCCGGTCGGACACCGGAAAGCCGGCGGGCTCGATAATGTGGGCGGCCACGTCCAGGCAGGCGCAGAGACGGAGAATCGTCCCCGCGTTCTGCGGAATATCGGGCTGGAAAAGCGCAATCTGCATTGTCGTGACGGTCCGTCCGGTCTCCCCACCAATGTCCGAAAAAACACCAGTGCTGCGCGGAATTAGTGCATTGCACGCTGGCCAGCCGATAGCGGGCTTGCGCTCTTCCGGCAAGGGTGCCAATAGAACGATTCTGGACTGCTTCTCACTGGCGACTTGCCGGGGAAAAGCGGTCTTTCTGCCGCCGCGGGGGTCGCGGGCGCCGGCAGCCTCCCTGGTTCATCTAAGCGGTGCCTGGGGCGGTTCCACCGGCTGCAGCTGAGAAAGGGTTTGGAATCGTGACGACAACGTCTTCGGCGGATCATCCCACACGCCGTGATTTCCTCTTCGTTGCAACCGGAGCTGCCGCCGCCGTCGGTGCCGCGGCCACGGTCTGGCCGCTGGTTTCCCAGATGAATCCGGATGCCTCGACCATCGCGGCCGGCGCGCCGATCGAGGTCGACCTGGGGCCGATTGCCGAGGGGCAGGACATCAAGGTGTTCTGGCGGGGCAAGCCGATCTATATCAGCCACCGCACCAAGAAGCAGATCGACGAGGCCCGCAGCGTGCCCGTCGCGAGCCTGCCCGATCCGGCGACTGACCAGTCCCGCGTCAAGGACGGCCACGACCAGTGGCTGGTCGTGATCGGCATCTGCACCCACCTCGGCTGCATCCCGATTGCCCATGAGGGCAATTACGACGGCTTCTTCTGTCCCTGCCACGGCTCGCAATACGACTCCTCCGGTCGCATTCGCCAGGGACCTGCGCCTGCCAACCTGGCAGTGCCGCCCTATCAATTTGTTTCCGACAGCAAAATCCAGATTGGCTAAGTCCCGGACCTGATTGTCCGAGACTTTGAGCCCGTCGCTTCGCCTTATTTTCCTCAGGATCGCATCATGAGCGGACCATCCGACTACCAGCCGACCAATCCCGCCTTGAAGTGGATTGAGCGGCGCCTGCCGATTATGGGTCTCGTCCATTCCTCGTTCGTGGCTTATCCGACGCCGCGCAACCTGAACTACTGGTGGACCTTCGGCGCCATTCTTTCGATGATGCTCGGCGTGCAGATCCTGACCGGCGTCATCCTGGCGATGCACTACACGCCCGAAGCCACCATGGCCTTCAAGTCGGTCGAAGGCATCGTGCGCGACGTGAACTACGGCTGGCTGCTGCGCAACACGCACGCCGCCGGCGCCTCGATGTTCTTCTTGGCGGTCTACATCCACATGCTCCGCGGCCTCTATTACGGCTCCTACAAGGAGCCGCGCGAGATCCTCTGGATCCTCGGCGTTATCATCTACCTGCTGATGATGGCGACGGGCTTCATGGGCTACGTGCTGCCGTGGGGCCAGATGAGCTTCTGGGGCGCCACCGTCATCACCAACCTGTTCTCCGCCGTGCCCTATTTCGGCGAGAGCATCGTGACGCTGTTGTGGGGCGGCTATTCCGTCGGCAATCCGACGCTGAACCGCTTCTTCTCGCTGCACTATTTGCTGCCGTTCGTGATCGCCGGCGTGGTGGTGCTGCACGTCTGGGCGCTGCATGTCGCGGGCCAGAACAATCCGGCCGGCGTGGAAGCGAAGACCGAAAAGGACACCGTGCCGTTCACGCCCTACGCCACCATCAAGGATGCGTTCGGCGTCTCCTGCTTCATGTTGTTCTTCGCCTGGTTCATCTTCTACATGCCGAACTATCTCGGCGATGCCGACAACTACATTCCGGCCAATCCCGGCGTGACGCCCGCGCACATCGTGCCCGAATGGTACTACCTGCCGTTCTACGCGATCCTGCGCTCGATCCCGAACAAGCTCGCGGGCGTGATTGCGATGTTCTCGGCGATCCTCGTGCTGGCGTTCCTGCCGTGGCTCGATACCGCCAAGACCAAGTCGTCGAAATATCGCCCCTTGGCGAAGCAGTTCTTCTGGATCTTCGTGATCGTCTGCGTGCTGCTCGGCTATCTCGGTGCGCAGCCGCCGGAAGGCATCTATGTGATCGCCGGCCGCATCCTGACCTTCTGCTACTTCGCCTATTTCCTGATCCTGCTGCCGCTCTTGAGTCGGATCGAAACGCCGCGGCCGGTCCCGAATTCGATAGCCGCCGACGTGCTGGCCAAGACCGGAAGCAAGACGGCGCCGATGGTGTCCGCGGTGATAGCGCTCGTCGTCGCCGGCGGGCTGTTCGCCGGCAGCGTGCAAAGCGCCCGCGCCGAGGAGCAGGAAGCGCCGCCGTCGCAGAAATGGTCGTTCGCGGGTCCGTTCGGCAAATACGATAT
>Ga0209698_10006352_pt1 | contig 12577 bp, 13 predicted proteins | sample LitLauG_LLR_2012_FD_187203 | JGI IMG/M metagenome (GOLD analysis project Ga0209698, IMG submission 187203) | Freshwater sediment microbial communities from Pennsylvania, USA - Little Laurel Run_MetaG_LLR_2012 (SPAdes) (version 2) | ecosystem: Environmental > Aquatic > Freshwater > Creek >...
TTGCCGAAGTCGGTGTAGACGATTTCTCCCGTCGGCAGCACCAGCATATTTCCCACGTACGAGGTAATGACTGGCGCGTCCGTGTTCCCGCCGGTCACGTTGGTGAACTTCGTTCCATCCCAGGTGAAGAACTTCGAACCGTTGTTAAAGATGCCAGGGCTGGCCTGGAACAAAACATTTCCGCCTGGTAGCAGCGCAGCCGGACCATCAGCCACGTTCAGGGCATCCGGAATATCGGGTCCGGCAGTCCATTTCTTCGTGTGAGTGTCGTAGGTGGCGGTGTGTCCACCTTGTCCCGGCGTGCCATTGGCACCCAGGTAGAAGACGGTTCCGTCCGGCCTCAGTACCCCCGGCCCCAGTTCGTAAGACGCGTGATTTGCGTCGGGATATGAATCCCACAGTTGCACTGGCGTGCTGCCAGGAGTCGTCCATTTGCCCGTCGACGGATGATAGATCTCGTACCGTCTTCCGTTCTTTTGATAGTCGAACACATACGCGTCCACGGTCAGCACCGTGCCGTCCGGAAGAAGCGTCCAGCCTTCTTCGTCATACACATCCTTCTTCCCGGCGCCGGTAATCGTCCACGTCAATGTGGAAGGGTCGAGCAGAGCTGCCGGTGTGTCGCAACAGTTTGCCTGCATGTAGGTGCCATCGGGCAACACAACGCTTTGGGCATCGCCGATGCTGTTCCATCCCGCCGGCGGCGCGACCATCGTCCACTGATTGGTCGTTGGGTCATAGATTGCGCCCAGGGTGGTCCAGACTGCCTGGCAATTCCCCGGAGTCGCCGAATTGTATTCGCCGCCCGCCATCATGACTCGGCCGTCCGGCAACACTGCAGACCCGAAATAGAGCGGACCGTACCCGGTCGGCAGCGACGCGATCTTCTTCCAGGTGCCGTTCGCATAGCTTCCAAAAACGTCCGGACTCAAACGCCACCACTGTGGTCCGCACGCCTGATGAAAAATGACCGTACCGTCTGTGAGCAAGAGAGGATTACCCAGGCTCAGGTTGGCGTTCGGCTGATTGGCCAGGGGAACCCAATGTTGTGCGTTAGAGAGTTGAGTCGCGGCCGCGAACAACACGGCGACAACGAAAAGCGCGCGCAGATTCGTCATAGGATGTTTCTCCTGCGGTCTACCACTGAGTTGAGCGACGACGTGAACGACGTTCCGCGGAGCGCGAGTGGTTCGCCAAATCCCCCGCGGCCCGAAACCCCATGCGGAACGCCCGTTTCGGCCCAAGGTGCGGTCAGCATTGTACCTCGATTCCGTCTCTTGTGCGTGTCAGGAAGTGTTTTTCGTTTGCTCCGGCAGGCAAACCAATTGTGCGTCTGCCCCCCGGCCTTCCCTGGGTGTGGAAACCTCCTCAGGCTTTTGGGTGTATGCTGTTGGTCGAAATCATCAATATTCAATCGATTCAATAGGCAGAATCGCTTGGCTGGTCGTACTCTGCTTGCGGTTGAGGAGGCTTGTGATGCGTATCCAGAATCGTTTTCTCGCTTTTATCGCTGTTTCGGCTCTTGCGCTGTCACTTCCGATGGTCGCCCAAACGGTTACCGTCGATGCAGATCCCGCGCATTTAGCCAATACCTTCAGCCCGGTGCGTTCCCTCGGCGCCGCCATTGACCGCCTCCGTACCGGAAGCCCCGATCATCTGTTGAAAGACCCACTGCTCAAGGAAATCCTCGGCGCCGGCTGGCAACCGGTCACCTATCGCCAGAACACAGAGCTGATGGTGGAGGCCTGGCACTGGAATCCCTCAGGGAAGTGGAGCAACGCTGAGAAGCAGGAAGGGTATTTCGTCGGCAATGCCGAACCCGCCGCTGAAATCCACAGCTCCTGGGCGTATCCGCTGCCGCACCGCGGATTCAGCCGGGGAGACGGCAATGGCTGGTCACGCCTCACTGATGGCGACATTCATTCGTACTGGAAGAGCAATCCCTACCTGACCAAGGCTTTCACCGGCGAGGATGATTCACTGCATCCGCAATGGGTAATGATCGATCTCGGAACCAAGATTGACGTCAATGCAATTCGCATCGCCTGGGCCGATCCCTACGCCAAAAAGTATGCTGTACAGTTCTGGACCGGCGAACTCGAGCCTTTCTATGACGGCACGATGAAAGGGACATGGCAAACATTCCCCCTGGGCGCCATCACGGAAGGCAAGGGCGGTACAGTCACTCTGAAGTTGGTCGACTGGATGATTCCAGTCCGCTATCTCCGCATCTGGATGACGGAATCGTCCAACACCTGCGATACCCACGGCTCGGGCGACAAACGCAACTGCGTAGGCTATGCCATCAATGAACTCTATGCAGGCGCGCTTTCCGCCGATGGTACATTCAACGATTACGTCACGCACTTCCCCAGCCGCGATCAGACGATCACGTGGCCGTCGTCGGTAGACCCATGGCACGCGGCCTCGGATCTCGATTACAACCGCGGCGATCAGGTGGGATTCGATTTCTTCTTCAACAGCGGCGTGACCCGCGGGCTCCCGACCATGGTTCCCATCGCAATGCTGTACGCCACTCCGGACGATGCCGCGAACGAAATCGCGTATCTCTACAAGCGGCACTATCCGATCTCCTACATTGAGATGGGCGAAGAGGCCGACGGCCAGCACATGCTCCCCGAAGACTACGGCGCCCTCTATCTGCAATTCGCGACCGCGATCCACAAGCTGGTTCCCGACGCCAAACTCGGAGGTCCCCCATTCGAAGGCACGTTCGGCGACGTCGAAGTCTGGCCCGATGCCAATGGCAAGGTGTCCTGGATCGGCCGTTTTGTCGATTATCTGAAGGCACACAATCGCCTGAGCGATTTCACCTTCTTTTCATTTGAGCATTATCCCTATCAGGATCGTCCCAGCTATTCCTGGGCTGACCTGTATCCCGAGCCAGAGTACGTCCATCACATCGTGCAGGTCTGGAAGGACAACGGCGTGCCGCCGAATATCCCGTTCTTCATGACCGAAGGCAATATCGGAGGCGGCGCACCACCGTCGACCGTGAAAGCCGGCCTTTGGCTGGCGGACTACGTCGGCAGCATGATGGCCGAGGGCGCCGGCGCAACCTACTATTTCCACTACATGCCTTATCCCGAGAACTCCTCCGGCTTCGGAAATTTCCTGTTAATCGATAAGGACTACAAGGTGCTCGGCTATCCTCCCCAGTACATCGCCGCGCAGCTCATCACAAAAGAGTGGGTACAGCCCATCGATGCTCCGCACAAGCAGTTCAAGGCATCGAGCGATGTTAACGATGCCTCCGGGCACACTCTAGTGACTGCCTACGTTGTGGAGCGCCCGGACGGCCAGTGGTCCGTGATGCTGGTGAATCGCGATCCATCCAATGACCACGCCGTGAAGATCAAATTTCACCAAGGGAGTTCCGAGCACCACTTCTCCGGACCGGTCGACCGCATCACCTTCGGTTCCAATGAATACCAATGGCACATGGAAGGCATCCACGGCCACGCAGACCCCGACGGCCCACCGTCCAGATCAACGGTACAAGGCGCTCCAGACGTTCTGTATCAGCTTCCAAAAGCGTCGATCACGGTCTTGCGAGGACAGGTAAGCCCCTAAAGCGCGTAGTCGACACGCACATCGGTATTTGCTGGAGTCAATTCTCAGTGCGTTAGCCTCGCTGAGAACCGGGAAATGAGAACCGAGAACTGACAGCTGACAGCTGAGAGCTGTCAGGCGCTTTCGTGCTACCATTCGCCCGGCGAAGGGAAGAAGTCATGGTGTTACCCGACATCAGCGCGCAGTTCGTTTTTCGCCAGTGGACGCAGGGTACGTATTCTTACAAGGAAGCCCAGGGTGAACTCGGCGTTCCCGGCAAGGTTGCTACGCACAGAATCGTAGCGGCGCAACGCCTGATGTCAGGCGGCACAGGCGAGCATGCCGGACATCTGATCGGAATTCAGTTCGGTGCACCCGGCGACATTCGCAACCTGGGCCTGCAGAACCCCAACATGAACACCTTCGCACCCAAGTCCCTGCACGCTGCATTTCAAGGTCACGGTGGCAGCTACCACGACCTCGAGTCGGACTGGACGCAGCAACTGAAAGGCGGGTCGAAGATTCGGGTCACTGTACGGGATAAATATCGTGCGGGCGAAAATCGTCCGTTCTCACGCTGGGTGCAATGGAGCGAGACCAAGCCAGGCTCCGCGGTCGGAGTCGTGCGTCAATTGGAATTCGGAAACTTCAGTTCGCCGCAACAGAGAGCTGCCAATCAGTAAGAAGCCCGAATAAGAATTGAAGCGGCGATTCCTTCGTGAACCTTAGTGCCCTTCGTGGTTAGTGGTTCTGTCGACGTCCAGGCACACGCGGCACCCATCGCGTTACATTGTTCCGATATTGCTCATACGACTCCCCGAACTGCCGCAGAAGCGTAGGCTCCTCGTAAAGAACGACAAAAACGTGAGCAAGCAGCAGCATCACGCCCGCATACTCCGCAAGGTGAACGGATCGGAAAATCGCGGACTGACCCAGGATTGCAAGCGCGACTCCGAGATACATCGGGTTGCGCACGTATCGATGCAGCGCGGTCGTCACCAGAAAATGAGTCGGCGCGATGGGCCGGGTGTTCCCAGTCCCCGCACCGCGAACTCCCATGCGCAGCGGAAATAGATCGCGGCGCCGCAAAGAAAAAGCAGTGCTCCAAGCCACGTCCAGGGGTCGTTCGCTGGCCGCGCATGTCCGCCCATCAGCCAGCGGGGAATCACGATCGCGACCGTCCCGGGCACCAAAATCGTGAACAGAATCGTATTCAGGACTGCCCAGAAGAGGCGCGACATCGAGTCTGTGCCGGGACTGCGAGACATCCGGTGCAACCTTACTGTAAAATCAATATTGACGGAAGAAAACAAGACGCAGCTTCAGAGTCTTCCCCAGATCTCCCAAGTTCATTAGATCGTAGCGCCGGCGTCCCGCCGGCTGTCGCGAGGGCGACTCGCCCTCGCTGCCGGGACCAGGCAAGCGAGGCGATTAAAACGGCGGAGATTTCCTCGAGGTTCGCGCAGACATTCGACATATCAGGAGAAATCAATCATGGCCGTAGGAGCCAAGATCGCGAAAACAGCCGACCGGAAGAAGGTCATGGACACCACCAAGAGCACCGATTGCCCCAAGTGCGGCAAGCCCACTCGCATCGTGAAGCGAATCAAAGACCGCGAACGCGGCGTCCCCGGCGGGATTTACATCTCGTGCTCGGGGTGTGAGTTTTTCGAAAAACTATGATCGGCTTGTATTCGCTGTTTTGCAGGCTATTCGAGAGAGAGCGCGATTCTGAGCGCTTCGTCCAACTCGGCTAGCTTGGACCAAGAGAGCGATCCGACGAAGTGAGTTAGTTCCGATTTCTGCAAACTGCCGAGGTTATCGCACACGATCCAACTCTCATGCTTAAGACCTTCGTTCGGTCCAATCGCGACCTGCGTTGATAGGCCTGTTCCATTGGTGTAAACCGGGGCACAAATCACCGTCGCGTAGAGTGAGTCGATCAATCCTTGTCGGCTTACGACCACGAAGCTGCGATATTGCTTAGGATCTCCACGTGGCTTACGCACGCGGTAAATGTCGCCGCGCTTCATTTTTGTTAGCCTCACTTTTCCGGGAACTCGCCCACGGGGGCTTGATACTCCAGGACGTCCAAAGCTTCGCGGTTCAACCGTTCCGCATTGCGATTAATGATCGCCGCGTCACGGGCGTCACGTTCTGCTCGCGCGCGTGCCCGGATGTGTTCAGCCAGAACCGACTCAATAAAGGCAGAACGCGACTGCTTTGATCCCGCCAGACGGTCGATCCCAGACAAAACGTCCTTCGACAGTGTTACGGATGTCTTCTCTTTCATACTACCAATATACCACAGCTTTCAATTCAACACTTGACGGATTTTCGTTCTTGCACAACGAGAACCCGGATAAGTTCGCGGTGCTGGAATCAATGGAAGGTCGAAGGCGAAAATACGTTGCTAAGAGGGAGAAGGAATTGGAGGACTCGGGAAGCAGCGTGAATCCGAAGAGGATACCAAACACAAACTATTGGATTGTTACGAACAACAGCACGGATAACAAAAAGCTGCTCCTCAGGCAGGCATTGACGCTACTAGGTTACAGCAGCGAGACAGCCAGCGCTGTACCAGATTGCCTTCGGTAAGGCTACCCGCTGATCTGCCCCAAAATCGCCCGCGCTTCGGCCGCGGGATCCGCAGCCTCGGTGATCGGCCTTCCGACCACGATATGGCTTGCCCCCGCTGCGATCGCTTCCGCCGGTGTGACGACCCGAACCTGGTCGCCTATGCTGGTTCCCGCCGGACGCACGCCCGGAGTGACGATGGCGAAATGATCTCCCAACTTGGCCCGCACCGTAGACGCCTCGCGGGCTGAAGTAACGATGCCCCGGCAGCCGTTCGCGAGCGCCAGCGTTGCCAGCCGAACCACGCTGTCTTCCACCGTGCCACGAACGCCGATCGTCTCCAGGTCATGCCCGTCCATGCTGGTCAGAACGGTGACAGCAAGGATCGTCAGATCTGGTCGGATCTGGGCTGCGTCCACCGCCGCCCGAATCATCTTCGTGCTTCCCGCCCCGTGGATCGTGAGCATGCTGACCCCAAGCCGCTCAGCCTCCGCGACGGCTGCCCCGACCGTATGTGGAATGTCGTGATACTTGAGATCCAGAAACACGCGTCGCCCGGAAGCCACCAGATCGCGCACGATCTGCGGGCCCACGGCGGTGTAGAGCTGCATCCCCACCTTGTAGGTCAAGGCGGAGTCCCCCACCGCCGCCACAATCTTGTGGGCGGCGGCGGCCGAGGAAACATCGAGCGCAACGATGAGCCGCTGGCGCGGGTCGCCATTCCGATAGCGCAAGCTATCGTTCGGGATGCGGTTGGGCAAAGCAGCCGTCATCCCGGCTAGTGTATTCGTTTTACGGAAGTTGCGCTACAGGGGGATGGTTATAGGCAATCGTCTGGAAAGCCGGCTTGGGTTGGCTGGCTTTGGCTAGGCTGGTCTGGCCGACTAGATCCAGACGTACGCGTTGCAGCCCGTGCGCCTTCATTTGCAGGGCTTGAGCCGCCCCGTAAGAGACGTCGATGATGCGCCCCGGTACGACCGGTCCACGGTCGTTAATCCGGACGACCACGGCCTTGCCGTTGCGCAGGTTCGTGACCTTCACGTAGGTTCCCAGCGGCAAAGTCAGGGAGGCCGCCGTCATGTCGTACATATTGTACTTCTCGCCGCTGGCCGTTTCCTTTCCCTGGAAAGTCTCTCCATACCAGGACGCTGTCCCAACTTGATATGGTTTGGTCTTGCCGACCTGTTTGCGGACTTCAGGTCTCTGTAGAACGGAACTAACTGGAGCCGGTTTCGCCTCCGAGATGTTCGGTCCCTGAGCCGCTCCCAGGCCGACGATCAAAAAGCCGATCGCCAGTCCATGAGCTATACGTCGTTGCATTCAGTTCTCCTCGCATACTCAAAAGTGCCCTTGGCCTAAGGCTGGTTCTTGCTGCAGTTTGTAAATGCTATCGACGTGCCAAAGGTGTGTCAAGGCGAAATGGCCAGTTGGACGATGACCGCCTAGTAACACAATCCTCACGTAACCTATTGAAAATCTGGCCACATACTGAAAATGTCATTTATTTCTGTACGGTTACGCATTTACTAATCAGTAAATAGCACCAAAGACGCGGCAGGGTAGAATTTACAAGCCCATTGGAATCAATGAATTACGGGACAAAATTCCGCAACTTACATAGAATCAAGTATTTACGGCTTTAGCTTTGCCTCGCTCCCAAGGATTTTTTTCTATGTTCGGCCTTTTAAAGTCACTTCCAGGCGCGTGCCGATATGAGATGCTGTGCCAAACTCTGGCTATCCTCAGAGCTCTCGAGAACGGAAGTTCATGGCCGAAAAACCACCCGTCGTGCTCACCATCGCAGGTTTTGATCCCTCCTCCGGCGCCGGAATTACCGCCGACATCAAGACCATCGCTGCCCATAGCTGCTATGGCGTTTCCTGCATCACGGCGATGACGGTGCAATCGACTTCGGGCGTTAAGCGGGTGGAGGCTTCCGATCCCGCCATGGTATCGGATACCCTTCAGGAACTGGCGTCTGACCTCGAGATCTCGGCCGTCCATATAGGTATGCTGGCAACCGCGAAAGTGGCGAAGGCGGTGGCCGATTTCCTGTCTAGAGCCCCCTCGGGGCGCAGTCGGACCGCTTCCGGGGCTCCGAAAGCGTTCCTGCCAAACATTGTGCTCGATCCCATTCTGAGGTCGTCGTCAGGAGCCGATTTGCTGGACAATCCGGGTACCCGGGTTCTGATTGAACGCCTGATCCCTCTGGCGGATGTGATAACTCCCAATATCGATGAAGCCGCCATTATTACAGGGATCCAGGTGAGAGAGCTGGACGAGATGAAGGCTGCCGCCGCCAAGCTCCACGAGATGGGGGCTGCTGCCGTTGTCATCACCGGAGGCCATCTGAAGAAAGCCATGGACCTACTCAGCTTTAGCACCGGGCGCGGGATAGAACAGGAAGTCTTCGAGGCGGAACGCCAGCGATCGAACTCGACGCATGGAACCGGTTGCGCCTTCGCCACCGCCATGGCCTGTCACCTCGCCCTCGCGCGGGGAATCGCCGAAGCCACGCTATTGGCCAAGACCTACGTCACGGCAGCTATAGCCAATGGCCATCCCTTAGGGAAAGGGACCGGACCAGTTCATCATCTTTACAGGATGGGCCAGCAGCGTCGCGCCGCAGGCACGGGGAATGAGCCGAACTAATCGCGCTGATCGCTGGAGCTCTTTTTCAGCAGAATTCCGGCCACAAACGAAGCGGTTGCCGCCAAAAGCCATTCAATGCGGTACATCTGAATGGCTTGCCAGTCGACCAACTTCTGGACGGGCATCAGTCCCACCAGCAGGGCTCCCGCCAGGCAAGACAAGCCGATTACGAATGAGATGAGAGATCCGGTCGAGAGTCCCAGCCGATTCTTAATCGCATGGAAATGCAGATACTCGAGCCAAGCCGGCAACTTGATCTTGCTCCAGGAGAAGGCTGCGATCGTGGACTGGACCCGATGAACGCCCCGCTCCCACAATCCGGCCAGGGCCGCAGCATCGGTGCGCGCCGCGGAACTGATTGCCTCCGGACGCCGCCCGCCGCAAGAGTGACAAAACCGCGATCCCAGCAAATACTCGCTCCCACAGCGTGGGCACGACTCCGCCATCGCTGGAGCCGACTCACGCGCAAGCGTATCCTGCTCGATCCGCTGTGACGGCGGCCGCCAAAACTCCTGTTGCGTGCTTTGTGCCACTTCCGACATGGACACCTACTAGAAATCCCCTAATCGCATTCCAAGCGCCAAAAAACTGTACCGGCAAAATCATTGAAAAACAAAGACTTGACGAATAACTGTTCGACTGCCACCCCTCCGGCGCAGGCAATTCTTACGCGCCGACCTGAGTAAACTTGCACAGTTACGTTCGCTCTAACACTGTTGCGCGAGCAAAGTCTTCTGAATAGCAGCGGGAAACCTCGAGATCTGAGGTCTCCAAGTCATAGCCTCACTGCCGCGCCCTCACGGCCCTGCCGAGCTCCATTCGGCGGAACCGGGTCGCCGGCAACTCTGCGAGTCCTCCCGCTGCCAGTTTCAGTCTGTGGCTGATCGAAAGTATAGGGATGACCCGATGTGCCCAGGGAGTAGCGGGAAGGGCACGCCGATGACACTTTTGGTTCCGCCCAAGCGGTAGACTTTCCCGTACTGTCCCGGCAGGTGCGTCGAAATTCGTTTAGACTATTGCGAACCGCCCGTTAGTGATCGTGAGCAGAGTCGACGAATGAATTTCCCGCATGCCCCTCGGCTGCTCTGGCTGGCCTCTTTTCTTCTCGGATCGTGCCTGCTCGCCGGGTCCCAATCGGATCCGCAGGCCAAGCCAACTCATGGTCCCCTGCACGACGCCCAGACTCAGGCCGCCTTCGAGCATTTCTACAACATGGACTACGACCGTGCCGCCCAGGAACTCGAAAAGGTCGTCGACAAGCATCCAGATGACCCCTTCGCGGTAAATCATCTTTTGACCGTCGTCCTCATGCGCGATCTCTATGAGACCGGCGCCATGAATACCGGCGATTACGCCAATGACAGCTTTATTGGCCACGCCGCGCGCCCTACCGATGCCAAGACCAAAGAGCGAATCAAGGGGCTGGTCCACCGGGCTCTGAGTCTTGAAGACAAGGCGCTGAAGGCGAACTCCTCTGATGGAAACGCTCTCTACTGCCGGGGCGTTACCCGCGCAGAGTTCGCGGTGTATACCGGCTTGATCGAGCGCGCCTGGTTCTCGGCCTTGCGCAACGCTGTCGGCGCCCGCCATGACCACGAGCATGTGCTCGAAATCGATCCCGAGTACTCCGACGCGAAGATGGTTGTCGGCACCCACAACTACGTAGTCGGAAACCTTCCCTGGAGCGTGAAAGTGGCCGCCGCCCTCGCCGGCTTGAACGGATCGAAAGACAAGGGCCTGGCTTATCTGAGGGACGTAGCGAAAAGCGATGGTGAGAACTCAGTCGATGCGAAGGTCGTTCTGACCTTGTTCCTGCGCCGCGAGCATCAGTTCGACGAAGCTCTCGACTATATGAACGCACTTTCGGCGAAGTATCCGGGAAACCATCTTTTTCCGACCGAAGTCGCCAACCTTGAACGCGCCGCCGGCCGCCTCGACGAAGCCGAGGCGCAGTACCGCAAAGTCTGGCAAAACGGACGGGAAGGGAAGTACCGCAACCTCCACTACGAGTTGGCAGCCTGGGGCCTGGCAGAACTGCTGCGCAGCAAGAAAGATCTTGCCGGTGCCGCGGCAGCGTATGAATGCGTGAATCAGGCCCCGAACCCCGACCCCGACATCCTGCAGAAAGCCAATCTCGCCGCCGGCGAAATGTACGACCTCCTTCAAAAGCGCGACTTGGCGATGAAAGCCTACGAAGCTGTCCTCACCGGCCGCGCCGACAGCGGCCAAGCCGACCAGGCCCGCCGCTACATCAAGGAAGCGTATCGAGAGTAGCTGCGTGTTTTTTACCCTGTGTTCCTCTGTGCCCCGGTGGTGAATATGCTGAATATGGAACCGAAGCAGAGCCATTTCCGTAACCAACAGTGAGGGCGAAGCTATGTACTGCAACTACTGCGGAAAAGTGATTCAAGACGATGCCTTGGTCTGCGCCTATTGCGGGGTTCGCGTGGGAGCCTCGCTGGCCCGGCGGAAACTCATCCGCCCGCGCCTGGGACGAAAAGTAGCCGGGGTCTGCCTCGGATTCTCGGAGTACTTCGATATCGACGTGACCTTGGTCCGCGTCGTGTGGCTGATCGTAGCCTTCATGACGGGGATTGGATTCCTGTCCTATCCCATTGCCTGGATCATCATGCCCGAGGAACCGCTGCTTCTCCCCGCTCCAACAGGCGCGCAACCAGCTGCCAGCACGACATTCTGAATCCGATCAGCTACCTGCGGATCATGCTCGTGTTTTAATGGCCTGCATGGCTCCTCTCCCGTCCTATCGTGTGCGCAGCGATGACGCCGAAATCGTCTACCGGGTTCTCGGCGAAGGACCACCGGTCGTTCTTCTCCATCCCTTTCCCGCCAGTCACGAATTCTGGTTGCCGGTTGCTGAAGCGTTGGCCTCGCGCTATCGTCTGATCCTTCCGGATTTCCGCGGCCACGGCGAGTCTGGCGCGGGAGAAGTGCCGGCCACGATGCAGAAGCATGCTGCTGATCTCATCCGTGTGCTGGACGATGCCCGCGTCGATCGTGCTCCCTTCATTGGAGCCTCCATCGGCGGCTACATCCTGTTCGAATTCTGGCGACAGCATCGAGCCCGCGTCGCGGCTCTCGGCCTGTGCAACACGAAAGCTCCTGCCGACGATGCCGATGCCCGCGCCGGAAGGTTACAGGCGGCCAACGACGTCCTCGATCGGGGCACCGGGCCCTTCCTGCAGTCCATGATTCCGCGTCTCTTTGGCAAATCCACACGCGAGTCGCGCCCCGATCTCGTCGACGGAGCTCTCCGCATGATGCGCCAGATGTCCCCCGAAGGCATCGCGCAGGTCCAGCGCGGCATGGCGGACCGCCCCGATTCCGTCGAGACGCTGAAGACCATCAACGTACCGGCGCTGCTGATCACCGGCGACGAAGACATCCTGACCGGCATCAACGAAGCGGAATTCATGCGACAGCACATCGCGGGAAGCAAGCTGTGTGTGATTCCTAAAGCCGGACACTATTCGCCCTGGGAGCAACCGCTGGAAGCCACGACGATCATCCGCCATTTCCTGGATTCGTTATAACCGAAAGACCAGACGTGGGGACTTTGACTTTGCATGCGCAAAAGTGCCGAAGGCTTCAGACTTGAGCCCCTAAGGTCTACAATCAACTCGCCATGAAGATCCTCCTTCTTCTTTGCTGCGTCGCACTTTCGCTCTCTGCGGTGTCCCAAGCGAAATCTGCCGAACGCCCGCGTATCACCGGCATCGATCACGTCGCCTTCTACACAACGAATCCTGACTACGTG
>Ga0209698_10006354_pt1 | contig 12576 bp, 15 predicted proteins | sample LitLauG_LLR_2012_FD_187203 | JGI IMG/M metagenome (GOLD analysis project Ga0209698, IMG submission 187203) | Freshwater sediment microbial communities from Pennsylvania, USA - Little Laurel Run_MetaG_LLR_2012 (SPAdes) (version 2) | ecosystem: Environmental > Aquatic > Freshwater > Creek >...
CTGGTTGGTCGCGGCGTAGAGCTCGTCCAGCCGCTGAATCGTCATGTCGAGCGCATCCGCGATCCAGTAGAACCGATAGACGCCGTACATCCCGATGTAATTGCCGGTGCTATAAGTGTTCGGCGCGTACTCCGATTCCATCACCGGCGCGTCCAGAATCCGGTCGGGCGTGCCCATCGTCAGGCCCGGCTGCCACAGATAGCGGCCGTCGCCGTCCTTCATCTTCGAGATGACCTGGACGATCGTGCGGTTAAAGAGCCACTCGGCTTCTTTCCGGTAGGGCGCTTTCAGCGCGAACTTCGCATTGAAGAGGTCATCCGGGCTCAGCACGCTGGTCGTGATCGAAGCTACGTCAGCCGAGGTCGGAATTCCGCTCGCGCTTGCGGTGAAAAGTCCCAGCGGCTGACCCGCCCCGGTCCCGAGCATATATGCTTTTTCCTGCGAGATCCCGAACTTATAGGTGAAGCGGTCGCGGACCAGGTCCTCGACCGGAATCACCGAGGCGCGCAGCAGCTTGTTCGAGATCAGGATCTGCTTGGCTAGCGGATGCGGCGAGAACTGGCGCTTGCCGAAGCTCATCGTCGAGTCGGCCGTGCCGGTCGCAAGTTCCGAGGTCCAGTCAGCGTCCGCCGGAAAGTTTTCCAAAGTCGGCACGCCGAGGTCGATCGCCTGCGTGACCATCATTTTGGTCGCGCGCTGGCGGATAAAAACGAAGTCGTCGATCTTCTTGATCAGGTCGGTCTTGTAGTCCTCGGGCGGAACTAAGAAGCCGGCCTGTGTATCATTGCCCATCGAGAGCGCCCGGATCTCGTCGGGCGAAAGCCCGCGCAATCCGCCCGCGATGAACTTGTTGAACGCGCGATGCTCAGCCGTCTCCATCAGCATCCCGCGGATCCCGAGGATTCGGCTGCGCTCGGCTTCGCTCAAAGCGCGATCGCCGTACTGATAGCTCTTCCGGTAGAGACTGCGCAGTTCGGCCCGGTCGCTATCCGATACCTGGATCGCCTTGTCATGCGCCGGATTCTTGTTGCCGTCCTCGACGCGGCCGCCACGCAGATCCTTTTCGGCCGCTTCCTTATCGAGTTCGAGCTGGCGCTCTTCGCGCTCGATCGAGGCCTTCAACGTGCCGATTTCCGCGAAGGACGCTTTGTAATTGCTGTCCTCTTCAGTCGTCAGTTCGCGTTTTTCAGCCGCCGCCTTGTCGAGCACCACGCGTCCGGCTTCGATTAGCCGGGCCCGTTTCTCCCGCAGTTCGTTGATTCGCGCAACCGTCGCCATCTTCCCGCCCCTCCGCTTCGTCGGGCCGGAAATGACACGAGGCCACCGGCCCGAAACTGGTGTTTCGGATCCGGTAGCCTCGCGCCGAACTCAAAGATTCTGCGGGCTGACTACCTATGCGGCGTGCGATTGGTCAGGTCAAAGCCTCCGGAGACCCGCGCCGTGCCGGGCGCCTATCGCGCCCCTCTCTGCGTTTCAAAATACAAACCAGCCGTCAAGCTCTCAATCCCCGCGTTCCGACTTTACTGTGCGGTTACGGACCGAGCTTAGGGGGACCGGGTCCTTGATCTGTCGTCTCGGTTGCCTGGGCGGCCAGTATCGCGTCAACTGCTAGGATCCACGAATTGAGAATCCCGATCACCACCGCGAGCGTCGGGTCCACCCCGCGCAACGCCTGCACGTGGTCTAACGTCAGAAGTTGGAGGCCGAGATAAGGTGTGTATTGCACCGGCATCGCCTACTCGACCGCCGCGAGCTCGAGCCGCGCGCGCATGATCGAGAGTTGACTCGCGCTACGCTCCTCGACGAAACCCGCCTCGATTCGGACCGCGCCGAGATCGATCGACCGGCAATTCACGTCGGTCTGTGGATAAGCCGGATAGGTCACCGGCGAGACGTCGAAGAGCTTGACCTTGTGCAGCGTCCGCATCGCGGGCAGCGCTTTGCCGTCCTCGTCCTTCGGGTAGTCCCACGAGTCTTGCTGCGTGTCGAAGCCGAAGCTCATATGCGACACGTCGCCGCGGCGAATCGATTCGACCAGGTCGCGCGCCGTCTGCGTCTTGGGCGGATTGATCTCGATCGCCAGACCCTTGTCGTCCTCTTTGAGCTTCAGCGTCTTCGACTTCGTGCGCCCGAGCACGTGATTCGGATCGTGGTTCCAGAGCGCGCGCACGTCGTCTTTCTTGATCGAGTCCTTGAACGCCCCCGGCGCGATCTGCTCGCGAAAACGCATCCAGCCGCCCATCTCCTCGCTCGGCTGATTGAAGACGGCCGCGTGACCGCGAATCGTCGGCATCTTGTCGCCGTCGTCGTCACCGTCCGCATCGACGCGCAGCTCGGCGACCGAAAGCGATCGCCGCTCAAGGCCGGCCGGTCCGCTCTTCAGCTCCGGCACATCATCGGCGGCGACCCCGGCGTCTTTCAGATGGGCCGCGAGATGCGCCCACACACCTTTCCGATCAGCCTCGGGGATATTTGCACCCCCACGGCCGCCGTTGAGGATTGCGATCCCGGCTGAGCACGCGGTTTTAGAGGCCGCACCCACCTTCCCATCGCTCGCAACAAAGTGATGGATGAACTTATAAGCGCTCTTAGTCGCCTTGTCGCCTTCGGGGTCTTCCCAGGCGAACGCCCCCCGATAATAAGCCTCAGTCCCGTCGTTTTTGAGGTTCGCTTTCGCCGCCGGCCCATCCCATGCACCGTCTTTGACCTCGGTATGATGAATTCCGATCGCGCTCATCTCAGTTTCCCCTTATCGACAGGTTATAAAGCGTCTCGGTCAGCGCCACGATGCGATCCTTCTCCCAGCTCGCCAGCGCTTCCGAGACGCCGTTGGTTCCGAGAGCATCGGCTAGCCGCCGGCGGGACTCGCGGACGTGCTCCAATGGCGCCTCGCTGAACCGCTCGCGATAGAACGTCTCAACCTCGCGCGTGAAATCTGCCGCCTGTGGATACTTCCCGCTCAGTCTGGTCAGATCGTCCGCCTCTTTCTTCAGAATCCGATGGGCTTTCTCGGCGGCTGCCGCCCGCAACGCCGCGCGCAGCGACTTGACTTCTTTGTCGGTCTCGCTATTGTCGTCGGCTTGCTTGCCCGGCGGCGCCAGGGCCGGCGCATTCTTTGGGTTCGCCGGTGGCTGCTTGGCGCCGCCGTCCCCCTGAGCGATCATATTCATCGGCTCGAGGAAGTCTTTCCCACCAGGGTCGTCCCGCGGATTCAGGTCTTCGAGCTCCCGGACCTCGTTCGCCGAGAGATTTCCCCATTGCCGCATCGAGGCATAATAGGCCGTGCGCGCCGCCATATCGCCGAGCAGCAGCTCGCGCAGCACGAAGGCCGCGAAGCACTTCGCGTCTTTCGCCGAGAAAAGCTGCATCTTGAGCGCCTGCTGCCACCGCACGATCCACGGCATCAGCGAGTAGCGCACGAAATCGATCGAAAGCTGCTCGATATTGCTGAAGGTCGCGCGATCTAGGTCGCCCACCATGTGCGGCGGGACCCGGAAGATGCGCGCGATCTCGGTCACCTGGAACTTCCGGCCCTCGATAAACATCGCGTCACGCGGCGAAACCCCGACTTTCTCGACCGTCATCCCTTCTTCGAGGACCCACGGCGTATGCGCATTCGGCAGCCCGCTGTGCCGCTCCTTGACCGACTGGACGAGCCGACCATAAGCCTGCTCGCTTAGCGCCTCGGGATGCTTGAGGACTATCGGCGGCGTCGCATCGTTCGAGAAAAAGCGACCGAAATACTCCTCGAACGCCATTCCGAGTCCGACCGCCTCGCGCGCCATCGAGATCGGCGACACGCCGACGATTCCATCGGTCGAGAGGCCTTTCAGGTGAAACATCTCGTCCGAGGAAAAGACTTCTACCGTACCAGTGATCGGTCGGTATTCGTACCAGATCGACCCATCCTGACGCCGGAACGGCCGGATTCGGTCCGGATGCAACGGCAATAGATCCAGAACGCGCCCATCATAGGTCGAGCGGTCGATTCGGGCATACGCGTTGCCGCGCAAAAGGACGTGCGCCGTCATCATCTCGCGAAACTCAAAGCTGGTCTGAAACGAATTCGGCTGATCGTGCAGGGTCGAGAATAGCGGATGATCCTCCGCTCGATCCTTCCCGCCCTTGCCGTCGCGTCGATATACGACTAGCGGCAGCATCGCGACCGACTCGGCGATCACGCGTACCGCGGCGAAGACCGCCGTGAAGCGCAGTGCGGTGTCTGGATTTACCCAGACGCCTGACGTCGTCTGCGATCCGCGCCCGAGCAGTTGCACTACCCACGGCTGGGGATCGCCGAGATTCCGGCGTTCGAGTTTGCTTGAAATGCGCGTCAGGAGTGACACGTCAGGTTAGCTTTCCGATAATCGCGAGCCCGAGAATCAGCACACCGCCGACGATAAATCCGGCTGGTCGCCAAGCGAGCCACGAACCATAAGCGATCGACCCGGCCGCACCGATTACGATCGCGGTCTCGAAGAATTCCTTGAGCGCTTTCTTCATCTCATGGTTTCGGAGCCTCGCCGAGCGTTAGAATTCCCCGTGTCTCATAGACACTCTTTGCCTTTTCACGCTGGAGCATCGCGCGCGACAGGGCAAGAACAAGGGCGACAATCGCATCGATTTTTTCTGTGCTGCGTTTCTTGGACGGCTTTAGATTACCCGCAGCGTCCTGCTCGACCGCGACATTCGACGCGCACCATCGCGCCACCGGGTTTCCGCCGTGCCTGAGCTGCTTGGCCGTGACCAGGTTCTCCAAGAATTTCGACGGCGCGGTCATCGAGGCGAATCCCATCCCGACCGGGACCATCGTGAAGCCGTCGCCCTCGAGCTGCGTGACGAGCTGCTGCGCGTTCCACCGGTCGTAAGCGATCTCCTTGACCTTGAACTGCTTCCCGAGCTCGACGATATCGGCCCGTATGACGTCGTAATCGATAACGTCGCCCTCGGTCAGCTTGATAAAGCCATCCCGGGCCCACGTGACATAGGGAACTCGATCTCGAATCTCGCGCTTGTGCGCGTTCGCCGACGCGATCCAATGCCACCAGCGCGACCGATGGTCCCCGGTGTCCGCATCGACGAAGTCGAGGCAGAGACTCGCGATATCGGTTGTCGAGGCCAGGTCTAGCCCCCCGAAGCACTCGGCGCCCGGCGCCGGCATTTCGCCGGGCTCGCCTGCGGCCGCGTCCCACGCCTCCATCGGGATCCAGCGGCTCGCCTGCTCGGTCCAGAGGTCGAGATAGAGGCGTTTGAAGGTGTTTTCATAGCCTGGGATCTCGCACGCCCGCCGAAAGCGCTCCTCGTAATGGTCGAGCTTGACGGAGACCCCTAGATTCGGATTCGCCTTTCGCCAAGTCTTGCGGGACTTCCAGTCGTCCGCCTTCGTCGCCTCGAAAATGATCGGCAGGAAAGTCGGATCCTTGATGATCCCGTCCCGCACCTTGACCGCGTAGTCGTAAACCTCGTAGCAGATCGAATGCCGGTCGAACCCGGCCGTCGAGATCGCGAAAATGAGCGGCTGGCGCCGCGATCGCGTCCGCGAGTTGAGGACGTCCCACAGCTCGCGATTCGGCTGCGCATGAAGCTCGTCGAAGATGACGCCATGAGCATCATAGCCATGCTTCGTGAACGCATCGGCCGAGAGCACTCGATAGACCGAGCCCGAGCCCGGGACCGCGATCGCATCCTTGAAAATCTCCGCGCGGCCGCGGAGCTCGGGCTCCGATTCGACCATCTGCTTGGCCACCTCGAAAACGATCCGCGCCTGGTCCTTGTCGGCCGCCGCCGAATAGACCTCCGCGCCGGGCTCGCCATCGTAAAACATGAGCTTGAGCGCAACCCCGGCTGCGAGCGTCGATTTCCCGTTACCGACCGGGACCTCGACGAAAACCGTCCGGAATTGTCGAAGCCCGTCCGGACGGAGTTTGCCGAACATCGGCCTGATAATCTGATCGCGTTGCCAAGGTGCCAGGATGAACGGCTTTCCCGCCCATTCGCCCTTGATCTGCTTTAGGTAGCTTTCAAAGAATCCGACCGCTAGGTCACCGGCCGGAAGCTTTTCCCTGGATCGGCGCGGCATTAAAACCCGGGTCTACTGGCTTAGTGTCGCGTTTCGGAACGGCGAGCTTCACGCGCGAGACCGGGTCGAGCCCGAGCTTGGCCGCCGCCTCGGCAACGTGCTTCCAGGCCATGCTCGACGCGACAAAGCGCGGATTGAGATATTCGGTCGTCCCGCCTTTCTCGCTCGACGACGTAGATATCGCGCCCTCGATATCGAGTTTTTCATCGATTTCGACCGCGCGCGCGTACCATCGGCAATCGCGCTCAAGCGCCGTCAGGTCCGCTAGCGTGAGTATCCCGACCTCATGCAAAATCTCCGCGACGCGCCGCCATTCGCGCTTCGCACCCTTATTCAGCGCTCGCGGCGGAGTCGGCACGCGATCTGTGCGCGCTGGCATCGGCTCGATCTTGAGCGGCCGCTTCCCGGGATTCCCGGTTAGCAGCTTAAGCGCAGTTGGCTTTGGAGGTCGTCCCGCTGGCATTGTCTATCTCCGGACCCCTACCCCTATCGAATTTCGCGGCGATACATGTTGGACCCGTGCAACGGTCACGATTGCCTCCCGCCCAGACATCCGACATCCCCCTCCGGATGCCGTCTCGCGATGCTCTCGCGCATCGTCTTCGCCGAGTGACACGGTTTGCAGAGCCCCTGCAGGTTGCTCGATGCGTCCGGACCCCCGGCGCGCCGCGGCACGATATGATCGACCTCGCGAGCCGCCGTCACGCGCCCGGCCGCCGCGCACGCCCGGCACAACGGCTCCCGTCGCAGGACGGCCGCCCGTAGCCGCCGCCAGAACGCGCCATAACCCCGCGCCGTGCTCCCCGGACGGTTCGCATCCTGCCGCCGATAGGCTTCTCCCTGATGCGTCCGGCAGAACCGCCCAGAGTCGACTAATTCGGGACACAATGACGCCGCACAAGGCCGCTTGGAGCGCGTTGGCATGCCTATAACCAATCCCCCAGCACCATCTGGAAATAATACTCCTGCGGATCGATACTCAACTCGTCGACGTAGCTCGCGAACGCCCGCGATCGCAGCCGCGACGACACGATCCGCAATCCATTGTCCACCCCACGACGGGTGAGCTGGAGCACCGCGCCGATCTCCGGGCGCGTCAGCCCGCGCCGGCGCAGCAGCTCGCAGCCCAGCGATCGCTTGAAAGCCTGGCTATCGACCGCCCGCCCCGGCGCGATCGTGATTCCGAGCCGCGCCGCCATCTCCCGCCGCAAACCCTCGATCTCCATCGCCTCCAACCTCCGCCTCCATCGCGCTTACGTCTCCCGGATCTCGATTCCGTAAATCGCGTGCATCAGCTTCTTTTTGAGTCGATAAACCGCCGTTTTCACGCCCTTGCAATCCTCGACGACTTCCTCCCACACCTCGCGCTTCGGCTCGCCTTGGTCCTTAACCTCCCAATAGTTGAAATCGCACTCATAGTCGGCGATTTTCTCCTCGTTGACCTCCAGCCGATACCGCTTATGCACCACCAACGCGCGAATCCGATCTCCCGCCTGCAGCAGATGGAGATCCTCGCAGCGCCGCGCTTCCTTGACCGAATCGTGCCGATGCGCCTTCCGGCACGACGCCTTTTTCGCCCCGTACTTGTTCTCCCGCGGCCACGCAATCGCCATCGCTGCGCTCACTTTCGCGCCTGCTCGAGCATCCATTGGTCGACCTGCACCCGGTTGAACCGCCATTCCGACCCGATTTTGAACGCCCCCGGCAGCGTCCGATGCTTCAGCAGCCGATAAATCGTCGAGCTATGCACCCGCAGATAATCCGCCAACTCCTGGACCTTCAGTACGTCAGCCATTTGCGATCCTCCTTTCTCCGTTCTGCGGAATTTCCACGCGCAGCATCGAATTGAGCGCTTGGCGCAATTCCCGCAGATGAGCCATCGCGCCGTCGATCCGGTTCAGCGCCGATTCACGATCGCCGTAAGGCCGCGAGAGAATCACCTCGCGAAACACCGGCAGCGGCATCCCCATGATGCCCTCGACCTCGCGCCCGATGATGGTAAGCGAACTTACGAAGCGGCCAAACCGGCGATTAGGAAGGTTCCGATTTGTCCCAGCGGGGCGTGCACCGGACCGCATCACGTAATCGTCCACGAAGTGCCGCGCCGATCGTAGCGTCAATCCGCGATCTAGGATTTCCAGCGCCAGCCGCTTTTGCAGCGGCGCATCGAAGCCGACCAGCAGCGTAGCCAGCAGATGGCTTAACCGCTTTTCCTCCGGGCGTTCCGGCGCCATCAGCACCAGCACCTCGGGACTCAGCTTGAGCAGTAATTCGAGGTTGTAAACCCAACTGACCGACCGACCCAGAATCGCCGCGATCTTCTCATCCTGCTCGCGGCGCTTGGCCAGCACCGTGACGCTCGGATGCTTCCTCAGCCGTCCGATCGCCTGCGCGCTTTCAATCGCGCTATGATCGGCGCGCGCAAAGTTCGCGACCACGCTGCGCATGAACTGGTCGTCCTCGTCGCTGACTTCATCGACGATCGCGCGGATCGTCGGTTTTTTGATCAGCTGATGGGCGTGCCAGCGCCGCTGGCCGTCGATTAGCTCGTAGTCGTGCTTGGGATTCCCGGCCAGTGGCCTGACGCGGATCTCGACCATCTGTCTGGCGCTTTCGATCGAGCGCGCCAGATCGCGGAGCGCATCCTGATCGAAATACTTGCGCGGCTGATTCGGAAACGGCCGGATTCGCTCGACCGGAATTTCGACGATCTTCACAGGCCTTACCCGTTCCCTTGAAACGTCAGCAGCGACGGCGGTGGCCCATGCCGATCCATCAACTGCGCGCTTTCCGGCAAAATGTGCTTGCCGACCGTCTGATTCGTCCCCGGCACGACGATATGCGCCAGAAACTCCTCGTCGAAGGTCGTGATTTCCGCCTCGACCGCCGCGAGCTTCGCCTTGATCGCGATCGCCAGCGCGCGCCACTTCTGCCGCGACGCTTTTTCGCGCGCCGCCGGAATTTCCTCCAGTGATCGCTCGACCCGCTTATGCGAATATGGCGAGACCTTGAATTTCACCGCGGGGTCATCGTCGCCCGGCAGCGGCAGGATAAACCGGATCACGCGCCCCTTGATTCCGAACTGGACGACCGCATTCGCCATTTTTGCATCGAAACCCGAGGCGAATTGATCGGCGCCGAACCGCGTAATCGTCTCCTCGATCTCGGCCTTCGACCGCGCCACACTGACTTCCGTGTTCTCGGCGTACCTCATGAAAGCCGCACCTCCTTGATCCCCACCACCGCCAGGTAATCCTGACGAACCCCGCCGAAGTGGACGGACGTTTTCTGACCGCCCATCTCGAAGCTGAGTGCCATTTTTGGCAGTCGCGGATCTCACGATCGCGATCAGCGTATAAACCGCCGCATCGAATAACGCGCGACCCAAACGATCTAGCTCCGGCGACGGTTTGCGAACTAATTGCAGTCTTTGGCTCACCCGGGAAACTCCCTGATCCGCAAATCCTCCGGCCATTCCGTCTGATCACCGCCGTGCGAATCTTTCGTAACGAACCGATGGCTGTGGCCGCATCGGCCATGCGACAGGCCCGCGGTGCACGATTCCGGACAATCGGTCGAAGCCAGGCTGCCGAGTTGCTTCACACCGCGTCTCCGGCGCGGTCGATTCCTAGGCCAAAACCGGTACGTCGCCGACTTTCAGCTCGAGCCACTCCGCGATTTTGGCGATCGCATCAATCGCCCACGCACCATTGTCCGCCTCGAACAACGCTACTGTCGGCGGCGCGCCTGGCCCTGATTGCCGCACCCGGAGGATATACGGCGCCTCCGGCTGCGCGACCTCGGCGAACGTCCGATGGACCTGCAGATTGAACGGATTCTCGACGGTCTTCTTGTTCACTAGCGTCACGCCGGTCTTGACCGCGACCGTCTGCGTGATGCCGTCGTCGGCCGAGGTCGAGACCAAGTCCGACGAGATATTCCCGACGATCTGCAGCAGCCGCGCGCGATCGGAGGCATCGGCGATGCTGGTCATGACCGCGATCACAAAATTCTCGGGCATCATAAATTCCCGAAAAGCGAAGGTCGCGAGCCCATACTCGGCCACCGCGATCACTTCCCGGTCGCGATACGCACTGTCGAGCGCGGTCACGAAACTCACTTTCGTCGGCGACTCGACGTGAATCATCGTCGGCCCGGCGACCCGCTCCTTTTCGTCGGGGACCAGCTTGATATGGTCCACGAACCCTTGTAGCCGCGCAAATTTCAGCGCGGACGCGCGCGGCGGCGTTATTCGCTTAAGTTCACGGTCGGTATATTCGAGCCCGCCAATCGCCTCCCGGTGGGGTTCGCGAGCGCCAAGCCCGACCAGATATTCCAGCGCCTCATGAATCATCGATTTCTCCTGTAATCGCCGCCTGCGCGTTTTATAGCTCGCTAGTCTTCTTAGCCTTTGAAAAGTTCCGGCTGATGCACGTTGTTGTTCACGGCGAACATCTCGCCGGTCTTGTCGCGCACCAGGAAAATCGTCGATTCGGCCTTTTTGCCCGCCGCGAGCTTGGTCTTGACGCTATGTTTCACGGTGAGCGCCTGACGCGTCGCATCCGGCTCGAAACTGACTTCGATTGTGATCGTCCGCTTGGCCTTGGCGTCGGCGTTCAAATCGTCGATATTCGCCATCACCCGCGAAAGCTGATCGTCGAACTGCTCGACGATCGCGCCGCCGCCCAGATTCAGCAGCGTCGTCCGCGAAAAATTGGGTTGCTCCTCACTCATTTGCCCCGCTCCTCCTGATTTAATTCCGCTTCGCCGGCTGCCTCGTCCTTAGGCCACGAACGCCCGACGTTTTGCCCCGCTCCTCCTGATTTAATTCCGCTTCGCCGGCTGCCTCGTCCTTAGGCCACGAACGCCCGACGTTCCCGATAAATGGCTTCAGAATCTCCCGGACCCGCGCGATCTCCTCCGGCGTCCGCGCCGGCTCCGCGAGCAACCGCCTTGAGCGGCGTTCCGCCTCGAGCCGGCGGTCCCGATACCGCAGCGCCACTTCCCGAATCATCCCGGGCGTCGGCGGCTCCGGCAGCGCGCTGTGGAGGAAATCCATCAGCGCTATCTTCGCGTCGAGCAGTTCGAGGTTCGCCAGCGCCTCGGCCCAGACCGTGATCGTTCCGGGATCGATCGGCTGGCGATACCAGCAGCCTTTGATCCGCGGGAGTATTTCGGTCGCGATTTCGCTCGGTTTCACGTAGTCTTTCTCCCATCTCCAGTAAAGTCTGGATCCCCGAAGGCCGCGCTCGCTGTGGCGGACTTGCGCGCTGCAGCTCGTCCTGCCAGCGCTTCTGGTTCAGATAAGTCGCCGCATGCGGGATTTTGTCGATCTCGCGCCCGGTCCAATTCGCCTCGATCCGTAACGGGATATCCGCGATCGCGGCCGCCTGCTCTTCCAGCTCGAGCTTCGCCCAGGCCTCGCGCGCCGATTGTTTCCCATCCTTTCTGGGATAGATTTCCCAAAAAACCGGGAAATCGACGCGCGTCGCAGACTCCTTCGCTCGCTGCGCGCTCGGAAGCGCTTCGCTAGTGTCCGCGGATAGATCGCCCCCAAGATTTGGTTTCCCCTCGCGCTCCCCTTCCGGAAAAGAGGGATCCGGATTCGTCTTCGAATGCGAATTCGTATTCGGAGCCGCGTAGGTTTTTTGATCTGGTTCAGATCGGTAATCATTCGCTGACGGCTGCAAACATACGTCAGCAAGCTCCGGCGAAGGGTATTTACTAGTCGTGGCGCGCGAACGGTTGCTTTCGGCGAAATTAGGAAAATGGCCGTACTTCTTGCCGCCTACTTCGTAGAGCGCGATCGCCTTGACCGCGACCAGCTCGAACAGCGCATGCTCGAAGCGCCGCATCGTCGCGCCGGCCACCAACGGCATCGTGCGTCCGAACAGGACCGCGGGCTGCGCCGCGAACCGGCCGAAGTCATCGGCGACCACGACTAGGCGCCAGAACAGCCGCTCAGCGAAATCCCCGACGCTCCCGAGCGTTTCCGAGGTCAACATCCGCTCACGTATGATTCGATCCGGCATCCACTTCCACTTCGGCCGCGCCTCGCAGACTCGGCCGCCCCCTCTTCCGGGCCTCCGGCCCGGTCTTTTCCCTTAATTCCCGAAATCCGGGACCTCGGCTAAAATCTCGCGCTTCAGCGAGCCGAACTTGTCATCCTGCTGCTGGATCGGCGGATAAAGCGCCACGATCCAGGTGCGCGATCCTTTGTACTTCCACGGCTCGAATGTCGCGTGCAGGGCGTTCTTCGAGCAGATCTTCAATGGCCCCACGAGAGTTTCGATCTCGCCCACGTGACGCGGCGTGCCCTTGCCGCCGTTCGACGGTTTGCCGGCGGCGTCGGAGCGCCAGAAGGCGACAACCGCGCCTTGCTCTTCGAGCTCGACGAGCTTTGCAGGATCGGCGAGGCATCGAAGATAATCTTCGCCGTAGCCGGAGCCGGAGCCGGAGCCGTAGCCGGAGCCGGAGCCGTAGCCGGAGCCGTAGCC
>Ga0209698_10006355_pt1 | contig 12576 bp, 10 predicted proteins | sample LitLauG_LLR_2012_FD_187203 | JGI IMG/M metagenome (GOLD analysis project Ga0209698, IMG submission 187203) | Freshwater sediment microbial communities from Pennsylvania, USA - Little Laurel Run_MetaG_LLR_2012 (SPAdes) (version 2) | ecosystem: Environmental > Aquatic > Freshwater > Creek >...
GGCAAAGGGAAGATTCTGCCTTTCAGCTTCGGCGCGTGCCCATAGCGCGACGAAGCTGAAAGGCAGAATCTTCCCTTTGCCCGGGCGGTTGAAGAGTTCCCAATCGCGGAGTTGCCCTCGTCCTCCCAGAGAAACGGTTCCGGTGCCGATGCCTCCCAAAGGGAACGCCACCTCCGAAAGTTGCTGCCCGGACAACACGCGTTGCGTCTTTGGCTGAAACAATACTTCGCGAGAGAAGGGAATCACCGAACCCGCCGGGGAGCGAAACGCCTGGGGGGCTTGAGCCGAAGTGTCGCCACGGGTTGCGGCTAGGCCCAAAGCAGCCGCCGATGTCGAGCCCAAAAATTGTCTGCGATTCATTCCGTTGTTTTTGGACATGATAGTTCTTGAAAGTGCAAAGTCGCCTTTGCGATTCGATCTAGACTCCCGTTGCCACCACCGGCGCAGTGGGTGGCAAGGGCGCGAACGACTCGATATGGCAAACCGTTGCTCGGATTCGACGTTCCGCAGTGGCGTGCTCGACGCATTCTTCTATCGTTTGTCGTAATCGCTCCGGGGTGGCGCAAACTCGCGCGTTGATGATCATCGAGGCTTCACGCGACTCCGGCAGTTCGCTGGTCCCGCCCCAAGCTGCATGACCCTGATTTTCAGTCAGCGCGATCCAGTTATTTCCTTGCGCCGTGATGAACATGATTTTCACGTGAGCTACGGCCGATCCGGCTTGGCCACATGCCCTGCGGATTCGGGAGATGAGTGCTTCACCCAGTTCGGCTGGGCAGAATTCCTTGTCCGCCGCCAAATCGATGGTCCCATTTAACCAGCCCAGGGTTGACTCCGCCTGGCCATAGGCTTCGTAGTCCAGCTGGATTTCGCGCTCGCCCGAGTAACCAGTCAAGAGCAGGTCTACCCACTCGCTCACGCCGGAACCAGTCTTCGCGCTCATGACGCCGACCGGAACGTCCCCAGCAAGGCGCTGAATTTCTCCGCGCAAGTTGTCGATCTCAGCAGGATCGAGCAGGTCAGACTTGGTCAGAAGGATCCGATCCGCCTCCGCCAGCTGCTTGCCGAACAGATATTGAACGTTCCCATCAAACGGGGAACGAGGGCTCAGCATCTCCCGAATGCGAACCGGGTCAGCCATGATCGTCAGAGGCGCTACGCTAAATTGCGCGGAAGGGTGTTGGCGGAGTCTCCGGCACACAGTGGCGGAAAGATCGGTGCAACTGCCCACAGCTTCGGCCAGGATGACCTGCGCGCGAGACTGCTCGGCCAAGCGCTGCACAGTGGTTGCAAACTCAGCAAAACGGCAACAGAAACAGCCGCCACCGATTTCGTTCGCGTGAAATCCCAGGCTGCGAACCAGGGCCGTATCGACCAGGTCGTGGCCCTGATCGTTGGTGATGATCCCGACCCCGATGCCCCGAGCGATCAAGGTGCGGGCCGCCTGAATGATTGCGGTGGTCTTGCCGGAGCCCAGGAATCCGCCGATGCAGGCAATTCTGCTCATCATGATCCAGTCCGCTTCGTCGGCACCGCCGCCATAAGTATGCGGCGATGCCGGGAGTCTTCGCGCAGATCGGATCGTTTATATCACAGATTCACAAGCATAAAGGCGGCCTCTGCAAATGGTTTGAAACGTTTAGAGAGACATAGTAGATTGAGTTGCGACAATTTCAAGCCTGCTAAAGTCGTGGTCGCCGTATATTTGCCGGGAAGTATCTTTTCCAGAGAGTCAATGACCGACCCCGTTCCCGAAACACTGAACCAGCCCGCGATTACGAGCCCAACCTGGTACTCGGACCTGCTTCTGCGGCGGGGGCCTCTCTATTCCCGCTTGAAGAGCGTGCTGGGCTTGCTGGCGGTGCTGCTGATCGCGCTGCTTGCCAGTCCCCACTCCCCGCGGGGCGGACTCATTTTTCTGGAATCCGGCAATATTACCGACATCCTGCGGCAGGTCTCGGAGATCGGGATCATCTCGCTGGGCATGACGTTCGTGATTCTGACCGGAGGGATCGATCTCAGCGTTGGCACCGTGCTGGCGTTTGCGTCCTCGGTGGTCGCGCTCGTACTGACGCGCCTAGATCTTAACTTGCCGCCTCCCGTCGCCATCGCGATGGCAATGGCCGCAGCTCTTGTGGGAGGCGCGCTGGTTGGGCTGGGCAACGGGGTGATGATCGCTCGTTGGCGGATTCAGCCGTTTATCGTGACCCTGGCCACCATGATCGGTATGCGCGGGCTGGCGCGATGGCTGACTTCCAACACCAACATTGACATCGGGTTCGGAGCCGACCTGGCTTCGATTTTTGCCGGCGCCCTTTCGACCAAGATTGTCGTCATTGGTTCTTACGCGCTGTTGTCGATCGCCTTGGGAACCCTGTTGTCGAAAACCGTTTTCGGGCGCTACGTGCGCGCGGTGGGAGACAACGAGAAAGCTGCGAAATATGCCGGCCTGCCCATCACCCGGACGAAGATTCTGGTCTACAGCATGACCGGATTGCTTGCCGGTTATTCCGGCATACTGCACGCGGCCCAGAACCATCAGGGAAATCCCAACACGGGCGTGGCTTATGAACTGGAAGCGATCGCCGCGGTGGTGATTGGCGGCACCAGCCTGATGGGAGGCAGCGGTTCGGTGGGCGGGACCGTCGTCGGCACCCTGATCATGGGTGTACTCACGAATATTCTTCGCCTCAACAACGTGGACAACAATCTGGAAATGATTGCCAAGGCGGCGATCATCGTGGCGGCGGTGTGGTTACAGCAAGCCGGAAAGGAATCTGCATGAATTGGAAATTCGTGAGTCGGGCGCTGCTGGCAACCACGATCCTCTGCCTGCCGGCCTGCCGTGAGAGGCAGCCGGCGGCGAAAAAGTATTTTGTCGCCTTCAGCCAGTGCAACAATGCGGAGCCCTATCGGGCGGCGCAGAACCAGCTCATGCAGGCACTGTTCAACCAGAAACCTGACGTGCAACTGGTCATCGCCGACGCGCAGCAGGACAACAGCAAGCAGATTGCGCAGATTGAGACCTTTATCCGGCAGAAGCCAGACCTACTCATTGTTGCTCCCAACGAACGCGCTCCCCTGACGGAAGTGATGGGCCGGGCCATGGCCGCGGGTATTCCGGTGATTTGCCTCGAGCGCGATATCACGCAGCCGAATTACACGACCTTCATTTCCGCTGACAACCTGGCGATCGGCAAGATGGCGGGGCAGTTCATCGTGGACAGTCTCAATCACAAATACGGCAAGCCCCAGGGCAAGGTGGTGGAGATTCGAGGCCTGCTCGGTGTCGAAGCGGAAATGGAGCGTTACCGCGGGGCACACGATGTGCTCAAAGGCTATGCGGGCATCAAAGTCGTCCACGAGGCGGTCGCAGACTGGCTGCAGAGCAATGCCCGCGAGCGCATGTCCGAGATTCTTCGCGCGCAACCTGAGATCGACGTGGTGTATGGCCACAACGATCCCATGGCAGTCGGCGCCTATCTGGCCGCACATGATCTGAATCGAGAGAAACAGATGATCTTTATCGGGGTCGATGGACTTGGCGGACCGGCGGGCGGGGTCAAGAAAGTCGTAGATGGCGTCCTGGCGGCAACGTTTTACTACCCGCTGTGTGTGGACAAAGCGGTCGAGATCGGGGAACAGCTCATGCACGATCCCAGCTTCCATCCCGAAAAGCAGTACATTCTGCAGCCGGAACTGATCACAGCCGACAACGCGACACAGATGTATCAGAAACTGACCTTCTGAAATGCCACCAGTCCTCGAAGCACGGAACATCAGCAAGCGGTTCCAGGGAACGCAGGCTCTCCGGAACGTAAGCTTCTCTTTGGAAAAGGCCGAGGTGCACGCCCTTATGGGGGAGAACGGCGCCGGGAAGAGCACTTTGGCCAAGGTCTTGGCTGGCGTGGTCACGCCGGATGCGGGAGAAGTCTTCGTCGGTGGAGAGAAGGTTGCCATCGATCACCCGCTGCGTGCGCAGCAACTCGGGATCAGCATCGTTTTCCAGGAACTTGACCTGTTCCCGCACCTCACGGTTGCGGAAAATGTTGCGATCGCGAATCCCGCGGCGCACGAGAATGGGCTGGTTCGTAAGCGTGCTTTGGAGTCATGGTGCTCCGCGTTCCTGGAGAAAGTCAGGCTCACTGCCCGTCCCGGCACGCTTTTGCGCGATCTTTCGATCGGCCAGATTCAACTGGTGGCCATCGCTCGGGCTCTGAGCATGAACTCGCGCGTGCTGCTGCTGGATGAACCCACCAGTTCGTTGACGGAAGACGGCGTGGAATCACTGTTTGAGCTGATTCAACATCTCAAGCACGACGGAGTTTCGTTTGTGTACGTCTCCCACAAAATGGCGGAAGTTCGGCAGATCGCGGATCGAGTCACGGTTTTGCGCGACGGCGCATTCGTGGGCACCCGGCAAGCCGGGGAACTGAGTTCTGACGACCTGATCGCGATGATGGTGGGCCGCAAGTTGGATCGCAACCAACGGCCAGAACGAGACCGCGCCACCGAAGTCATTTTGGATGTGAAGGACCTGAAGACCAGCTTTCTGTCCAAAATCAACTTCCAACTTCATGCTGGGGAAGTGCTCGGCGTGGCGGGACTGGTGGGCGCGGGACGCAGCGAACTTGGGGCCGCCTTGTTCGGTCTCCGCCAGCGCACGGGCGGGGAGATGCTGCTGAGAGGAGGAGCGTTCCGCCCAGGGTCGCCGGCAGAATCGATCCAGCTGGGATTGTGCTTGTTGCCCGAGGACCGCAGATGGGAAGGCATCTTTCCCCAGCTGTCGGTACGGGAAAATGCGTCAATCGCGGTTCTCGAACGACTGGGGCGCGGCCGGTTCCGCAAGGAAGTGCAGAAGGTTGCCGAGTTTCAGAAGAAGCTGGCCGTTACCGCCTCTCCCGAGATCGCGATCTCCAGCTTGAGCGGCGGGAACCAGCAGAAGATCATTGTGGCGCGATGGCTGCTTGCCGAACCGAGCGTGCTCTTTCTCGACGACGCCACCCGCGGCATCGACGTGGCCGCCAAGGAGCAGATTTATTCGATCATCGACGAGCTTGCATCGCAGCGCAAAGGAATCATTCTGGTGAGCTCAGAACTGCCCGAACTGTGGCGCTGTTGCGACCGAATCCTGGTGCTGAAGGAAGGGAAGCAGGCCGGGATTGTCGCGACCGCCAGTTCGACTCAGGAAGAAGTGCTGAGGCTCGCGACCGGAACGATGGCATCGGCTGCATGACACCGCTTGCCGTTTAAGAACTTAGTCCTATCAAGTTGGACGAAGGAGGCAAATGTTTATCCGCATCTTCGCATTCGTCGTGGCTCTATGCGCGCCCCTTGTGGCGCAAACCGAAATGATCAGTTCTGACCTGCTGTCCGGGCTTCCAGCCGCTCGCGATTACGTCCAGAAGCGGGCGTCGAGCTATGACCGCACCGGAGCCAATGCCGACTCCCGCCCCATCGCCCCGGGCGAGACCCTCACGCTTCTCGATGATGCCGGTCCGGGCATCATCACGCATATCTGGTTCACCATCGCGTCGGGGGAGAAATATCACCTGAAGAAGCTCGTACTCCGCGCCTACTGGGATGGCGAGACCACTCCCAGCCTGGAAACTCCAGTTGGAGACTTCTTTGGTCTGGGGCTCGGTCAATACGTGCTCTACCAGTCTTTGCCTCTCCAGGTCGCCCCGGATAATGCCTTAAACGCGTTTTTCCCGATGCCATTCCAGAAGACCGCCAGGCTGACGGTCACCAACGAGGGCAGCCAGAAGGTCGATGACTTTTACTTCAACATCGATTACCGCGTGTTTCGCAAGGCTCTGCCTCCAGACACGCTATACTTCCACGCTCAATACCGCCAAGCAGCCCCGGCCAAGGGATGGACCAACCAGTGGGAGCACAACGGCGATCCGGCGGTGGATGGAAAGAAGAACCTCGACGGCGCCGACAACTACGTATGGATGGAAGCTACCGGCCGGGGACACTTTGTCGGAGTGACCATGTCAATCCTTCAGAATCAGGATGCCTGGTTCGGGGAAGGGGACGACATGTTTTTTGTCGACGGAGAAAAACTGCCGTCGATCAACGGGACCGGAACGGAAGATTATTTCCTGGGCGCGTGGGATTTTGGTGGACACGCATTCTCCTACCCTTTCTATGGGGCGCCGCTGGTGGGGGCTGAACTTGCGGGGCGGGCTTCGTCGCTGTATCGCTTTCATCTGGATTCGCCGATCCCTTTTACGAAATCACTGAAAGCCACCATCGAGCACGGGCATGCGAACCACCGCTCCGACAATTACTTCTCCGTGGCCTATTGGTATCAGACCGAACCCCACGCGGCCTTTCCGCCTCTGCCGGCCGTGGCGGATCGCCTGCCGAAGATTTATCCGGTTGGAGGGCCCGGGAACGCAGGGAAGTAGCGTCCGAGCAAAGACGGCAGTTCAACGGCCGGGGCCTCCAGATGTGAGGCCCCGGAAGATCTGCCCTCCCACAAAGCGAGCCCTTTCGCCCAGGGCATGTTGTATGCGGATGATCTCATTCCACTTGGCCATGCGCTCGCTGCGCGAAAAGGATCCGACTTTGAGTTGCCCGGCATTGGTTGCGACCGCCAGGTGGCTGATAAAGGCATCCTCGGTCTCGCCCGAGCGCGCGCTGATGATCGGCCGCCATCCCGCTTGCTGGGTCAGGCGGATGGCCGCAAGCGTCTCGGTCACCGTTCCAATCTGATTCAGCTTGATCAGCACTGCATTCGCCACTCCCGCGTCGATCCCGCGCTGGATGAGTTCGCGGTTCGTGCAGAACAGATCATCGCCGACCAACTGGACCTTCTTACCCAAGGCAGCGTGAATCCGGGCCCACCCTGCCCAGTCCGACTCGGACATGGGGTCTTCGAGGGAGATAATGGGATACTTCTCGCACCATGAGAGCATGAGTTCCGTAAACTCAAGCGAACTGAAATCCCGATTCTCTCGGGCAAAGCGGTAGGTGCCGGTGGTTTGATCGAACAGATTGCTGGCCGCGATATCGAGTGAAATCGCCAGGTCTTTGCCTGGAATGTAACTGGCGCGTTCGATGATTTCCACAAGGAACTTGAGAACTTCCTCGTTGGTCGCGAACTCCGGCCAGTAGCCTCCCTCGTCAGCGACGCCGAACCGCTTGTTGTGTTCTTTGAGCGCATCGCCGGCGGCATGGTAGGAGTTGAAAATCATCTCCACGCTTTCCAGATAAGACCTGGCTCCAACTGCTATTAGCAGGAAATCCTGAACATCGGTCCGATGGTCGGCGTGCGCGCCGCCGCCGATGATCTGGATTTCCGGCAGGGGCAGCAGGGTCCCCTGGTCTTCCGTGAGCGACTGGCAGAGCAGTTTGCCGCGCGCATTTGCCGCGGCGTCCGCCACGGCCATGGAAACCGCGAGAATGGCATTGGCACCCAGTCGAGATTTGTTCGGGGTGCCATCCAGTTCTATGAGAACGCGGTCGACTTCGGCTTGATCGCCAGCGTCCATTCCCCGAATCTTTGCCGCAATTTCATGATTCACGTGGTGAACCGCCCGCGCGACGCCCCTGCCGCGGAATCGGGACGCATCGCCGTCTCGCAGTTCCAGAGCCTCGTGAGATCCGGTCGAAGCCCCCGAAGGAACCAAGCCTCGCCCGCGATAGCGGCCTGCCAGCACCACGTCGGCCTGCACGGTGGGGTTGCCGCGCGAATCGAAAATCTCAAACGCGTGGGTTTGTTCGATTCTCATTTTCATCTCAAGGTCTGAATTGCGCTTGCAGGCTGGCGAACCACTCCGCCACCACTCGATTGAACGTTAAGTCATTTCCAGACAACCGGGAAATCACGAAATTCCTCACGAAGTCGCATTTCGTTGCGCTGGGGAGATACTCCACCGGCGACTTGCCGTCAATCCGTGCCAAAAGCAGCATGAGCAGCAGTCTTGCGGTCCTTGAGTCGAGGTCTCGCAGGCCAACGAGTTCCATCTTGCGCTCGCCATAGTACGCCTTCATCATGGCCTCAATCATCGCCTCGATTCCGCACTCCAAAGGAGCGTGATAGAGCGACTTGAGGCACAGATGGTTGATCAGGAAAGCCAAATCAAAAGCGGGATCTCCGTACCACGCCACCTCGCCATCCAGCACAACCATTCGATCCTTCCCGATGAGCATATTCTTTGGACTGTAATCGCCGTGGACCAGACACTCGCGGGTTTTCTCGAGGCGGATGGCTTCCTGTTCGAAATATACCTCTAGGTCCGGATACCGCCTTCCGGTGGTCAAAAGATACGGGTCCGTCCGCAGTTGATGGAAATTGCGGGTGGTGTCGAAGCGACGGGCGAGTTCGGAATCGCCGAACGAGACGCGATGCAGGGTTCCCAGGATTGTCGCCGCCTGAAGCGCGTGCTGCAGCTGGCAGTCGCCGACCAGGAGCAGACTCTTCCAGTTCTGATACCCGGTCCCGAGATACTCCATCACGAAGTAGTGGTCCCCCAGGGTGTACACCGCGGGAGCAGAACCTGGAAGGATACGGCCCAAGTACTGCAGAAACTCATATTCGACGCGATTGCGGGAAGTATCTGCCGGCCAGTGGTCCTTAACTTTCAGTTGCGGCAAGGCCTGTTTTACCACGAAGCACTTCGCATCGCCTTCCACCAGGAAAACATCGGACGACACACCTCCGCCGAGGGGTGTCAAACGCACGTTGGATCCAGAAACGAGCCGATCGCGGCGCAACTGGTCGAGAATGCGGGATTCGTTTTCGGCCATGGGCGCGCAGCGGAAAGCACTCGCCTTAGTGTGCGTGAGAGATCAAGCGAACCCGGAACCCGAGTTCCTGGGACAGAGCCACCATCTCGCCAAAGATGTCGCCGTAAGCCACCGCGATGTGATTGGACAAATAGTGAGCCATCAGAGTATCGCGGGGCATGCCCAAGTCGGCCGCCATAAACGGCCATTGACGGGTAGTACCGTTCCACCACGCATCGCGGATGGCGGGTGGCAGGGTCACGACTTCGCCCTGTCCGATATCCATCCAGAGGGTGCCATCCCGAATATAGCTTCTCGCCCAGGTCACGGGCCCGGGTAGACTCTCGCCGGTAAATGTTCCTCCCGGGGTAGGGAAGTAGGCCGCCGGCTGGCGATAGGAATGAACTCCGCGCAGAGATGCAGCGTCATGATTGAAGGCATAGGCGCCGCTCGAGCCGGAGTTGAGAAGCACCCAGATGAAGCGCCCTTCCCACTCCCCGCCCCAGCGTACGTCGTGGAAGAAGACCGCCTGATGAAGTCCCTTCCTCTTGAGCAATCGCTTCATCAGTTCCATTGGGATGACGTTGCCCTGATCGGCCTCCGTCGAGCAAACGATCGTGTCGCCATTGGATTCGGGGCGACAGACTGAGTTGAATAAGCCTTCGGAAAAGTCGGATGGCGGACGCAGGGGAATCAGCCCCAATTGATATTGCCAGCCCAGGCAATCGGCCTTGTACTCGTTGGCTAAGTCGAGTACCGCCAGGTAATCACGGAGTTGCTCGGAAGTCGCCTGCTCGTCAAAGTCGGCTGAGCCGTTTTCTTGCCAGTGGAAGGTGACCCCGCGGTCGCGAACAAATTGAAAGGCATCCTGGACGCGCTTAGGATCGATCCTGGGGCCGCGATCGAGCAGCCAGGACTGATCGATTTTGTGCTCCGCGAATCCGTAGCGATGCAGCATCCGCGGACCGAAGTATCCGTTGATCATCCCCATCGACGTGTCGCCCAGCATCATGATCAGAATCCGGCGTTGCCGGATCTGGTCGGCGATTGCCTGTGCCGCCCGCTTGGCTTCGCTGGCAACCGTGGGATCGTAGGTCAGATCGTTTTCCGGATATTGGATGCTTCCCGTGTTGCACCATTCCGACAGTCGATCCATAAAGTTCTTGTCGGCAATCCACTCGTTCGAATCGGTCCAGATGCGTGAAAAACGGCGGTTCAGGCTTTCCAGGCACGCGCCGGTATTGAGCAAGCCGACCAGCCCGGGCCATTCGCCGGAGAAATTGCTGGCAAGCAGAAGCGGATTCTGCTTCCCCACCACCCCTTCGGTGGTATGGGGACCATAAAACCAATGAACACAGACACCGATCATCGGATCACTAATGGGAGCCAGCTTTTCGATCGACTCGTGAGGTTTCGATATGAATCCTTCCACCAAACGAGGTTCGCGGCCGAGCTTGCGGAGAGCTTGTTCCAGTTGCCGGGTGGCCTTCTCGATGCTGGGTCGCGCGAGATCGTTCGGGGCTTTCCTTCCGTCTCCGGGCCAGAACAAGAAAACTTGCTTTCCCATGGCTTAGCTCCCTCTCGCGAGATCGACTTACAGCGACTTGTTATGGCCCGACTGGCTTCTACGGCAAAGCTAATCTACTCGCAAAATCGAATCGATTCAACTGCGGCAGAAAAAACTCGCGCAGAATCTGTGATTCTGCGGGGTCAAATGTAAAACCAGGTAAATACTATACTTATAACGTTTCTGAGTGTGGTTTGGCATCCCCTTGGGCCCCCGTTCATTCCGATCATTGGAACCATCAAAAAATCGATTCAAGCTATTGTGTTGCACTCCGGCAACAAGCCAATTAGCATATGCCATCGCATGAATCCGCCGTCGAAGAAACGTTCTTACACGATGCGGGATGTGGCACGCCTGGCCGGCGTGTCGGTCGCCACGGTGTCGGCGGTGGTAAACGGGAAACAAGTCGTACGCCCGGTGGTCGTGGCCAGGGTGCAGGACGCGATGAAGGCGTTGAACTTCCACCCGGATCATGTGGCCCGCAGCCTGCGGGTCAAGAAGACCACCACGATGGGAGCCGTTGTCCCGGATTTCTCCAGCGGGTTCTTCGTCGACGTTCTGCGCGGAATCGAAGATGCGGCTCGAAACGTTGGGTATTCGGTGTTGTTGTGCAATTCCGACGATGACGTGGAGCAGGAGCAACGCCATCTCAAAGCCCTGCTCTCGCGCCGCGTGGACGGCATTCTGCTGGCCTCGACCGACTTGTACTCGATCGCCGATACCCAGTTGCGCTCCGGCACTCCCATTGTGCTTTTTGACCGCGTGCCTCCCGGTTATCGCGGCGCAGCAGTAGTGGTAGACAACGTTGACGCGGCCTATCGGGCAACCAAGCACCTTATCGAGCTCGGCCACCGTGCCATCGCGTTCATCGCGGGACGCCTGGACCTTTCCACCGCCAGCGACCGGGCCGAAGGTTTCCGCCGGGCGCTCGAAGACGCACACCTGCCCTTGAGCGGGGCCTACTTCAAGCGTGGCGACTACCACCCGGAGAGCGGATATCAGAACGGACTGGAATTGCTGAAGTTGCAGCACCGCCCGACCGCGATTGTCTCGTCCAACGGCCTGATGACCCTGGGACTGCTTCGGGCCGTGCACGAGTTGCATGTTCGCTGTCCGGAGGAAGTCAGCATCATCGGGTTCGATGAGCCTGCCCCCGACAGCTACGGTTTCAGTCTCAGCACGCTGCTTCGGCCTGAGCTAACGGTGGTGGCCCAGCCAGGTTACGAGGTGGGACGGCAATCGGCTCAGACACTGCTGGGGATTCTGTCCGAGTCCGACCACTCGCAGAAGGAAGAGAGTCCGGTGGTTACGCTGCAAGCGGAATTGCGCATACGGAAATCGACCGCCGCCCCCCAGACGTAGTCACTTCGCAAGCGCCTTTTCGAATCGGTTGCTCGAATTGCAAATGGGAAACTGCAAGCGGGCTGGAAGAAGCGGACGCGGCGCTTGAGGCAGCGCCGCATTTCCAGCAGTGACGACATCCTCGGCTCAACCTGATCCGAGGCTAGGAGGAGACGGTCTGCGCCCGGCATTGCTTCGATAGCTCGATGGCGTCGTCGGCAAGCGATTCCAGCTGTTTTTCGTAAGTCGCGCCGATCGAAATGGTGGGGGCACGCATGCGTGAATTCGACAGAATCCCCCGCTTCTGCAGGACCCGCTTCTCGATGCGAATCGCAAGCTCAAGGTGCTGCAGGGCAAACGCGAGATAGGGAATCAGCCTCTGGAACAGCTCCCTGGCCTCGGCGTGCTTCCCCTGTTGATACAGTTCATAGACTCGAGTGTAGACTTCTAAACATGCGGCTCCGGGCATCATGGCGGAGGCGCCATGCTGCAGGCCGTCAATCATGGCGATGCCGCCGAGGCCGTAAATGATCTGAACCTGCCCTTTCGACTGCTCGACAATTTCGGCGCACTTGTCTCCCGGCAAGATCACCTCCAGCTTGGCAAAGCGGAAATTCGGGTGCCGGTGGGCGAGTTCGACGAAAACCTTGGCCGGCAAGCCGGCTCCGGTAAAATCCGCGTCCTGTAGCATGACCGGGATCGTCAAGGCATCACAGAGCTTGCTGTAGTGCCGGATGATTTCCGGTGCGGGCAGCGGGGCGGTACGGGGAGCCGTGACCATGACGCAATCGGCTCCCACCTTTTGCGCATGGCGCGAGAATTCAATCGTGCTGTAGGTGGAACCGGAACTGGTGGCGGCGATGGCAGGGACGCGCTGGCGCGTGTGCTCGACCAGCACGTCAACGAAGTGGTAGCGCTCCGCATCGGAC
>Ga0209698_10006356_pt1 | contig 12574 bp, 8 predicted proteins | sample LitLauG_LLR_2012_FD_187203 | JGI IMG/M metagenome (GOLD analysis project Ga0209698, IMG submission 187203) | Freshwater sediment microbial communities from Pennsylvania, USA - Little Laurel Run_MetaG_LLR_2012 (SPAdes) (version 2) | ecosystem: Environmental > Aquatic > Freshwater > Creek >...
TGGCGCGCTCCTCCGAGGAGGAAAAGCAAAGCCAGTTGCGGCGCCTGGGCGATTTCCACGAGCGCAATCGGGCGCACTGTTCCGACCAGCTGGCGCGGCTGCGGCGGGTCGTGATCGACAACGGCAACGTGTTCGAGGCGCTGATGGACGCCGTTCGCCACTGCTCGCTGGGGCAGATCAGCCAGGCGCTGTACGAGGTCGGAGGGCGGTACCGGCGCAGCATGTGACGGCCCGGATGCGCCGACCTTCGGGGGTGCCGACTACGGATTCCGGGAATCGCCTTGGCTGACGGCTATCCGCAGCGGATCGTCTGCCTGACGGAGGAGCCGACCGAGGTGCTCTATGCCCTGGGTCAGCAGCATCGAATCGTCGGCATTTCCGGATTCACGGTACGCCCGGCGCAGGCGCGCAGGGAAAAGCCCAAGGTTTCCGCCTTCAACAGTGCGAAGCTGGACGAGATCGTGTGCCTGCAGCCCGATCTGGTCGTGGGCTTCTCGGACATCCAGGCGGACATCGCGCAGGCGCTGGTCAAGCGGGGCATCGAGGTGTGGATCGCCAACCATCGCTCGGTCGCAGGCATCCTTTCGTACGTACGGCGCCTGGGCGCGCTGGTGGGCGCGCAGGCCGACGCGGAGCGCTATGCGGAAAATCTGCAGGCGCGCATCGGCCGGGTCGAACAGGCTTCGGCGCGCTGGGCCAGGCGGCCGCGCGTGTACTTCGAGGAGTGGGACAAGCCGCTCATCAGCGCGATTGGCTGGGTGTCGGAGCTGATCGAAATCGCCGGTGGCCGCGACGTCTTCGCGCAGCTGGCCTCGAGCAGCCTGGCGGCGGGGCGGATCGTGTCGGATCCAGGGCGGGTGATCGAGGCCGCGCCCGACCTGATCATCGGGTCCTGGTGCGGCAAGAAGTTCAGGCCCGAGCGGGTCGCGTCCCGGCCGGGCTGGTCGAGCATTCCGGCGGTGCGCGACGGCGAAGTGCACGAGATCAAGTCCTCCTTGATCCTGCAGCCAGGCCCAGCCGCGCTCACCGACGGGTTGGATGCCTTGCACGCGATCGTTGCGCGCTGGGTCGAAAGCACCGGAGCGGACCGATTCTCGAGCGGCGCTGGCGCCCGCAGCTCGACGATCCGATAATGGAAAGGGGCGCGCCTTAGAGCTCGACGATCCGGTTCGGACGAATGACTGCCAATGCAGGGGGATTGATGAGACCGATATTCCTGATCTGTGCAGTCTTCCTGGTGCAGGGCGCGGACGGAAAGCAGGAACCGATGTTCCGCGGCAACCCTGAACACACGGGAGTCTACGAATCGATCGGCGTGCCGCAGCTCAAGAAGGTGAAATGGAAGTTCCACGCCGGCGGCCCGGTCGTTTCTTCGGCCGCGGTCGCCGACGGTACGGCCTACGTCGGCAGCAACGATCATCACCTGTATGCGATCGATGTCGAGTCCGGAGCGGTCCGATGGAAGTTCGACGCCGCCGGCCGGGTGGCGTCGTCGCCCGCCGTGTCGGGCGCACTGGTGTACTTCGCCAGCTACGACAGCAATTTCTATGCGGTCGATGCCGCGAGCGGCCGCCTGAGGTGGAAGTTCCAGACCGCCGGCGAGCGGCGCTTCGCCGGCAAGCACCTGCACGGCGCCGAGCCGGCCGGGGAAACGATGCCGGATCCTTTCGATGTCTATCTCTCGTCGCCGATCGTGGTGGACCGGCGCGTCTACTTCGGAAGCGGCGATGGCCACGTCTACGCGCTGGATGCGGCCACGGGGAAACTGGATTGGAAGTTCAAGACGGGCGACGTCGTTCATGCGTCGCCGGCCGTGTCCGGCGCAACGGTCTACGTCGGGAGCTGGGACAGCTATTTTTACGCGCTCGACGCCGCGACGGGAAAGGAGCGATGGCGCTTCAAGACGGGCGAGGACCACGAAACGTACAACCAGGTGGGCATCCAGTCGTCAGCCGCGGTCGTCGACGGCGTGGTGTACTTCGGCTGCCGCGATTCCAATCTCTACGCCCTGGATGCGAAGAGCGGCCAGAAGAAGTGGGCGTTCAACAACAAGGGCTCCTGGGTCATCACGTCGCCGGCCGTCGTCGGCGGCAGGGTCTACTTCGCGACCTCGGACTCGAGCGTGTTCTATGCGCTCGACGCGAAATCCGGGGCAGTGCAGTTCTCGCTGAAGTTCAAGGGTTGGCCGTTCTTCTCGTCTCCCGCGGTTGCCGGCGACACGCTGTACATCGGGTCCCACGAGGGAAAGCTGCTCGCGGTAGATCTGCGGTCCGGAAAAGTCGCATGGACGTTTCAGACGGAAGGATCGATGAAAAACGGCGCGGCGTACACGAAAGCGGACGGCAGCCCGAACTACGAGGCTGCCTTCGATGACTCGTTCTACGACGGGATGGTGGTCGGTGTCGACCGCATGCTCACGGTCGGCACCATCCTGTCCTCGCCCGTGATCGCCCGCAACGTGGTTCTGGTCGGCAGCACGGACGGCAATCTGTACGCGTTGCAGTGACGGGGACAACTCGGACGGGAGGATTCGGTGTCGAACCTGCAAGCAAGCCCCGAAAGCGTGATGTCGGGTACCCAGGCAAGCGCCGGCTGGATCCGGTGGGTGCAGCTCGTTCTGGGCGTGGTGTGCATGATGGCGATCTCGAGCCCGCAGTACACCTGGACGCTGTTCACCAAGCCCCTGAGCGCGGAGCTGGCGGTCAAGCTGCCGGAGCTGCAGGTGACCTTCTCCATCCTGATCGTGCTGCAGACCTTTCTGTCGCCGCTGCAGGGCTTCCTGGTGGATCGCTTCGGGCCCAGGTTCCTGATCTCGGCCGGCACGCTGCTGAGCGGAGCCAGCTGGATGCTCGCCTCCGAAGCGGGCTCCCTGACCGAGCTTTACCTGACCTACGGCGTGCTGGCCGGTATCGGGACGGGCATCGTGTACATCGGCGTGGTCAGCCAGATGGTGAAGTGGTTCCCGGAGCGACGCGGATTCGCGGTCGGCATGGTGGCGGCCGGTTACGGCATGGGCGCCATCCTCACGACGATCCCGATCTCCTCGAGCATCGCGAGCAACGGATACCGGCCGACCCTGTGGAATTATGGATTGATATTCGCCGTGGTCGGGGTGCTGGCGGCACAGGGTCTGCGGCGCTCGCCGCACGAGGAGCAGGCTCTCGGCACCGGGCACCGCGAGCTGCTGGCCGGGGTCAGCCCGGCTCGAATGCTGAAGACGCCCGTATTCTGGCTGTTGTTCGTGATGATGACGATGCTGTCGACCTCCGGGCTGATGGTCATCTCGCAGACCGCGGCGTTCGCCAGGGACTTCGGGGTCGCCAGCGCGATCGTGTGGGGCATGGCCGCCTTGCCGCTGGCGCTGACGCTGGACCGGATCACCAACGGGCTGACCCGGCCGTTTTTCGGGTGGCTGTCCGATCGGATCGGCCGCGAGAACACCATGTTCATCGCGTTCACGCTCGAGGGCCTGGCGATGCTGGCGTGGCTGCAGTTCCGCACCGACCCGATCCTGTTCATCCTGCTGTCGGGCGTGGTGTTCTTCGGCTGGGGCGAGATCTTTTCCCTGTTTCCCTCCACGCTGACCGACACCTTCGGCGAGCGACACGCCACCACCAATTACGGGTTTCTGTACATGGCGCAGGGCGTGGGCTCGGTGCTTGGCGGGCCGATGGCGGCCAGGCTGCATGACACCACCGGCAGCTGGATCCCGGTGTTCGGTGTCGTGATCACGCTGGACCTGCTCGCCGCATTCCTGGCGATCGCGGTGCTCAAGCCGCTGCGCAGGAAGTACAGGTTCGTCTAGCGGGCGATCTCACGCGGCCAGGGCCTGGCGCACGGGCGGCGCCATGAACTCGGGGCCGACCGGATCCAGGATATCCCGCCGCAGGATCGCGTCGATCTCGCGCATCGCCGCGTCGTCCAGCTTCCATCCCAGGGCGCTGTGCGCCGCGTCGAGCTGCTGCGGTCGCCGGGCACCCCACAGTGCGACCGTGGGTCCGCGGTCCAGCACCCAGCGCACCGCCAGCGCCAGCACGTCGCGATTGAAGCGCTCGCGCGCCAGCGTGTCGAGGGACCGCACCGCGGCCAGGTACTGGTCGCGCCGCGCGGGATCGGCGAATTTCGGATCCGCGCGGCGCAGGTCGTCGCCCTCGAATCGAGTCTGTGCGGTGATGCGCCCGCTCAGCAGGCCCCGGCACAGGGCGCCATAGGCGAGCACCGCGAGCCCGTTGGCCTTGGCATACGGCAGCACACCATCGTCGGCGGCGCGTTCGAACAGGTTGTAAGGGGGTTGCACCGCGTGCAGCGGCGCGATCGAGCGAAACGCGTCCATTTGCTCCGGATCGTAGTTGCTCACGCCGATCGCACGGATCTTGCCGGCCCGATACATCCGATCGAGCTCGGCTGCCGTGTCCTCGATCGGCACCAGCGGATCGGGCCAATGGACCTGGTACAGATCGATGCGATCCGTGCGCAGGCGGCGCAGCGAATCCTCGAGTTCCAGTCGAAGCCGGTCGGGCCGGCTGTCGCGGCGCGGGCCGCTCCCCTCGTTCCAGGCGATTCCCGCCTTGGTGGCGATGACGGCCCGATCGCGGCGTCCGCCGGTGGCGAGCGCCTCTCCGACGATGCGTTCGGATTCGCCGAAGCCGTACACCGGAGCCGTATCGATCAGCGTGATGCCGCGGTCCAGAGCCGACTGGATGGTGGCGATCGACTCGGCCCGATCGGTTCCGCCCCACAGCCAGCCTCCGATCGCCCAGGTTCCGAGCCCGATGCGCGAAACGGATATGTTCGACGCGCCAAGTAACAGGTATTCCATCATGTGCTCCCGATTCATGTCGTGCGCTTCACGCGCGGCGTGCCCGATGCATTGCCGTCAGGTTCGACCGCGCGGGGGCGGCGCGGTTCCGCACCGTACGGTTACAGCAGTCATTGGCAGGCGCGAGGCGCTGCGAGCAGGCAGTCGAGCGCGACGACGCGGCCGCGCTGCGATCGACGCTGCAAATCGGCGCAAGGCGGCGGCCCCGGCGCCGCCAAGGGTCAGTCGCGGTACGGCCCGGCCAGGGACCAAAGCCGTGCGAGCTCGATGCATGCGCCGCACGAGCCGGAAGCGATCGACGCCGGCGCAGCCGGCGCGCCGGCCGCTCCAGACGGCGGTGCGCTCCACGCCGTGTCCGCTCCACTTTTCCAACCGCCGCCCAGCGCCTTGACCAGCAGCACCGCGGCGCTCATGCGGCGCAATTGGATATCCGCCGCCGACAGTTGAGCGGCCAGCGCGGCATTCTCGGTCGAGACCACTTCCAGGTAGGTGGCGGCGCCTCCCTTGTAGCGGTATTCGGCCTGCTGCTGCGCGCCTTGGGCGGCTATCACAGCGGCGTGTTCGCTCGTGCTTTCCTGCGCCAGGTACCGCAACGAAGCAAGATCGTCTTCGACTTCCTGATAGGCGGCCAGCACTGTGCTGCGATACGACGCGACCTGCTCGTCGTAGGCGGCCCTGGCCGCGTCGGTCTGGGCCCGGCGCAGGCCGCCGTCGAACACCGTCTGCGCCAGCCCGACGGGGCCCAACGCCCACCACCGGCTGGGCGCCTCGATCCAGTTGCTGGCGTTGACGCTTTCGAACCCGCCGGCTGCGGTCAGGCTGAAGACCGGGAAATACGCCGCCCGCGCCACGCCGATCGTCGCGTTGGCCGAAGCCACGCGCCGTTCGGCGGCCGCCACGTCCGGACGGCGCTCGAGCAACGCCGAAGGCAGGCCCGGGTCGAGCGGCGGGGGCTCGAGCTCCTGGGGCAGCGCGTTGGCTTGCATGTGGAAGCCGGTTGCGGGCCGGCCGATCAGGATCGCGATCGCGTGCTCGGCCTGGGCGCGCCGCAGGCGGGTGTCCTCGGCCTGCGTGCGAGCCGTTTCGAGCTGTGCCTGGGCCTGTTGCACGTCGGAGATCACGCCGGCACCGCCCTCGTACAGGTTGCGGGTGAGCTGCAGGGCCCGCTCGTAGTCGACCACGGTGCGCTCCAGCAACTGCTGCTGCGCGTCCAGGTTGCGCAGCGTGAAGTAGTCGACCGCCAGCTCGGAGCGCACCGTCAGATCCAGCACGGCGAGGTCGCCTGCGCTCGCCTGTTCCGAGGCGCGCGCCGCCTCGACCGTGTTGCGGATCCGGCCCCACAGGTCGACCTCGTAGGAAGCATTCGCCTGGAACAGGAAGTCGTTGTAGGTGCTCGGCTTGGTGGAAACGTATCGATACGAGTTGACCGAGGCGCGGGTGCGGGCGACGTCCGGGCCGGCCGTGACGACCGGAAAATATGCGGAGCGCGCAGCGCGCGTCTGTGCGCGCGCCTGTTGGAGACGGGCGAAGGCCGCTTTCAGGTCCTGGTTGGCGTCGGTGACCTGCGCTTCGAGCGCGTCGAGCTCCGGATCCTGGAACACGGCCCACCACGGCCCGCGAACGCTCGCATCAGCCGGCGCCGCGGCCTTCCAGTCCGGCGTCTCGTTGAACGCGGAGGCGGGCGCCGGCGTGTCAGGCACGCGATACACCGGCGCCAGCGAGCAGCCGGCCAACGCCGCGAAGCCCGTCGCTGCAACTGCCGTTGCGAAATCGCGCCAGGACATGCTCACCCACCCCGGGCACGGCGCTGCTGTGCCGCTCGTGCCGACGCCACTTCCTCTTCAGGCGATCCGGCGATCCGCACCACGGCTCCCTCGGCGATCGAGTCGGGCGGGTTCAGCACGATCTGGTCGTTCGGCTCGATGCCCGCCAGGACCTCGATCGACTTGCCGAAGTCCCGGCCCGACGTGATCGTCTTCAGGTGGATCGCGTGATCCGTCCCGACCACCGCCACCTGCAGGCCCGCCGAACGGAACACCAGCGTGTTCACGGGCAGCCTCAGGGAGTCGAGCGTGGACGGCAGCTTGAAGTGCACCTCGGCGTAGGCGCCCGGAAAGAGTTCCCCTTTTTCGTTGTCGACCTGAAGCTCGACCTGCAGCGTCCGGGAGGCCGGATCGAGCGCCTCGGCCGTGCGAACGACCCGGGTCGGATAGACCTTGCCGGGACGCTCCGCAAAGGCCAGCTGCGCCGTAACGCCCGGCACCGCGGCCGGCGCATAGGGCTGCGGCACCTGCACATAGATGCGCAGCTTGTGCGTGTCGGCCATCCGGAACAGAGCCGCGCCCGCGCTCTGCCCGGCATTGATCAGCGCGCCAATGTCGGTGTTGCGGGCCGTGACCACGCCGTCGAACGGCGCCAGCACGCGCTTGAACGATTCGAGGTCGCGCAGCCGCGCCAGGTTGGCGCCGGACGATGCCACCGCGGCCTTCTTGGCGGCCTCGTCGCTGGCCTTCTGGTCGGCGTCCTGCTTGGAGACCGAATCGGTTGCCAGCAGTCCCTTCCAGCGCTCGTTGGTGGTCCGCGCCAGCTCGTAGTTGGCCTGCGCGGTAGCCAGGTCGGCTTCGGCCTGCCTCAACTCGGAGTCCACCTCGGGCGTATCGATCTCGGCCAGCAGCTGGCCGCGCTTGACGCGCGCGCCGATGTCGGTGTACCAGACCTTCAGGTACCCGCTGGTGCGCGCGAAGATCGGCGCCTCGTAGTAGGCCTGCACCGACCCCGGCAGCACCAGTTGCTCGTCGTTGGGGCCGTGCGTGGGCTTGACCGTCGCCACGGTCGGGGTCGCCGTCTGGATCGTCTGATCGGCCAGCTCCGCGCGCGCGCGGCCCCGGCTGACGACGGTCCAGGCCAGCACGCCCAGGCACACGACCAGCGCGCCCAGGAAGTAGAGCCGGGCGCGCCCCCGGTGTGCCGGGTGCACGTTGCTCGAAGCTTGCTCTGGCATCACGGGCTCCTCGGGTTCAAGCGGGTCGCGCCGGTTCGTTGCGGCCGTGGATCAGGGCGAACACGCTGGGCACGAAGACCAGCGTCGCCATCGTGGCGAAGATCAGCCCGCCGATCACGGCGCGGCCCAAAGGCGCATTCTGCTCGCCGCCGTCGCCAACGCCCAGCGCCATCGGAATCATGCCGATGATCATCGCGAGCGCCGTCATCAGCACCGGGCGAAAGCGGGTCGTTCCCGCGCTCAGCGCCGCCGTCATCGCGTCGTCTCCCGCGTTGACGCGCTCGCGCGCGAAACTGACGACCAGGATGCTGTTGGCGGTGGCCACGCCCATGCACATGATGGCGCCGGTCAGCGCCGGCACGCTGATCGTGGTGTGGGTCGCGAACAGCATCAGCACGATTCCGGCCAGGGCCGCGGGCAAGGCCGTGATGATGATGAACGGGTCCATCCAGGACTGGAAGTTCACCACCATCAGCAGGTAGACCAGGATCACGGCGCCGACCAGGCCGAGCGACAGGCCCTCGAACGAGGCGGTCATCGTCTCGACCTGTCCGCGCACCGAAACGCGCGATCCGCGCGGCAGCTTGTCCTTCATGCCCGCGATGATGTGGTTGATCTGCGTGGACACGAAGCCCAGGTCGATGCCCTGCACCGCCCCGTAGATGTCGATTACCGGCATCGCGTCGTAGTGGCTGACCACGGCCGGGCTGGTTTCGCGGTGGAAGGAGGCCACGTTGGCGAGCAGCTGGGAAACCTGTCCAGCGGTCCCGCCGATCGGGGTGACCGCCAGCGCATTGAGTGAATCGAGCCGGGGTTGCGGCGTCTGGGTGGACACGTTGTACTGCGTGCCCGAGACCGGATCGATCCAGAACGACGGCGAGGTCTGGAAGCTGCCGGACAGCGAGACAAGCAGGTTGCTTGCCACGTCGCGCTGGGTCAGGCCCAGCAACTGCGCCTTGCTGCGGTCCACGTCCACCTTCAACTGCGGATAGTCGAACGCCTGCTGGATGCGGACGTCCACCGCCCCCGGCACCTGGCGTACCTGCTGCAGCAAGGAGTCGGCGAACTGGCGGTTGGCTTCCACGTTGAAGCCCGAAACCTGGATGTCGATCGGGCTGGGCAGGCCGAAATTCAGGATCTGGCTGACGATGTCGGCCGGCAGGAAGGCGAAAGTCGTGGACGGATACTGCTGGTTGAGCCGGCGCCGCAGCTCGTTCACGTAGCCGGCGGTCGGCCGATGGTCAGGCGCGAGCGAAATGAAGATGTCGGCATCGCCCGGGCCGACCGGCGCCGAGGTGCTGTAGGCCAGGTTGATGCCGCTGTACGGCACGCCGATGTTGTCGACGACCGACTCCAGCTCCGCCTTCGGAATGACCTCGCGCACCGTCGATTCCACCGCATCGCACAGCGCGGCCGTCTCCTCGATGCGCAGGCCGGTGCGTGCCCGCAAGTGCAGCTTGATCTGGCCGGCGTCGACTTTCGGGAAGAAGTCCTCTCCGAGGCCCGGCATGTAGCGGCCGAACGGAACGAGCAGCACGGCCGAGGCCAGCATCGCGCCCAGGAAGATCGGCACGAATCGCCTGCGCTTGCTCAGCGCCTTTTCCAGGATGCCGCGATAGCCCTCGCGCGCGCGCTCGAAGCCGTGCTCGAAGTTGCGGAACAGGCGCCCCAGCGGTCCGGTCTGCTGCTGGGCCGCGTGCGCGCCGGCGCGCTTGAGCCAGTACTTGGCCAGCGTCGGCACCAGCGTGCGCGAAAGCATGTACGAAGCCAGCATCGCGAACACCACCGCCTCGGCCAGCGGAACGAACAGGTAATGCGCGATGCCGCCCAGCAGCAGCATCGGGATGAACACGATGCAGATGCACAGGGTCGAAACCAGCGCCGGCAGCGCGATCTGCTGGGCGCCGTCCAGGATCGCGGTCTCCACGTCCTTGCCCTGCTCCAGGTGCCAGTTGATGTTCTCGATCGTCACGGTTCCGTCGTCCACCAGGATGCCGACTGCCAGCGCAAGCCCGCCGAGCGTCATGATGTTGATCGTTTCCCCGATCGCCGACAGGCAGATGATCGAGGCCAGGATCGACAGCGGAATCGATATGCAGATGATCAGCGTGCTGCGCCAGCTCGCTAGGAACAGCAGGATCAGCAGTCCGGTGAGCGCGGCGGCGATGATCGCTTCGCGCACCACGCCCGAAACGGCCGAGCGCACGAAGATCGACTGGTCGCCCAGCGCCTGCACCTTCAGGCTTGGCGGCAGGGAGGCCTGGATCTGCGGCAGCCGCGCGCGCACCGCGTTGATGACGTCCAGGGTGGATGCGGCCCCGGTTTTCAGCACGCTCATCAAGACCGCGCGGTGGCCCTCGACGCGCACCGCGTTCGTCTGTGGAGGCGAGCCGTCGCGCACGTGGGCCACGTCCCGCACGTACACGACGCTGCCGTTGGCGGTCTTGATCGGCAGGTCATTGAGCTCGCTGACCTTGGTCGGGCTGGCATTGAGCGAGACGTAATATTCCAGGTCCCCGATCTTCTGCGTTCCCGCGGGCAGGATCAGGTTCTGCGCCCCGATGGCGGCGGTCACGTCGTTGCCCGACAGTCCGTACGCGCGCAGCGCCTGCGGATTCAGGTCCACCTGCACCTGGCGCTGCAGCCCTCCGTACGGGAAGGGCAGCGCAGCGCCGGGCACGGTCGCCAGCGCGGTGCGGATGACGTTGTTGCCCAGGTCGAAGATCTGCGATTCGGACAGCTGGTCGCTGGTGAGCGCGAGCTGGATGATCGGCACCGTCGACGCGTTGTAGGCGAGGATGAACGGCGGATTGGTGCCCGGAGGCGCGAACCGCAACTGGGTCTGCGACACGCCGGTGATCTGCGCGTAGGACAGCTCCTCGTTGACGTTGGGCTGGAAGAAATACTTGACGACCGCAACGCCGTTGAGCGATTGCGACTCGGTGTGCTGCACGTCGTTGACCGTGGTCTGGGCTGTGCGCTCGGAAAACAGCACGATGCGCGTGGCCATGTCGTTGGGCGGCAGGCCGATGTAGTTCCAGATGGTCGCCACCACCGGGATCTTGATGTTCGGAAAGATGTCGACGGCGGTGCGCACAATCACGAACACGCCTAGCAGCAGGATCAATACCGCCAGCACGATGAACGTGTAAGGGCGGCGCAGCGCCAGCGAGACGATCCACATGGGCTTGTCAGGAGGCTTGGACGATCCGTTGCATGGCTATCGTTCCAGCGCGCGCGCGGGGCCGGCCCCTCGCGTGCGGGCCGCATCGAGCGCCAGCGCCGACACGTCGCGTTCGCCCAGGCCAAGCGCGTACACGGCTTTCAAGCGCTGATGCAGCACCTGCGCGAAGGGAAGCGACACGTCGCTCGCGGCCGCCGTCCTGACGACCAGGTCGATGTCCTTGAGCGCCAGCGCCACCTTGAAACCGCCACCTTCCGCATCGGCGCCGTTCGCGATGCGCGCGCCGTAACCGCCCAGCACCGGGCCCGGGAACAGGCGCTCGGTCACGGCGGTGGCCAGCGACCGGGGGTCGACCCCGCCTCGTTCGGCCAGCTTCAACGCCTCCGCCAGCATCTCCACGCTGCTCAGCACCATCAGGTTGACCGCGAGCTTGGCGACATTGGCGGCCGCCGGCTCGGCGCCGACGTCGTGGATCGCGCCGGCGATCGCGCCAAGCACCTGGCGGGCGCGCTGCTTGTCCTGCTCGGCGCCGGCCAGCCAGACCGTCAGGCTGGCGGCCTGCGCCGCTTCCGGGCGCCCCGAGACGGGAGCCGACACCAGCGTGGCCCCCAGGCGCCGGTGCTGCGCGGCCAGCTGCCGCACCAGATCCGGCGAAACCGTGCTCATCGAGATGTGAAGCCCGCCGGCGCGCAGGCGGGCGCACAGCCCTTGCGGCCCGCCCGCCACCGCGCGCAGCGCCTCGTCGTCCGATACCATCGTGATCACGACCCCATCGGCCAGCACGGTGTCGGCCGGTGTGTCGACCGCGAGCGCTCCCAGGGCCGTGAGTTCCCGCGCCCTTTCCTCCGACCGGTTGTAGACGCGCACCTGGAAGCCGTGCCGCAAGAGATTGCGCGCCATCGGCAACCCCATGTTGCCCAACCCGATGAATCCGACCTCTTTGTCCATTCGCTGAGGCTCCTGGTTGCGAGTTGCCGGCCTGCACGCGGCTGCAGTTCGATCCGCGCGCTGTCGCCAGATAGGGCACAGCCTAGGGCGCCGCGCAACCCGCGTGATTGCAAAGTCTTCCGCTCGGATTTCAGTTGTAACGCGCGCGGAAAAGGTCGCGTGACAGGGGACAGGAACAGTGCGGGCTATGGAAAGGACAAATGTCGTGCGCCGCCAAGGCGGGCGTGCAACCGCGATGCGTCAGCGACGCTCAGTACACGGTTTCGACCTGGGCCGCGAAGCAGTAGCCGACGCCGCGCTCGGTCACGATGTAGGTCGGCTGGCGCGGGTCAGGCTCGATCTTGCGCCTCAGGCGCAGGATCTGGACGTCGACGGCGCGGTCGTAGACCTCGTTGTCGTAGCGCCGGCTCATCTCGATCAGCTGGTCGCGCGACAGCACCCTGCCGCGCGCGGCCAGCAGCGCCGCCAGAAGATTGAACTCGCCGTTGCTCAGGGCAACCGCGCGCCCCTGCGCGTCGATCAGCCGGCGCGTTCTGAGGTTCAACTCCCAGCCGGGAAACCGGTAGGCACGACAGACCTTCGCGCCGTGCACCTCCTGCCCGGCATAGGTACGGCGCAGCAC
>Ga0209698_10006357_pt1 | contig 12570 bp, 5 predicted proteins | sample LitLauG_LLR_2012_FD_187203 | JGI IMG/M metagenome (GOLD analysis project Ga0209698, IMG submission 187203) | Freshwater sediment microbial communities from Pennsylvania, USA - Little Laurel Run_MetaG_LLR_2012 (SPAdes) (version 2) | ecosystem: Environmental > Aquatic > Freshwater > Creek >...
ACAAAAATGAGCCGGATCGCCGGTTTGCCGAACTCCGACAGCAACCGCGCATTCGACATGTTCCTGAAGATCCGCTATCTGCAGGAGCGCAGCGAGGGGTGTGGCGTTGTGTTCGCCACCGGCACACCGATCTCCAATACCCTCGCGGAGATGTACACAATGCTCCGTTATCTTGCTCCAGCGATGCTGTCCGAACGTAAGGTGGAGCACTTCGATTCTTGGGCCGCAAATTTCGCCGAGGCCGTTACATCGCTCGAACTGGCCCCGGATGGGTCGGGTTACCGGATGCACACGCGGTTCGCCAAGTTCATCAACCTCCCCGAATTGCTTTCCGTATTCCGTACCGTGGCCGACGTCCAAACGGCAGATATGCTCAACCTCCCTCGGCCCGAGCTGGAGAACGGGAGACCAGCGATCGCATCAGCGCCCGCCAGCGCGGAACTGAAAGCGTTCATCCGAACCCTGACGGAACGGGCCGAACGGTTGAAGAAGGAGCGAGTTGATCCGGCAGTTGACAACATGCTGAAGATCACGGGCGAAGGGCGAAAAGCAGCGCTCGACATGCGGCTCATCGATCCTGGCGCCGAGCCGGATCACGAGACCAAGGTTGATCTCGCCGTTTCCCACATCGTCAAGATTTGGAACGCGACGCAGGACCAGCGCTCGACTCAGCTCGTCTTTAGCGACCTTTCCACGCCCGATCCGGAACGGTTCAACGTCTACGACGATGTCCGCTCAAAGCTCGTCAGATCGGGCGTCCCCGCCGGCGAAATCGCATTCATCCATGATGCCGAGACGGATACCGCCAAAAAGCTGCTCTTCGACGCGGTAAACGCTGGGAGGGTGCGGGTTCTGCTCGGATCAACCGAGAAGATGGGCGCCGGAACGAATGTTCAGCGACGGCTGGTCGCACTCCATCACCTGGATGCACCTTGGCGACCGCGCGATATCGAGCAACGGGAAGGCCGGATTCTGCGCCAGGGAAACGCGAATAAAGAAGTTCAGATCTTCCGCTACGTCACCCAAGGGTCCTTCGACGCCTACATGTGGCAGACCTTGGAAACAAAGGTCCGCTTCATCCAGCAGGTGATGCGGGGAGAAACCTCGCTTCGCGCGGCGGAGGACCTGGAAAGCGGCGCTCTCACGTACGCGGAGATCAAAGCGATCGCCTCCGGTAATCCTGTTGTCGTGGAGAAAATCAAGATCGACACGGAAGTCCGCAAGCTGGATCAACTGCGCGCCGTCCACGTCAATCAGCAGCGTCATATCCGTTGGGAGATTCGCGACCTGCCGCGGCAGATCACGGAAGCACAACAGCACCTGGCTCATGTCGAAGCCGACATTGCCACCAGAAATTCGAGCGACTCCGATGAGTTCAGCATGAAAGTGGGCAATCGTCTCTTCTCCGGCAAGGGTGCGCGGGACGAAGCGGCCAACGCCCTGACGCTCGCAGTCCTCACGTGGCGTGACGATCAAACGATGCAACCGCGCGGTGCCTTCCGGGGCTTCGAGTTATTGAGCCGAGGGAAGAGCGCCGGATTCGGGAAGCTCCAGGAGGACGAGCGTATCCCGGACCTTTTTGTTCGCGGACACGCTACGTATTCCGCAAACCTGAATGCCGCCAGTCCTATTGGCACCGTTCAAAGCATCGAGCACGCGCTGAGGAGCCTTGACAGGCTGGCCGGCGAGCAGCAGAACCGCGTGGCGCGCATTGAGAAAGAACTTGCAGACTACCAGCAACAGGCGGACCGTCCTTTCGAGCATGAGGAGCGGCTGAAGCAGTTGCTCGCCCGCCAGGCCGAGCTCAATTCGCTCCTCGACCTCGACAAAGGGGATCAACAAGGGGCCGCCCCGGTCCCTGATCATGATGAACCGGAGATCGGGCGGGCGGCGCCTGCAGCATCACGAGGCCGTGCTGAAGTAGCGAGAATGGCCGAAACGTACATGCGTGCGTCCGACACCGCCATTCGAGAAATGCCGATCTCCGAGCGCACACCGCCGCAGACGGGGCGGGTGACAGGCAGAGCCGTTGCCAAGGATGAAGCCCATATCGCGGTTGCCACCGCGGCGAACAACTTCTTCGTCATAGCGTCAACTCCTCTGGGCCGCGACGTCCAGATCGGCGAACGGTTAGATCTGCGCTTTCATCAGGGCCGAGCATCGATCGATAACGGCCGCGATCGGGGACGATAGGACTTTCAGTGGGAGCGACGCTCTCGGTATCAGGTGAACTTGGTCCGTCTCCCGCCATTCGGGTGCGCCCGACCGCTACATCGAGATTTGTAGATTCACTAACCTAAGGTTTGTGATATTATGTAGTTGAAGGGGGCTAGTGATCCATGAGATTGTGCGTATTGCTGGCAGCGCTGATGGGACCGCGCTTCTTCGGGCGGTTCATTCTTTTCTTTGTCCTCGGAATGGGATTGTTCTTGTACTGCTTCGTGCGAGCATAGATGCGGCGGTTCGCGGCGCGGGAAACAGTACCAGCGTCCACACGGGGTGAGCACTGCCCTCACTGCGATCATGTGCTTTCAGACGAATGGATCAAGGCGGCGCACAGCCGCGTTGCGGGGCGCACCGGTGGCCGTCCATGCTTGGTGCGTGCTTGCCCCTTTTGCAGAGAGAAGTTTGGAGCCCGCGAGTTGCGAGGTCATCTCCCGCGCTGCGAGAAGTCCCCAAAACGGCGCGCGGTTTAGGAAAACTCTCGACTGTTTGCCGAGACCGTCAGTTTCGCATTTGCAGGATGAACCAGTATCATGGCTTTGGTGAGAACCGATAGCAGGCCGGCGCCGGAATCGTACGGCGCGCTTTTGGGCGAGATAAAAGAAAGAATTCGGTCGGCGCAATACGCCGCTCTACGAGCCGTCAATTTGGAGTTGCTGTCACTCTACTGGGATATCGGACGGCTTATTGCAAGTCGACAAGAAGGGGGGACGTGGGGCCGCTCGGTGGTCGAGAGTCTCGCCAAGGATCTCCGCGCCGAATTTCCGGGCGTCAGCGGCTTTTCCGCCGCTAACCTTTGGCGAATCAAGCAGTTCTACGAGGAATACGCCAGCAATCAAAAACTCGCACCATTGGTGCGAGAAATCAGCTGGACCAAGAATCTGGTGATTCTGGAGCGGTGCAAGGATTCCACCGCACGGGAGTTTTACCTCCGCCAGACAAAGCAGTTTGGTTGGACCAAGAATGTACTGATCCATCAGATTGAGAACGGAACGTACGAGAAGACGCTGGTCAATCAAACCAACTTCGATACCGCGCTTCCCGAGCACATTCGCAACCAGGCGAAACTGGCGGTCAAGGACGAATACACTTTCGACTTCTTGGAACTCGCCGACGAACACAGCGAGCGGCAACTGGAGCAGGCGATCCTCGCCAAGGTCGAGCCCTTCCTTTTGGAAATGGGCGGCATGTTTTCATTCATAGGGAGCCAGTACCGGCTGGAGATCGGCGGCAAGGAATACTTTATTGACCTGCTCCTCTTCCACCGCCGCTTACGATCGCTCGTCGCCGTCGAGCTGAAAATTGGAGAATTCCAGCCTGAACACATCGGCAAGATGCAGTTCTATCTCGCCGTGCTTGACGATACATCGCGTTTGGAAGGCGAGAACCCGGCAATTGGAATTCTCATCTGCAAGTCAAAGGACAGGACGATCGTCGAGTATGCCCTGAAAGAGTCATCTAAACCCATCGGAGTGGCGACTTATAGGATTGTTTCGTCGGTCCCAGACGAACTCCGCAACGATCTTCCGAACCCGGAGCAGATTGCGAGGTTGCTGGGTGGTTAGCCAGCCACGATGCCGTTGAACGGAAGCCGACAGTAGGCTCCGCGCACACGCATTCTTATATTCAGGGTACGGTAGGACGGTAGGAAGAGCGCCCGCGCATCGTCGTGCGGCATTCAGCCCGCGGATAGGATTTACGGTAAAATCGCAAAGTGATCCGTTGGGATCTAGTACGACTACAGGAGACCTCGCAAGGTACGTACGGATGACGAACGACGGAAGCCCTCGGCAAACGTTTCAGCATAGCAGTGCTTACAGCCGGGGCTGATCTTCAGACATCCGCGCACGGGATTCCCAGGTTGCCTCGGTCCACTCGATCTTGGAATGATCACTCATGCGCGAATCCCACCCTTTTAGGCGAGTCTACTACAATTGTGGACCCGCCATGTTTTAGGTCTGGGCCGGGTTTTAGAGAATGGACCCAGAGCGCGACGAGGAACCGAAAAGAACAACCGGAGAGCCTTGTGCGGCAAGATTAGTCCTGCTCGAACCCAGAACTCTCAAATTTCAGCGTCCTGCAATTCTCGGTCACCGTACGAACGACGTTGGGCGGCGCGCCAGTAGGGATCTCCGCTTCGATCTCGACCGTGATGGTCACCTTGGCACCCAGGAGACCTGCGAGGTGCTGGACCACCGAACTGGCGATCACATCGACGTCGCGTGAGAGGCGCGTGGCGTCGATCTTGGCGGAACCGTGGAAGCGGCGCAGCATCGGCGTCAAAGGCGGAGGGGGAGGGGGAGGAGGCGGTGGCGGCACCACATCGTCCTTCCCCCCGCCCGGCCGCGGAGGGGGAGGAGGCGTTGGCGGCGTGTCGGCTGCGATTTGCCGCGCGGCAATGTCTGGCTTTACCACCACGCTGTTCGCGGTCATCTGAACCGTCGGCCGGCGCCCGGCCTCGAGGCCGCGGTACCGGCCGGCAGTGGCGTCGTAGTAGTCCGCGTAGGCGAAGGTGTCTTGCGACCACGTGAGCCGGCCCACTGCGTCCTGGATCGCGTCCAGAATCACCTGGGCGTTCTTGACGCGCGGCAGGTAAAGATACTTAGCGAAGTCATCCACCAACAGCTTCACGCCGACGTGGTTCCCGCGCCATAGCGGTACCTGGTCAATTTCGAATCGCAGGACGGTGCCTGCCATGCTGGTGATCAGCAGCCCGTCGTTCTTCAGCTTCTTCGACGCTCGTTCCGCTAGCCACTCCTGTCCTTGCAGCCTGAACTCCTGCCACTCGACCGCGGGGAACGCCTGGCCAGGTTCCGGCCGCTTCTGCCCAGCCACAAGCAGCCAGACATACGTCTCCGGAATTCTTCCCTTGACGGCCTGATCGGAACTCGTCAAGCGCTGCTCCACCTGGTTGACCTGGAATGGCGTGAGGTTCAGCGAGACCGTTTCCTGCTCAATGGACTGCCAGGCCAAGTAGGAACGGACAGCCTTATCGAGGTCCACGAACCGGGTCTTGTCCGCGGCCAGAAAGACCAGCATGTTGCCGCAGTTCCGGCCCGCCGAACCCCGGTTGAGAATTTCCGCTGCAGCCTGCCGGCCCGCGCTCGAATCCGTCTTTGCGCTGTGCGGACAATCCGGGCTCAGGATGACCAGTTTCGCCTCGGGCTCATCCACTACATCACTCGAGCCGACAGGGCATGATTGCACCTTGGAAAAATCGCCACGGTGCTTCGATTCTTCTCCAAGGCGTCGCCGAATTTCTTCGGTCACATCCTCCGGGTGGTACCGCTCTGCTCGTTCCTCGGCCAGTCGGTTTACGCTGGGCTGTGTCGCATACCAGTAGCGGCTCCCATCCACGTAGAGGTACGTCGCCTGGTCGGCTAGTTTCCGCAATGCGTCGCCGAACGTTCCGGATGTCTCGCCTGGTTGGACGCAGCCGAGCTTGATCTGGCGGTCTTCCAGGCCCTTCTTTGTGGCGTCCTGAGTCGGTGCCGAACCGAGATACAGCGTGCGGGCTACCCGGCGCGCCGCGGAGTACCGCCCCAGCATCGGATTCTCCCGGTCAATTCTCAGGGGCAGCGAGTTCGGCCCGTCGATGTCCTTCTCGATGATCGGGTCCCAGACCGGTGGCAGGTAGCGCGTCAACTCGCTCTGGACGGCGGGCGCGTCCACCGGCACGCTAGCCGGCATAATCATCAGCCCCTTGTCCTCGCGCTCCCACAACGCATGAATCACCGCCGACATCAGGCGCAACACGCCGCGGGTCCGCTGGAATTTATCCAGAGTGGACCAGTCGTTGTACAGCCGGTCGAACAGTTCCGGGTGAATCGGATACGCCGCCTTCATCCTGCGCTCATACTCGGATTTCCCGGCCTCGGAGGGAAACTCCTGCGCGAACTTGCGATACTCGTCCGCGAACGCCTTCACCACCGCGTCTCGCGCGGTGAACAGTTCCGGATCGGTGATCGGCTGGAATAAGCGCCGCCGGACGATCTCGAAGCCTTCCTCCGCGCTCGCCGGCCGCCATGACGTCTCCACTCGTTCGATGACGTTCTTCAGACGCTCCAGTGCCGCCAGCCCGCCTTCGCCTCCAATCTCGTTCTGTGATGACGGAATGCTCACCACCAGCAAGGTCTTGTCGGCCAGCTTCGCCGACTCACTCAGCGTCTGGGCGAAGGTAAAGTGCGCGTCAAAATCACCGGCTGGCAGGTCCGACTTGTTGTAGAGTTGGCGCGCGTAGGCCACCCACTCATCGATCAGGATCAGGCAGGGCGAGTACTTATTGAAGAGCAGGCGAAGCGAGTCGCCGGGACTAACCGCCTTCTCGTCCGCGCTGCGCACCATCGCATAGCCTTCTTTGCCGCCCAGTTGCCATGCCAGTTCGCCCCACATCGTCCGCACGACCGTGCCATCGGGTTTCTTGTGGAGATCGGCCGGCGACATCCTGTTGCCCACCAGGACTGCCCGCCGGATCTTGGGCGGTTGGGAGACCCCCGCCATCTTCGTGACCGTTTCCAGTCCCGGCAGTTGCCCCGCGGGCACGCCGGCGAACAGATGCCAGAGCGCCAGCATCGAGTGCGTCTTGCCGCCGCCGAAATTGGTCTGCAGCTCCACCACAGGGTCGCCGCCATTTCCGGCAAGCCGTTGCAGTGCGTTGGAGAGCAGTTTCTGCAAGCCTTCCGTGATGAACGTCCGGCGATAAAACTCGATGGGGTCCTTATACTCGTCCGAACCCTCGCCCAAATACACCTGCCAGAGATCGGCTGCGAACTCGGCCTGCTGATAGCGGCCGGAAGCCACATCGGGGTGCGGCGTCACGATCTCCCGCCACGGACGCAGGCCTGTCGCCGGCTTGCCTTCCACCGCGATGCTCGATTCCTTCCGTTTCTGAGTCCTGAGTTGCTCCTCGAACTTGACGCGCAGGATCTCGGCCTTCATCTGCTCGACGGCCTCGACCTGCTCCGCCGACACCGCCGCCAGCAGGCGCGAAATGCTGTCGATGGCGCGGTAGGCGTCGTCCGTCGAGAAGGCCTTCTGGTGGGCCCATTTGTTCCGCACATCGCGAAGTTCGAACGTCAGGCTCCGCTCCGAAGGGCCGAGAATCTTCTTGAAGCAGTCGTTCCAAAGCTCGCACATCACCTGCAGCAGGGCCTGCGTATCCCAATTCAGCCCTTTGCCGTCCTTGCCCGGCTGCTGCCAGTCAGGGAAACTCGGCTTGGCCGTCTCAAGCCACCGGTCTTTATAAGTCGCTTTCAACTCGCGCTCGACGTAGGGGCGCAATCCATCCTTCAGGATGTCCAGAGCTTTACCGACGCGCTCGCTGTTTGTGATGGCCATCAGACTTTTTCCGCCTCTTTGTGATCGTCCGGGAAGGAGGAATAGCGCCTTCCCAGGTCTGGGTAGAACTCGTACAGTCGGTTTGCCGACTCGCCGTCTGGATCGAGCCAGCGCGTGTGTAGAGCGCGGTCAACTGCCGTTCGCCGACTTTCAATGGCCCAACGCAGTTTATCCCCGCGCTGGAACGCCCATTGGCCTAAGCTCAACTCAACGCCTTGAGCGAACGCATCGGCATCGGTGGATGCTTCGAGGAACTGCACGTGAACCAGTGGACCCTGAAGCCGTTTTGCCAAGCGCAAGCGGCGGTGACCGTCTATCACGTAGAGTGTTTCATCTTCAGGGTCCCGCCAGACTGAGATGACGCCAGCAAAGAGTACGTTATAGAACCCGACATTATCGAGATCCTCGTCCATCCAATCGCGGGGATACGCCGCCCTCGACTGGAACCGGGCCGGATCTTCGGCAATTTGATCCGGCGGGAGATCTCCGTGTCGATGTAGTTTGGCATCACTCATTGGTCTGTCGTTCGCAATTCTTCTATTTCAGTTCAAATGCTTCGGACGCCATAGATGGCCATGCCACCACTAGGCTGTTGTAGTAACCCGCCTCGTCCGCCCAACCCTTGCGCTCGCAGAGCGTGTAGAGCCGGTATGCAAGGTCGCGGGCGATTTCCGCCATCCCTCCGATCTTCGCTTTCAAGTTCGCGGTTTCTTTCTCGCCCTTCTGGTCGAGGCGCCGGATCAGGTGCTGGGTGACCTCCCATACTGTGAGACGCCCGATCACAGATGGGTCCCAGTCTTCGGGAAGCTCCTCCCGTCGAAGCAGCCGGACCTTGCCGGCACGTGAGTGGAGAAGGCCAGCCTCCGCGAGGTGCGAGATGCTGAGTGCCTTGGCCGTGGCCAGCACTTCCGCCTCACCATAAAGACCTTCGTCGAATTGGTGCTGCTCAAACCATGCCAGCGCCCAGCGTGTATCCGGATCGAACTCGCTTTCCAACTCCGAGAGCACCTCGTCGAGTCCCTGATTAATCAGCGCCAGGGCCGTTCGGACTCGCATCGGCGATCCGTCGGTTTCAAGCACTTTCTTGTATCTGGAAAAGACCGCCATGCCGGGTCCGATAGCCGCCTGTGCGAGATCGACCGGGGCGATGTTACCCTTCTGCATGTTGCGCAGGGCGTGCGGAAGTTCCTTCTTGAGTGACGAAAGAAAGTCCTTGCGGGTCGTTATTGGTGCCGAGTCAGGGCGCGGCCGGCAGGCGAGCACGATCGAAGATGCTAGGGCGTTGCTTCCCAGACTTCGTGTTCTGTTGCCTAACTCGCTCCTGGTCGGCCAAGTTGCTGTGATTTGGAAACCCGACCCCATGAGTCCTTCAAGCATGGTCTCCCAACCGGTCGACGCATGGCCAGCAAATTCCTGGGGATCTTCTTCATTTTCCTCAGTCTGCTTAAAGGCGTAGTAAACAGTAAGAGGGAAGCCCGGCGCCAGAGAAGCACGGATGCGAGAGAAGACGTCTACAAACCCTTTTTCAAAGAATTCTTGCGCTCTCTCGCCGCTCCCGCCAAAGCGATGAGGAGCCGCGACGAGTTCCTGAGTCTTGGGAACCAACAGTGTGCTGAAGAGGTCAGGATAGATTGCGCTGAGGCTCCTCCTAAGCCAAACGTAGAAGAAATCGGATAGATCAGCATAGCCGATGTTGTCGTAGTAGGGCGGATCAGTGGAGATGATGGCGTCAGAAGCCTTCGCGGCGGTCGCATCCAATTGAAATGCGATTCCGGCAGTTCCGCCAGCGAGTGAGTCCAGAGCCTTAGCCGTCCATTCAACATTGTTCGACCAATTCCCCGAAGAGTCGCTCAGGGGATTAGCTTCCGCAAAATCCCAAATCATCTGAAGGACTTGACGAGCGAAAACGTGGCCTACTCCGAGGTTCTTCGGGTCTGAACGCCAGATACACAGAGAAGACCAGTAGTCAGTACTTCGGCTGAAACCCATTGCCAGATAGGTTGCCAAGGCCGAGGCGTACTCTCGTGTCGCACCGTCAGAAATGGCGATCGCAGCCGCTTCTGATACTAGATCGCTGAACGTAGTTAGAGCAGCCAACTGCCGTGGTGTAAATAGCTGGCGATGCTTGGTCATCCCATAGAGCTGCACTCGAAAGCCCAGCGCTTGTTCCGGTAAGTCCGAGTCAGGAACGCCTCTCGGGCAAGCGGATTGCGCGATTTCCTCGTGCGCAGGATTAGGGGCGAGAAACAACCGCTCTCTGTTGCCTTCAGCAGCAATCGCCATCAGTTGTGCACCAATGCGACCTTGACGGCCCTCCTCACGGATGTGATCAAGGGGGACTGCGGTTCCGCATAGAAGGCAGCGGGCCCCTCGTCTGCTGACTGTTCCCTCGGGTGGCGTCCCGTCGCCGCTCCTGGGCTGAAAGCGGATGGTGCGACTGGAGTGTTCGACGATAGGTTCGACCCAGGCCTTCTTGCCGGTCTTGGTCGAGAGTGCGAACGACCGCACAAGGGGCATCTGTGCTCCACATGCTGGATTCGGACAAACGACGGTGCGCGCCCAAATCCATGCGATTACTGTTGCGTCTCCACCACCGTGTTCCTTCGGCAGTTTCACCTTGGGATAGAGGTGACCAATCCGCTCGGTTGCGCGGTCGCGCATCCATTGACCGTAATAGCGAACGTCATCAGCAAGGCCGCGGGCGCCGGTCCACATGCCCTTTCCGGTCATCTTCTTCTTTGCGGCCGGATTCACAGGCGGTTGCCCGGCGAACTTCGGGGGAATTTCGATGAGAGCCTTGGTGATGAGGACTGCGACCGGGTTCAAGTCACTGCCGAGCGCCTCCAACCCCAGTCTTTGTGCTTCCAACGGAATCGAGCCACCGCCACAGAAGGGATCGTAGATCGGAGGCGGGTTCCCGTCCGTGGACTTTAAGATCTCGTCATGGGCAGCCTTCAAGATCGCTGGGTTGTTTGCGTTGTCCCACTTCACCAACTCTTCGATCAGCCGGAAGAGCCGTTGCCGCTCTTTGTCCTGGTCCGCTTCAGTCGGGAACTGCTCGGGAAGACTCGACGGGTCATCGACCAGCGAAGCGAACAAGACCGCCCTGCACGCCGCCAGCGGCCGCCGCGCCCACCAGAGATGCAGCGTCGACGGGTGCCCGTGCCGGATCGATTTCTCCCGCGCCGACTCCTTATTGATCGCCTCCAGCGGCAACGCGACTTCGATCAGTTTCTTCTTCATGTCTCTTCGGTTCACTTCCACGCGTTCCGCACGGCATTGTTCACCAGTCGGCGAATGTCGGACGTTTCCACGCCCGTCGGCGCCAGCAGCACCCAGGCCTTCGCAATGATCGCGATCATTCTCTTCTCTTCCTCAGACCATGAGGGGGTCCCTCTTGCGCGCGCTTCAACAACAACCGCTTCGAGATCTGACTGCTTGACGAACAGCGGCCTCAGGATTCTGGCAGCCTCTGCAATCGAGATGTTATCGTCGGTGACCGGCGACGCTTGAAAACGCTCGCGGTTCGGCTCGGCGGGCAGGGGAGGCTTGATCGGAACCGACGAGCACGACTCCGAATATCGATTCGCGTGTAGTCTGCCGGCCTCGACCCGCAGGTGAATCGGGTCACCCGAGGGCATCCGCTTTGCCAGCCTTCGCACCCACGTTCCGCGCACATATATTGGGAGCGGCCAAGAACCGCTGGCCGGCACCTCCGCCACGGCACCTTCGACCTCAATAGCCAGGCGGGCATCCTCAAATCTCAGACTCGCCCCACCGCGGCGATTGCCGATCGCACGTGCGACGGTCTTGACCGCCAGCACCATTTCGGCGCGGGAGATTTCCAGTAAGTACTTCGGATTGGATTGTGTCGTCATGCCCCGCAGTCAGTTTCTTCGAAACAACTTCATGCCCGAGACCCTTTCAAACTCGGCGCAAATCAGTTTCAGCCTCTGTTGCCGGAACTTCTTGAAACCCTTCACCACTCCGACTTCCCAGACTCCGCTATCTTCGCCGACGGGGATCAGATGGCTTTTCATCACGCGCTTGAATTGCGCGCGGCCGCCCCCGAAGTAGTCCGGCAGGTAGTTGCGGGGCACGCGCATCCCGATCGGCGCGTGGTCCCTGGCAACGAGAAAACAGATATTGCAGAGGCTATTGTAGACACGAGCAGGCAGGTGTGCCGCCAACTGCGCCCGCGGGAAGATATGATGCCTTTGCTGTTGATCCGGGTAACCGATCGCCATTCCGTCCTGGAAGATCGGTTCGCCGTCATCCAAGAACCGGGGCTTGAGATGGGCCAGGAGGCAGAAGAAGGTGCGCGTGCGTGCCGAACCCGCTTGGTACTCTTCGGCCTGAATATCGACGACTGGATCCAGAAGCTCGTCCAGCGTGAAGAACTTTCTCTTCCCGCTGGCGATCGCTTCAAAGAACGTGGCATCCGAGGCCAAGTGGCGGTGGTAGCCGGCGCCGCTGTAGCGCTTGGCCAGGCCTGTCGCCCAGAACCACTTGCGGATCTCAGCCGCTTGGCGGGCATTGGGCATGCCAGTATGGTGAAAAAAGAAGACAGAGAGCGTGGCCAGCATGTTCAAGGAGGGCAGGCAGGACTCATCGTAGACAGGAAACCGATTCTTCAGATAATTGAACGCGGAGAAGAGGGCTTTCTTGTAGCGGCTCCACTGATTGGTGAACTCCTTGCGACCTGCCTCGCCGCTCTCTATCCGTTTCGACCAGCGCCGCGCCATGGCCTCCAGTTTCGGCGGATCGCCTTCCGCCCCTGGCGGTTCCGTGACCAAGCCGAACCCCATCAGGATTGGATCAATTGTCTTCAGCTGGAAGTCCATTTCGCGAATCTCATGGCGGATCTGCTCCGCCATGACTCGGATATCGATTCGCCCCATCAGGGCAACCGCGCGATCCGCGGAGGTGATCTTCATCCCCTGGGAATTGAGCCGCATGAACACTTCTGCAATTTCGTCGATTGTTGCCGAATCAACTGTAACAACCGGG
>Ga0209698_10006358_pt1 | contig 12570 bp, 9 predicted proteins | sample LitLauG_LLR_2012_FD_187203 | JGI IMG/M metagenome (GOLD analysis project Ga0209698, IMG submission 187203) | Freshwater sediment microbial communities from Pennsylvania, USA - Little Laurel Run_MetaG_LLR_2012 (SPAdes) (version 2) | ecosystem: Environmental > Aquatic > Freshwater > Creek >...
AGGGACTGCGGATAGAAAGGTTCATCGGTGCCGGCCGGGGTGTCGATGCGTTTGGATTTGACGCCATTGGCGTAGCCGCGCCGTTCGTCACTGCGCTCAAATGACGGGCACCCAGGAAATTCTCCCGCTCGAACCGACCGGCTGTTATCGAATTTTACTCCCGGCGCCTCGCGCCGTGATATTGGGCGTACGCTGGATGCCCCAAATCGACCGGGCTGGCACAAAATCGCTGATCATCCCCTCGGCCGCGCACCCTGTTCGTGCTGGATAGGCAATATTAGACACGCCGAGATCAACACCGACCAAAACCCGCGACCAGTTGAAAGTAATTTGTCACGAACGAGGACGCCTTCCCGCGGCGGTATGACAACACACGGCGATGTGATTCACGCAATCGGGAGGTTTCGTCTTTGCAATCCATCTGTCATGCCGCCGTCATCTTACTTTCTCTTTTGAGGGCATAAATTCCGCCCGGTTTGAAATGGGGAGTTCAAATACTATGCGTTTGTTTCGGAAATACCTTCTGTTGTCGTCGGTGGCTGTCGTTGCTATAACAAATCTATCTTTCGCGGTGGAGGAGCGTCGCTCGGTGACACCAGCAGTCAGTTCTGATTACGAGCATGTCTTGCTGATTAGCGTGGACGGCATGCACGCCGTGGATCTGGCCAACTGGATCCAGAATCACCCGGACAGCAACTTCGCCAAACTGGCTAATTCTGGTATCATATACCCAAACACTTTCACCACGGCACCGTCCGACAGCTATCCGGGTATGATCGCGCAAGCGACTGGCGGCTCCCCAAAAACCGCCGGTTTGTTCTACGACGATAGCTACGATCGCACGGAATATCCGTCGAAGGCATTCTACACCAGCCAAGGCATGCCCGACCCCGGTTGCACCGGCACGCCGGGCACCGAGGTGACCAATTTCGAAGCATTGGACTACAGCTATAACTTCACCACCGGCCTGGTGGCCGACGTAACCGGCGGCGGCACGCTTGGTCAGGTGTCGACCCAGTTGGACCCGGACAACATGCAGCGCCGTCTGGTCGACGGAAAATGCAAGCCGGTCTACCCGCACCAGTATCTGCGCACCAACACGATTTTCGAAATCATCAAGGCCGCCGGTGGATTGACCGCGTGGTCGGACAAGCACCCCGCATATGAGGTTCTGAGCGGACCTTCCGGCAAGGGTATCGACGACCTGTTCGCGCCAGAAATAAATTCGCAGATGTTCCTGGCAGGGGCGCCGGTGGGTGTCGATAATACCACCAGCTATGCCGCCGTGCGGGCCTATGACACGCTGAAGGTGAACGCAGTCATCAACTGGATCAATGGCCTGAACAGCACGGGCAGCGCGCATCCCGGCGTGCCGGCGATCTTCGGCATGAACTTCCAGGCGGTCAGCGTCGGGCAGAAGTTGGCGAAGGCGGGTTATGGCGACGACACCAGTCTGACAGGCGGCTATCTCGACAGCAACGCCACGCCAGGCAACGCGCTAACGTTGCAATTCCAGTATGTCGATGCGGCGCTCGGCCAATTCATGCAGGCGCTGACCAGTCAAGGCCTGGATAGCTCGACACTGATCATCGTCAGTGCCAAGCACGGCCAATCGCCGATCGATCCGAAGGCCCGGGCGAGCCAATCGGACGCACCGTTCCAGAAGGCCCCGGGCTTTGCCCCGAACGGCTTCGAGATATGTGACGACGTGGGGCTGATTTGGCTTGAGCCAGACCTGCAACAGGCAAACTATGACGCGGCCAAGGCCTATTTGTTGGCGAACGCCGCCACGCTGCACATCTCGGAGCTGCTGGACAGGACCTCCCTGACGTCGCTGTACGGCGATCCGTTCGAGAATAGCCGGGTGCCCGATTTCGTTGCGGTAACCGATCACGGTGTGATCTGCACCGGCGGCTCCAAGCTTGCGGAACATGGCGGCTTCTCCAATGACGATCGCAATGTGCTGATGCTGCTCTCCGCGCCGAAGATCAAGCCGCAGGTCGTGGAGACGCTCTCGTACACAACGCAGATCGCGCCAACCATCCTGACCGCGTTGGGTCTTGATCCGAATCGGCTGAAGGCCGTGCGGACGGAAGGCACTCAGGTGCTGAGCAAGTAACGACAACCCGCGCGAACATCGACGCTGACCCCCGTGTCGCCTATGCCCCGGTCAAGCCGGGGCATAGGCGTGGGACCAAGCTGCCCCTGGGCGAACGTCTTGGTCAGTGCCCGCGGTTCCGTCTGGGCACCGCCTACGTCCAAAATGGCTGGGCTTTTCGAAACAATTTCCAGGCGTCGAGCAGAGCGTCGTCGCCCTCCAGCACGCCGCGACCATACCAACCGATGATAATGCCGGCGGCACGCGCGGAATTGTCAGCGTGGGTATCGAGTTGTCCCACCAGGTCATTGATCATGACCATGTCGTTGAATCTGCCGAGCGTATCCTGGAGCCGAGCCGCTGCATGGGTATAAGATCGAATAGCGCCCGTATGGTCGAATAAATTACCGAAGGATTCAGCGGCATAGCGAAGATTCTTCAGCGCAATGCGAACCTCATGGCGCTCTTCAGCGGGCAAATCGATCAGCTTCTTGCCGCGTTTGCAAACCTGACGATGCAGACGTTCAAGGCAACTGGTTGCAAAATCGGCGACAGGCTCAGTCAGGCGGGGCAGCTCGGTCCCCGATAGGGCGTTGCGCCAACCGCGCCGAGAAACGAAGGCCTGGACCGACAACACGAAGCGTGTGGTTTCGACATGCCCCAGCAGCTCGGCGACCTTGTCATAGCCCATTTGGCGCCGGTCCTCGGCAGCCGCCATCAGTGGCTCGAAGCCCGGTTCGAACGGTAATGCGCCATTTGGGCCTTCCCGCATCATCGTTCCGAAAACGTCCCAATTACGCGCGTCGCCCATGGCTGATGCGATTCGCTTGGCCTCGGCCCGAATGTTCTTGAACTCGCTGCAGGGAAATCGATGGTGGAACAAAGCGAGCATCGCACGCAGCCGGCGCATCGCCACGCGCATCTGGTGGACTGACTCGGTCCGATCCGGGCCTTCAAAAGCGGGCCAGTTGGCGATGAACTGGCCAAGACAGGCATTGATGATTGTCCCGATCGCCTGGTCCACCGTTTGGTCAAGCAGATCGGGCGAGCGGGCCCGGACAGCGCTTGCATGTTCACTCGAGCTTAGCATCGTGCCGCGCTCGGCCTTGGTCAGGATGCCCAGCCGCACTGGATAATTTTGAGTCAGCGCCAAACCGAACCGATAAAGATCGGTTGGGTCGCCGGTTTTCAATTCCAGCTCTAACTCGCGAACCGGGGTTTTTTGATCGCCACAGACAATGAAACCGGTATCAAATGCGGCCTCGATTTCACTGGCACCAGCGACGACCCGCCGCACCACCCGTTTTATGTCGGTGGCAAAATGGACATGGAGTGGTCGTCCCTCGGTCAGGCGTGTGATTTCGGCTGCGACATCTTCGCCGAGCAGCGTCGGGTCGGGGACGGACAAGTCGGTCGGCACTTCGATCTCGCCACGCTCGAACGTTCCACCCTCGGAACTGCCCGGCCACTTCAGGGTCAGAACATTGCTATCCCGCAGCCGACGGATCCGTAAGACGGTCCGGTGTCGGCGGAGGTCGCCGGCATCGGTATCGAAGTAGATCGAGTGGAGGCGCTGTGGATCTGAACTCTGTTCGGCAGCGCCAAGCAAGGCGGACTGTTGAACGGCCTTGAAGTCGGTCTCACTCAGCAAGAATTTCAATTCGGTCTCATGTGTCGAAGATTGAAACCGTGCGCGATCCGCGACGCCCGCCGTAGCGGGACTGAGCCGCGCGGAGGATTCTGTTGATTTGGCGCTCATTTAAGCGACCGAGCGTCGCGAGATGTCGGAACCCGCAGGAACCGGCGACCGGTTTGGTTCGGCTCGATCGCCACGGCCGTCAGGATGCCGCTGAAATAAGCGCCGGTGTCTATGCCGATTCGGCCCGGACCGAGGCGGGGCTGTCCGTCGGTCGGCGTGTGACCGTGGATGACGGTGAACGGCAGCCCATGCGGCTCTTTCAGGAAACGCCCGCGAATATTCAAAAGCTTGGTGGCATCTTGCTGGTGCAGCGGCACCCCCGGCTCCACGCCGGCATGGACGAAAAGATAATCCCCCGCGATGTGGGTCAGTGGCAGTTCGGCCAGAAAGCGAAGATGAGCCGGATCAACCAAGTCCCGTGCGCGCTGAAGCGTAGCATGTTTGCGCGTGCCCCCGTAGGACGCCAACGTCTGCATGCCTCCCATTTTCAGCCAGCGCTGGAACATGTTGGCACTACCCGCGGTCAAGGCGTCGAGCGTCATCTGCTCGTGGTTGCCGCGCAAGACGACCCATCGATCACCCGGGCGTGTCGGTCCCGCTACCAGCCGGTTGAGCACCTGTCTCGTCTGCCCCCCTCGGTTGACGACGTCTCCAAGGAACACGATCAATGCCGGCTTTCCGTAAGCGGCGGAATCCGATTCTATCTCGACCAGCAGAGTCGAAAGCAGGTCGCTCATTCCGTGAACGTCGCCTACGCCATAGATAAGCGGTTCAAGGTAGGTTGCGGGCTTCTCCGTCAAATCTCGAATATTCTGAGCAAGACGCGTTTCCGTGATCTGGTTTTGGGGCAGGAGCAGTGTCGGAATCCGCGGGACGGTGGCGCTCAAGATAATTGACCTCTGGTCCCAGTGTTCATTCAATCTCACCAACATTCATGCCGATCGTGGGATCGCCCAGCGTATCGACTACAAACTTAGTCAGCTTCAGGCGCGACTCGGAGTCGACGTCTAGAACTATGACCGTCGTATGGAAGGGATGCGCCTACCAGGTCAATCGCAATGATGCCCGGAGGGAGGGCGAGGTGCGTTTGATGTTGCGTTCTGGTGCCGCGGCTTCTCGATGCTACAGTATATTAATGTCAACTAAGAAATATTAATGTTGCCGCGGCCGGCAACAGCGATTTCATTCGCTTGTCATCGGAGCGAGGTAATGCGGCACGGCAACAACCCTTACATCACCGGGGTGCGCGATTGGGCTCTGTTTTCCCGGCGCGCCGAAGGAAACCGGAGATATGGCGATGGTCAACGCTGCAATGTCACGCCGGCCCCCTTTTACGCAGGCTCTCCGTCGGGCACTGCGGACAGCACAGGACACCGCTTCCGTAGCCGACTTGTTGTTCCTGGAAGCTTGGGAGAGGGACAGGCCGCCGAACCTGGGTATCACGTTGCGGGCACGGCAGATCCGTCGCGCAAATCCGCAATTAGCGGCCGACATCACCGCGGAGCTAGCAATGCACTGACGAGCAGGCAACGATCCACGCCGGCCAACGATGGGTGATAAATGTTCCGTGATGTCACGCCTCAGGCGAGCCGGGTCATCAGACGCCATCTGGACAACTTTACGATACATCTATAGCAACGACTGAAACAATCGATCGGCGTTGACGTTATGAAACCCAACGGCAATCTCCTCGCATGGATCAAGCCGTGCAGCGATGATGCATTTATCGCTGCCTTTGTCGGCGAGGACGCCGCGGCCGGTGCTTGCCAGGATTTTCCGGGCCGCGCGCCGGCTACGCAACTTTGCTCGTCGTCGCAGCAAGCACGACGGTGGATCGAAGAACAGGCAGCGGCCCTCGATCTTCCGCTGCGATGGTTGACCGACGGGCCGCGGAACTAAAACCGGCACGGGAAGCGAAGCGCCGGTCCTGCCGATGCCCTGATCGCGGTCAGCCGGCTACCTCGAGCACCATGGAGTTCGTCAGGTCGCGGCCATACTCGTCCGTCGCCTTGACCACCACACGATGGGTGCCCGGCGCCAGGTCCGCCGGCAGCGTGCCCTGCCAGATATGGCTAGACTTTCCAGCCTCCACCCACGCCTTCTTGCTATCGCGATTGCGCTCGTAAACTTCCACGACAAACGGATCGAGCCGTTCCACTTTAGTGAGCTGCCTGAACGGGCTGCCACCGACCGAGACCTCAACCTTCGAGCGTGGGCCGCCGTCGAACAGATTCACCACCAGGCGGGTGGAACCCAGGCGATCGGCGGCGACCGCACCCGAAAGCAGAGCGCCAGCATGGTAGTCGTGGATCACCGCTTTGTCCGTGGCATGCACCTGGCTATCCAGCATGATGCGCATCTGCCCGCGGGTCGGGTCGTGTGCTGGCACGAATGTCGTGGTGTAGCTCACCCCATCCACCGACAAGATATGAAATCCATTCGGCGTGCCATCCGATTGCAGTGCCATCGGAATGCCGCGCGCGTCGAATGGGCCGGACCACCAGCTTCCGGAGACCGCCGCCAGGATGTGATGATGATGCGTGCCGGCGGCGTAACCATCCGCCGCGGTGAAATACCAGTGCTCGTTGGTATGGGTGTGACCACAAAAGCTGACCGTGTTCGGATGCGTGCCGATCGCCGCGAGAAATTCCTTGGCATCGACCGTATTGTTCGCCGGGTCGTTCGCCGCGAGGGTTTTCAGGGGGATGTGGAAGCTCAATACCACCAGGTTGTCGTTCGGCACGTTCGCCAGAACGTTACGGATAAAACCGAGCTGACGATCGCCGAAAAAGCCGCGGTATTTACCGAAACCGTTGGGCTTGGCGGGGTCGGTGCCCAGGTAGTCGACGTTGTCCAGCAGGATGAACGTTGCCTTCCCGTGTTGGAATGCATGCCACCGAGCGCCAAAGACTCGCTTGAAGGTCTCGGCCGCATGGATGTTGTCGGGTGCCTCCAGATTCATGTCGTGGTTGCCGCGGCAGTTGAACCAGGGCAGTCCGATGGTGCCGATAATGCGGTTATAGCGCGGGTAGTAGGACAGATCGTCGAACATGATGTCGCCATGGGTGATGCCGAACGCCGCGCGTCCGGGATCGACGACCGAAACGACATCGTCGCGAATATAGCCAACTTCGTTGAGGCTTTCCGGCTGGGGATCCGTGAACAATATGGCATCAAACCGGGGATCGTCGGTCTGGCGGCGCAGGCCAAAATCGATGCTTTGGGGCAATGGCCCGGTGGGTGCGACGCCCGCGAACCGGAAGCCCAGATCGGGCGAGCCGTCGGGTGTATGGACATAAGCGAAGTGTGGCAGGTTGGTGGCCGGATCGGCCGGCGGCAGCCATCCGGCGGGCTTAATCACGAACACTGAGTCTCCGTCACGCACCGGCAACGACCAACGTCCGTCCGGATCGGTCTTCACGACGTCGAGCCCGTTAGACACCATGACGCCAGGGATCCCTTGGCGCGCCGGACCGTCCATGTCGAAGACGCGGCCCCGGGCGGTTTCCGTGAATTTGTCCTGAGTGAGCCCTGTGCCCGGCGAAGAGACCGTAACCGCGACAGCTGTGGCGCCGGCAAGGACGTCCCGGCGGGTCGGCAAGGGTGTGTTGTTCGACATACGGCCGGTACCTTCTCCATGGATGGCAGACGTCCCGTAAGCGATAGCAGTGACGGGCGCGTGATGATTAAGTGTCGATTGGATGACGGGCGCGGCCGATCAGCCGTTCACGATTTGGCTGATGCGGCGTTTCTTCGTCGAAGTTCCGGTGGAGCTGAATGAGGCGGCGATGATCGATGGTTGCAACCGATGGCAGGCGTTCTACTTAATCATGCTGCCGGCGGTGCTCTTTACGATCGCGGTGCAGCGTAATCTCATCCGGGGTCTGACGTTTGCGGCCGTGAAGGAATAGACCGTCTGGTCCGAAGGCAGGGGTTTGCCAATCTGAAGGAAACGAAAAAAAATGCTGGATACAGAATTCGTCGCAGAGCGGCTCGGGCGATTTGTCGCGGCCTCGCGCTGGGACGCCTTGTCGCCGGCGTTGCGGCACGAGGGCCGGCGGTCGGTGTTGAATTTCGTTGGCTGTGCCCTCGGCGTAGCCCGCACGCCGCCGATCGATATGGCGATGCGGGTGCTGCTGCCGCTCTCCGGTGCCGAACGGGTCGCGGTGATTGGCCGAACCGAACGGCTTGATTCGCTCGGCGCCTGTTTCCTCAACGCGATCGGCGGCAACCTGCTCGATTATGACGACACGCATTTGCGCACGGTCATCCATCCGACGGCACCGGTCGCCCCGGCGGCGCTCGCCCTGGCGGAACAGCGGGGATTGCCGGGTTCGGCCATGCTGCACGCGTTCATCCTGGGTGCCGAAGTCGCGTGCCGCATCGGCAATGCCGTCTCACCTGGTCATTACGCACGCGGCTGGCATATCACCTCCACCTGCGGCGTGTTCGGCGCCGCCGCCGCCAGTGCGAAACTGCTGGGTCTGAATGCCGAACAAACCACCCACGCGCTGGGGATCGCCGCCAGCCAATCCGCCGGCATCATCGAGAACCTGCCCAGTGCGGCGAAGAACGTGAGCGTGGGCAACGCCGCCCGCAACGGCCTGTTCGCGGCGCTGCTGGCGGAGGCGGGCTACACCGCCGCGCCATCGGCGATCGAGGGCACCCTCGGCTGGGCCCGCGCCATGGGCGACGCACCCAACGTCGCGGACGCACTCGATGGCCTGGGCGAGCAATGGGAACTGGCCGCCAATACCTACAAGCCCTATCCAGCCGGGATCGTGATGCACGCCGTGATCGACGCCTGCCTGGCGCTGCGGCGGGATCACAACGTGACCGCGGCGGAGATCGCTGATATCACCGTGTCGGGCGACCAACTGCTGCTGGATCGCGGCGACCGGAGCGTGGCCGGCGACCGCGATGCGCGGGTCAGTATTCACCACTGCGCCGCGGTCGCGTTCTTGTTCGGCCGGGCAGGGCTGCAAGAGTTCTCCGACGCAACAGTGCACGACCCGGCGGTCGTCGCGCTACGCGGGCGCACGCAAGCGCTGCTGGATGCCGACAGCCCGAGGGGTGCGGCGACCGCCACCGTGCGCACTCGCGATGGCCGCGTGCTGACATCGACCGTGACACACGCCAAGGGCAGTTCGGCGCACCCGCTCACTGACCAGGAGATCGAAACGAAAGTGCGGGATTCGGCAAACCACGGTGCCTTCGCCGGATCGATCGACGCCGTGATCGCAGCGGTTTGGCACATTGACACGATGCCAACGATTGATGCTTTGATCCGGTCCTGCACCGGAATCACGTAGGGGGCCACCATGCCGACACCAGCAGACGATTTTCGAACCGAGGCCAATGACCTGCACGCCCTGCTGGGCACCCTGAACGCCACGGACTGGGACCGCGCCACGCTGTTCAAAGGCTGGACCGTCAACGATGTGCTGCAACATCTGCACGATGGCGACCTGATGGCGGCGGCCTCGGTGGCGGGACCGGAACCGTTCGATCGTTTGCGGATGGAGGTGCGGGCACGCCGCGACCAGGGCATGAGCCGCATTCAGGAAACCCGGTATCGCCTGGGCCACCTGACGGGACAGCGCCTGCTGGAGCACTGGTACGCCCAGATGACCGATCTGTGCGACAAGCTTTCGCTGCTGCCCGCAAGCGCCAGGCTGACCTGGTTCGGGCCCGACATGGGGGTGCGCATGTTCTCCACCGCTCGCCAAATGGAAATCTGGGCGCACGGTCAGGCGATTTACGATCTGATGGGCCAGCAACGGCAGCCCACGGACCGCCTGCGTAACATCGCCGAGATCGGCGTGCGCACCTACGGCTGGACTTTCGCCAACCGCGCGCTTCCCGCCCCTGGTCCTATTCCGTATGTGCGGCTGGCGGGCCCGTCGGGTGATGTCTGGGAGTGGAACGATCCGACGCCGGAGAATGTGGTCGAGGGCAGCGCGCTGGATTTTTGCCAGGTCGTCACCCAGGTGCGAAACGTCGCCGACACCGCCCTGCGCGTGAACGGAGAACCGGCCAAGGCATGGATGAACCTCGCCCAATGCTTCGCGGGTCCGCCGGAGACTCCGCCGCCGCCGGGAACGCGTTTTTCAGCCCGGTTCTGACGCGGTCGGCGCATCGACGTGCTCGGAGACCAGGCGGACCGAGGCTATGACGCGATCGCGTTGCGCTGGTCTTCCGGTGCACCGGCAATCCTGCACAATCGGTGCGCGCGGCACGCGGCGTTGAACCTCTGTCAGGGCCAAACGCGGATCATGCACCGGATGACCTTGGTGGGCGACAGGCCTGTGTGAAACTTCGCTGAAGGTACAACGATGCCACAGGTGCGTCGGGAGACCGACAAGAGGAGAGGGCGGAAATCCTTCACGATGAAAGGTAGACCGAGGCGGCGGTCGGGGACAGTCTGCGACGACGGATGCTTGAGACGCTCGAAGAACAGGGGGATTGCCCGGGCCACCTGTGCGGCGCCTCGGGACCCGCCTATATAGAGGGCAGATTCCCAGCCGCCAGAGGCACACCGCCATGATTCGCCAACCGGACCCGAAGCCCAACGTCCTCGCCCGCCGCGACGTCATCGTCGCCGGCCTTAAGGCGCTGCTGCCCGAAACCGGCCTCATCGCCGAACCGCTGCGGCTGAAACCGTACGAAACCGACGGTCTGTCGGCCTACCGTCAGGTCCCGCTCGCGGTCGCGCTGCCGGAAACCACCGAACAGGTCGCCGCCGTCCTGCGCTACTGCCACCAGAACGGAGTCCGCGTCGTCCCGCGCGGTGCCGGCACCTCCTTGTCCGGCGGCGCCCTGCCGATGGAGGACTCCGTCGTCGTCGGCATGATGCGGATGAACCAGATCCTCGACATCGACTACCCCGACCGCTGTGCCGTCGTGCAGGCCGGAGTCACCAATATCGGCATCACCAACGCGGTCTCGGCGGATGGGTTCTTCTATGCCCCGGACCCGTCCAGCCAGCTTGCCTGCATGATCGGCGGCAACGTCAACATGAACTCCGGCGGCGCCCACTGCCTGAAATACGGCGTCACCGCCAACAACCTCCTCGGCCTCAAGATCGTCACCATTGACGGTGACATCATCGACATCGGCGGCGCCCATCTCGACGCCGCCGGCTATGACTGGCTGGGCTTGCTCACGGGCAGCGAGGGCATGCTGGCGATCGTCACCGAAGTCACCGTCCGCATCCTGCGCGGCCCCGAGGGCGCCCGAGCCATGCTGGCCGCCTTCAACTCCAACGAAGTCGCCGGCGCGGCGGTGGACGCCATCATCTCCTCCGGCATCATCCCGGTCGCGCTGGAGTTCATGGATCGTCCCGCCATTCACGCCTGCGAGGCGTTCGCCCATGCCGGCTACCCGCTGGACGCCGAAGCCATGCTCATCATCGAGGTTGAAGGCAGCGTCGAGGAACAAGACCGCCTGCTCGGTCAATTGTCGGAGATCTGCCAGAAGTTCGACCCGATCAGCCTGAAGATATCGCAGTCGCCCGAGGAGTCCGCCGCGATCTGGAAAGGCCGCAAGGGCGCGTTCGGTGCCGTCGGGCGCATCAGTCCTGATTACCTGTGTATGGACGGCACCATCCCCACCAGCCAACTGCCGCTGGTTCTGCGCCGCATCCAGGAAATGTCGGACAGCTACGGCCTGAAGGTGGCCAATATCTTCCATGCCGGCGATGGCAACCTGCACCCATTGATCATGTTCGACGCCAACAACCCGGCCAGCTTCCACGCGGCCGAGGAATTCGGCGCCGACATTCTGAGACTCTGCGTGGAAGTCGGCGGCTGCCTGACCGGAGAACACGGTGTCGGCGTCGAAAAACGCGACCTGATGCCCGTCCAGTTCCACGCCCACGAACTCCAACAGCAGCGCAACATCAAATCGGCGTTCGACCCCGATTGGTTGCTCAACCCCAGCAAGGTGTTTCCATTGCTCGACCCCCAGATCGCCGACCTGCCGCGGGCCGCATGACCACCGAGGACTCCATCGTCGCCGCCGTCGCCGACGCCGTTCATGCCCGCGAGCCTCTCCTGATCCAGGGCAACGGCACCAAAGCCGGCATGCTGCGTCCGGTGCAGGCCGCTCGGACGGTGTCGACCGCCGGGCTGTCCGGCGTGAACCTGTATGCGCCGAAGGAACTGATCATCTCGGCCTGGGCGGGCACGCCGCTGCCGGAGGTGGAGAACACCCTGGCCGCCGCCGGTCAGCACTTGATCGCCGAACCGCCCGACCTGTCCGGTCTGCTGGGTCAAACGGGCAAACCCCAAACGCTGGGCGGCGTGGTCGCCACCAACCTGTCCGGTCCGCGCCGGGTCGCCTGGGGCGCCATGCGGGATCACGTCATGGGCGTGCGGGCGGTGACGGGACGCGCCGAGATTATCCGGTCGGGCGGGCGGGTGCTGAAGAATGTGACGGGGCTGGATCTGTGCAAACTGCTGACCGGCAGCCACGGCACCCTGGGCGTCATCACCGAAATTACTCTGAAAGTGCTCCCCGCCCCGGAGGCCACCGGCACGCTGATTCTGTGCGGGTTGGATGCCACTGCCGGAGTCACCGGTTTGTCGGCCGCCCTTGGTTCCCCGTTCGGCGTATCCGGCGCCACCTGGCTGCCTGCCGAAGCGGTTGCCCGCGTTCCGGGCCTGGCCGGTGTCAGCGGATCGGCCACTTTGATCCGGATCGAGGATTTCGCGCCGTCGGTCAGTTACCGGATTGGCCGCCTGAAGGATCAGTTTTCCGCTGTCGTCGTTCG